>ENA-OFCD01000121-OFCD01000121.1-metagenomes-genome-assembly--contig:-NODE-121-length-50804-cov-14.429033_pt1 | contig 50804 bp, 48 predicted proteins | sample MGYA00153392_OFCD01 | MGnify analysis MGYA00153392 | reverse complement strand
CCAGGCGCAGGTTCTCCTCGACCGTGAGCTCCCGGAACGTGCCGCGCCCGTCAGGCACGTGGGCGACCCCGCGCCGGGCGATGCTCTCCGTGCGGCACCCGTCAATCCGCTCGCCGCTGAGGCATATTTCGCCACGCGCGCGTATCATGCCGGAGATCGCGCGCAGCGTCGTGGTCTTGCCCGCCCCGTTGGCCCCGAGCAGCGCGGTGATCCCCCCTTCGGCTACGGCGAGGTCAATGCCGTGCAACACGTCCGTGGTGCCGTAGCCGGCGTGCAGCCCGCGTGCGTCGAGCAGCGCGGTCATGCCGCCTCGCCTAGGTAGGCGCGGATCACTTCTGGCTCCCGCTGCACGTCCGCCGGCAGGCCGTCTGCGATCTTGCGGCCGAACTCCAGCGCGACGACCCGGTCCGAGACGCGCATGACTAGGTTCATGTGATGTTCGACCAGCAGCACACCGAGCCGGAAACACTTGCGGATGGCCTGGATTAGCTGGCCCAGCTCCTCCACTTCGGCGTGGTTCAGGCCGCCGGCGGGTTCATCGAGCAGGAGTAGGCTTGGAGCGCCGATCAGGGCGCGGGCCAGTTCGACGCGCTTCTGCGTGGCGAAAGGCAGGCTGCCCGCGACCGCATCCGCAACGCCGCACAACTGCAAAAGGTCGAGCAACGGACCCAGGCGCGCGCGGGCCATCTTCTCCTCACGCCGCGCCATTGGCAGGCGCAACGCCTCGGTGACGAACCCGCCTTTCCCCATGTGGTGCGCGCCGACCAAGATATTGTCCCGCACTGTCATGCTGGCGAACAGCGCGAGGTTCTGGAACGTGCGTGCCATGCCCATCTCGGCCACCTGGCGCGAGTTCATGTGTTCGAAGGTCTGGCCGCGAAAACTGATGGCGCCGTGCTGCGGCTGGTACACGCCGTTGATGCAGTTCAGCATCGAGCTTTTGCCAGCACCGTTCGGGCCGATGATCGCGCGGATCTCGTGTTCCTTCACGTCGAAGCTGATGCCGGTCAACGCCTTCACGCCGCCGAACGCGAGGCTGATGTTCTTCACCGCCAAGATGACATCGCCGATCTTGCGCGAGCCCATCAGGCGGCCCTCTTCACGGCAGGGAAGGTCTTCGTGTCGACGATCTTCAGATCGGCGGCAACCATGCCGGTGCGGCCGTCCTCGAACTTCACCGCGGTCTCGATGTACTGATTCGCTTTGCCCGCATAGAGCGCATCGACCAGCACCTGGTATCGCTCGGCGATGAAGCCGCGGCGCACCTTGCGTGTGCGGGTGAGCTCACCGTCGTCGGCGTCGAGTTCCTTGTGCAGGATCAGGAAGCGGCTGATCTGCGAGCCTGCCAGCATCTGGTCGGCGGCCAGGTCGGCGTTGACCTTTTCGATGCACTCGCGGATCAACTCGTACACCTCGGGCTTTTGCGCCAGATCGGCGTAGCCGGCATACGGCAAGTTGCGCCGCTCGGCCCAGTTGCCCACGGCCTCGAAGTCGATGTTGACGAAGGCGCAGACGGTCGCGCGCTTGTCGCCGATCGCCACTGCCTCCTTGATGTATGGGAAAAACTTGAGCTTGTTCTCGACGTACTTGGGCGCGAACATCGCCGCATCGAACGCGCCGCCCATGATGCGGCCGACGTCTTTCGCGCGGTCGATGATCTTCAGGTGGCCGCCGGCATCGATGAAGCCGGCGTCGCCGGTGCGGTACCAGCCTTCGGCCGTCAGCACCTCGGCCGTCGCGGCAGGATTGCGGTAGTACTCTTTGAGCAGACCAGGCGACTTGACAAGGATCTCGCCGGCTTCGGTCAGCTTGATTTCCACGCCCGCGATCGGCACGCCGACGGTGTCGGCCTTCGCTTCATGGTCGGGCTGCAGGCACACGAACACTGCGGTCTCGGTCGAACCGTAGAGCTGCTTCAGGTTGATGCCGATCGAGCGGTAGAACGTGAACAGGTCCGGGCCGATCGCCTCGCCTGCGGTGTACGCCACCCGCACGCGCGAGAGACCGAGCGTATTGCGCAGCGGGCCGTAGATCACGAGCCGGCCGACCGCGTAATTGAGGCGGTCGAGCAGGCCGACCGGCTTGCCGTCCATCAGCGTCGGGCCGACGCGCCTGGCCACGCCCATGAAGTGATGGAACAACCACTTCTTGATCGCGCCAGCGTCTTCCATGCGGATCATCACGGTCGTCAACAGCGCCTCGAAGATGCGTGGCGGCGCGAAGTAGTAGGTCGGGCCGATGTCGTTCAGGTCGATGCCGACGGTCGCCGCCGACTCGGGGCAGTTGACGACATAGCCGCACACCAGCCACTGCGCGTACGAAAAAATGTTCTGGCCGATCCATGCCGGCGGCAGGTAGGCGAGTACCTCTTCGTCGTGCGTGAGTTTGTCGAAGACTGCGCCGGCTTGTGCGCGGTCGATCAGCGTGTTGTGGGTGTGGACGACGCCTTTCGGGTTGCCGGTCGTACCCGACGTGAAGAACATCGCGGCCACGTCGCCGGGCTGGGTCTTCTGCGCCTGTGCATCGAACACGCCAGGGTTCGTCGCATTGAACGAGCGGCCTGCGGCGATCAGTGCATCGAGCGGTGCCAGGCCCGGCTCCGTGTAGTTGCGCAGACCGCGCGGGTTGTCGAACCAGATGTTGGCGAGCTGCGGGCCGAGTGACGGCAAAAGCGCCCGCACTTCGAGCATCTTGTCGACCTGCTCCTGGTCTTCGACGATCGCGAACGCGACCTCGGCATTGGTGATCGGGAACACGCACTCGGCCGCCGCTGCGTCTTGGTACAGCGGCACCGGCACCGCGCCGAGAGACTGTGCAGCCAACATGCAGGCATAGAGGCGCGGCCGGTTCTCGCCGATCACGACGATGTGCTCGCCGCGCTTCAGCCCTGCCCCGTGCAACCCGCAAGCGAGCTCGCGCACCAGCGTGGCGAGGGCGCTCCAGGTCAGCGTCTGCCAGATGCCGAATTCCTTTTCGCGCAACGCCGCGGCGTTCGGGCGCTGCGCAGCGTGATCGAGCATCAGGCGGGTGAAGGTGGTTTGCACCGAGGGCGTCTCCGGGTCGACGTGCAAGGCGCGTCTGAATCCAAATGTAGAAACAAGTTTGACGCCGAGTTGTCGTTCTGACGACAATCCAAGGGAGATTCCCCTCGGGTGTTTCCCTCGATGAACGCAAAAGTTGGCAACACCGCATCGGCGCCCGCGCCGATTTACCAACGGGCCCGCGCACCGAATGCGGCCGAGCTTTCCGACATCCCGTGGTTGCCCGCGCTCGACCGCGACGAGCGTGCGGTGGCCGTCGCCGACCTGAAGGTGGTGCAGGTCGCGGCGGGCGAATTGCTGTGCCGTGTGGGCCGCCCGGTGACCTACTGGTTCGGCGTGATCGAGGGCTTTTTGAAGATGAGCAACGACAGCGCCCTCGGCATGCCGATCACTTTCACCGGCCTGCCGCCGGGCGGCTGGTTCGGTGAGGGCACGGTGATCAAGCGTGAGGTCTATCGCTACAACATACAGGCAGTGCGCACGAGCGTGGCAGCGGGCTTGAGCGTGGCCACTTTCCACTGGTTGCTCGAGCGCAGCATCCCGTTCAACCGTTTCGTCATCCAGCAACTCAACGAGCGGCTCGGCCAGTTCATCGGTGCGCGCGAAACCGACCGCATGATCGATGTCGACGCCCGCGTGGCGCGCAGCCTCGGTTCGCTGTTTCACCCGGTGCTTTATCCGGGGGTCGGCGGCCTGCTGCGCATCACGCAGCAAGAGCTCGGCTACCTGATCGGCTTGTCACGCCAGCGCATCAACGAGGCGTTGAATTCGCTGCAGGCCAAGGGCCTGATCCGGATCGAATACGGTGGCGTCAGCGTGCTCGATTTGGAAGGGCTGCGCCGCGTCGGCTGACGGCGCATCGGCGTCGCCGAGCGACGACGCCGAGCACGCCGAGACCGGCGAGCAGCAGTGCACCGGCCGCCGGTTCGGGCACCGCGGCCACGGTCAACTGCAGGTGGCCGACGGTGAGTGACGACACGCCGACAACGTCGCCGGTGTCGATCACGCCGAACGCGAGCCTGGCGTCGCCGGTTCGGCCGAAGGTGTAGTTGAAAGTTTGGCTCGCGGCACCCGCTGCGCCGGCCGTTGCGAGTGTCGTGACAACACCGTCGATGACAACGAAGGCGCGGTCCTGGAACAGCGTTTCGCGCGTGCCGAACGACCAGACGAAGCTCAGCGTCTGCCCGGCGATGGCCGCAAAGCTCTGGCCGATCAGCGAGCCCTCGGTGCCGTACTCAGTCGCCGACAGGTCGAGCGCGAGCGGTGCGACACCGGCCGCGGTTTCCAGCTCACCGATCGACACGGCGCCCGTGCCCGTATTCGTCAGTTTGAACGGCTGGTCGCCCGCCGGGTCGCCGTCGGCGAACGCTGTGGTCAACGTGATCGCGCCGCCTTGCACGACGACGTCGCCAAGCACGTTCCAGCCGCTCAGGCTGCCGGTCGTGACCTGCGCCTGCGCGCGGTTGCTGGTGAAGGCCAGCAAGCCCAGCGCGGTGGCTGCAAGAAGTTGTCGAGCGTTCGTTTTCATGGCGCGAGTTCCGGATGAAAGAGGGTGGTGTTCACTGTGAAATCAAGTCGCGTACCGGATCGATGCTGCCCGGCGACACGCCGCTCAGCGTCGCCAATGGCCGCAACGTGCCACCCGCGCTGCCGACCTGAACGCTCGTGCCGCCGGCCACGGCGACGAAGTGCACAACACCATCGGCGACCGGGTTGGCGCCGCCGTAGCCGATGCTTCGAAGTAGCGTGCGCAGGTCGAGAAAGTCTTTGCCCGGCACGAAGTCGGTGACCGTGTCGCCGGCGTCGCGCATCGAGGTGTAGACGAACACGTTGACGCCGCCACCGCCGGTCAGCGTGTCGGCACCGGGCCCACCGACGATGATGTCGTCGCCTTCGCTGCCGATGATCACATCGCGGCCGGCGGTGCCGATGAAGGTCTTGAAGAGGCTGAGGCCGACCAGCACCGGGTCATGGTCGGAGGCGCGAAACGGCAGCGTGCCGTCATACGGGTCGGGCGCGCAAGTGGCGCACGCGGGCTGCTTGAACTCGAGGTTGTAGTCTTGTGCGAGGCCTTCGTCGGCGTCGATGTGCCAGTGCACCGCGCCCATCACTTTGGTCGAGAGCGTGGCCGTGGCGATCGCGTGGTCGAGCCGGCCGGCGGCACCGTCGAAAACATACGAGTAGCCGAACGGCTCGAAGCGGCCCGATTGGTCGATGTAGCCGGAGCTTGTCAAGTCGAACATCGGGTCTTCTTGCGCGTAGGCGTTGAAGTCGCCGACCAGCAGCACGTCGTTGCTGCCGCCGCTGGCCTGCAGTTGCGCGACGAAGGTGCGCAGGCGCTGGGCTTGTGCCACGCGCAGTGCATTCCAGCAGCCCTGGCCGTCGCCGATGTCGCGGTTGCCGGCGGCGTCCGCATCGTTCGCCGACGGGCAGCCGCTCTTCGATTTCAAATGGTTCACGACCAGCGTGAAGCGCTCGCCGTTCGCGGCGGCGAAGGTCTGCGCCAGCGGCGGCCGGTTGTTGACGGCCGCCGTGTCGCTGACCGAGGCGCTCACCGGGTTGAGCTTGGCCGGCTTGTAGATCATCGCCACACGAATCGCATCGGTGCCGGTGCCCTGCGCGGGCGTCGGCACCACGGCGTAGGTACCCGTGCCGACTCGCGCATTGAGCGCGTCGACCAGGTTCTGCGCCGCCACGTTGCCGTTGTTTTGCATCTCCATCAGGCCGACCGCATCGGCGTTCAGACCGGCGAGCGCGGCGACGATCTTCGCGCGCTGGCGGTTGAACTCGGCGAGGCTGTCGGCGCCGCGGCAGTTGTTCGCCGCGGTCGAGCCGCCGAGCGTGCAGCCTTGGCCGGTCTGGCCTGCGGCGGTCGACCCATCGGTGAAGGTGGTGAAGTAGTTCAGCACGTTCATCGAAGCGAGCTTGACGTTGCCGACGACCGCGGGTGGCGCGGCCGTGCGCGGGTTGCCGACTGCGAACACCGGCGGCTCGGTCGGCTGCAGGCGGTAAAGGCCCGCACCCGACGCGGTGGCGGTGGCCAGCCCGAAGTCGAGCACGCCGACGAGGTTCGAGACCTGGTCACCCGCGCGCGGCACGCCGCCCGGCAGCGCGTACGCCGTGGGGTTCGTGTTTTGCAGCGAGCTGCCGTCGTCGAGCAGCAGGCGGCTGCGGGCTTGCAGGTCGGCCAGCGCCGCGGCTTGCGCGCCGGGGCGGTGGCGGTTGGTCGGCGTCTCGTGTCGGCCACCGGCGCCAATGGTCAGCTGGCCGTAGCGCGCCTGAAAGTAGTTTTGCTGCACTGTCAGCGTGCCCGCAATCCGCACGAGCATGCCCTCGAAGCGCTCCAGGCTCTCGCCCTCGGCGAGCGGCAGCGTGATCACCGTCGGCGTGATCGTGAGGCCGCTGTTGAGCACGCTCACGGCGGTCACGTTGTTGATCTCGGTCAACGGCGTGGCGGCGGTGCCCGCGCCCGAAGTGAACTCGATCACGGAGCCGGTCACCTGCACCAGGCTGCCCACCATTGCGGCGGCGGGTGGCGCGGTCGAGGTGAACACGAAGATGCCGTCGGAGGTTTCAGGCTTGCCGTCACCGACCGGGTCTTGCATGAAGAAACCGTTGTTCTGCACCTTGGTGACCACGCCGCTGGTGATCACGACCCGGCCGACGAGCGGGCTGCTCGCGCCGCTGCCCTGGATCGTGAAGATGGCCGCAGCCGTCGGTGGCGTGCCGCCACCGCCGCCATTGCACAGCACGACCGGCGTCGCGCTGTTGCGCGGGGCCGGCGTGCCGACGCTGAAGTCGGCGCCGTTGCTGTTGGTGTCGGTGCAGCCGGCCGCGTTGCGCAGCGCAGCGGTGGTGTTCGACAGCCCCGCGGTGGGCGAGCCGCCTTCCGCGCCGGTGGCCGTCGGGCCGTAGCCGACGAAATCGACGACGCCTGCGGTGGGCGCCGTGCCCGAGAGCTGCGCCGAACCGTTGGCCAGCGCCACCTTGCCGGCCGTGCCGGCCATCGCGAGCGTGCCCGTGATGTCGCCAGGCACGTCGACCGAGCCACCCGAGCCGGCCGCCTGGCGGAACAGCAGGTAGGCGCCCGGCTGCAGCGTGGTGCCGGCCGGGATCGCGGTCGCGGCCCAGTTGCTGCCCGTTGCCGTCGCGTACTGCACCGACCAGCCGCCGATGTTCTCGGCGCTGCTGCCGTTGTTGAAGATCTCGATGAAGTCTTGGCGGTAGACCGCGCCGCTGTTGCCACCGCCGCCATACACCTGGCTGATCACCACGGCTGCGCTCGAAGGTGCGACGAGCGCGAACGGCAGGGCCAGCGACAGTGCAACCGCGCGCACGGCGCGCAGCGCGTGCCATGCGTTTGGCGTGAATGAGCGATGTGTCATCGTGTTCTCCGAAGGGTTTATACAAGTCGCCGAATGGGGCGGCAAACGTTTGCCACGACGAACCGAACGCACGGTACTCACCCCGCGTGAAACGCGCGTGACAGCGCAGCCGAAACCGCGGCCTCAGCCGTTGCTCACACCCGACGCCACATGCCCGGCCGGCACGTGCGCCGCCGCCGAGTCGACATGGCCGGTCTGGTCGTCGAAGAAAAAATCGGGCTCGAACTCGCGCAGGAATTCGCCCTTCGGCAAGCCGCCGAGAAACATCGCCTCGTCGACCTCGATGTTCCAGTCCATCAGCGTGCGGATCGCGCGCTCGTGCGTTGGCGCGCTGCGCGCCGTGACGAGCGCGGTGCGGATGCGCATGCCCTGCGCCGGCTCGCGCTGCAGCCGCTGCAGCGCGAGCAGCAGCGGCTTGAACGGCCCGGCCGGCAGCGGCGTGCCCGAGTGATCGCGCTCGTGCGCCTGGAATGCCACCAGCCCGCCACTTTGGTACACGCGCTCGGCTTCGTCGGAGAACAACACGGCGTCCCCGTCGAACGCGATGCGCACTTCGTTCGGGTGCGCGCTCGAAGCGCGCGCCGAATGCGGGTACACACGCGCCGCCGGCACGCCGGCGCCGAGCGCCGAGCGCACGTCGGCCTCGTTGGTCGAAAGAAACAGGTGCGCGTTGAGCGGCCGCAAATAGCGCCACGGTGATTCACCGCGCGTAAACACACCGCGCTGGATCGGCAGCCCGTAGTGCTGCGCCGAACGGAACACGCGCATGCCCGAGACCGGGTCGTTGCGCGAAAGGATCACGACTTCGACGCGTGGCGAATCGGCGTTGAACGCCAGCAGCTTGTTCACCAGCGAAAACGCGACACCGGGTTTGGCGGCACTGTCGAGCCGCGCCAGCTGCAACTTCATGTAGGCGCGGTCGTCGTTCGCCTCGAAGTGCTGGTTCTCCTCCTCGAAGTCGAAGAGCGCACGCGACGAGATCGCGACCACGAGTTGACCGTCGAGTGAGGTGGGCATGCAGCTCATGATACGAGTGCCTTGCGGTAGGCTGCAGCATGAACACGCTGCAGACTAAAAGATTGACCTTGATGCCCCAATGCGCAATGCACGCCGAGGCAATATTCGCTGTGCTCGCCGACCCGGCGATTTACGCGCACGAGAACGAGCCGCCGGCGTCGGTCGAATGGTTACGCGCCCGATTCGCGCGGCTCGAATCGCGGCAGTCGCCGGATGGACGGCAGCGCTGGCTCAACTGGGTGCTGAGTGAGACCGCCAACGACTCGCTGATCGGGTTCGTGCAGGCAACCGTGCTCGCTGATGGCGCTGCATACGTCGCCTACGTGCTCGGCAGCCCACATTGGGGGCGAGGACTGGCGAGTGAAGCGACGGCGGCGGTGTTGGACGAGCTCGCGGCGACCCATCACGTGCGCGAATTCCTGGCCGTGCTCAAGCGTGTCAACCTCCGTTCTTTGCGACTGCTCGAACGCCATGGCTTCGCGCCGGCCACACCAGCAGCGCTGGCCGCGCATCCGGTCGAGTCCGACGAATTGCTGATGGTCTTAACCCATGCCGAGCGAACCATCTGGCCGACCAGTGCGGCGGTGAGCGTGAGCCCGTCAGGGCCGGCGCACTCGATCGCCGTAGGCGTCACCAACATCGTGGCCGGCCGGTCGACTGCGCAGGTGGCCGACGCGCGAGGGGAATTCGCGGCGGTTTGCGCCGAGGTCGAGCGAGTCGGTCGCATCTGGGGCGGCCACAGGCCGGTTGCATGAAGCCGATTGCCCTGCGCTGCCGATAATTGCCGCATGGAACTCAGGCTCGTGCAAGAACAGTCCGCCGTGGCCGCACGGTGCCGTTGCCTTGGCGTGTCACGTCTCGAGGTGTTCGGCTCCGCAGCGGTCGGTGGGTTCGGTTCGGCATAGAGCGACTGCGACTTCACGCCCGAATCGTGCGCGACACCCTCGACAGCGTGCTTCCGAACGCCGAGGTGCGTGTGTTCGACTCGCGCGCTACGGGTCGATCGCGGCCGTTCTCCAACCTGGACCTGCTGGTGATTCAGCCGCTTCGGTTGAGCTGGCGGCAACGTGCCGATCTGCGCGACCGGTTCGAGGCGAGCGAACTGCCGTTTTGCGTCGACCTGGTCGAACTCGATGCGTTGCCGCCGTGCAGGGTCGATCGCGTGGCCAATGAAAGTGTCGTGTTGCCCGAGCGTTGAATTCGGCGTCCGGAAGCGCGCTGCCGCTACTGCACGAACCCGATCGCCCCGCACTTGTTGCGCGCCTCCGGCAAATCACACGTTGCGATGCGCGCGCGCCGATCGAGCTTGGCGTTGCCGAAGGCGGTCATCAACGCGCGCCGAATTTCGCGCGGCGCCATCTCGCTCATCGCGTCGAGCAGGTCGCTCGGCGGCTCGGTGTCGAAGCGCTCGCCCCAGCCGTGCTCGGCGCGGATGCTGCGGTAGAGCCGGGCGGCGATGCAGCGCGCGGCGTCGCGGTCGGGCGAGCGCACCTCGTAGACGTTCATGCGGTTGAGGATCGGGTCGGGAATGGCGCAGCCGTCGTTCGCGGTCGCGAGCCAAATGACCTGGCTCGCGTCGATCGGCACCTCGGCGAACTCGTCGGTGAAACTGCCGGCGGTGCCGTGTTCGAGCAGGCTGTAGACCCAGCCGGCCGTCATCGAGCTCATCGACAAAAAGCCCATGCCGGTGCCGAGCAGCACCGAGAGCTCGCGTGCGAAATGGGTCTTGCCGGCGCCGGGCGGGCCGAGCAGCAGCAGCGGGGTGATCTCGAGCGCGTCGCCCGAGTCTTCGCAAAGCGCGAGCTGGCGGCGGATGTCGTCGAGCACTCCAGTGAAGTTGGGCATCTCGTCAAGCACAGCCCGCCCGACATCGCGCCACCGAACTGAGGGGCAAACCTCAGGCTGTTGTTGCAGTCTGCGTGCGGAAGCGTCACTTGACCCATGGGTGAGCTGAATGATCGGCAGCGTCTAAAAAATGGTTGTACGGCCGAAGCAACGCAGTGCTTCGTGCATTCGCTCGTTTCACGCCCAAAGGTTCGGAGCCCGAAGCCGCAAACCCCCCTGAATCAGGGGCCGTTTTCGGTTGTCTCTCCCTATCTCGATGGTTGACACCGAGAACGTGTTTCAAGATGCTTCACGCTGCGAGGCAAATGGCTCGGCCATGGCAAGCACTTGATTTCAACAACCTTCTGGGAGAGTCTTCGATGAATTCATTCAAACCTGTCGCCGCTGCGGTGGCGCTCTTTGCGGCGCTCGGGGCGGGCAACGCCAACGCCGACTCGTACTTTTGGGCGGTCAACCAGTTCACGACCATTCAAAAGCTTGATGGAGACACCGGCGCAGTCGTGGAAGCGTTTGCCGTGCCGTTTGGTTCCGGCGGTGCGGCCTCGATCGCGGTCGTGGGCAACATCGGCTACTACACGCTGCTCGGAAGCGCCGCCGTCTACAAGGTCGACATGACGACGCATGCCGCGTTGGGAACCGCATTCTCGATTCCCACACTCAGTGGCTATGTGAACGGCATCACGCCCGATTCGGCCGGTCACCTCTGGTTCGCCGGCGGCGGCGCAGACCCGATGCGTGAGTTCGATACGGCCGGCACCCTGTTGAGCACGCACGCCTTTCCGACCGCCGCAAACGCCTACCGCGATGGTTCGGTCGTGTTCGGCAACTTCGTGGTGGCGAACCGCGGTGATCAGCAGGGGCCATACGACAGGTACGACCTCTCGGGCGGGAACTCGGCGCTGACCGTCAATCAACTGAGCTTCATCGGGGCAGGCAATAGCTCGAACGGCATTGCCTTCAATGGCGTGAACTTTTACACCTCCGACGAGCAGGCACACAAGGTGTCGAAGTGGGACATCAACGGCGCCTTCGTCTCGATCGCCAGCCTTGACCCTGGGTCGCGGTACGAAAACTGGACTTTCGCATCGCAAGACATCGTGGCGGGCGTGCCCGAACCAGAGACCTACGCGCTGATGTTTGGCGGCCTCTTGGCAGTGGGGTTTGCCGCGAAGCGCAAGGCCAAGGCTGCCTTGGTAGCTTAAATTCAGGGCCGGTCGATTTGGCCAGCCGATAACTGCAAGTACGCAGGCCGGACGACGGTTGTCGCTCGGCCTGCGTCGCTTCAGATAGGGTCACTTCACCCAGGTGTTGAGCTGGATGATCGGCAGCAACACGGCGAGCACGATCAACATGACGACGCCACCCATCGCGACGATCAGCAGCGGCTCCAAAATCGTCGCCATCTGCAGCGCGCGGCGTTGCACCTCGGTGCCGAGCTGGCGCGCGGCGCGCTCCAGCATCAACGGCAACTGGCCGGTCTGCTCGCCCAGCCGCGCGAACATCGCGAGCAAACCCGGAAAGCGCTTCTTGCCTGCCAGCGCCGACGCGAGCGGCGCGCCTTCGCGCACCTGCACCAACGCGTCCATCGCGTCGGCACGCATCGCGCGGTTCGAGAGTGTTTCGGCTGCGGCCTGCAGCGCCTTCAGGATCGGCACGCCGGCACCCGCGAGCATCGCCAGCGTGCCGGCAAAACGCGCCGCGTTGTAGCCGCGCGCGAGCTTGCCGATCAGCGGCAACTCGAGCCAGCCGGCGTCGAAACTCTGGCGGAACGCCTCGTTGCGCAGCATCAGCAGCAGCAGGCCGACGCCGGCCGCGATCAGCACCGCCACAGCCCAGCCCCAGCTGCGCAGAAAGCTGCTGAGCTCGAGCATCGCGATGGTGAGAAACGGCAATGCGCGCTTCGAGGTGGTGAACACCGAGGCGACCTGCGGCACGACATAGGTGACGAGGAAGATCACGATCACGACCGCGATCAGCGAGACGATCGCCGGGTACAGCGTGGCGCCGATCAGCTTGCTGCGCAGCTCCTGGCGCTCTTCGAGGTCGTCGGCCAGGCGCTCCAGCACGCGACCGAGCGCGCCGCTCTGCTCGCCGGCGGCGACCACGCCGCGGTACACCTCGCTGAACTCGCGCGGCGCGCTGCCGAGTGCACGCGCGAACGGTGAGCCGCTGTTGACTTCGCTCTTGAGGTGCGCCACGAGCTCGCGCTGGCGCGGGTCTTCGGCCTCTTCGCTGAGTGCAGTCAGCGCGCGTTCGAGCGGCAGGCCGGCGCCGACCAGGCCGGCGAGCTGGCGTGTCCAGACCGTCAAGCTGGTGTTGTTGAAAACGCGCCGCGTGAAGCGCAACCCTTCGGCCTGCGTGCCGGCCGAGGCGACGAGCGTGACGCCGAGCGGCACCAGCGCCTGCGCGCGCAACTGGCCGCGAGCGGCTTTGGCGTTTTCGGCGTCGAGCAGGCCGGTCGTTGACTTGCCAGCCGCGTCGAGGGCCTCGAATTTGTACGCTGGCATGAAGACTATTCGCGCGTGACGCGCATGACCTCTTCGGGCGACGTGATGCCCTCCTCGACCAGCCGCTCGCCGTCTTCACGCATCGAGCGCAAACCCGCCGCCTCTGCCGCGACGAAGATCTGCGACTCGGCGGCGCGGCTGTGGATCAACGCGCGCACCTGATCATCGACCGCCATCAGCTCGTACACGCCCGTGCGCCCCTTGTAGCCTGTGCTGCCGCACTCGGTGCAGCCCACGGGGTGATAACGATTGCGCGCGTCGATCTTCTTGCAGTGTGGGCAGAGCTTGCGCACCAGCCGCTGCGCCAACACACCGATCAGACTCGACGACAACAGGAACGGCTCCACGCCCATGTCGATCATCCGCGTGACCGTGCTCGGCGCGTCGTTGGTGTGGACGGTGGCGAGCACCAGGTGGCCGGTAAGTGACGCCTGGATCGCGATCTGCGCGGTCTCGTAGTCGCGAATTTCACCGATCATGATCACGTCGGGGTCTTGCCGCAGGATCGCGCGGAGTGCCTTCGCAAACGTGAGGTCGATCTTCGGGTTGACTTGCGTCTGGCCGATGCCGGGCAGCTCGTACTCGACCGGGTCTTCGACCGTCAGGATGTTGGTGCCGGCCGTGTCGACGCGGCCGAGCGAGGCATACAGCGTCGTCGTCTTGCCCGAGCCGGTCGGGCCGGTGACGAGCACGATGCCGTGCGGCTGCTGCACCAGTTTGTCGAACTTCTTGAGCACCTCGCCGCTCATGCCCAGGCCTTCGAGCGTGAACTTCGATTCACCCTTGTCGAGCAGCCGCAGCACCGCGCGTTCGCCGTGCGACGACGGCAGTGTCGACACGCGCACATCGACCGCGCGCCCACCGATGCGCAGCGAGATGCGGCCGTCTTGCGGCAGGCGGCGCTCGGCAATATCCAGCTCGGCCATGATCTTCAGGCGCGAGATCAGCGCGGCGTGCAGCGCCTTGTTCGGCTGCACCACTTCGCGCAGCGTGCCGTCGACGCGAAAGCGCACCGAGCTGCTGCGTTCGTAGGGCTCTATGTGGATGTCGGAGGCGCCGTCTTTGGCGGCCTGCGTGAGCAGCGCATTCAGCATGCGGATGATCGGCGCGTCGTTCGAGGCTTCGAGCAGGTCTTCGATCGCCGGCAGCTCCTGCATCATCCGGCTCAAGTCGACCGCGCTCTCGACCTCGCCGATCACCGTGGCCGCGCTCGACTCGCTGCCCGCATAAACCACTGCGATGCGGTTGGCGAGCGAAGCCGCCCCTTCGCGCTCGAGTGCGTCGACGTCGTAGAGCCGCAGCACTTCGGAGAGCGCCGGCAGGCCGACCGATTCGGGCGCCCACAGCACGAGTCGCTGGCCGTCGTCTTCGAGCAGCAGCGTGTGCGCCTTGGCGTAGGCGTAGGGCAGGGGGTGGCGGGCGCCCATGTGCGTGCTCCTGGTGGTCGCTCAGTTCGTCTTCGGCGCCGAGGCCGGCACCGGCTCGGGGGCCGAGGCGGGCAGCGACGGCGTGGCCGGCAGGGCCGGGCGCGCGGCGTTGCCGAGCGGCCGCGGCACGCCGTTCACGTCGACATCGGTCGGCCGGATCGCCGGCAGCACCGGCGACTCGTTGACGCCGAGGATCGCGTTTTGCGTCGGCTGCGAGTTGAGCTGGTTGCCACGGATGAAGTCGTAGCGGTCGAGCGAGATCCTGTCGCTCGACGCCTGGTCGCGCATCACGGTGGGCCGCAGGAAAACCATCAGGTTGCTGCGCTTGCGCGAGCGGCTCTCGCTGCGAAACAGCGCGCCCAAGTACGGGATGTCGCCGAGCAGCGGCACCTTCGAGCGGTTGGTCGTGTAGTTGTCTTCGATCAGGCCACCGAGCACGATGATCTGGCCGTCGTCGACGACGATGGTCGATTCGATCGAGCGCTTGTTGGTGGTGGGCCCGGCGTTGGCGGTGCCGGTGGCGACGTCGCCGATCGACGACGACTCCTGGTAGATCGTCATGCGCACAGTGCCGTTCTCGCCGATCTGCGGCTTGATCTTCAGCGTCGTGCCCACGTCTTTTCGTTCGATGGTCTGGAACGGGCTGCTCGTGCCGGTGCCAGTGTTGGTGAACGAGCCGGTCACGAACGGGACGTTCTGGCCGACGACGATGCGGGCCTCTTCGTTGTCGAGGGTGACCAGGTTCGGCGTCGACAGGATGTTGGTGTCGGCCTGGGTCTGCAGTGCGCGCGCGATCGCGGCGATGCCGAAGGTGTTGCCGAAATTGCGGATCAGCCCGATGTTGGCGCCGGTGCCGAGGCCTGCAAGGGCGCCGATCGCGGTCATCGCACCCTGGCCGGTACCGGTCAGGATGTTGCCGCTGGTGCCGAAGTTGGTACCGCCTGCGGGGATGTAGGTGCCGTTGCCCGTGCCCAAGGCCTGCCATTGAATGCCGAAGTCACCGGTCGCGCTCGGGTTGACCTCGACGATCAGCGATTCGATGTAGACCTGTGCACGCCGTGAGTCGAGCTGGTCGATCACTGCGCGCAACTGCTTGTAGAGCGGCTCGGGCGCCGTGATGATCAGCGAGTTGCTGGCCGGATCGGCCTGCACGAAACCGCCCGTCGACGGCCCGGCCGAGGACGAGAGCGGCGAGGTCGTCTGGGCCGAGGCGCCGCTCGTGCCACTGGTGTTGGCGCTGGTGTTTAGGTTGGTGTTCGACGACGGCGAACCCGAAGAGCCGCCGCTTCCGCCCGGGCCGCCCGAACCGCCCGAACCGCCGCCATAGGCCGCGCGTAACACCGTCGCGAGCTTGACTGCGTCGGCGTTCTTCAGGTAGACGACCCACACGTTGCCGGCCGCGCCGGCCGATTGCACCGGCTTGTCGAGCTTGTCGACGAGCGCGCGGATCGAGGCCATGCGGGCCGGGTTGGGCGCGCGCACCAGCAGCGAATTGCTGCGCGAATCGATCTGCACCAAGGCCGCGCCGGTCCCGCCTCCGGGCACGCCGGTCACCGTGCCCGCCCCGGGGGCACCGGCACTGTCGGTCATGCGCTGCACCAGCGGCGCGATGTCGGCGGCCACGGCGTATTTCAGGTTGATCACTTCGACGTCGCCCGAGGCCGGCGTGTCCATCGCCGCGATGATCTTGCCGATGCGCTGCAGGTTGTCGGCGTAATCGGTGATCACCAGCGTGTTGTTGCCGGGGTTCGCGTTGATGGTGTTGTTCGGGCTGATCAATGGGCGCAGCACGCCGACCAAGTTGTTGGCGTTCTCGTGCGTCAGGCGAAACACCTGCGTCAGCACCTGGTCGCCGCCGCGCAGCGTGCGCTCGCCGACCGTCACGGTGCCGGTCTGCAGCTTCGCATCGGCCTCGGGCACGATCTTGTACAGCCCGCCGACCTGGACCACCGTGAAGCCCAGGCCGCGCAGCCCGGCCAGGAAGTTCTTGTACGCGTCGCTGGGCGAGAGCGGCGCTTCGCTGTAAAGCGTCATCGTGCCCTTGACGCGTGGGTCGATGACGAACTGCTGCTTCAGGATCGCCGACATCGCACGTGCCACGCCGTCGATTTCGGCGTTGACGAAGTTCAGCGTCACGGTCTCGCCGCCGCGCGCGGCGCGCGCCCTGGCGCTGCTGTTGGCCGATTGCGCAAATGCCAACGGCGCGGGCAGCAACGAGGCGAGCAGCACGGCCGAGGCCATGGCGGCCGGCAGCGTTCGGCCGCGAGCTGTCTTGCGGAGTGGAGGGGTAGCGCTTGGCTTCATGCTCATCCGATCGAAATGACAGAGCGCGCGCCATCGCGCCGCCCGATGATGTTCAGCAGGTTCGACAGCGTCGTCTCCTCGATGGCCGCGGCGCGCGCCTCGCCCCGAAAGCGCACGCCCGCAGGCCCGAGGGTGCCGCTGCCGCTGAGCTGCAGCGGCCCGCTCTCGGTGGTCAGGTTGAGCACCGAGAGGCCGGGGTTGGTGGCGTCACCGGAGAGGCTCATGCGGTAGCTGCCGAGCGAATCGAGCGTGCTCAGGCGCGACGAGGCTTCGAGCACGCGCAGGTCGACTCGGCCGTCGACGAGCCAGCGGCCCTGCACCGATTCGAGCCGCAGGCCATTCGATTCGAGCCGCACCGAGCCGCCGAGCTGCATCGTGTTCCACGGCGTACCCAAGCCGCCGAGCAGCGCGGCCGGCCACTGGCCGACCCAGCCGGCCGGCGGCACCAGCGTGTATTCGGTGAGGCCGAAGCCGGGCCGCACTTTGACCGTGACCGTGCCGTTCAGGCAGCAGGCATGTTGCAGCTGCAATGCCAGGCCGAGGCCGCTTGGCCGCAGCGTCCACCCCAGGCGGCCGGGCAGCGAGCTGGCGTCGCGGCTGCCTTCACCGCCGGTCAGCACGGCCACGGCACTGCCGTTCCAGACCGTGCCGCGGGCGTCGGCCAACAGCAGCCGTTGCCCAGTGGCCGAGGCCACGGCGCCGGCGAGCCAAGCGGCCGGCGCGAACGCCACGAGCGCGCCGAGCACCCCGACGATGGCGCCGGCCGCGGCCCAGCGCAGCGCGGCGCCACGCGATTTGTCCCAAGAGATTTCAGCGAAGGTCGACTCACCCCAACCGGTCGCGGCGATGGTCGGCGCGAACAGCCCGCGCGTGCGCTTGCGGCGCAGGCGGATCACGAGGCGCCCCCGAGTGCCACGCCGATCGTGCCGGTGTAGCCGAGTGGCCCACGCTGCAATTGCGCCTCGACCGGACGGGCGCGCGCGCCGCTGCGCGCCTCGTTGAGCCAGGCGCGCAGCGCCTCGGGGTTGACGCCGGTGTTGAGCGTGAGCGTCGCGCGCTCGCCCTGGATCACCAGCTTGCCGCGCTCGCCGAGGCGGTCGGTCGCGGCCTTCAGCGCCGCCGCGGCCTGCGCAGGTGCGACCCGCGGCGTAGCGCGCAAGCCGTTGCTTTCGGCCGCGATGCGCTGCATCTGCTGGTATTGGGCGTCGAGTCGGTCGAGCTGCAGCGGTGCGTCGGTGACGGTGCGCAGCGCCGGCTGCACCAGCAGGCTCCAGACGAAGAACGCACCGACGACCACCACGACCCCGACGACCGCCTGGCGCTCGCGCGGCGTGCGCGCCTGCCACCAGGTGCCGGCCTGCTGGCGCAGGCTCGCCATCGCTGGGGAACCACCGATGCTGCCGGTGCTCACGAAGCGGCTCCGGGCCGCGCACGGCTGAGCGTGAGCCGGCCTTCGCTCACGTCGACCGACCATCCGGTGGTGCGCAGCAGCCCGCGGAATTGCGCGATCTGTTCGTTGCTCCAGCCCGGCGCTGCAAGGGTCAGGCGACCGGGCTCGAAACGCATCGTCTCGACCGGCGGGCGCTCGCTCGGCCAGGCCGATGCCGCGGCCTGCAGCATCGGCTCCAGGTCGGTCTCTCCGGGTTTGCCGGCGAGGGTGCGCAGGGCTTGGGTTTCACGTTGCATCACGGCATCGGCATCGCGCTGCACGTCGGTCGGGCTGACGTTCGGGTAGGTCGCCTTGACCAGTGTCTGCATCGCCAGCTGGCGCGCCTCGATCACGCCGCGCTGGTGCCAGGCCCACACGTTGAGGCCGATGATCTGCGCAACCACCAGCGCCGCGATGCCCCAACGCACCGGCCGCCATTCGGGGCTGAAGAACCGGCGGGCCGAATCGCGCAGCGCGCGGGTGCCGCGGTTGCGCCGCGCCAGATCGAACTGGCGCAGGTTCCACAGGCTGCGCGCCGCTTGCAGCAGGCGCTGGCCTGGCAGCATGACGCGCACCGGCGCGCCCAGCCACTGTTCGGCCGCGGCCACCGCACCGGGCGTGGCGCTCCAGCGTGTTTCGGCCGGTGCCGGCGAAGGCACGAGCGCGCGCGCGAGGCCGCCCTGCAGCCGCACGCTGGCCACGCCGTCGGGGTGGGCCCAGTGCAGCGCGATGCCGTGCGCGGTGCTGCCGGGGTCGACCTCGGTCTCGGCGAAGTGGCCGATCGGTGGCTCGTCGGGCCAGGCCATCGGCACGACGCGGTCGACGAACACATCGGCCTTTTCGAGCGCCGCGAGCTCGGCCCGCAGCCACCGGCGCGACACCGCGGCCACCCAGGTCGGCAGGCCGGCGACGGCCTCGGGCGCGAGCGCGAGGTGCACGTCATCGGCGTCTTCGAGCAGCGCGTCTTCGAGCACGCCGCCGAGCGCCGCGCGCAGCCGCGCGGCCGGCGCTTTTGGCAACGTGATGCGGTGCCAGCTCACGTCGGCATCGGCCAGCACCGCGATCACGGTCGTCGCTTTCGGCAGCAGCGCCGCCGCGCAATGGCCCTGCGCTTCGAGCGCGAGGCCATCGGGGCTGCTGACGTAGACGTAGTCCGTTGCCAGCCTGCTCGCCTCGGGCGGCGCGTTGCTGGCGTTGCTGTGCAGGCGCGGGCGGGGCGGAATCTGGACAACGAGGGTCGACATGGGCGAGGGCAGTTCGAGTTACGCGCGCATTGTAGGCACGCGTAATTCACCAATCGATGCGAATCAAGGACTTACCGACCGTTGCTCGCGTGATGCCCACGCGCGCCGACCAGCATTTATCCGCCGCCCGGTTCGAGGCTGGCGATGCGCTCGCGTTGCAGCGCGATCACGTTGCCGCTTTGCCCGCGCTGCACCAGCGAACGTTCGGTCAGCACGTGGTCGGCCAGCCGCAGGCTGCCGCGCACCTCGAAGAAGCTGGAGCGCACGTCGATGTCGAGTGTGGTGCCAGAAGGGATCGCCGCTTGCGTGAGGAAGAGCGCAATCGACTTGAACGGCCCGCGCTGCCGGAGCTGCACCAGCCGCTCGGCGCTGGCCTGGTCGATGTTGGCGACTGCCGCGAGCACCTCCTTCGACGCGGTGTTGACGTTGACCGGCGTCACTGTCGGCAGCAACACCACGAAGGGCTGCAGTGCCGTCACGGCGCTCTGGTCGATGCCGAGCCAGGTGAGTTGCGAAACCGTCTTGGGTTCGAGCGGGGCCGCGGTGTTGACGCCGGTGCCGGCCGCACCGATCGCCGCATTCAGCCCGACCGCGATGCGCTGGGCGACGCTGCCGTCGAGGCCCAGGTTCTCACACAGCCGAACCAGTGTTTCAAGCTGCGCCGGGTGGGGCTTGCCCTGCGCGCCGACCAAGTTGCGTAAGTTGTACCGGGCTTGTGCATCGGTCAGGTTGCCCGAGAGAAACGCCTCGGGCCCGTCGTCGGCGTTGGCCTTGTCGACAGCGAGAAAGGTCGACAACCGCGCTTCTTTCAGCGGCAGCGCCCAGGGCTCGGTGAGCGCTGTGGTGTTGCGCCCACCTTTGAAGTCTTCTTTCAGGATCAGACCGGCGAAATCGCGTGCGCCGGTCAGGATCCAGGCCGATTGCGCACGCGCTCGCTCGGCCGCTTCCACCTGCACCGCGCGCCACTGCTGCCAGACCATCGCCGCCGCGAGCGTGGCGACCAGCGCGACGATGATCATCGCGGTGAGGAGTGCGGCGCCGCGTTGGTGGCGCGCCGATGGCGCGTGCATGGGTGTTTTCATGGGCCGACCAGCGTGTCGCGCGTCAGTTCGCCGTTCCGGCCGCTGCCGGGCGCGAAGCTCAGCACCACGCGCACGCCGGTCGGCAGTGCCTGCCGCGGTCGCACGCCCGAACCCGCGATGTCTGGCGGCGCAACGTTGCCGGTCGACTGGCAATTCGCCCAACCGTTGGTTTGGTAGAAGTAGACCTGCCAGCCCTGCATGCCGGTCAATGTTTTCAGCGAGCCCGGTTCGCTGCCCTGCAGTTGCAGGCTGCCGAGCCAGCTGTCTTGCAGCGCGCTCGCCGTGGTGACGGCGGGCCCGGCCCAACGCACCCAAGCGCCGCCGCTGTCGTCGGGCCGGTACGACCACGCGACGATCTGCAGCCCGTCGGGCGTGCGCCGCACCAGGCGCACGCTGGCACCGTCGCAGGCGAGCGCTTGCGGCACGGCGCTGCTGTCTTGGATCGACGCGAGGTCTTGCTCCCACTGCGCGACCACGGTGTTGAGCCGCAATGTTTGCTCCAACCGCGCCTGGCTCGCGTTGCGGCTGCGCACGATGCCGTCGACGCCTTGCCACGCCATTACCGCCATGATCGCCATCACCGTCATCGCGACCAGCACTTCGACGAGCGTGAAGCCGCGCGGTGCAACGCGGCGGGCAGCGCGACCCGGAGCGCGCCGGGGTGCGTCGAGCGGCGTCATTTGCCCATGATGGTGGAGAGCGTCAGGATGGTCTGCCCGGCGTCGTCGGCGATCAGCGCTTCGACGACGCGAAAGTTCGGGTTCGCCGGCAGCTTGACGTTGAGCGTGCCGCGGTAGGTCTGGCCGAGTTGCGCGCACGAGAATTCGGAAGTGCCGATCGGCGGCGTCAGCTTGAGCAGGCGCAGCCCGGTGAGCTGGTTGTCGGCGCACCACTGCGCCGCGCTGACCTCACCCAGGCGTTGCGTGTTGCCGGTCAGCGCGCCGGCCGCCTTGATGCCGGCGCCGAGCGTGATCGCGACGATCGTCAGCGCCACGAGCACCTCGATCAGCGTGAAGCCCAGCGCGCGGCGCATGGTCACAGCCGCGCTGAAGTGGTGGTTTCGTCGTCGACCACGACGAACGGACCGAGGCCGTCGGTCGCGAGCGTCAGGCGCTGCGCGTCGAGGTGCAGCACGATGCGCTGGGCACCGATCAGCGGTTCCGGGCCGAGCGTGACCGCGCGCGCGCCAATCACTTCGGCGGTGACGCCATCGGTCAACCAAGCGTTCGGCAAATTCGACGACTCGGGCATGCCGACGAAGCGAAAGCCGGGCTCGGTCGTCTGAGGTGCCCAGCTCGCGGTCAGGCCCGCGGCGCGCGCTTCGGTGCGCGCGGCTTCGAGCAGCGCGACCAGGCGGGCGCCTTCGTGTTCGAGCTGGGTCGCAGCCGGGTCACGCATCGCCAGGCTGGCCATCGCGCTGGCAATCGCGATCAGCGCGATCACGACCATCAGTTCGATCAGCGTGAAGCCGTCCTGCCGTGACTTCACGGTCGGTTCCGATCGATGGCTATTGCCATGAGCCGACGTCGGCATTGTTGCCTTCACCGCCGGTCACGCCGTCGGCACCGAAGCTGTAGACGTCGATCTCGCCCTTGAGGCCCGGGTTCGCGTACAGATACGGCCGGTCCCAGGGGTCGTTCGGCAGCTTTGGAATGTAGGGGCCGCGCCAGTTGGCCGGCACCGCACCGGCCGTCGGTTTTGTCAGCAGCGACTGGAGGCCCTGCTCGGCGCTCGGGTAGCGCTGGTTGTCGAGCTTGTAGGTGTTGAGCGCACCCATCAGCGTGTTGATGTCGCTGCGTGCGGCGGTCACGCGGGCCTGGTCGAGCCGGCCGAGCACGTTGGGCACGATCAGCGCGGCCAGCACGCCGATGATGACCAGCACGACCATCAGTTCGATCAGCGTGAAGCCGCGCGAGGAACGTATCTGGCGGGCCGAAAAGCGCAGCGCGCCGATGTGTTGAGCCAACGTCATGGGGATGTTCCTGCCGGCTCGCGGGCCGGGGTTTGAGGACGCTTGAATCATAATCGCGCATGCTCGCACGACTCTCGGCATTCGTCATTTGGGCCCTCGTTGCCGCCACCGCGGTGTTCTGGGGTTTGCGCCTGTTCGTCAGCACGCCCGTTGCGCCGGCGTATGCGGTCGCAGTCGGCGATGCCGTGGCCGTGCGCGGTGACCTCACGCGCCTGCTCGGCACCGCGCCGGTCGCGCCGACTGCGGCCGCTGTCGCACCCGAGGCCGCATCGCGCTTCCGCCTGCTCGGCATCGTCGCCCCGAAAAGCGCGCCCACGGCCGACAGCGCCTCGGTATCACAAGGCGTCGCGCTGATCGCGGTCGACGGCAAGATGCCGAAAGCGTTCGCGGTCGGCGCGCGTATCGATGGCGATCTGGTGTTGCACTCGGTGAGCCTGCGCACGGCGTCGATCGCCGGTGGGCAGGGCGCGCCGACCATCACGCTCGAACTGGCGCGGCCGGCCGCTGCGGCCACCGGCAGCCTGCCGATCGGTCCGATGGGCGGCATGCCGGCCAACGTGCCGGCCGTGGTGCCGCAGTACGTGCCGCAATTCGTACCGCAACCGATGGTGCCGATCGCGCCGCCACCGGTCGCTGCGCCACGCAGCGAGACCGGTGTGCTGGTGCCGTCGCAGGCGTTGATTCAGTAAGTTCGGCGCCCGCTGAAATCCCTCACCCCAACCCTCTCCCAGAGGGAGCGGGGGCCGATCTCACAGCGGCGTGGCGGGTTCGGCGGTGGTGCTCATCGCGCCCGGGTGGGTCGGGCCGGCTTCTTCGCCTTCGGCAACTTCGGTCAGCAGTGCGGCGGCGCTGCGCACCAGCGGCCAGGCAAGCGTGGCGCCGGTGCCGTCGGTGCTTTCCATGCCGAGTTCGAGCAACGCCGAGGCGTGGAACAGCGACAGCGCCTGGTCGAGCCCATGGTGGCTGTGGCTACGGCAGTAGACGCAGTAGTCGGTGACCGCCGGCGCGATGCGCGCCGCAACCATCAACGCCGCGCACGCCGGCATACCGTCGACGACGATCAAGTGGCGCTTGCTACCGGCCACGAGCATCACGCCAACCATCATGGCCATCTCGAAGCCGCCGAACGCGGCCAACACTTCAACCGGCTCGGTCACGTCTTTGTGGCGGGCTTGCGCGCCGTTGAGCACGGCCAGCAGGTGCGCGAGGTTGGCCTCTTCCATGTCGGGGCCCGAGATCAGCAGATCCGAGAGGTTCGCGCCCGAGAGGCGTGCGAGCACCAGCGCCGCGCTCTCGTGCGAGCCGACGCCGATGCCGGCACAGACCACCGCGTTGCCGACCAGCGAATCGGCGATCTCCATGCCAGCGCGGATCGCGGCGTGGGCCTGGTCGAGCGACATCGCCGAGGTGACCCGCGCGTTGCGTGTGCCGTGCGCGATCTTGCGGGCCAGCAGCCGTGCATGCGGCGCGACCGATTCCGAGACGCCGCAGTCGACCACCGACATCTCGAGCCCCTGGATGCGCGAGAACACCGCGAGCGGCAATTGCGAAGTCAGCAGCTGGTGCGCGAGCAGCGCGGTCGACTGGTTGCCCGCAAGGCTGATCCCCTCGACCGCGAGCCCGTGGTCGGCGGCGAAGATCGTGATCTGCGGCGTGCGAAAGCGCGGCTTCAGCGTGTTTTGAATCAAGCCGAGCCGCACCGCCAGCGCTTCGAGTTCACCCAGCCCGCCGGTGGTTTCGGCACGGCGCGCGAGCTTCTTGCGCAAGGCCTGTTCAAGCAGCGGGTTCGAGGTGGCGGTTATGAGCGAGCGATTGACCGACATGGGCGTCCGTTGATGTGTAGCACTCAGGCTTGACTCAAGGCGCGGATTGTGGGGCCGCTGGCCGGCCGCATGCAATTGCCGCGCCCGCGCGGCACTACCGCGCTCCTCAAGACGCGCCGTTAGCGTAAAAACAGCCGATACACGGGGTTGTCTGTTTCGTCTTCGCACGGGTAAGCCAAAGTCTCCAAAAATTCCTTGAAGCCTTTCCTGTCGCCGCGCGGCACCTGGATGCCGACCAGGATGCGGCCGTGGTCCGCGCCTTGGTTGCGGTAGTGGAACAGGCTGATGTTCCAGCCCGGGTGCATGCTCGACAAGAACCGCATCAGCGCGCCGGGCCGCTCTGGAAAGACGAACCGGTAGAGCCGCTCGTCTTGCGCCAGCGCACTGCGGCCGCCGACCATGTGGCGCAAGTGCTCCTTCGCGAGATCGTCGTCGGTCAGGTCGAGCGTGTCGAAGCCGTGCCGCGCGAAGTGCTTGGCAAGCTTGGCGGGCTCCGCGCGATTCGTCGTCGTCAGGCCGACGAAAACGTGAGCGGCCTTCGCATCGGAAATACGGTAGTTGAACTCGGTGACTGCGCGCGGCCCGATCAGCTCGCAAAAGCGCTTGAAGCTGCCGCGCTCCTCGGGAATCGTCACCGCGAACAGCGCCTCGCGCGCCTCGCCGACCTCGGCGCGCTCGGCCACGAAGCGCAGCCGGTCGAAGTTCATGTTCGCGCCGCAGGTGATCGCGATGAAGGTCTTGCCCTTGCAGCCGTGTGTTTGCACGTACTGCTTGATGGCGGCGACGCCAAGCGCGCCCGAGGGTTCGAGCACGCTGCGGGTGTCCTCGAACACGTCTTTGATGGCCGCGCACGCGGCGTCGGTGTCGACCACCACGTAGTCGTCGACGAGCTCGCGCGCGAGCCGAAAGGTCTCGACGCCGACCAGCTTCACGGCCGTGCCGTCGGCGAACAAACCCACGTCGATCAATTGCACGCGCTTGCCCGCCTTGACCGAACGCAGCATCGCGTCCGAGTCGTTCGTCTGCACGCCGATCACTTTGATTTCGGGCCGCACCGATTTGATGTACGCCGCCACGCCCGAGATCAGCCCGCCGCCGCCGATCGCGACAAAGATCGCGTCGATCGGCGCCTGGTGCTGGCGCAGGATTTCCATCGCAATCGTGCCTTGGCCGGCGATCACGTCGGGGTCATCGAACGGGTGCACGAAGGTCAAGCCGTGCTCGGTTTCGAGTTCGAGCGCGTGCAGGTAGGCATCGGAGTAACTTTCGCCGGCCAGCACCACCTTGGCGCCGTGCGAGCGCACTGCGTCGACCTTGACCTGCGGCGTGGTCACCGGCATCACGATCATCGCCTTGCAGCCCAGCCGCTTGGCCGCGAGCGCCACGCCTTGCGCGTGGTTGCCGGCCGAGGCGCAGATCACGCCCCGCGCGAGTTGCGCGGGGCTGAGCTGCACCATCTTGTTGTACGCGCCGCGCAGTTTGAAACTGAACACCGGCTGCGTGTCTTCGCGCTTCAACAGCACCTGGTTGTTCAGTCGCTTCGAGAGGTTCTTCGCGGGCTCGAGCGCTGTTTCGATCGCGACGTCGTAGACGCGGGCGGTGAGGATCTTCTGCAGGTAGTCGGCGAGCGTCAACGCGGGCCGCATGGCAGGCTTCTTCTTCGGGGCGGCCATTCGTCGGTCTCCAGCACCATCTGTTTTGCGGCGCCGCATCATAGCCTCGGCACCGCGCCGGGCGACCCCAAATAAAAGAGCCCAAGGCATTACTGCCTTGGGCTGAATCCACCAATGGAGGAGGTGGAGGAGACAAGCGTCGGGGCAGGCGCCGAATCGATGCCGAATCCAGAGTTCGGATCCGTCTCGCCTACCCCATGAAAACGAGTGTAGGGGCTTTTTTGCTGCGCTGCAATAATTTACGTTCTGGCCTCCCGGCAGGTTGCGGAAAATCGAGGAGCGAACGATGAATTGCACGATCAACTGGATGCCCGCGAACGGCATGGCGTTTTCGGCCGAAACCGGCAGCGGCCACCTGCTGATGATGGACGGTGCGCCCGACGGCGGTGGCCGTAACCTCGCCCCGCGGCCGATGGAAACCGTGCTCGCCGGCACCGGCGGCTGTACCGCCTACGACGTGGTGCTGATCCTGCAGCGCGGCCGGCACGATGTGCGCGGTTGTCAGGTCGTGGTGACCTCGGAGCGCGCACCGGCCGACCCGAAGGTGTTTACGAAAATCCACCTGCACTTTGTCGTCACCGGGCCGGCGCTGGCCGATGCAGTGGTCGATCGCGCGGTGAAGATGTCGCACGACAAATATTGCTCGGCCACCATCATGCTGGCCAAAACCGCCGAAATCACGACCAGCTTCGAGGTCAAGACGGCCTGAAGGGCGTGAACAACCGGCGATTCAGATGCGGTGCGCGGTGCTCGTCATGACGACCGCCACCAGCCGCATCGCCCAGCGCACGGGTGCGGGTAGCGCGGCCGCGCCTGCGGCCTGCGCGGCGGCGCCGTGGCGCGCCTCGTCCGCCTTCATCTGCTGCACGATCGCATGTGACGACGTGTCGGCCTTCGGCAGCCGTTGCAGGTGCGAATCGAGGTGCTGCTCGACCTGACGTTCGGTCTCGACGACGAAGCCCAGGCTCACCGCATCGCCCGCCCGCCCGGCGATCAGGCCGATCGCGAACGAGCCGGCGTACCACAGCGGATTCAGCAAGCTCGGGTGCGCACCGAGCTCGCGCAGGCGTTGTTGGGTCCACGCCAGGTGGTCGGTTTCTTCGCGCGCAGCGTGCGCGAACTGCGTTTTCAATGCCGCGTCGCGCGTGCTCAGCGACTGCGCGTTGTAGAGCGCCTGGGCACACACCTCACCGACGTGGTTCACGCGCATCAATGCACCTGAAAGACGCCGCTGCGAGTCGTCGAGCGGTTCGCCCGGCACGGCTGCCACGGGGCACGGCCGCGAGGCATGGCTCGCGCCCGAGAGGGTGCGAAGGGCGTTGTCGGCCGCGGTCAAGAGGGTGTCGATGGAGGGCAAGGGCGTGGCAACAAGTGAGAGCGAGTGCAAGAATAACGCAACCCCGCCCTTCGCTGAATCGGTCGCGATTCGCAGCCAACTCAGCGGGTGCAAGCGGGTGGGTTTCGGTGCATGGCAAAGCGGGTGCGGCTCGTTGTACTCAGACAACATAAAGTCCTTTTTTGACCGGCGAGGCTTTCCAGCACTCGGCCCCTCTGGTGCAATACACACAACTTCCGCTGAGGGGGTTGTACCTGATCTGCCCAACGAGGGTGATTCTTGATCGGGACCTCTTGTTCAACCTAGGAGATAGTTGCAATGAAAAAATCTCTGCTCGCTCTCGCAGTTCTGGGCGCTTTCGCTGGTGTGGCTTCGGCTCAATCGTCTGTGACGCTGTACGGCACGCTTGACCTAAGCGCCAAGTACGTCAAAAACGACGGTTCCAATCGCCGGTATTCGTTGAGCCAAGACGGCATCAACAGCAGCCAACTTGGCTTCAAGGGCACTGAAGACCTCGGTGGTGGCCTGAAGGCCGGCTTCGTTCTGCTGGCCGGCGTCAATGCCGACACCGGCACCACCAACACCAAGTTCTTCAATCGTCGTTCGACTGTCAGCCTGATGGGCGGGTTCGGTGAAGTTCGTCTCGGCCGTGACTACACCCCGACCTTCTGGAACGACACGATTTTCGACGCTTTCGGTACCGTCGGGCTGGGCGATTCGACCCATGCGCTGCAACTGCCGACAGCCACGTTCGTACGTGCCGACAACTCGATCGGCTACTTCTTGCCGTCGAACCTCGGTGGCGTGTACGGCCAGTTCATGGCAGCAGCCGGTGAAGGTGGTGGCAATGGGACCACGTCCACCAACCCCGGTCGTTACCTTGGTGGCCGGATCGGCTTCGCTGCCGGACCGTTCGACGTTGCCGCTGCTTACGCGCAGCAGCGCTTCAGCGGCACCCCGGGCAACCTGAACAGCTCGGGCACCACTGCGCAGCAGAAGACCTGGAACATCGGCGGTTCGTACGATCTGGGCGTCGTGAAGCTGCTCGGCTACTTCGACCGTGACACGGTCGAGAACGCCAGGGAAAACCGGTTGTCTGTGAGCGCCGTGGTGCCGATCGGCCAAGGTGAAATCCATGCTGGCTACGACCGCAGCAAGCTGAGCGGTTCGAGTGGTGCCTTCAACCTGGACAACAAGGTCGATCAGTTCAAGCTCGGCTACGTGTACAACCTGTCCAAGCGCACTGCCGTGTACACGAACGTGTCGCGCCTGAAGAACGGCAACCAGTCAGGCCTGGGCGTTGCCGGTGGTTCGTCAAGCAACCCGTACCAAACCGCACCGGTGCGGCTAGAAACTCAGCTAGGCGGAAAGTCGACCGGCGCCGAATTCGGTGTTCGTCACTTCTTCTGATCGGGCGCTTGCCTCGCGTAAGCCCTCGCCAGATCAAAAAGCCGCCTCCGGGCGGCTTTTTCTTTGGCGGTGCGGCTCGGCAGTCGACGATCGGCCTATCGCACGGCGGCGTCCGGCTCTCCGATCAGGCTTTCGGCGGAAATGCCGAGTTGTGCATGCAGCCGTCGCGCCATCGCCATGGTCAGCGGGCGACGCCTGGCCAACACTTCGTAGACCCGGTTCAGGCGGCCGATCATCGGCTCCAGGTCGCGTGGCGTCAGGCCCTGCTGCTCCATTCGAAACTTGATGGCTTCGATGGCTTCGATGGGGTCGGCGGCAGGCATCGGGCAATGCTTGGCCTCGAACGCTTGCACCAGCGTGACGAGCACGTCCAGGCAATCCCCATCGGGCGTGCCGAGTTCGGGGTCCGCGGTCATCAGCTTCAAGATTTCCTTCAACACCTCCTCGTGGTCGGCCTTGGTACAGATCGGTCGAATATCCATACTGTTACACCAGTTGAACGGTTTCGGCACCGATGGCGTCGCCAGAACTCGCGCAAGGTCTCGAGGGCAACGATACGGACACATTATTTCTAGCCCCATTTTCGGACTCAACTCAGGACTGGGCGCGCCGTTCTCGCACAGGCATGCGCAGGCCGGTATGTCCGTGGCGGAGTCTGGCGCGGGATGCGCGATCCGCGCCGCTCCCGCTAACGTACAGAGCATGAGTCGAATCGAATCCTTGCGGCGGGCGCAATTGGACGCCAGAGTCGTTGCGGCGCGCGGCGCTGTTGCACGCGCTCAGCCATTTGCGCGCGCGGGGCGCAGACGCCACGCTGATCGGGTCGCTCAAATCCGCTGGCTTCGGGCTCGACTCCGACATCGATCTGCTGGTGACTCGGTGCCCACCGAACTTGGTCTACGCGATTGAAGCCGACTTGGAAGACATCATGGGTGGATTCAAGTTCGATCTTGTCTACCTGGACCTCGTGCCTGAAGGCCAGCGTGAGAACTGGCTCGCCCATGCGAGCTGATCCGCTATTTGTCGATCTGCAGATTGCGTTGCTCCCTTCGCCGGCGACGAACATCGACGCGCTGCAGCGGTACATGAGCGCCGGAGACGACGCGAATCCGAGCTCGACGCTGAAATAGCGTTGCGCCTCGGAGATTCCCGTTCGACGGGCCGCGAACACGCCGGGTTGCGAACGCCGACTGCACGTTACCGGGCGAATGGGCTTCGACGCCGTGGCGAGCGCGGCGGCAGTGCATGGTTCGCCGGATCGAAGCTCCGCCGCTGACCGAGCAGCACCGCACCATCGATGCGCTCGGCCAAGCTCTCCAGATCGGCATGCGTGACACCGCACGCTGCAAAGTGCGCCCGCCAACCGTTTACCACCGCTATCACGCGCACCACCTCGGCGGCGGCTTGCGCTGGCGCGTAGCCGAAAAGCCGGCATTGCGACATGGCGTTCGCGAGCGTCGAATCTCGCCCGTCGGCTCCGACCAAGAACTCCTGGTATCCCTGGCCCGAGTTCGTGGGCAGCACGTCATAGGCCGGCGCCAGTCGGTACCTGCCCTGGCGGGTCGGCATGACGACTCGCAGCGCATGGTTCTTTTCGTGGTCGTCGGTGTTGTCGATCAGGATGTTGAACACCATGCGGCGAAAGAGTTCGTGCATGTCGTGCAGGTTGAGATCGTCGTCGGCCACGCCGGCGCGACGCAGCAATTGGGCAAGATTCGGGTAGCCAAATTCGGGTTCCTGCCCGGCAACGGTCTCAGCGCGCAGCGCGGTGCCCGCCGAGATGCAATGCACGCGCATGACGCCGTTCCTGTCGTAGCGGCGCACCGCCAACGCGTTCTCGCCGGCGAGCGGCACCATCCGTGTTTCGGCCACGTCGATGCGAGCCAGCGCGGCGAGCGTCATCGATGCGTGCTCGATGAGCGGCACGTCGATCGGCTCGTTGTTGAAGAACTTGATGATCCATTGCTCACCGGCGATTTCGATGAGGGCCTTCGGCTTGGTACCGCCAAGGCTGTTACCTGCGCTGAGCATCTTGCGTTCGATGTCGCTGACCGGCTCCTTGGCGCTGACCTTGTGGACGATCTCGCTGAGCAGCTGCGCCTGCTCCAGCCGCGGCAACGGGCTTTGCGCGCATGGGATGTAGGCGACGGCCGAAGTCGATACGCCGAGTGCCCCGAAACGTTCGTCGCCAGCATAAAAAAGGTACTCCATGATCGAGAGGCGTGCGGGCCTGTCGATGTACTGGATGACGCGTTCGCCCCAACGGTCGGGCCGGGCGTCGTCGACCGCGCCGACGGCCATGCCTTTCCACCGCGGCAGTTGCTCGATGTCGGTGAGCGGCAGGTCTTCGCTGAGCGCGAAACCGTGCTCCAGCCAATCGGCGCCGTATTGAAGCGAGGCGCCTTTGCCAGGGTCAACCAGCCGCAGCGCACCGACGCAGCGCGGCGCAGAAGGGTCTGCCAAAAACCACAAGTGAAGGAGGTCGTGTCTCATGGTTCCGGCTGACTCTGCCGCTTCGTTGCCCGTTGCAACTTCGCCTCGGCGGTGGCGCGCGCGCGCTGCTTGCCGAGGGTCTCGGCTTGCCGGACGTCGAGTTCAAGTGCACCCCGGTCTTCCTTGGGCGCCGCCAAGGTCGCCAATGTCGTGTCGCGGCCAACCAGCCAGAGCGCGGTGGCAAGAACGCCGAGGCTAACGCCTGGCTCGCCAGCCTCCAGCCGCAACAGGGTCGGAACGCTCACCCCCATGCGTTTGGCCCAGGTCTTGAGTGACTCCTTGCGCCGAAGCCTGGCCACCGCCAAGTCTGCGCCCAGTTGCTGCAGCGCCGCTACGGTCGATGGTGGCATTTGCGCGAGCGCAGTGGACGATCTGGTCATAATATATACATTATCGTTAGATGGTATTTCGGTCAAGTTTATGTTGATTTAAGGGACAGTCGGCAGGGTAGACGTAGACGATAAATCGTATCGGCCCGCACGATCCGCCCCCGGGCAATCCCTTTTGACTTGCGGCCCGTGTTTTGCTTTGATGCAGCGCCCTGCACCCACCTTCGCCGATGCTTGTTTTTATCCTCCGCCGCCTCGCCCAAGCCGTGATCGTGATGCTCACCGTGGCGTTCATCGCGTTCATGCTGTTCCAGTACGTCGGCGACCCGGTGACCAACATCCTCGGCCAGGACGCCACACCCGAACAACGCGCCCAATTGCGTGTCGACCTCGGCCTCGACAAGCCCTTTCCGGTGCAGTTCGCACGCTTCGTCGGCAAGGCGGTCCAAGGCGAATTCGGCTTGAGCTTGCGGCAGGGGCGGCTGGTTTCGTCCCTGATCGCCGAGCGGTTGCCGGCGACGCTCGAGCTGGCGATGTGCGCGGCATTCCTCGCGCTGGCGCTCGGCATTCCGATGGGCGTGTACGCGGCGCTGCGGCGCGGCAGCGTGATGTCGCAGGTGCTGATGACGGTGTCGCTCGTCGGTGTTTCGCTGCCTGTGTTCCTGATCGGCATCTTGCTGATTCTGGTGTTCGCGGTCACGCTGAAGTGGCTGCCGAGCTTCGGGCGCGGTGAGGTCACGATGCTTGGCTACTGGAGCACCGGTTTTCTCACTGTCGACGGCTGGAAGCACTTGATCTTGCCGTCGATCACGCTGGCAGTGTTCCAGCTCACGCTGATCATGCGGCTGGTGCGCTCCGAGATGCTCGAAGTGCTGCGCGCCGACTACATCAAGTTCGCACGCGCCCGCGGTTTGACGAACCGGGCCGTGTATTTCGGTCACGCGCTGCGCAACACGCTGGTGCCGGTGATCACGATCACCGGGCTGCAGCTCGGCGGGCTGATCGCCTTCGCCATCATCACCGAGACGGTGTTCCAGTGGCCCGGCATGGGCCTGCTATTCATCCAGGCCGTGACGTTCGCCGACATCCCGGTGATGGCGGCCTATCTGTGCCTGATCGCGCTGATCTTCGTCGCGATCAACCTCGTGGTCGACATGCTCTACTTCGTCGTCGACCCGCGCCTGCGCGCCGAAAAATCGGCGGCCGGGCATTGACTCTTTTGTTCTTGATTTACTTCGGATTCACCTTCGCCAGGAAACGACCATGAAGTTCAAGCCCACCTTGTTGACCAGCGCGCTCGCAGTCACCTTCGCATTCGCCGCGTGTGCCGCGCAAGCCGTCACGCTGCGCGTGGCGAACCAGGGCGATGTGCAATCGATGGACCCCCACTCGCTGAACGAATCGCTGCAGCTCAGCTTCATGGGCAACGTTTATGAGTCGCTGGTTGGGCGCGGCAAAGACATGTCGGTGATCCCGCTGCTGGCGACCAAGTGGTCGCAGACCTCGCCGACGGTCTGGCGCTTCGAGCTGCGCAAAGGCGTCAAGTTTCAGGACGGCACGCCGTTCACCGCCGACGACGTGATCTTCAGCTTCACGCGGGCACGCGACGCCGGCAGCGACATGCGCGGCTACGTGGCGCCAATCAAAGAGGTGCGCAAGGTCAGCGACTCCGTGGTCGAGATCGAGACGCTCACGCCGTTCCCGATCTTGCCCGACACGCTGACCGTGTTCGCGATGATGAGCAAGACCTGGTGCGAGCAAAACAAGGCCGAGCGCCCGGTCGATCGCCGCAAGGGCATCGAGAACACCGCCAGCTTCAAAGCCAACGGCACCGGCCCGTTCCGCCTCAAAGAGCGCCAGCCGTCAGTTCGCACGACGATCGTGCGCAACTTCAACCATTGGGACAAAGTCGAGACCAACCTCGACGAAGTCGTGTTCACGCCGATCGGCAACGACGCGACCCGTGTGGCCGCGCTGCTTTCGGGCGAGACCGATGTGATGGAGCCGGTGCCGCTGCAAGACGTGGAGCGCATCAAGGCCGCACCCAACCTCACCGTGCTGCAAGGCCCCGAGCTGCGCACGATCTTTCTCGGCATGGACCAAAAGCGCGACGAGCTGCTCAACAGCAGCGTCAAGGGCAAGAACCCGTTCAAAGACAAGCGCGTGCGGCAGGCCTTCTATCAGGCGATCGACGAAGACACGATCAAGGCCCGCGTGATGCGCGGCGCCGCCACGCCGACCGGCGAAATGGTTGCGCCCGCGGTGCGTGGCTTTCAACCCGACCTGAACAAGCGGTTGCCTTATGACGCTGAAGCTGCGAAAAAGCTGCTTACTGACGCCGGCTACCCGAACGGTTTCGAGGTCGGCATGAACTGCCCGAACGACCGCTACGTGAACGACGCGGCCATCTGCCAGGCGGTGGCCGCCAACCTCGCGCGCATCGGCGTCAAGGTGAACCTGCAGGCCGAAACCAAAGTCAGCTACTTCCCGAAAATCTTGCGGCGCGACACCAGCTTTTATTTGCTCGGATGGACGCCGAGCACGGCCGACGCGCACGACGCGCTCTACAACCTGATGGCCTCGCCGACCGACGCCGGCCGCGGCCAGTACAACCTGGGCGCGTACGCCAACCCGAAGCTCGACGAGCTGACGACCAAGATCCAGACCGAGACCGACAAGACCAAGCGCGAAGAGATGATCCGCGAGGCGTTCAAGATCCACACCGACGATGTCGGCCACATCCCGCTGCACCAGCAGGCGCTCGCGTGGGCGTACAAGAAAAACGTGACGCTGACGCAGCTGCCCACGAACTACATGTACTTCAAGTGGGTGACGTTGAAGTGAGCTTGCCGGCACCGCGCCATACATGAGCACCGTGATCGTTTCTGAACCACCTGCCGCGAAGCCGCCCGGCGCCTGGGCGCGCTTTTTCGACGGCGATGTTTGGCATTCGTTTCGCAGCTCGCCGATGGCGATCGGCGCGGCGCTCGTCGCGCTCGCCTGCGTGTTCTGCGCCGCCTTTGCCAACGTGATCGCGCCGCACAACCCGTTCGATCTCGCCACGCTCGAACTCAGCGACTCGATGCTGCCGCCGGCATGGCTCGAAGGCGGCCGCGCCAAGTACCTGCTCGGCACCGACGAGCAGGGCCGCGACGTGCTCTCGGCGCTGTTCTACGGCGCGCGCATCTCGCTGATGATCGGCGGCGCTTCGGTCATCGCCTCGATGCTGATCGGCGTTTCGCTCGGTCTGCTCTCGGGCTATGTGGGCGGGCGCATCGACGGCTTCATCATGCGGGTGTGCGACGTGATGCTGTCGTTCCCCTCGATCCTGATCGCGCTGCTGATCGCGGGCGTGGGCCGCGCGCTCTTTCCGCAGGCACACGATTCGCTCGCGTTCGGCGTGTTGATCCTCGCGATCGCGCTGCCCGGCTGGGTGCAATACGCGCGCACGGTGCGCGGCTCGACCATGGTCGAGCGCAACAAGGAATACGTGCAGGCCGCGCGCGTGGTCGGCGTGCCGCCGCTGCGCATCATGCGCAAGCACGTGCTGCCCAACGTGCTCGGGCCGGTGCTGGTGCTCGCGACGATCCACCTCGCACTCGCGATCCAGACCGAGGCCACACTGTCGTTCCTCGGCGTCGGCGTTTCGCCGACATCGCCTTCGCTCGGCACCTTCATCAACGAAGGCCAGAAGCAGCTGTTCAGCGGCGCGTGGTGGCTGGTGATTTTTCCCGGCACGATGCTGCTGCTGATCGCCTTGAGCATGAACCTGTTCGGCGACTGGTTGCGCGATGCGTTGAACCCGCGGCTGCGTTGAGCGCACGACGATGAAAACGGCATGACCCAACCCTTGCTCGAAGTTCGCAACCTGCGCGTTGAATTTCCGACGCGCCGCGGCACGCTGGTCGCGCTCGACGACATCTCGTTCGAGATTGCGCCGGGCGAGATCCTCGGCGTGGTCGGTGAATCGGGCGCAGGCAAGTCGTTGACCGGCGCAGCGATCATCGGCCTGCTCGACCCGCCGGGGCGCGTGGCCTCGGGCGAAATCCGCTTCGACGGCCGGCGCATCGACAACCTGCCGTACGAAGCGATGCGCAAGTTGCGTGGCCGTCAGATCGGCGCGATTTTTCAAGACCCGCTGACCTCGCTGAACCCGCTGTATACGGTCGGCCGGCAACTGATCGAGACGATCGTGACGCACCTGCCGGTCAACAACGACGAAGCCCGCAAACGCGCGATCCGGCTGCTGCAGGAAACCGGCATCCCGGCTGCCGAAGCGCGCATCGACCAGTACCCGCATCAGTTTTCCGGCGGCATGCGCCAGCGCGTGGTGATCGCGCTCGCGCTCGCCGCCGAGCCGAAGCTGATCGTCGCCGACGAGCCGACCACCGCGCTCGATGTGTCGATCCAGGCGCAGATCATCTCGTTGCTCAAGCGCCTGTGCAAAGACCACGGCGCCGCGGTGATGTTGGTCACGCACGACATGGGCGTGATCGCCGAAACCTGTGACCGCGTCGCGGTGATGTACGCCGGGCGCATCGTCGAGGTCGGGCCGGTGCGCGACGTGATCCACGCGCCGGCGCACCCGTACACCGTCGGCTTGATGGGCTCGATCCCGGCGATGGACGAAGACCGCGAGCGCCTGCTGCAAATCGATGGCGCGATGCCGCGGCTCACGGCTATTCCCGCGGGCTGCGCGTTCAACCCGCGCTGCCCGAAGGTGTTCGACCGCTGCCGTGTCGAGCGGCCGGACTTGCTGGCGGCTGGTTCTACGCGCGCGGCGTGCTGGTTGCATTCGCCGGCGATGCGGCAGGCCGCATGAGCGCGGTCTTGAGGCCCGACCCGAACGCACCGCTGGTCGAGGTGCACGACCTCGCGAAGACGTTCGATGTCTCGGCGCCGTGGCTCAACCGCATGATCGAGCGCAAGCCGCGCCAGTTCGTGCACGCGGTCGACGGCATCAGCTTTTCGATCCAGCGCGGCAAGACGCTCGCGCTGGTCGGCGAATCGGGCTGCGGCAAGAGCACGGTCGCGCGGCTGCTCGTCGGCCTGTATGCACCGACGAAAGGCCGGGTCGAGTTCGATGGCACCGACACCGCGACCACGCTCAAGTCGAAAGACGCACTCGCGCTGCGCCGCCGCATGCAGATGATTTTTCAGGACCCGTACGCGAGCCTGAATCCGCGCTGGAAGGTGGCCGACATCGTCGGCGAGCCGCTGAAGGAGCATGGCTTGCTGCAGCACGCGAACGGCACCGGCGCCAAGGCAGACGCACACGAGATGCGAGCGCGCGTGGCGCAGCTGCTGCAATCGGTCGGGTTGGCCACGGCCGATGTCGAGAAGTTCCCGCACCAGTTCTCAGGTGGCCAGCGCCAGCGCATTTCGATCGCGCGTGCGCTCGCGACACAGCCCGAGTTTCTGGTCTGCGACGAGCCGACCTCGGCGCTCGATGTCTCGGTGCAGGCGCAGGTCTTGAACATCATGAAAGACCTGCAGCGCAAGCAGGGGCTGACGTACCTGTTCATCTCGCACAACCTCGCGGTCGTGCGGCACGTGAGCGACCAGGTCGGCGTGATGTACCTCGGGCGCATCGTCGAGCTCGCCGACAAAGCTGATCTGTTCGCGCGGCCGCGCCACCCGTACACGCGCATGCTGCTCGACGCGATCCCGGACATCCACATGAGCGGCCGCTCGCGCACGCCGGTGCAGGGCGAGGTGCCGAACCCACTGATGCCACCGAGTGGCTGCAGCTTCCACCCGCGCTGCCCGCATGCGAACACGCGCTGCAAGGCAGAGCGGCCGGCGTTGAAGATGTTCGGTGGCGCGCTGATCGCGTGCCACGGGGTCGAAGAGGGTCGGATCTAACGCGCTGGATCAGGTTGGCAGCAGGTGCTCGCCAGCAAACAGTGTGAGGACCGGCTCGCGGTCGCGGATCACCCAGGCCTTGTCGCCCAACACCATCACTTCTGCGGCGCGGCCCCGCGTGTTGTAGTTGCTGGCCATGCTCATGCCGTACGCACCGGCTGACAGCACCGCGATGAAGTCGCCGGCGCGTACCGCGAGTTCGCGTTCGGTGCCAAGCCAATCGCCCGATTCGCAGACGGGGCCCACCACGTCGAACAGCATCGGCGCATCGTGGCGCGCATGGCACACGACGATCTTCATCCACGCCTGGTACAGGGCAGGGCGCATCAGGTCGTTCATGGCCGCGTCGACGATGCAAAAGTTTTTTTGCTCGCCCGGCTTCACGTAGAGCACTTCGCTCACCAGCATGCCGGCATTACCGACGAGCGAGCGGCCCGGCTCGAACATGATCTTGCGGTGGCCGTGGCCGCGCGCGTCGATGCGTGCGAGCAGGCTTGTCACCAACGATTCGGCCGAGGGCGGTGTCTCGTCGGTGTAGGTGATGCCGAGGCCGCCGCCGAGGTCGAGGTGACGAATCGCGATGCCGCGCGCCTCGATCGTGTCGATCAGGTCGAGCAGGCGATCGAGCGCATCGAGGTAGGGCCCGGCTTCGGTGATCTGCGAGCCGATGTGGCAATCGATGCCGACCACTTCCAGCCCCGGCAGTTCGACAGCGCGCAGGTAATTCGCGACTGCGTCTTGGTGCGCGATGCCGAACTTGTTGCCTTTCAGTCCGGTCGAGATGTAGGGGTGCGTGCCCGCATCGACATCGGGGTTGATGCGCAGGCTCACGCGCGCGGTCTTGGCGCTGGCCACCGCCACGTGCGACAGCAAATCGAGTTCGGCCTCGCTCTCGACGTTGAAGCACAGCACACCGACTTCGAGTGCAAGCTTCATCTCGGCGTGGGTTTTGCCAACGCCCGAGAACACGATTTTCGAGGCTGGCACGCCGACCGCCAGCACGCGCTCGAGTTCGCCGCCCGAGACAATGTCGAAGCCGCAGCCGGCTTGCGCGAAAACCTGCAACACCGCGAGGTTCGAGTTCGCCTTGATCGCATAGCAGATCAGGTGATCGCGGCCTGTCAGCGCGCGCTGGTAGCTGGCGAGTGCATCGAGCATCGAGGTCTTCGAGTACGCATACAACGGCGTGCCGTGTTCACGCGCGAGCTCGGCGACCGCGCAGCGTTCGATGAACAGATCGTCGCCGCGGTAGGCGACATGCGGGGCGCCGGGCAGCGTCATGGCCGAGAGGCGGAAAAAGGCACCGACGCCGCGGTCGAAGCCGTTGACGCTGCTGAGGCCGAGCCAGCCGAGTGCGCTGCCGCGGGGGGCTTGGCCAGCATCAGCGGCCCCTTTTGACCACACGCCGTGACCAGCGCGATGGCGGCCACGCATGCACACACTCCGGGTGCAGCCATCGAGGCCGCCGCTACACTGATCTTGCGCTGAAACATCCTGGGATTCTATCGACCATGCCTGCCGATCTCTCGCTCACGCCGATGACCGATGCCGACTACCTGACGCGTGCGAACGCGGTGCTGGCCAGCGTCGAGGCCGCGGTCGACGCCTGGCTCGATGCCGACCTGGTGGACATCGATGCGAACCGCAGCGGCGGCTTGCTGGAGATGAGTTTTCCGAATCGCAGCGTCATCGTGCTGAACACGCAGCCGCCGCTGCACGAAATTTGGCTCGCGGCGCGTTCGGGCGGCTTTCACTACAAGTTTACGAACGGCGCATGGCGCGACACCCGTGATGGCCGTGATCTGTTCGATGCGCTTTCGGTCTGCGCGAGCGAGCAGGCGGGCCAGCCGCTGCGGTTCACGCCACCGGCCTGATCCGATCGGTCAGCGTTTGAACAGGTCGAGGATGCTTTTTCTCTCCTCTTCATCGGGCGCCGTCTGCAGCTTGTCGTCGAGCCCCACGCTCGCCACACCCGCGCCCTTTGTGTACTCCTCGTAAAACCACTCGTCGCCGACGTTGACCACGCCCTCGGGTACCGGGTATTGCTCGACCGGCATGCCGTTCAACGCGTGTTTCATGTACTCGATCCAGATCGGCAGTGAGAGGCCGCCGCCGGTCTCGTTGTCACCGAGCTTGCGTGGCGAGTCGTAGCCGACCCAGACAATCGCGACCAGGCTCGGCTGGAAGCCTGCGAACCAGGTGTCGATTGAATCGTTGGTGGTGCCGGTCTTGCCGTAGATGTCCGGGCGATTCAATGCACGGCGCGCAGCAGCCGCAGTGCCGCGCAGTGCCACCGTATTCAGCAAGGTGTCCATCACGTAGGCATTGCGCGCATCGAGCGTGCGCATCGATTCGTTGAGCACCGGCGGCACGGCCGCGTTCAGCACCCGGCCTTTGTGGTCGGTGATCTTGCTGATCAGCATCGGATTGAGGCGGTAGCCGCCGCTGGCGAACACGCTGTACGCCGAGGCCATCTGCAGTGGCGTGACCGAGCCGGTGCCGAGTGCCATCGGCAAGTAGGCGGGGTGTTTGTCGGCCTCGAAGCCGAAGCGCGTGATCCACTTTTGCGCGTACGGTGCACCGATCGATTGCAGGATGCGGATCGAAATCATGTTCTTCGACTTTTCGAGCCCGCGCCGCATCGTCATCGGGCCCTCGAACTTGCCGTCGTAGTTTTTCGGTTCCCAGGGTTGGCTGCCGGTCGAGCCGGCGTCGAAGAACAGCGGCGCGTCGTTGATCACGGTGGCCGGTGTGAAGCCCTTTTCCAATGCGGCGGAGTAGACGAAAGGCTTGAAGGCCGAGCCCGGCTGGCGCCATGCCTGCGTCACGTGGTTGAACTTGTTCTTCGCGAAGTCGAAGCCACCGACCATCGCGCGCACGGCGCCGGTGCGCGGGTCGATCGCAACGAACGCGCCTTCGACCTCGGGCAATTGCGTGATGCTCCACTCGCCCGGCTTGCCGTTGTTGGCCGAGCCGCGGATCAAGCGGATCACTGCGCCCGGGCGAATCTGCGTCTTCGGATTGCCTTTGGCAACGAGGCCCGACGTGACCGGCTTGAGCCCGTCGCCGGTGACGGTGATCGCCTCGCCGCTCTGCAGCACCGCCACCACTTTCTTCGGGCCGGCCTCGGTGGCGATCGCCGCCTTCAACTCGTCGTTGTCGGGGTGGTCTTGCAGGGCCTCGGCGATACGGGCGTCGACCTCGCTCGGATTGGCCGGCAGATCGACGTAGTCCTCCGGGCCGCGGTACACCTGCCGCCGCTCGTAGTCCATGATGCCGCGGCGCAGCGCCCGGTACGCGACCATTTGGTCGCTCGATTTCAGCGTCAGGTACACGTTGAGCCCGCGCGTGTAGGACTCGTCGCCGTACTGCGAGTAGATCAGCTGCCGCGCTGCTTCGGCCACGTACTCGGCGTGCACCGCCACCTCGGAGGGCTCGCGGTAGCGCAGCGTCTCGCTTCGGGCGGCCTCGCGCTGCGCGGGCGTGATGAAGCCGTTGTCGACCATGCGGTCGAGGATGCGCAATTGCCCGCTCTTCGCGCGCTCCGGGTTGTTGATCGGGTTGTAGGCCGAGGGCGCCTGCGGCAGACCGGCCAGCATCGCAGCCTCGGCGACCGAGATGTCTTTGAGCGGCTTGCCGAAATAGATCTCGGCAGCCGACGCAAAGCCATACGCGCGTTGACCCAGAAAAATCTGGTTCATGTAGATCTCGAGGATTTGGTCTTTCGACAACAGGCTCTCCATCTTGATGGCCAGCAGCATCTCGTAGATTTTGCGGGTGTAGGTCTTCTCGGTCGACAGGTAGAAGTTACGCGCCACCTGCATCGTGATGGTCGAGGCGCCCTGGCTGCGCGAACGGTTGAACTGCGCCAGCGCGGCGCGCGCCACGCCTTTGATGTCGACGCCGCTGTGCTCGTAGAAGCGCGCGTCTTCAGACGCCAGCACCGCCTGCTGCATCAGCTTGGGTATCTGCACCAGCGGCGTGAAGTTGCGGCGCTCTTCACCGTACTCGCCGAGCAACACGCCGTCGGACGAGAAGACGCGCATCGGCAGCTTCGGCCGGTAGTCCATCAAGCCGCCGATCTCGGGCAGGTTCGGGTAGGCGACCGCGAGCGCGATGCCGACCAGCACGGCCACGGTGACGATGCCTGTGGCGATAAGCCCGACGAGCCAAAGGGCGCTGCGCGTCATCCAGCGCGTCCAGCGCGGCACGGCGTTGCCGCCACTCGCAGGGGGATCGGCGGGCCGCTTGGTCGGTTGCTCGGATTCGCTCATGACACTCCACGTTGCAAGTTTGCATTATAGAAAGCCGTGATTGCGTCGAAGTGATGGGGCGGCGTGCTGTTTTCGGAGTGCGCGCAACGGCCCTTCGAGGGCTTCGGCAAGGTTCTTCCGTGAGGCCTGTTTCAAGCGTCGCCGAGGTGTGAGTTTTGCAACGAGCTGACGTGTGTAAAAACGGATTTTTCTTTGTGCCACAAAGGCTTTACTGCTAGCATTCAAGTAACTTATTAACAATCCAGCACGTAAATTTACAGCTGGGGGAAAGGCGTCGTGAGCTTCCTTGACACCTTGTTGGGCCGCAAACATCCACCGATGATCGGGCTGGACATCAGCTCGTCCAGCGTCAAGTTGGTGGAGTTGGGCCAAACCGCTTCGGGCGAGTACGTTGTCGAGCGTTTCGGCGTCGAAAGCTTCGAGAAAGGCTGGATCGCCGATGGCCAGATCGAGAAGTTCGACGAAGTTGCCGAGGCCGTCAAACGCGTGGTGTTGAAGAGCGGCACCAAGACTCGGCAGGTCGTGATGGCGATGCCGCAGTCGGCCGTCATCACTAAAAAGATCATGCTCCCCGCCGGCCTGCGCGAAGAAGAACTCGAAGTCCAGGTCGAGGCCGAAGCCAATCAATACATCCCGTTTTCACTCGATGAAGTGAGCCTCGATTTTTGCGTCATCGGCCCGAGCCCCACTTCCGTCGGTGATGTCGAAGTGCTGATCGCCGCTTCGCGCAAAGACCGCGTGCAAGATCGCCAAGGCCTGGCCGAAGCCGCCGGTCTCACGCCCGCGGTGCTTGACATCGAATCGCATGCTTCGCGTCTCGCGATGAGCCGCGTGATCGCCTCGCTGCCCAACGAAGGCAAAGACGCACTCGTCGCCCTGTTCGAGATCGGCGCCGACACCACCAGCCTCAAGGTGCTGCGCGACGACGAGATGCTCTACGACCGCGATCAGGCCTTCGGCGGATCGCAGCTCACGCAACTGATCTCGCGCCAGTACGGTTTTTCGTACGAAGAGGCCGAGCAGAAAAAACTCGCCGCCGACCTGCCCGATGACTACGAGCAAACATTGCTCGCCCCGTTCGTCGACAGCCTCTCGCAAGAGATCGGCCGCGCGCTGCAGTATTTTTTTACCAGCACGCCGCATCACAAGGTGCACTACGTGATGTTGGCCGGCGGCACGGCCGCGCTGCCGGGGCTCAAAGACCGCGTCACCGAGTTGACCGGTTTTGCTTCGATGGTCGTGAACCCGTTCGAGAACATGAAGCTCGGCTCGGCGGTGCGTGAGAGCAAGCTTCGCCGTGAGGCGCCGTCGTATCTCACGGCCTGCGGTCTGGCCATGCGGAGGTTCGTGCAGTGATTCTGATCAACCTGCTCCCGCACCGGGAAGAAAAGCGCAAGCGCAAGAAAATCGCGTTCTTCGCAGGGCTCGGCGTCGCGGCGGCGGTCGGTTTGGGCATCGTCGGGGGCTGGTACGTCGTCGTCGAACAACTCAAGACCGCACAGCAAGATCGCAACCAGTTCCTGCAAACCGAAATCGCCAAGCTTGAGCGCGAGATCAAAGACATCGCCAACCTGAAGGCCGAGATCGCCTCGCTGACCTCGCGCCAGAAGGCCGTCGAAGATCTGCAGACCGATCGCAACCTGCCGGTGCACATCTTGAACGAGCTTGTGCGCCAGACGCCCGAGGGCATGTATTTCACCGCCGTCAAACAAGACGGGCAATTGCTCAGCGTGACCGGCATTGCGCAAACGCAAGAACGAATCTCCGAGTTCTTGCGCAACACCGCCTACAACTCCGAATGGCTGGTCACGCCCGAGCTGATCGAAAGCAAGGCCACGATAATCACCGGTGCCAATCGCGAACAAAAGCGCTTGTTCGATTTCTCGGTGCGGCTCACGGTGAAGCGCCCGCAGGCGGCCGTTGCGGTGACTGCGGTGCCGGCCAGTGGCGCAGCCGCCGTGGCCGCAAAGAAGGTTTGACATGGCGACCAAAGCAGCCCCGATCAATGTCGACCTGAACTCGGTCTTCGAAGGTGCGGCTTCGCAGTTTCGCAGCCTGAACCCCAACGAACCCGGCCAGTGGCCGATGCTGCCGAAGATCCTGACTTGGACACTCGTCGCTGTTGTCATGATCGTGCTCGGTTGGTTCACGCTGCTTTCGAACACGCACACCGAACTCGATGCCGAGCGTGCCAAAGAGCCCGGCTTGAAAACCGATTACCGCGCCAAGCTCGGTCAAGCCGTCAACCTCGCCGAGTTGCGCAAGCAAAAGGTGCAGGTCGAAGAGTACGTGCTGCAGCTCGAGAAGCAACTCCCTGGCAAGGCCGAGATGGATGCTTTGCTGTCTGACATCAACCAGGCCGGTCTCGGCCGCGGTCTGCAGTTCGAGCTGTTCCGCCCCGGCCAGGTCGTCGTCAAAGACTACTACGCGGAGTTGCCGATCGCGATCCGCGTTTCGGGCCGGTACCACGACATGGGCGCGTTCGCAGGCGACATCGCGAACCTCTCTCGCATCGTCACGCTGCACAACCTCAACATCTCGGCGGCACCGCGCGACAGCACCGGTGCACTCGCGATGGAAGCCACTGCGCGCACCTACCGCTACCTTGACCAGACCGAGCTCGAAGAGATCCGCAAGAAGGCAGCCGCCGCCAAGCCGGGGGCGAAGAAATGAAGGCCAACACTGCACCGATGCGGTCGATAGTGGCGCTCGGCGTCGCGTTGTTTCTGCTGAGCGCTTGCGGCAGCGAACAAGAAGAACTCACGCAGTGGATGGATCAGCAGCGCCGCGAGGTCAAGCCGAGCGTCGAGCCGCTGTCACCGCCGAAAAAGTTCACACCGCAGCCGTATGCGGCGCTCAGCGGCGTCGAGCCGTTCAGCAACCAAAAGCTGAGCGTGGCGCTCAAGCAAGAAGCCAAACAGCCGAATTCATTGCTGGCGGCCGAGATCAATCGCCGCAAAGAGCCGCTCGAGGCGTATCCGATCGACAGCATGTCGATGGTCGGCAGCGTCACGAAGGCCGGCAAGCCCTACGCGCTGCTGCGGGTCGACAGCCTGCTCTATCAAGTCAAGCAGGGTGACTACCTCGGCCAGAACTACGGAAAGATCATGAAGATTTCCGAGACCGACGTATCCCTCAGAGAAATTGTCCAGGATGCAGCTGGCGAATGGATCGAGCGCACCAGCGCCCTCCAACTTCAGGAGAAGGCGCGATGAAGAGCAATCAGGAGAATCAGATGACAGCCAAGCGGCGCGCCCGTGCCTTGATGCTCGTGTTGTCGTTGGGAGCCTGCGCTCTCGCGCACGCGCAAAACGCCATCCAATCCATCAACAGCAGCCAGCAGGCCGGCGCCGAGGTCGTTCGGATCGAGTTGTCGGAGGCGCTGCCGGCATTGCCGGTCGGCTTCGTCATCCAGACGCCACCGCGCATCGCGATCGACCTGCCCGGCGTGACCAACGGTCTCGGCAAGTCGAATGTCGAGATCAACCAGGGCAACCTGCGTTCGGTGAGCGTGGCGCAAGCCGGTGAGCGCACGCGCCTTGTGCTCAACCTCAAGAAAGCCGCCAACTACCGCGCAGAGATTCAAGGCAAGGTACTGCTCGTGGTGCTCGACGGCGGCCCCGCGCCTGACGTAGCGGTGGCCGCCGCAGGCACGGCAGCCGCGCCGGTACCGGCAACCAACTTCGCGCCCAGCCAGAACCGCAATCCGCTTGCGCTCAAAGACATCGACTTCCGCCGCGGTGCCGATGGCGCCGGCCGCGTGATCGTCGAGTTGCCGAACAGCCAGGTGGGCGTTGACATTCGGCAGCAGGGCCAGACTCTCGTCGTCGAGTTCCTGCGTTCGACCCTGCCCGATTCGATGCGCCGCCGCCTCGATGTCACTGACTTCGGCACACCGGTGCAAAGCGTAACGACCTCGCAAAACGGCGACCGTGTGCGCATGCTGATCGAGCCGCGCGGCAACTGGGAGCACAGCGCTTACCAGAGCGACAACCAGTTCGTGCTCGAAGTGCGGCCACAAAAGACCGATCCGAACAAGCTCACGCAAGGCCCGGGCTACGCCGGCGAAAAGCTCTCTCTCAACTTCCAAAACATCGAAGTGCGCGCGCTGCTGCAGGTGATCGCCGACTTCACGAACTTCAACGTCGTGACCAGCGACACCGTTACCGGCAACGTCACATTGCGCTTGAAAGACGTGCCGTGGGACCAAGCCCTCGACATCATCTTGCAAGCCAAAGGCCTCGGCCTGCGCAAATCGGGCAACGTGATCCTGATCGCACCGAAAGACGAGCTCAACGCAAAAGAAAAAGTCGAACTCGAAGCCAAAGCGCAAATCGCCGCACTCGAGCCATTGCGCACGCAAGCCTTCCAGCTCAACTACGCCAAGGCCGCCGATGTAGCCACAGGGCTCACAGGCCAGGCCAGCGGCCAAAGCGGCGGCGGAACCAACTCGCGCATCTTGTCGCCGCGTGGCAGCGTGATTTTCGAAGCGCGCACGAACCAGCTCTTCGTGAGCGACGTGCCGACCAAGCTCCAGGAAATCCAGGACATGATCGCCAAGATCGACATTCCGGTTCGCCAAGTGTTGATCGAGTCACGCATCGTGATCGCGGACGACACGTTCGGGCGGTCGTTGGGGGTGAAGCTGGGGTTCAATGATCTGCGCGGCGTGCGCGGCGGGATTCCAGGTTTTAGCGCTGGCGGCAACAACTACGCTGCGCTCGGAGGCAACCTGAACGCGGTGGGCGGCCAGACCTTGCAGACCGCGGGCGGCGTGACCTACAGCGACACCAACTTCGTCAACTTGCCAGCTTCAAATCTGGGCGGAAACTCTGCGGCAAGTTTCGCTCTATCGCTGTTCAGTGCCGGCGCAAATCGCTTTTTGAACCTTGAGCTTTCCGCTCTCGAAGCCGACGGCAAGGGCAAGATCGTGTCGAGCCCGCGCGTCATCACAGCCGACCAGCAGAAGGCGCTGATCGAGCAGGGCGAAGAAATCCCGTACCAAGTCGCGACCTCCAGTGGCGCCACGTCAGTTCAGTTCCGCAAAGCCAACCTGAAACTCGAAGTCACGCCGCAAATCACGCCAGAGGGCAGCGTCATCCTCGACGTCGATGTCACGAAGGACAGCCGCGGCACCTCGGCCGGCTCCGCTGGCTTCGCGATCAACACCAAGCACGTTCAGACCAAGGTGTTGGTCGAGAACGGCGGCACAGTCGTGATCGGTGGCATCTTCGAGCAAAACGAGCGCGAAGACGTGTCGAAGGTGCCGTTCCTCGGGGACGTGCCCTACCTCGGCAACCTGTTCAAGACCCGCACGAAGTCGAGCAGCAAAACCGAGATGTTGATTTTTCTGACGCCGAAAGTGGTGACGGATCGCTCGGCAGCGCGGTGAATCGATCCAACTCGAATATGCCAAGGATGATCCAACAGGTGTCCCCGATGAAGCAAACCAAGAAGCTCCGTTTCTCTCTCATGCTCGCCATTTCAAGCCTCGCCGCAGGCTGTGGAGGTGGCGGCGACAACGAAGCCGGCTCGCCGACGGTTTTTAGCGTTGTACCGACGACAGTCAGCTTCAAGGCGCCCGTGGGCACACCGGCTGGTGTCTGCTTGGGGGGTGGCACTCAGACCGTGTTCATCTACGGCGGCGCAGCGCCATACAAGATTGACAACACATCACCCGACGCGGTTGACGTTGACAAGACCGAAGTGGGTGAACGAGGCGGTAGTTTTACGATCACGGTGCGGGGAGGTTGCCTTACGACGGTGCCAATCGTCGTTGTGGACAAGCTGAATAAAATCGTGACGTTTACGATCAACAACGGCCCTGCAGGCGCGTGAACGTAACGACAGTAATCACGCGAAGTTCGCGCCACCGAAGGAAGCTGGTTTTTTGACTCAAAGCGCAAGCGTTGCGTTGATTTCAATGCCGGGCGGTGGAAAGTCGACCATCGGCCGGCACCTCGCCAAGCGCCTGGACCGTGATTTTGTCGACTCTGATGCGGTCATCGAACGACATATCGGTTGCTCGATCCGCGACTTTTTCGATCGCGAAGGCGAAACTCGATTCCGTGACATCGAGCAGCAATTGATCGCCGAGCTCGCGAGCAAGCCCGATACCGTGCTCGCGACCGGTGGTGGCGTCGTGCTCCGTGAGGCCAATCGCCGAGTTCTCCGCAGCAACACAGTCGTCATTTATCTGCGCTCTACACCGGAAGATCTGCACCGCCGCCTGCGCCACGACGCGAAACGCCCCTTGCTGCAAGTCACCGACCCGATGAAGCAGTTGCGCGAGATGCACGCGACCCGTGATCCGCTGTACCGGGAGGTTGCGCATTTCATCATCGACACTGGCCGCCCGACGGTGCCGACCTTGGTAAACATGGTCCTGATGCAACTCGAACTTGCCGGCATCGTCGACGCTGCAAACATTCCTTCGCCAATCGATTCTTCGGCGGGGTGACCGCTGCGCGCACGCGCATCCCGCTCGTACACTCGCGCGATGAAAATTCGTGCCGAACATGTCCGCATTGAGCTGAGTGAGCGCAGCTACGACATCCAAATCGGCTCTGGGCTCCTTGACGATCCCGATTCGTATCGCGATCTGGCGGCCAGCGGTACCGCTGTTATCGTGACCAACGTGACCGTTGCGCCGCTGTACGCCCAGCGCCTGCACCAAGCGTTGCTCGCCACATATGCGCAGGTGCAATTGATCGTGTTGCCCGATGGCGAAGCGCACAAAGGCTGGCCAGCGCTGAACTCGATTTTCGATGCGCTGCTCGGCTCGGGTTGTGATCGCAAGACCGTGCTGTTCGCGCTCGGCGGCGGTGTCGTCGGCCGAGCAGTTTCGGCGGGTGCTTCGACAGGCGGACGATCCGGCGCGCGACACGGTCGTGCTGCTCACCGCGGACCACGGAATGCAGGCCGCTGTACCCGGCTGCTCCGGTGACTGGGACGCGGCGCTGACCGAGGCCGGCGTGCCCTACCGCGACGAGGCGTACGGCTTCATTTATCTCGGGGTGTGAGACACACTTGTTTCGACGAAGGCCTCTGTGCAGCAGGGGCTTACATGTGATTCGAGGGCGTCCGCGACAGACCGCTGGAGACACGCACCGGCTGGAGGTGCTCCGCTCCTCCTCGACGGTGGCGCTGCCGTCGGGGTGTGCGGCAAGTGCGGCACGCCACCACAACGGGCGGTGCGGGCATCGGCCCCCGTGAGCGCCACGCCGACTGCTTCGTCGTACGACCATGGTCTACCGCAGTTTCCTCAAAGGTCGGGCGTGTTCATTACCTGCGTAGACCGAGCGGTCGGCAGACAGGGGACGTCATGGGGCTCAGGCGGCGGCACGCAGCGACAGACCTGGCATCGGGCCAACCGCCCGTCACGGCGGGGCTCACGTCGGGTCGCGTGTCACGTCGCGGTCTGCTGACCGGCGCGGTTGGCATGGCGGCAGTACCCATGCTCGGCCAGATGGCCTCCGCGGCAACCGTGTCGCCTCCCCAGCCCCCGGTCCCGAGCGGGCCCAAGCTGACGCTGGCGGGCGGTCGAGGGCATGGCGTCGGGGACGCGCGTGGCGCGGACATCGCCGTGACAAGCGCACGCGCAACGCAGGGACGCTTTGGCCTGATGTTCCCCGATCTCCAGCCGTTCCTGCCCGACGACGACCTGCTCGTCGGCCTGTCCAAGCAGATGGTCGACCCCCGGCCCCCGCTCGAGGACGTCTCGCTCAGCGCCGATGGCTTCGACAACCCCTACATCCCGGCCGGGTACACCTACTTCGGCCAGTTTGTGGACCACGACATGACCCGGGACCCGACGCCGCTGCCGCAGCAGCAGGTGGATCCACACGCCTTGCAGAACTTCGACACCCCGTTCTTCGACCTTGGGTCGGTCTACGGGCGCGGGCCGGTCGCGGACCCGCAGCTGTACGACCCGGCCCGGCCAGGGGTGTTGCTCCTCAGCCGCGTGCAGGGTGGACCGCTGGACCTGCCGCGAGCCGCGGACGGCACCGCCTTCGTGGGCGACCCACGCAACGACGAAAACCTGATCATCGCTCAGCTGCAGATTGCCTTCTTGCAACTGCACAACCAATTCCTCGCGTCGGGCATGAGCTTCACCGAGGCCCAGCAGCAGACCCGCTGGCACTACCAGTGGGTGATCGTGCACGACTATCTGCCGCACATCGTCGGCCAGGACCTCGTCACCCAGATGCTGCAACCGGGCCCGCGGGGGACCATCGCGGTGGACAACCGCTTCTACCGACCGGGCAACCGGTTGCGCCCGATGATGCCGCTCGAGTATTCCGTGGCCGCCTACCGCTACGGCCACAGCATGATCCGCGCTGAGTACGAGATGCACGAAGGCAACACCATGCCGCTGTTCGGGCCGCAGGGGAGCGACCTGCGTGGCTCGCGTCCGCTGCCCGCCGAAGCCTGGGCGGACTGGAACTACTTCTTCGAGCTCCCGAACATCGAGCAACCCGACGACCGCAACATGACCCGGATGATCGATACGAAGTTGTCGCTGCCGCTGGCCAATCTGCCGCCGAGTGTCGTGGCCCACATCGACGGCGCCATCCTCGCGCTGGCCGAGCGGAACCTGCTCCGCGGCAAGCGCCTCGGCCTACCGGCCGGGCAGGACGTGGCGACCGCGATGGGGGTTGCACCGATCCCGAACGAGAGGCTCGGGCTGACCGACGCGCGGTGGGGCGGCAAGGCGCCGCTGTGGTTCTACGTGCTCAAGGAGGCCGAGTTGGGCGGTGGCTGCCGCCTCGGACCAGTCGGCGGTCGAGTCGTCGCCGAGGTCATCCTGGGCCTGCTGGCCCGCGACCTGACGTCCTACTTCAACGCGCCCACACCGTGGAGCCCGGCCGCAACCCCCTTTGCCATGGGCGATCTGCTCGTCATGGCCGGCGCCGTACCGCTTGGTGCGTTCGGCTAGGACACGGCACCAGCTCCGCGGCACCGGGCTCGTTGTCGCGGCACGACCGGGGAGCTCACACCCCGGCGCCGACCTCTGCCGCGCGCATCGTCGCGCTGTACAAGTACGTGTCGCCCGCAGCTGCGGCTGGCTGCAGATCCGCGACCGCGGGTGGCACCCAGGACGGGAAAGAGGCGGCACTCCCCGCTGCAGGTACCCATCTGTGGGGTCACAGGTGCGCCGAAGGTCGTAGGACCAAGGTCGCAGCCAGGCGCCGCGGCCATCCGGCCATCGATGCCCGAGCTCGGAGGGGATCAACATGTACGAGGTCAGCGACGACCCCCGAGACCCGGGTGCGCAATCAACCAAGGCGCATCGCAGACAGCACTGCGCGAGCCACGCCCAGCTGCCTTTGGCCCGGAGCACGGCGA
>ENA-OFCD01000119-OFCD01000119.1-metagenomes-genome-assembly--contig:-NODE-119-length-51125-cov-5.439534_pt1 | contig 51125 bp, 56 predicted proteins | sample MGYA00153392_OFCD01 | MGnify analysis MGYA00153392 | reverse complement strand
CCCGCCGTGATGATCACGAACGTCTGGCCGATCGCAAGGATCGCGTTATACGTGATCTGGCGTAAGACGTTCGTGAGGTTGCCCGCCGTGAGGAACGACCCGTGCGAAAACACGTTGACGAGCACGACGACGACCGCGAGCGTCGCGACCGCACCACCCGTGCGGAGCAGCGCGGTACGGCGCGCTTTCGCTTGCGTTGCGTCGGCGCTCGCGACGAGCGCGGCTTCGACGTTTTCTTGTTGCATCAGGCTGCGACACCGGTGGCGAGGGCGATGACCTTGCTCGGCGTCGCATCGGCACGCGCGAACTCACCCGCAATCCGCCCCTCGCGCACGACGAGCACGCGGTGCGACATGCCGAGCACCTCGGGTAATTCACTCGATACCATCACGATGCCAACACCGCGTTCGAGGAGCGCGACCATCAGCGCGTAGATCTCGGCCTTCGCGCCGACGTCGATGCCGCGTGTCGGCTCGTCGAAGAGAAACACGTTCGCTTTCCCGATCAGCCATTTAGCGAGCACGACTTTCTGCTGGTTGCCACCCGAGAGCGTGCGTACCGCCGTCTCGCCGCTCGACGTGCGGATTCGCAGCTCCGCAATCTCGGCGCTCGTGATCTTTACTTCCGCCGCGCGCTCCACAAAGCCACGGTGTACGAAATCGTCGAGATGCGCGAGCGTCGTATTCTCGCGCACGCTCATGCCGAGGACGAGGCCCTGACCTTTGCGATCTTCCGTAATGAATGCGACGCCCGCGGCGATCGCGTCGTCCGGTCCACGCACGACGACGCGCTTCCCCGCAACCGAAATCTCGCCCGCGACCGGCACGTCGGCACCCGCGATCGCACGCACGATATCCGTGCGTCCGGCACCGACGAGACCCGCGAGCCCGACGATCTCACCCGCGCGCACGGAAAACGAAACGTCGTGGATGGCGACGCCGCCTGCCGAGACGAGGCCGCGCACGTCGAGTGCGAGCGGTGCGTCCGCTGGGACGGGCGGCAGATCGGGGAATTGCGCGTCGAGCGAACGGCCGACCATGAGGCGGATCATTTCGTTTTGCGGGAGATCGCGCGTCGCACGCGTCTCGATCGTGCGCCCGTCGCGAATGACGGTGATGCGATCGGAGATGCGCGGTAATTCTTCGAGTCGATGCGAGATATAGACGAAGGCGACGCCCTGCGCTTTGAGCCGCGCGATGAGCGCGAAGAGCGCGTCGATCTCACGTTCGGTGAGCGCCGCGGTCGGCTCGTCCATCACGATGAGTCGCGCGCTACGCAGGAGCGATTTTGCGATCTCGACGAGTTGTTGTTGCGCGACGCTGAGTTTACGCGCGGGGCGATCGAGCGGAATAACGATGCCGAGTTCGGCGAGGATGCCACTCGCGCGAGCGATTGCGGCGCCGCGATCGAGGAACGCGCCGCGCACGGGCTCGTGTCCGAGCAAGAGATTCTCAACCACGCTGAGATCGGGAACGAGATTGAACTCTTGGTAGATCATCCCGATGCCGAGCGCTTCCGCCGCGCGCGGACCGTCGATCGTCACAAGCGTACCGTCGATTTCGATCGTGCCGCCGTCGGCGCGATACGCGCCCGCAAGCGTCTTCATGAGCGTGGATTTCCCGGCACCGTTTTCGCCGACGAGCGCGTGGACTTCACCCGCGCGCACGTCGAACGAAACCCCGTCGAGCGCGCGTACACCGGGAAAGGTTTTGACGATGCCGCTCATGCGTAGGAGCGACGAAGGCGCGCGCGTTACTTCGCGTCGGCCTTCGTGAACTGGCCGACGGGGACCGCGATCTTCGCAGCCGGTACTTTACCGCTGAAGCTATCGTGGATCGCGTCGATCGTCTTACTACCGATTTGATCGGGATGCTGGATCGCATCGCCGTACATCGAACCGCCCGCGATCGCCGTGCGCGCTTCGGGCGTCGCGTCGTACCCGACCACCGCGATTTTGCCTTTGAGACCGGCCGCGTCGATCGCTTTCGCGGCACCGAGCGCGCTATCGTCGTTGATGCCGAAGACGCCCTTGAGGTCTTTGTGCGCCTGCAAGATATCGTCCATCGACGAACTCGCCTTCGCGCGTTCGCCGCCACCGTCGATATCGGCGACGATCTTCACGTTCGGGCAACCGCTCGCGAGCGCGGCCTTGAACCCCTTGACGCGATCTTGCACGCTCGTGACTTCGGGCTCGTCGATGATCGCAACGCTTCCGCCACTCTTACCGAGGGCCGCGCACATCAACTTACCCGCTTGCGCGCCGCCCTGGACGTTGTCGCTTGCGATATGCGCGACGACTTTGCCCTGCGCGGAGCCGTTGGCAATATCGGCCGTGAAGACGGGAACGTTCGCTTTGTTCGCCTCGACGATCGCACTACCGATCGCTTGCGAATCGTACGGCGTGAGCACGATCGCAGCGACCTTCTGTGAGATAAAATCTTCGACTTGGCTCTGTTGCTTCGAATTATCGCGGCTCGCATCGACGACCAAAACCGTGTAGCCGAATTTGGCCGCTTCGGATTTCATGCCGGCTTCCATGTCTTGGTAGAACTGCGCTTCGCGATTTTGAATCGAGACGCCGATCGTCTTGCCGCCCGAAGCCGCAGCCGCACCGGAAGCCGCGGGACTCGCGGCCTCATTTACAACAGTGGTTGACGATTTGTCATCAGCATGCGAACACGCCGCGAGACCTGCCGTCAACACGACGACGACGAGCGAACGATAAGAAACGAACAAAAGCCCTACCTCCGCGTCGGTTCATGCGCGCGGGCGTTCCCCGATGCCTCCAAACGCATGCGCGAGATCGGCGATGAGATCGCTCGGATGCTCGATGCCGCAGGAAATGCGCAGCGTCCCCGCGCCCACCCCGAGCGCCTCACGCTGCGCGACGGGCAGCGGCCGATGCGAGCTGACCGCGGGATAGCTCACCGTGGTCGCGACTTCGCCGAGCGAATGTACGATCGCAATCGTCGTGAGGGCGCGCAGGAACGGATCGACCGCCTCCGCTCCGCCCGCGAGATCGAATGCGACGATTCCGCCCGTACCGTGCGGGTAATCACGTGTCGCGAGGGCGTGTTGAGGATGGCTCGCAAGCGACGGATGGAAGACGCGCGCGACGTGCGGCTGCGTTTCCAAATAGGCCGCGACCGCGCGTGCATTGCTCGCGTGGCGCTCCATGCGCAAAGCGAGCGTCCGCAGGCCTCGGACCGCAAGCCAGGCTTCGAAATGCGGCAACGTCGCGCCGCGTCGAACCAGATAGGCACGCGCCGCTGCGATCGCATCCGCTCGGCCCGCGAGCACGCCCGCCCCGACGTCGCCATGGCCACCGAGATATTTCCCGGCGCTATGCAGCACGAGATCGGCGCCGAATGCGAGGGGTCGCACGAGCGCAGGCGTTGCGAAGGTCGCATCCACGATGAGCGTCGCGCCCGCGTCGCGCGCGCATGCGGCAAGCGCACGCAGATCGGCGACGTGCACGAGCGGGTTGGTCAGCGCCTCAACGTACAGCACCTTCGCGCGCGGCCCCGGACCGGCAAGCGCTCGTGCGACCGCGCCGAGATCGCTTTGATCGACGTACCGGACGTCGATTCCACGCCCGCGATAGTCCGCTTCGAGAAGAACGTAGGTGCCCCCATACACTTCGCGCGTCGCCACGATCGCATCGCCCGAAGCGACGTTTGTCGCGAGCGCCGCATCGATCGCCGACATGCCCGCCGCCGCGCCGACGGCGGCTTCCGCGCCTTCGAGTTCGGCGAGCGCCGATTCGAATTGCCCGGCGTTGGGGCCGCCGTAACGACCGTAAATTTTGCCGTCCCGCGTCCCCGCGTAGATCGCTTCGACGTCATCGAGATCGGAAAACTCGTACGATGACGCTTGAAAGAGTGGCGGACTCGAGGCGGTATTGCTGGGAACGATCAGTCGTCCGGCATGAACGGCCGCCGTGTCGACATGACGATCGGGCACGATTTTCCTTTGGGTTATCCACAGATGGCGCGGGTGCGCCTGTGCAACGTGTGGAGAGCTTCACACTTTTGAAGCGGGAGCCTGCGCTTCGACGCGGGCGGTTTGCGGGCGGTTTAGCGGCGCGTACTCCCGCTGACGAGTCGCGTGCGCGACCACCTCTCGAAGGGTTGGACGCGCCGGAAGATCGCAAAAATACCAACGACGACCGGAATGCTCAGCGCGAAACAGAGGTAGCGCCAGAGGGTTCGCCCGAGCCCGATGCGCTCGCGCGTCGCGCCGATGACGCGGATATCGCAGATCATCATGCCGAGCGTCTGTCCTGCGAATGCCACGAGCACGATCACGTACGCGAGGAAGACGATCCCGATGAGGCCCGGCAGCGCATCGGTCGTGCCGGACCAATTGCCGCTGGCAACGTGCCCGAGGGTGCTTGCGACTGCGGGCGGCACGCCCTCGCGCGTGAGCTCGGCTTGGATGTCGGGCGATGCTCCGGCGATCGCGGCCCTTTTCGCAACGTTGGCCGCGTGGATGGCGACGATGCGCGGCGTCGCGCTCGGCATGAGGGCCGAAACGACGGAGATGTCGACGATGAACGCGCTCGCGCGCCGCCAGAAACCAGGTGAATTTAACGACGCATGCGATTCGACGATTGCCGGGGCAGCGCGACGCTCGGCGAAGCGCGCGGACCAGCGAACGAAGAGCGGATCCTTCGCAAACATCGCGAGCGCCGCGATCCGATTCGTCGCGTACGGTGTCGCGCCGAGCCATTCGCCAAAGCGTAACGTCGGCTCGGCGTCGAGCTCGCGACGTTGTTCGGCGAACGTCTGCAGGTCGATCTTGCGTCCGATGTGCTGGAACGTCGATACCGCGATCGCCGAAAACGCATCGTGAACCGACCCGCAGCAGATGAGACCGACGCGATCTGCCGTGAATTCGATGATCCGCAACCACGCACCGAAGGCGATCGCAACGACGGGATTTTCGCGCCCGTTCGCGCTGAGGAGCGAGGTAATTCGCGTGTGTCCGCAAGCGATGTGTGCGACCTCGCGACCGACGAGAAAGCGGAGCTCGCCCGGCGAGAAATGTTCGATCCATTGCGAAGAGATCACGATCGCGTACGGTTCCCCCGTCCCGATCGCGACGATCGGCACGAACGGATCTTCGCGTAGAAAGACGTGCGGTGTCGCAATCCCGACGACGTGCGCGCACTCTTGCACGATCGCGAACACTTCGCCAAACCGTCCATCGCGGATGCGCACGCTCCCACCGAGAAAGCGCCCGCGACTGAGCGCGACGTAGAGCATCGCGCCGATAAGAATGAGCACGAGGCTGTGCAATGAGAGCGTGCTCTGAAGAAAAAATCCCAAGATCGTCACGGTCACGGGAAAGAATAGCAACGTCAGGATAAAACGCGGCGTTTCACCGCGCACGCGCAACGACTCGGGGCCCGCGAACGCCTCGATCGGCTTCATCCCGTTATGCGCTCCTGGTGCGATCGGCTTTTCCGATCGCGAGCGGCTCGCCATTCACACCGACGTACGTTCAACCCACGAAAAAGTGGTCCCGCATCGGCCTACGGCAGCGCCCTCAGAAACGTCGCGATCGCCGCATTAACGGCTGCGGGCTCTTCGATCGTGGATGAATGGCCGGCGCGCGGGATGACCACGAGCTTGGCACCCACGATCCCGTCGCGAATACGTTCCGCTTTTGCGGGCACGGTTGCGACGTCTTCATCGCCGACGATGACGAGCGTCGGTGCCGTGATGAGCGAGAGTTCGGATTCGACGCTCTTTCGTTCCACAACGCCGCGGAGCGCGCGCGAGACACCGATGCGATCGTTCGCGACGAGCATGCGGCGCCAGTGCGCGCGTTCGGGTGCTCGCGACGCATCGCGGAGAAACGTCTGCCCGAACATGAGCGGCATGACGCGCGATGCGACGAGACCGAATCCAAAAAGGCGGCCGATCGTTCCGAGGAGCCGATACGACGAAATTTTGGCAGGGTCTTCCGCACCGGCCGACGTCTCGAGCAAGATCAGCGACCGGACCAGATCGGGTCGCCGCGCGGCGATCCGCATCGCGACGAAGCCGCCCATCGAAAGCCCCGCAAGATGCACGGGAGCACCGCCGATTTCGTGAACGAGTGCGAGCACGTCTTGGGCGAGGTCGTCCATCTCGTATCCGTCGCGCGCGACATCGCTGCGGCCCTGGCCGCGGAAATCGAGGGTCACGCAGCGGTACGTTTGCGAGAAATGTGCGACTTGCGCTGCGTACATCGCACCGCTCCACAGCAGACCGTGAAGGAAGACGATCGTCTCCGGGCCGTTCCCCGTTACGTCGTAATGGAGCGACGCGGAACCCACACGAAACTTTGGCACGAAACCTTCTCCCAAACGGCGATGGCGTTAACGATTACGACGTTACGGACGAAAGCACTCGACTCCCAGGTCGATCTTGTCGGTGCGGGTTCGTGTCGCGATACGTCTCGGCGGAGGGATCCGCGTTGCTCGCACTCTGTCACTCGGCCGCGATGCTCGGCATCGATGGCTACGTCGTTCGAGTCGAAGCCGATAGCGCGGCGGGAACGCCGAGCTTCTCGCTTATCGGCTTACCCGATCGGGCGCTCGGCGAAGCGCGCGATCGCGTTCGTGCGGCCCTCGTCAACTCCGGTTATCCGTTTCCCGCGGGGCGCGTGCTCATCAACCTCGCGCCAGCCGATATCCGCAAAGTCGGTCCGGGCTTCGATCTCGCAATCGCCCTCGCACTGCTCGCAATCGACGAGCACGTCGATACGCTCGCACTTCAACGTTTTGTCGCGCTCGGCGAACTCGCACTCGACGGCAGCGTGAAGGCGACGCATGGCGTGCTCTCGATGACGATCGCCGCGGCGCGCGCGGGATTCGATGCCGTCGTCGTCCCGCGCGACAATGCAGCCGAAGCCGCACTCGTCACGGGGGTCGCCGTCTATGCGATCGACGCACTTCACGATGCCGTTGCGGTCGCACTCGGTCACGGCGAAAAATATCGCTACGTTCGCGTTTCGACTGCCGCACCGGCGACGGCTTCGAATGCGCACGGAGATTTTGCGGACGTCCGCGGGCAAGCCGCCGCGAAACGCGCGCTCGAGATCGCGGCGGCGGGCGGCCACAACGTCTTACTCGTCGGCCCACCGGGATGCGGCAAGACGATGCTGGCGCGTCGCCTCCCATCGATCTTGCCGACCATGTCCGATACCGAAGCGCTCGAAGTAACGAAAATTTACAGCGTCGCGGGCCTGCTCGAACACGAGAACGGTCTCGTGCGCGCGCGGCCGTTTCGCTCGCCGCATCACACGATCTCGCAGATCGCGCTCTGCGGTGGCGGCACGATCCCGCGACCGGGCGAGATCTCGCTCGCGCAAAACGGCGTGCTTTTTCTCGACGAGCTGCCGGAGTTTTCACGCAGCGCGATCGAGGTGATGCGTCAGCCGCTCGAAGAGGGCACGATAGCGATCGCGCGCGCGGCCGGAAGCTTCGTCTTCCCCGCGCGATTCGCGCTCGTCGCATCGATGAATCCGTGTCCGTGCGGCTTCCGCGGCACGCGTTCTCGCGAGTGTCGTTGCGACGACGCGCACGTCGCAAAATATGTGGGGAAACTTTCGGGGCCGCTGCTCGATCGCATCGATCTTCATGTCGAAGTCGCACGCGTCGATTTCGACGAGATGGTGGGAAAGCGCACCGCCGAATCATCGCATGCGATTCGCGTGCGCGTCGAAGCGGCGCGCGCGATCCAACATCGGCGTTACGCGGGCACGTCGAACCCGACGAATGCGAGTCTCGCAGGCGCGGACGTGCGGCGCTATTGCACGCTCGGAGAAGACGCGACGGCGCTCTTGCGAGCGGCCGCGACGCAAGGTCATCTCTCCGCTCGTGCACTCGATCGGATCGTGCGCGTCGCGCAGACGATTGCCGATCTCGCAAACGCCGGAGCGATCGATGCAACACACGTTGCCGAAGCGATCGCGTATCGCACGCTCGAACGTCGCGGCCTCGCCGCGTGAGATTCACGACCCATACCGTCGGATGCGACGCTTGCCATGTCCTCGACGCGAGACGTGCGAAGAAGCGCCCATGAGCGACATCGAAACCCTACGTCAGCCCATCGCGGGCAGTGAGCGCGATCTCCCCGCAGGCGCGGTCGCCATCGGTGCTGCGGACCCGACGGAGCGCACGACCGTGACGATTATCGTGCGAGTGCCGAATGCGACAGCACGCGCGACCGCGATGGCAGCCGCCGTCACGCTCGCGACGCGATCGTACACGACGCGCGAAACATTCGCTGAGGCACACGGCGCCGCGCGCGCCGACATCCTCGCCGTCGAACGCTTCGCGCTCGCCTACGATCTCATCGTGTGCGAAGCCGATTTCGCACGCCGCAGTATCGTCGTCGACGGCACACTCGGTGCGCTCGGCACCGCTTTCGGCGCGACGCTCCAAACATATCGCGCGATCGACGGCAACATCTTTCGCGGGCGTACCGGATCGCTTTCGGTACCGGCATCTCTCGCTGAGATCATCGTCGGTGTCTTCGGCCTCGACGATCGCCCGCAGGCACGCCCACAATTTCGGCGCGCGATCCGACCCGCCGTCGGGATGGCGCTCTCGTACGACCCGACGCAAATCGCCGCTGCCTATGCGTTTCCGCCCGGCAACGGGCGCGGCCAAACGATCGCGCTCGTCGAGCTCGGCGGCGGATATACGCAAACCGATCTCGCAACGTACTTCTCACGGCTCGGCATCACCGCACCCAACGTGTCGAGCGTTGCCGTCGACGGCGGCACGAACGCGCCGACCGGCGATCCGCAGAGTGCCGATACCGAAGTTCTGCTCGACATCGAAGTTGCGGGCGCGATCGCGCCAGGTGCGAACGTCGTCGTCTACTTCGCACCGAATACCGATCGAGGATTTCTCGACGCAATTACGACCGCGATTCACGACGCGGCGAATCGGCCGCAGATCCTTTCGATCAGCTGGGGCAGCCCCGAATCACGCTGGACGGCGCAAGCGCTAGCAGCGTTCGATGCGGCATTCGCGGATGCCGCAATGCTCGGCGTTACCGTGCTCTGCGCTTCCGGCGATAACGGATCGAGCGACGGCGTCACCGATAGCGCCGCACACGTCGATTTTCCCGCGTCGAGCCCGCACGTGCTCGCGTGCGGAGGCACGCGACTCGAGCTTACACCAAACAACGCAATTACGAGCGAACGCGTTTGGAACGATGGCCCCGGGCGCGGCGCGACCGGTGGCGGGGTCAGCGACCATTTCAACGTGCCGACGTGGCAACAGCAAGCCGGCGTTCCGCCGTCGACGAACCCGGGCGCGCGCATCGGGCGCGGCGTCCCCGACGTCGCAGGCGATGCCGATCCGCAAACCGGTTACGCCATTCTCGTCGATGGCGTTTCGACCGTCGTCGGCGGGACGAGTGCGGTCGCACCGCTCTGGGCCGCACTCATCGCACGTCTCAACGCCGTCCGAACGCAACCGCTAGGATTTCTCAATCCGCGTTTGTACGCGAACCCGGGCGTGCTCCGCGATATCGTCGATGGCGACAACGGCGCGTATGCCGCGCGTTCGGGTTGGGATGCCTGCACGGGCCTCGGCAGCCCCAACGGTACGCAGATCGCTGCGCTCCTCGCGGCATCGCCCGCTCCGCCGACGGCGAGCACATCTTAATTTACGCGCTACCTCTCCATGGTCGGCATATCGACTTTCGTCGCGTCGTGCACCAATGGGGGGTCCCGAACCAAATCCGCCTTGGCTCGCTACTTCTTCGGCTTGACCGATTTCTTTGGAGCGCGCGCGCGCGGTGCGACGTACGGCGGTTGGTCCTTCGGGCAAAAGAAGACGCGCCGCGTGCCCACGAGCATCTCTTCGATCGCCGTCCCACACCGGCGGCACGGTAACCCCGTGCGATGATAAGCGTAGAACCGATCATCACGTCGTACGGCGCCTTTGGGTTTGGCGCGATCGACGGCATGCGTGGTCACGATGCGACCGATCTTCGCGCCGTCGGCCATCACGCGCACGAGATCCGCCCACATGGCCTTCCACGTCTTGCGCACGAGCGACGTTCCCGGCGCGAGCGGATGCACGCCGTTGAGGAACAAGACTTCCGAGCGATAGATATTCCCGATGCCGCCGACGATCGACTGATCCATAAGGAGCATACCGATGGAACTTCGGCGCTTGACGATTTTGCGATACGCGAGATCGATGTCGGCTTCGGGGTCGAGGGGGTTGGGCCCGATGCGACCGCCGAGCGCAGTGCGACGATCGTTGTCGAAGATATCGACGGCGATCGCGCCGCGCAATTCGAACCAAACGCGATCGGTCCACATCCGCAAGCGAACGATGCCGCGAATCTCCGGCGCGGGCATCTCGCCTGAGTGAAACGTCCCGAATCGCCCGAGGTGAACGTGCATGAGCCGCTCGTCGCCGAAGTCGTAGATGAGATGCTTGCCGATCGCTTCGATTCCGCGCAGGGTCGCTCCATCGAAAAACGAGGCGACGTCTTCGGAACGGCCGCTCGGAGCGTCGACGTTGATCTCGTGATCGGCGAGTTTTTCTGTCTGTAAGCGCGCGTACCGTGCGACTTGTGGTCCCTCGGGCATGACGGCCCTTAGACGCCGTCGTACCCTCGCGTGGTGTCATCTCAGATGCGTGTTTCCGGGCTGCGCGCGGGCCGACGTTTCGACGCGGAGCTCGGCGTCGCGACCGAAGCGTTGCTCTTTCTCGGCGAACTCGATCCCGAAGCGATCGGCCCGAGCATCGCGCACGCGACGCATTACGAACCCACACCCGTCGGCGATCTCGATGTCTTGCTCGCACTCGTCCCCTTCCCGATCGCCGCAACCACGTTCGTGGATCTCGGCGCCGGAATGGGCCGCGCGATCTTGCTCGCGGCGCGCCATCCCTTCGCACGGATCGTCGGCGTCGAGATCTCGCCCGCGCTTTGCGCGATCGCGCGCGACAACCTCGCTGCAATCGAGCGTGCGACACTTCGCTGTCGCGACGTTCGGATCAAACGAGCCGATGCGCGCGCGTATGCGTTTCCGCGCGGCGAGCTGATCGTCTATCTCTACAATCCCTTCGACGCGACGATCTTACGTGAGGTGCTCAGCCGTCTCGCAACGCGACGCGATCACGTCGCACTCATCTATCACACACCCGTCGAACGCGACTGCATCGACGCGCATCCCGCGTTCCAATGCGTCGGAGAAACCTCGTTCGGCGCGGTCTACACGTCCTCACGACAGAGCACGGTAAACGCCACGAACCCGAGGACCATACTCGCAGCGCACGTCGCGAGTACGCCGGGCCAGCCATACCATTCCCAGCCGAGCCCCGGCAACGTCGATCCGAAGACGGCCCCCACGTAGTAGAACGCCTGATACAACGCGTTCGCGCCGCCCTTCGCGACGCGGGCGGTAACGTTGACATAGGTCGGTACGATCGCTTGTGCGACGAACATCCCGACGCACAGCACGATCGTCCCAATGACGATCGCGACGAGCGAACCCAAAGCCGTGAGCGCGAGCCCGAGCAGTGCGACGGAGAACCCGATTGCGACGAGGGTCTGCTGTGACATTCGATTCGAGAGCCGACCCGCGATCGGCGCCGCGAAGATGCCCGCAACGTACGATGCATAAAACCACGCAACGGCACCGGTCGAGAGCGAAAACGGCGGCGCCGTCAGCAAATACGGCAAGTACGTAAAGACGCCGATAAATCCGAAGAAGAGCGTCGCACCTGCGAGAAACGCACCGACTAATTTTGGATTGCCGATGTGGCGGAACATCGCGCCGTAAGCGCCCGCGAAGGCCTGCCCGACATTGCCTTCGCGAAGCTCGCGGGGGACGCGTCGTTCGTGCAGGCCGAATGCGAGGACGATCGCCGCAACGAGCGTGAAGCCGCCGTACGCGACGAACGACGCGCGCCACGTCAACGCATCCGCGATCATGCCGCTGCCGACGCGGCCGATGAATCCGCCCGTCACCGTCGCGCCGATGTAGATGCCGACGAGACTTCCGAGATCGCGCTTACCGCCGAGGTCGCCGAGATACGCGACCGCCACCGCCGAAATCGCCGGGATCAGCGCCCCTTGCACCGCACGTAGCGCGACGAGTGCGCGAAAATCCGGCGCGAACGCGCACGCGAATGTCGCGAGCCCGAGCAGCAAACATCCGACGACCATGACGCGCTTGCGACCGAGAAAGTCACCGAGCGGGCCATAGGCACTCGACGAGAGTGCCATCGCGAACACGACCGCCGAAACAGACGCGCCGGCCACGGCGGGCGAGACGCCATAGTCGTGACCGAGAATCGGTAAGAGTGGCTGCGTGATGTATGCATCCGCGAACGCCGCAACCGCCGCAACCGCAACGGCGACGATGGCGCTGCGTTCCGCAGCGCGCGGAGCCGAACGTGCGGCGAGCCTCATGCGAGCGGTCCTACGCGGCCGTGTACCCGCCGTCGATGACGAATTCCGAGCCCGTGACGAATTGCGACTCATCGGAAACGAGGTAGAGCAACATATCGGCGACTTCGTGCGCGCGACCGATACGTCCGAGTGGAACGCTCGCGGCGAGTGCCGCGGCGGTGGCCTCGGGGTCGCGCGAGCTGTTGACGACTTCATCGTACATCGGAGTTTCGATGAATGTCGGATGGACCGAATTGCATCGGATCGCGTATTTTTTGTGCGCGCAGTGCAACGCGACCGACTTGGTGAGGAGGCGCACCGCGCCTTTGGCCGCGTTATAGGCGATCGTGTTTCGTCCACCGATGATGCCCGCAATCGACGAGATGTTGACGATGGACCCACCGCCCGTCGTCTTCATCGCGATCACGGCCTGACGACATCCATAGAACGTGCCGTCGACGTTCACGGCCATCGTCCGATGCCACTCGGCATCTTCGATCGTCTCGATATCCCGAAACGACGCGATGCCCGCATTATTGACGAGCGCATCGAGGCGACCGTATCGCGCGAGCACGCTCGCAAAGGCGGCTTTCCACGCATCATCGCTCGTGACGTCGAGCTCGAGCGCCTGCATGCTTGCGTCGCCATCGGCAACGTGTTTCGCGCCCGCAAGATCGATGTCCGCAACGATCACGGTCGCTCCCGCTTCGACGAAGCACCGAGCTGAGGCGCTGCCGATACCGCCCGCGCCGCCCGTTACCAGGATAATCTTACCGGCCAGTCGTTCCGATTTCACCGCCGATTCTTTCGGCGCATCGCACGGCGGTTCAGTTTCCGACGCGTCGCAGGTAGCGCAGCCCCGTTCCAGCCTCGAGTTGCGCGAAATGTTCGCGATCGCGATCGTCCCAATACGCGCGGAACGACGTGAAGAGTTCGCGCGCGCGCGCCGGATCGCCCGAATAGAACTCGCGCATCGCATGCGCTCGCGTCGTTCGGACCAAGAGCGCCTCGCGGTAGCGCCGCGCGAAAGCCGCCTTATCGCCTGCGAGAAATTCACGACCGTACGATGCGAGGATGCCCGCGAGCCGTTCGAGTTCCGAGACCAGGAGGCCACGTTCGCGAATGCCTTCGAGACGGATCGGGCCGAGATCGGGCTGGAAGGCGAGCACGTCGGCGAGCCGGTAGCGATCGTCGGCCGCGCCGTCCATGAGATCGACCTCGATCGTGGCGTCGCCCATGAAATCGTACGCTACGATCACGACGCGTTGGTCGCGTCGAAACCAGGCCATCGATGGAATCTCGGTCGACTGTGCGAGTTCGAATCCGTATTCGCTCGCGAGAAAGGCGAAGCTCGCTTCGATGAACGGCAAGGCGTTCGCAGCGGGAACTGATTCCATCTTCGTAATGTCGGGTCACGACGCGCGAACGTTAGGCGTCTCCGACGCGGAGGGCATCGGGTCGGCGCGGCGTACGGAGATGCTTCATGCCCCCTAGACCGATCATGATTGCCGTTGGCGGCGACTCCGGTACCGGAAAACGTTCCCTGTGCCGGGGCCTCGAAGCCATTTTCGGCGCGGGTCGCATCGAGACGCTCGACCTCGACGACTATCACTCGCTCGACCGCTTGCAGCGCAAACTCGTGGGCTACACGGCAACCGATCCGCGAGCGAGTAATTTTGCCGCGATGGAAGAGGATCTCTGGGCACTGCGCGAGGGCCGCGGGATCGAGAAACCGATCTACGATCACACCGACGGGACGTTCAAAGGTACCGAACGGATGGAGCCGCACGAAATTATCATCGTGCGCGGTCTTTTCCCGCTCTACACGCGAGCACTCCGCAGCCTCTTCGATGTCAGCGTGTGGATGGATCCGCAAGACGATCTTAAGCCCGCTTGGAAGATGCAACGCGACACGCAGCGCCGCGGCTACACGGAAGTCGACGCACGCGAAGAGATGGATCGCCGCGCACCCGACATTGCGAAGTACGTTGCGCCACAGGCAAAATACGCCGATCTTACGGTCGCATTCTACCGCCCGACGGCCGCGAACGTCGATCCCGCGAAACTCTCTGCACGCATCCGCAAAGGGGGCCGCTTCCGTGCGCTCGATTACGCCGAGTTCCAAAGCGAGTCGACCTCGATTCGCCAAACGGAACAAACGACGGCGGGCGGCTTTCCCGAAACGATCATCGACCTCGATGGAACGATCGAGCCTGGCCGCGCCGAGCAAGTCGAAGATCGGCTCTGGTTCCACATCGGGGGAACGCACGCGCGACCGACACTCGGCGAATACCAAGACGCCCAAGGGCGCAACCAAACCGGCTACGCGCTCGCACTGGCGCAACTCCTCATCGCACGGCGCGTCGTTCTGATCGAAAGCGAACGCATGGAAATGGCAGAATAATTGTTATGTCCGATGTATCCACGTCTCCGCCTGCACCCGATCCGCTCGATTTAGATGCGGCGTATAAAAATTCACAGGTCGGTGATGTTCTCGACAAACTCGGTCGCGAACTTATCGGTCTCTCCCCGGTAAAAACACGCATTCGCGAGATCGCACATCTGCTACTGATCGACAAATTGCGCAAGAGCGTCGGTCTCGCAGCCGAGCCGCCGCCGCTGCATATGTCGTTCACGGGCCGCCCCGGAACGGGCAAGACGACGGTTGCCATGCGTATGGCCGAGATCTTGCATCGCCTCGGCTACGTGCGCAAGGGCCAACTCGTCGTCGCCACACGCGACGATCTCGTCGGCCAATATATCGGCCACACCGCGCCGAAAACCAAAGAAGTCCTCAAGCGCGCGATGGGCGGCGTGCTTTTCATCGATGAAGCATACTATCTGTATAAGCCCGAGAACGAACGCGACTATGGCGCCGAAGCGATCGAGATTCTCCTACAGGTGATGGAGAATCAACGCGACGATCTCGTGGTGATTTTCGCCGGCTACAAAGACCGTATGGATACGTTCTTCAACAGCAATCCGGGTTTGAGTTCGCGTGTTGCGAACCATATCGATTTCCCCGATTACGCTGCCGAAGAATTGCAAGCGATCGCGCATCTGATGCTCGAGAAGCTCAACTACGAATTTACGCCGAATGCGGAACTCGCGTTTGAAGAATACGTGAAGTTACGCATGACACAACCGCAATTTGCCAACGCGCGCAGCATTCGCAATGCGCTCGATCGCGCCCGGTTGCGACAGGCGACGCGGCTTTTCGAAACGGGCGGGACGGTAACGGCGAACGACCTCAAGTCGATCGACGAGAACGATATTCGTAAGAGCCGCATCTTCGAAACCGGCGCGCAAGTCAGCTGAATCTGGCGTCCGGTCTCTTCGTTGGTGGCGCGGCTTTTCTCGCGAGCGCCATCAATTCCGCGGCCGGCGCAGGAAGCTTCATCTCGTTCCCCGCCGTGCTCGCAACGGGTGTCGCACCGATTTCCGCAAACGCGACGAATAACGTTGCGATGTGGGTTGGCGGGTTCGCGTCGACGGGAGCGTTTCGTCGCGAGATCGATATTCCCCGACCCGCGCTCACGAAGATGATGATCGCGAGCGTGGTCGGGAGCATTCTCGGTGCGCTTCTATTGCTGCGGACGTCGAACGCGTCGTTCACACAGCTCATCCCGATCTTGCTCTTCGTTGCCACGACGCTCTTCGTCTTGGGACCGCGTCTGACGAAGGCGACGCAACACATGGCGGCCGCGCTCACGGTCGAATCGCCGTTGGGCATCGCTTTGCAATTCGCAATCGCGATCTACGGCGGATTTTTCGGCGGGGCGATGGGCATCTTGATGCTCGCGTTACTTGGGATTCTCGGGATGCACGAATTTCGCCGCGCGAATGCGTTCAAGGTCTTGCTCTCGACGGTCATCAACGGGGTCGCGGTCATTCCATTTTTGATCGCGCGCGCGATCGCGTGGGACGCCGCACTGTACATGTGCGTCGGCGCGATTGCCGGAGGCTACATCGGTGCGGGGCTCGTCAAACGCTTACCATCGAGGGTGGTTCGATCGTTCGTGATCTTCCTCGCGGTTACGATGACGGCATATTTTTCGTGGAAGACGTACATCGCGCACGTTTAGGTGTAACGGCGCCGACCGGCGCATCAGTAAACGGTTCAACCGCGAGGGGGTGTTCCCCAACCCGACTGGACGTAGACGCCGTCGATGACGATGGCGGGCACCGTTGGATCGCCGTTGGTATATGCGAACATCTGCTCGCGTGCGGCGGCGTCATTCTGCGCATCGTGGATCACGTAGTCGAAGCCACGCATGTCGTAGTATCCGCGAGCCTCACGGCTGTACGGACACGTGGGCGAGGTATAGAGTTCGAGTTTCGCACCCGGCGCGATTTCGAGAACGGAGGTCGACATATTCCGATGGACGCGAAGCGTCGACGTTCGGTTGCGCTTACAGGGTCGCCGCGTTGCAAGCGGATGACGACATCAGGCGTGCGTCGCGACGAGATCGGCGTCGAGTAACTTCGGCATCGCATCGCCGTCGAGGAAATGCGGTAATTCCGCGATCGAAAATTGCATGCCCGTGTAGAACGGACCGAAACCCGCGTAGTTCGCACTCGCTTCGTCAAAGCGCATTTCGTAGATCAAGCGCTTGAACGTCAGCGGTTCGTCCGCATAGAGATCGACGCCCCATTCCCAATCGTCGAAGCCGATCGAACCTGAGATCACTTGATTGACGAGACCGTGGAACGAGCGGCCGATCTTGCCGTGATCGGCCATCATTGCCGCGCGATCGTCGTAGGGAAGCATGTACCAATTGACGGTTTCGCCGCGCTTCTTATCCATTGGATAAAAGCACACGTAACGTCGTTGCGGAACCTTCGCCCAAAGCCGACCGGCGTTGCGCGGCGACTTCGCTTGCTCGTCGATTGCCACATCGAAGGCCGCGATCCATTCGGGCGAATGCGGCTTGAGGCCACGGTCGCGCAAATCCGCGTGAATCTTTCCCGTCGCTTCGTAAAGACCGAGTTCGAGAATCGAGACGTACGATGTCGTCGGTTCCAGGTAGTCGCGGATTGCGAGCTTATCGAACGCGATTTGCGCCGTTCCGAGCTCGTCGAACGTCTTCGCGTAATGCGTGACCATCAGGTCGGCCTTGTGACCGAGCAGTTGTGCGAGCCCCACGTCGCCATCGGGCGAGGCAGCGAGCGGCGCGAGCGATGCAACGGCTTCCGTCGCGATTGCGGCGCGGCGTTCCGCAGACACCGCATCGAAGGCACGGCGATCGAAGCGAAACATGCGATGGAGGATGTTCCAACTGTCGAGCGATTCGGGAACGGCGGGATGGCGCATGAACGTAGCTTCGACATGCGACCCGCGGGTTCCGATGCGCGCGGCGCCATCAGGCCAGGTTCGTCTCACGCTGCTCTTCGGCAAGCACTTCGGCTGCGAGGGCATCGGGGCGCTCGCGATACTTCGCCCAAAGTTGCGGCATGGCCGCGATATCGGCGAGGACGCGTGCGTATGCGGCATTCACCGGCGTCGGGACGCCGTAGGCTCGTCCGGCCGCAGCGACCGCACCGCTGAGCACATCGACTTCGGTCTCGCCTTTGCCCGCGCGTAAATCCAGGAGCAGCGACGGCGGCTTCTTCCCACGCGCGCCCGCGATACGCCCCGCAAGGAGCGCTTTCGCAATCGGCATCGGCAAGCGCACGATGCCGCCGAGCGCGCGCACGGGATAGCGCGGGAGATCGATCGTGCGCAGGCCCATCGCGGCCATTACGGCGCGCGTCTCACGGATCGCGCGAATTTCGAGGGCGAACATGCCCTTGAGACGCACGAGCCGCTCGGGCAACACGTTGAGGATCGCGCACGATGCGTTCGCGATGATGTTGAGCGCGAGCTTCGACCACTTGAGCGCGCGATAATCCGTCGTGACGCGAACGGGAACGGACGTGCGTTCGAGCGCGGCAACGAGCCAATTGTGCGAGATCGCACCGACCGGCGCGAGCGCGATCCCACCGCGATTGGTGGCCTCGATCGTGCCGTCGGGCAGGCGTTCGACAGGGACGGTGAGCGCGCACGAGATGATGCGATCGGCGCCGAAGGCCTCGGCGAGTCGCTCTTCATTGCCGACACCATTCTGCGGGGTGAGGATCGTCGCACTCTGCGTATCACCGAAGGCACGACGCAGCGTTTCGATCGCACTCGGCGTCGCCGAAGATTTCACGGCCACGATCGCAAGATCGATGTCGGGCAGCGGCACGACATCTTCGAGCGCGCGTGGCGCGTAGGCGACCTCGGCTCCGGTCGCGCGCAAGAGTTCGCCGAGGTACGTCCCAACCGCACCCGCTCCGACCACGTAGACGCGCACCCTTACGCGCCCGTACTCCCGAAACCGCCGGCCGCGCGCACCGTGACGCCGTGTTCGTCTTCGAGCGCGAAGGCCGCGCGTGCGACGGCCGCAATCACGAGTTGTGCGATGCGATCGCCACGCCGCACGACGAATGGTTCGGTACCGAAGTTTGCGAGGATCACGCCGAGCGGTCCGCGATAATCGGCATCGATCGTGCCGGGCGAATTCAAGAGCGTCACGCCGAACTTCAACGCAAGCCCGCTACGCGGACGGATCTGCGCTTCGAATCCGGCGGGAATGGCGATCGAGAAGCCCGTCGACACGAGTGCGCGCGCGCCCGGGAGAAGCGTTACTTCGCTCGCGACGGCGGCGCAAAGATCCGCGCCTGCGGCGCCTTCGGTCATGTACGCGGGAAGTGGGAGCCCCTCGCCTTCAGGCAAACGACAGATGCCGACCCGGATCGCCTCACTTGGCAAGCTCGGCCAATTCCGCTTGAAATTTTCCGATATCGTCGAACGAGCGATAGACGCTTGCGAAGCGAATGTAGGCGACCTTGTCGAGACGCTTGAGCGCTTCCATGAGCTTCTCGCCGACCATCGTAGCGGGGACTTCATTCTCGCCACGCGAGAAAAGCTCGCGCTCGACGCCGGCTACGACTTCATCCATCTGCGCTTCGGAGACGGGCCGTTTTTCGCACGACCGGCGTAGCCCCGTTAGGACCTTGTCGCGGTTGTACTGCTCGCGACGACCATCTTTCTTTACCACGAAGAGCCGCGGCGCTTCCATACGTTCGTACGTGGTGAAGCGGTGCTTGCAATCCAAACACTCGCGCCGACGGCGCACGACGCTCTCATCGTCGCGCGAGTCGACGACGCGCGTTTCGCTTTTACGACAGCTTGGACAGATCAGTTCGGCTCGAGCCCCCAAAGAAGCAATCCCACTAGATGTGGGGTCTTTCTCCAGTATAAGCCACAAGGCGTCGCGTGACAAACGTTCGAGCGCCGGACGATCTCCGGCGCGCGTCGTTCGAACCTAGGCGGCGCCGATCTTGAACATCTTCGTGCCGCACTCGGGGCACTTGCCCTCAGTCGCAGGGCGGCCATTTTTCATCGTGATTTGTTGGTGGTCTTTCATCTCGCGCTTGGTCTTGCACTTAACGCAATACGCCTGAGGAGCTGCCATAACGATTCCAATTTCCTTCCGAGTCGATTGCGAGCGCTCCGACGCATGCGGGCCTTCGCATATTCCGGCGGTTCATTCTCAGGCGGTCGGGGGGTTCCTCGCAGAATCGTGCACGATCCCCTCGTGGCGGGGGCGTGCTGCCTCTTGCCGGCGGTGAGCTTCGTCGCGACAAGACGGCGATGGAATTGGGCCGCCCGCGCTTTGCCTTCCGTGAGGAGATCTTCGCCGCTCGACCGCAGCGCGCCGCAAACGTCCGCTTCGCGGGCCTTTGGGTTGCGGGCTCGCTCGATGGCCTCGCGCGTGCCACCGTCGCAATCGTCGGACCGCGCGCGCCGTCGCTCGGCGGTCTATCACGCGCTCGCGATCTCGCCACGGGTCTCTCGACGGCGGGCGTCTGCGTTTTATCGGGCTTGGCCCTGGGCATCGACGGAGCCGCCCACCAGGGCGCCCTCGAGGGGCCGACGCCGACCGTCGGCGTGCTCGGTGGTGGGCATCGCTGCTTTTTCCCCAAGCGCAATCGCGAACTCGCCGATCGTATGATCGCGAAGAACGGCGCCGTGCTCTCACCGTACGCACCCGACGAACCCGCTCGACCGCCCCAGTTCATCCAACGCAACGGCGTCGTGGCCGCCCTTGCCGACGCCGTCGTCATTGTCGAAGCCGCCACGCGTAGCGGCGCGCTCAACACGGCGAGTTGGGCCGCGAGTCTCGGGATCGACGTCCTCGCCTTCCCCGGCGACGTCGACCGCGTGGTCGCAGCGGGCTGCAACGCGCTCATCCGCGACGGCGCGACGCTCGTGCGAAATACGGCCGACGTCCTCGAGGCAATCGGTATCGCGCAGAGCCGTGATTCGCCGTTGACCGGGGCCGGGCAAACAGATGAATCTGCCACAGCCACGCACGCACCGGCCGGATCGCTGCAAAGTCGTCTGTTGCAACTGCTCGCATCGGGACCGCTGGAAGCCGAAGCGATCGCCGATCGTACCGGCGCCGCCATCGGCGACGTCATCGCGGCGCTCGTGAGACTCGAGATCGAGGGCGATGTCGAACGCCGCGACATGCTCCGTTTCGCGGCGATTCGGCGGTGAACGCCTCCGAGAAGTCATGCTCGGTGGTTATCGTCAGGCGCCGCCTTCACAACGGCGAAGTACCCATGCGTGAAACTTCGCGTCCTCGCCGTGGGCAAAATTCGCGAACCATATATTGCCGCCGCCATCGATGATTTCTCGCGCCGACTCACGCGATACGAGCCGTTCTCGATGCTCGAGGTCGCGGCGTCGCCCGGAAGCGATCCCGAACGGGCGATGCGTGAGGAAGGCGAGCGTATCATCCGCGCGCTCGAACCGAGCGAGCCACTCTGGCTCCTCGAGCGCACGGGCGCCCAACTCGGGAGCATCGAGCTTTCGGAACGGTTGCGCGTTCACGCCGATGCCGGAACCACGCGGCTATCGATCGCGATCGCGGGCACCTACGGCGCGAGCCCCGCGCTTCTCGAGCGCGCGACGTTCGCGTGGTCGCTCTCGCAGCTCACGTTCTTGCACGAGTGGGCGCGGGCGATCGTGCTGGAACAGCTCTATCGCGCCGCGAAGATCGCTCGCAATGAGCCGTACCATCACTGAACGCACCCCGGGCACCAACGATCTCGATCGGCTCGCAACTGCGTTCGCCCGCGCCGCCTCGGCGCTCGTTCCGAGTGACGAGGCAGCGCTCAGCGTCACCTTCGAATCACCGCGCAATCCGGACTTCGGCGATTTCGCTTCGAACGTCGCGCTTCAGCTCGCCAAGCGCGCGCGCCGTCCGCCGCAAGCTCTCGCAAGCGAGATCGTCGCAAACGCACTGCGCGATGAGCCCGGACTGCGCGATCTCCTCACCGACGCGACGGCGATCGGCGGCTTCATCAATATCCGACTCGCGCCCGCCTATTGGCAGCGCGTCGTCGCGACGATCTTGCGCGACGGTGCCGGATATGGAAAAGGCGCACCCACGGGCGAGCGCATTTCGCTCGAGTTCGGAAGCGCGAATCCGACGGGGCCGCTGCTCGTCGTGCAGGGTCGTTCGATGTCGCTCGGCGCCGCGATCGCAAATGCGATGCGCTTTGTCGGCATCGACGTCACGACCGAGTGGATCATCAACGACGCGGGTTCGCAGATCGATACGCTCGGCAAATCTCTTTACGCGCGCTATCGGCAGCTCGCCGACACATCGTTTCCCTTTCCCGAAGATGGCTATCCGGGCGACTACGTTCATCCGATCGCGCGCGGCTTGCGCGATCGCGACGGCGACCGCTACGACGCGATGGACGAGGCGCAGTGGCTTCCGATCTTCGCAAAGTACGGCCTCGATGAGATCGTCGCGGGTCATCGCGCGAGCGCCGAGCGTTTCGGCGTGCTCAACGATCGTTGGCAGAGCGAGAAGGCGATGCACGAAAGTGGCGCGGTACTCGGATCGATCGCGACACTCGGCGAACGCGGCCACACCTTTGAAGATGAAGGTGCGACGTGGATGCGCACGACGGCTTTCGGCGACGATAAGGATCGCGTCCTCATACGCAAAGACGGACGGCCCGCGTACTACGCACAAGACGTCGCGTATCATTACGACAAACTCGAACGAAACGATCGCGCGATCGTGATCCTCGGCCCCGACCACCACGGTTACATCGCGCGACTGGCGACGATCGCCGCGGCCTTCGGTAAACCCGGCACGATCGACGTCATCATCGCACAACAGATGACGATCGTCCGCGATGGTGAAGTCGTCGCGCTCTCCAAACGCGCGGGCGAGTTGCTTACCCTCGACGACGTGATCGATGAAGTCGGCGTCGATGCGGCGCGCTTCTTCTTCGTGATGATGAGCGCGGATTCACCGATGACCTTCGATCTCACGCTCGCGAGAGAGAAAACCAACGACAATCCCGTTTTCTACGTGCAATACGGCCACGCGCGCATCGCTTCGATTCTCGCGCGCGCGCCGCGCGAGCTCGTCGAACGCGCGATGCGCGGCGAGGCGCTCGAGCGACTCGTCGAACCCGCCGAGATCGCGCTCGCACGCCGGCTTGCGGAATTTCCCGATGTCGTCCGATCCGTTGCGAGCGGCCGCGCGCCGCATCGCATGGCGCGCTACGCGCAAAACGTCGCGAGCGATTTCTCACAGTTCTACGCAGCGTGTAAAGTACTCGGCGACGACGCGGATCTTTCGGCGGCTCGCATCGGACTGGCGATCGCAACGAAGACGATCCTCGCCACATCGCTCTCGTTGCTCGGCGTCTCTACCCCCGAATCGATGCAACGAGCGGTAAGCGACGATCTTTAGCGATCCGCGAGTGCCCTAAGCACGGCGCCGTACGCGCGTTCGAACGCGCCGTCGTTCACGCGTCGTTCGGCATCGTTAAGCGTTGCCGAAAGGCAGAGATGCGTGCCGCGCTTCGTCGTAAGGGACGTCGTCATGTTGATGACGCCGATATCCGATCCGCCCTTAAACGCGACGTGTATGAATGCAGAAGGATCGGCGAGACCGGGATTGACCGAAAAGACGGGCAGATCGTCGACGCGCGCCATCAACCCGCAGAGATCGACCACCGTGTAATGCCACTCGATATCGAGCATCGGCGACGATTCCACCTCGCTCGCAAGCGGAATATCGAGTGCATCGAGCTTCCCGAGTATGGATCGCCGCGCATCGACCGTCATCGCGGCGCGGAAGCGCGCGCGCTGCGCGGCGCCACGCGTCGATTTGCTGCGGTGTTGAGATCATCTGTGTCACGTAGGTCGCAAGCGTCGTCGGCGTCCGGTCGGGCCACGTTTGCATGATGCCGCTCGGCAGACTCTTCCAGCGAGGATCGAGCGCCACGACGTCACTCCAATGCATCGAGCCGGCGTCGATTCGCGCGCGTAGCGCCGCGAGCAGGGCGAGCTTGAAGGTCGAACCGACGGCGAGCGGCGCGGAAGCGTTGAGGGCCGCTCGTTGTGAGCGGCCCTCCATGACAACAAACGAGAGCAATCCCGGCATTCGCTCCAAAACGGCGAGATCGTGTAATGCCGCATCGAGCGACGCCGCCTTCAATTTCGGCGCTCGAAAGAACAGCCCGTCGATCTTATTCTCGTCATCGATGTGGATATCGACTTCATCGGTGCCCTTGGCGAATCGCGCGGTGAAGACGCCTTTTGCTCCATCGATGCCGTCGTAGGTTCCGAGTCGACCCAATAGCTGCGCGAGAATCGTATCGAGCGCCGACGCAGGGACCTGCGCGAGAAACGAGGCGGCGAATCAAGCGGGATCTGCGTGCCCCGATTTGAGCATCGTATCGATGCGTGCGCGCGCGAAATCGGAGAGTGATGATGCGGTCGCACTCGGCGCGGGGCTCGCGCTCGGCACCGAGTTCGTACTTGGAACGGGCGATGGGATTGGAGATTGTGCGCTCGCAGCCGCTGACAGAGCGCCCAGGAAAAATGCGAAAATCCATAAGTATCTCGACATCGTGCCTCTCCTCATCCTTAAGCGGTGCTGATCACGACAGTTTCCGGCTCCGACGCCATCTCGGCGACGCGTATTTCCGCGATCACTCCTGCGTCCCCCACGGCATCGTCGGCCGACCGCGACCGATAAAAACGCCACGCTACCTTCGCGAGCGCCGCGGCCGGAATCCCGAGCAACAAACCGGGTAAACCGAAGAGTTCGCCGCCCGCGAAGACCGCGAACATCACGACGATCGGCGAGACGCCGACGCTCTCGGACATCACTTTTGGCACGAGCACGTTATCGGAGACGCGCGCGATCGCAAAGACGATCGCCTGCGTCCAGATGACGGTTTGCGGTCCTTGCGGCGCGGCGAGCACGAGCGCGACGACGTGCACCACGATCATCCCGACGAACGGCACCGCGTAGGCGAGCCCGGCCACGATGCCGAGTAAGAGCGCGAACTTGAAACCGATGACGAGCGTCCCAACAAAAACGAGCGCACCCGTCACGGCGCACAGAGCCGCTTGGCCGGAAACATAATTACCGAAGACGCTCGCAAGCTCGGTACCGAGCCGTCGTGCCTCCGCCCGTCGCCGTTCCGGGAGCGTGCCGTAAAACGAATCGGCGACCGTCGACCCGCGCAAGAGAAAGAACGCCGAAAGCACGAGCGCAGAGATGCCGATGAAGGCTGCCGTGAACGTGTTGATGAGGATATCGGTCAGCGACGCGAGCGAATCCGTTAGCCTGCTCGAGATGCTCGCGGCGAGGTACGCGCGTAAATCGCCGTACCCCGACGGCAGATACGACTTTCCGAAATGAGTCGCCATGAAGGATTGCACGGTATCGATCCAACTCTGCACGATGTTGATGTACGCCGGAGCGTTCGCACCAATACTTTGAAGCTGAACGATCGTCGCGGGAATGACGAGCAGCGCGAGCACGATAACGATGCCGAGTAAGGCGATGTAAACGATCGCGATCGCCCACGGCCGCGCTACCCGTCGTTCGAGCATCGTGACGATCGGTGAGACGCCGAATGAGAGAAATGCCGCGACGAGAAAGACCGTTAGCGTCCGTGGAATGTGCGACGCGAACCACAGCGCCGCGAACCCGAGCGCGATCGCGGCGAGCGACACGAACGCGCGCCGCCGAAGGATGGGCGAGCTTAGAGCGTTTTGCACAACAGGCGACGCTCGGTTACGTAGCCGGCGGCCGCATAGAGTTCGCGCGCTGCGGTATTGTCTTCCGTGACCATCAGCGCGACGTGGGGGAGCCGACGTTCGCGCGCGGCCGCTTCTGCGGCAGCGAGCAGCGCGTTTGCGATGCCGCGCCGACGCGCGTCGGGCTCGACGGCCATATAGGCGATGAAGCCTTGCGCGAGTCCGGAGACTTCGTCGGGCAGCGCATCGAGCATCAGAGCGAATCCGAGTGGCCCGTCGAGTTCGCTCTCGGCGATCACGAGCTCGTGACTCGAGTCGAATGCGTAATCGGCGAGCCGATCGAAATTCGCTTCGACGATCGGTAGCGGCGCGGAGCGCGCCGCCGAGACGCTATCGATCGACGTGCGACGCCCGAGGTCGCGCACGAATGCACGATCGGCCGCCGTTCCGCGACGCAGCGCGATCTGCGCGTTCAAGAAATCGCCTCCAGCGATCGCGTGCGCCACGTTGCGAGCAGCTCACCGAACGCTGCGAGGAACGTGAGATTCTCCGCTTCCGTCCCGACCGTGACACGCAGACGACCCGGCATGCCGAGGCCATCGCCCGAACGCACGATCACGCCGCGCTCGAGCAGCGCGAGATACGCATCTTCGGCCGCAATCGGCACTTCGACTGCGACGAAATTCGCCGCACTCGGATACGCGGTCACGCCGAGTTCTGCGAACGCTCGCGCGAATTGCGCGAGACCGCGAACGTTGTTGTCGATACTGCGCGCCATGTGTTCGGTATCGTCGAGCGCCGCGAGTACCGCCACCGCCGCCGGGCGCGCGACATTGAAGGGCAAGCGTACGCGATTGAGCCACGTTACGATATCGGGCGACGCATACCCGTACCCGAACCGCACGGAGGCGAGACCGAAGATTTTCGATGCCGTCCGAAGCACGAGCGTGCCCGGGCGGATTTGCAAGATATCGACACCGTCGGTTCCCGACGCATCCATATATTCGCGATACGCTTGATCGATCACGAGCAACACGTCCGCTGGTAACGCGCGCGCGAAATTCGCGAGCGCATCGCGTTCGACGCGCGTCCCCGTCGGATTGTTGGGATCGCAGACGAAGACGACTTTCGTTCTCGAGGTTACGGCGGCGAGCATCGCGTCGAGATCGTGCACCCCATCGCGCAAAGGTACTTCGATCGCGCGGCCACCGACCACGTCGCAGTCTTTGCGGAAGAGCGAGAACGTCGGCTTCCCGATCACGATTTCGTCGCCCGGATCGACGAATGCATTGAAGACGAGCATCACGAGCTCGTTGCTGCCGTGGCCGAGCACGACGTTTGCGATCTCGAGGCCGTAGGGTTTGGCAAGCCGCGCGCGTAGCGAGGAATGGTCGTCCTCGTCGTAGTCGCTCAGCGTCGAGATCTGTTGAATCGCCGCAATCGCACGCGGTGAGGTACCGAGAGGATTTTCATTCTGCGAGAGCTTGACCGGATGCTCGATGCCATAGCGGCGTTTGACCTCGTCGACGGACGTGCCGGGTTTGTAGGGCGCGAAGCCGCGGAGTGAGTGCCGGAGGAGGCGTTCGAGTGACGGTTGCATCTCTCGCTTCGACTTCGCTTCGCCCGGATAACGCCCATGCTCGCCTTCGCTGCCGGCTTGGCGGTGATTCGAGGCGGCCCGTTCGTCGCATACGGAACTTCCCGGCGCCTGCGCAGCAGGACGCGCGTCGACTAGGGTTTCGGCTTCGCGAGAAACCGGGAGCCGGGTTCGGTGAGAGGCAAGCCTACTTCGCATTGCGGGCACTCCGCGGGATCGTACGAGACGACGGGCAGATTGAGTAAGGCGATCGTCTCGACGCCGAAATCAGTCGGTTGCCGCCGCACGATCACACCGACCGCTACGGTCGTCGCACCGTGCGCCGCGACCACATCGAGCACCTCGCGCACCGAGCCACCCGTCGTCACGACGTCTTCCACGACGAACACGCGATCATCGGGCGCGAGCACGAAGCCGCGCCGCAACGTTGGTACGCCCGCTTCTTTTTCGACGAAAATGGCTTTCGTGCCGAGCGCACGCGCGACTTCATAACCGACGACGATGCCGCCGACCGCGGCACTGACGACGATCGTCGGCCCGAGCGGCGCGACGGCCTCAGCGAGTGCCTGGCCGATCTCCTCGACAACGATCGGATCTTCGAGAATGCGAAATTTTTGAACGAATCGATCGCTATGGCGCCCAGACGAGAGACGAAAGTGGCCGTCGAGCAACGCGCCGCGTTCGACGAGGGCTTCGCGAAGATCCTCAGCGCGCATGAACCGCTCCCTCCATCTCGGTGAGAATCGCACGAGCCGCTGCTCCGGGATCGGGCGATTCGACGATCGGTCGCCCGACGACGAGATAATCGGCACCCGCAGCGATGGCGGCCTCAGGCGTTGCGACACGTTTTTGGTCGCCATGCGCGCTTCCACCGGGTCGAATCCCGGGGCAGAGCGCTTTGAAATCGTGACCGAAATACGCTTTGAGATCGGCCACCTCGTTTGCGCTGCACACCACACCCGCACATCGCGCATCGCGCGCGAGTGCGGCAAGGCGCATCACGTTTTCTCCCGGGCCGCCCAAGAGTCCGAGTTCGCGCAGGCTCTCGGGCGCGATGCTCGTGAGGATCGTAACGGCGAAGACCTGCGGCACTTCAATCCCGAGTTCGGTCGCGCGCTCTCCCGCCGCTTCAACTGCCGCGACGAGCATTTCATTGCCACCGATTGCGTGCACGGTGAGAATTCGCACGCCCGGCCGGACGAGGGCGTGCACCGCCGCCTCAACGGTTCGCGGGATATCGTGCAGCTTCGCGTCGAGAAACACATTCGCGCCATGCGCTTCGAGTTTCGCCCGAAGTGCATCGCCGTAGCCGAAGAGCGCTTCGTATCCGACTTTGAACCACACGCCGAGCGGCGTCAGCATTTCGACGAGCTCGCTCGCGCGCGCGAAATCGGGTACGTCGAGTGCGACGATGAGTTTGGGCTGGGTCGTAATCATCGATTCTCCTGAAGTACGATCCGCGGTTATCGCCGCGCGAGATACCCGGGATTCGCCGCGCCGACGATCTCCGCGATCGACGAGCATCCACGCTCCGCAAGATAGGCGCGCATACCGTCGGCGATCGTGATCGGCGCGCGGGGATCGGTGAAATTACCCGTGCCGACCGAGACGGCCGTCGCCCCCGCGAGCACGAACTCGAGTGCGTCGCGCGCCGTTTCGATACCGCCTTGGCCAAGGATCGGAATGCGAACCGCGCGAGCAACTTCCCACACCGCAAGAACCGCAATCGGCCGAATTGCCGCACCCGAAAGACCACCCGTGACGTTTCCAAGCTTTGGTGCTTGACGATCGACGTCGATCGACATCCCGCGTACCGTGTTCACGACGGCGAGCGCGTCGGCACCGGCCGCTTCAACGACACGCGCGATCGAGGCGATATCGGTCACGTTCGGCGAGAGCTTCACGATGAGCGGCTTCTTCGTTCGCGCGCGCGCCGCTTGCGTCGCCCGCTCCGCGAGCTTGGGATCGCAGGCGAACGTCTCGCCTTCGTGCGCGACGTTGGGACACGAGATGTTGAGTTCGATCGCGTCGATCTCATCGCGCGCCGCAAGCCGCTCGGTCACGTCGCCGAAATCTTCGATCGCGAAACCCGCGACGCTACCGACGATCGCGCAGGGACGATCGGCGAATTTCGCCACGTCGGTTGCGAGATACGCGTCGATGCCGGGATTCTGTAAGCCAATCGCGTTGAGCAAACCGCTCGCCACCGGTACGAGCCGCGGAGCATCGTTGCCGAGCCGCGGCAAGCGCGTGACACTTTTAAGGACGACGCCTCCGATGAGCGCGAGGTCGATGAACGGCGCGTACTCTTCACCCGAACCGTAACAGCCGCTGCCCATAAGTGTCGGCGCCGCGAGCATCAAGCCGCCGAGGTTCGTCGCGAGCGAGGGCTGCGTGCCTACCATCGTAACTCGTGCGCCCAAAAAACCGGACCTTCCTTACAGATACGCGCGTGGACGTAGTCGCGCGATTCGCCGGCTGCGGCCTCGGGAAACTTCGGTGCTTGAGCACTCGCGCGATCGAGCGGCACGACGCAGCCCCAGCACGCGCCGACGCCGCAGGCGAACGTCTCTTCAAGGGAAAGTTGCGCGCGCACATCGAGTTGCCGTGCGACGCGCGCGACCGAGCGCAACATCGGTGAAGGACCGCATGCCGCAATCGCGCTATGGCCCGCCCCATCGCGCGCGAGGACGTCGGTGACGTAGCCGTGGTGGCCGAGCGTGCCGTCATCTGTCGCGGTTGCGACCGTGGCACCGACAGCTTCGAACAGAGCGATATCGACCAGCGAGCGCGCGGTACGGGCGCCATAATAGAGCTTCACGCGCGCGCCGCGGGCGACGAGATCGCGGGCAGGAAGGAGCATCGGGGCGACGCCGACGCCACCCGCGACGAGCGCGACGTCGTTGCCGAGGGCATCGCAATCGAAGCCGTTGCCGAGCGCGCCGAGCAACACCAGCGGATCACCCTCGGAGAGCAAGCTGAGTTCGCGGGTTCGTGGACCGACGACGACGAGCATCAGCGAGACGCGATCGCCGTCCGCTTCATAAACGCCGAGGGCGGTCGAGACGCGTTCGCCGCTCGGCGGAACGGCCATCACGAACTGGCCGGCCTTGATGGAAGCGGCGAGTGCGGGCGCCCGAACGCCGATGATAACGATACCGGGCGCGGGCTCGCGACGATCGCAAACGACGGTCACATGAACCGCGGGCGACGTTTCCAGAGCGAGCATGCGATAGATTTCCATCACCGCGTCCGTTTTCCCCACGAAAGATTTAGGAGATTGTAATTGCGGATACTGAACTTTTGTCGTTTATAGCCGTTAATAGGGACAGGTGGAGATCCACCGAGCAAGGAGTTCCCGACATGGCTGGTCTCATGGTCTTTCAATCGCTAGCCGACGCGCTCAGGGCGGGCTTCCAGATTTACGACCGAACCGCAGACGGATACTTGGTGCGGACGCGAACCGCAAGCGGCTGGGCGATGGCTCTCGTGATGTGTAAGTAACGCGAGCCTTTTCCGAGCAAAGAAAAACGGGACGATTCGTCGCCCCGTTTTTTTTTGTTTCGACGGTTAGCCGCGCCGTTCGGGTGGCGATGTCGGCGACCGCAGTTCGCTCGTTCCGTCGGGGCGATAGGTATACGACGTGTCGTACGTTGCGTACGTCGGCGTCGTCGGTCCCGCCGTCGTCGTGAAGGGTCCCTCGCGTTGCATCGTTGGTTCCGCCTGAGTGTAAGCGCCTGTCGGGGCTCGAAGCGACGCGCCGGAGATCAGCGCGATCGTGATCTGCGAAAGCCCGATACACAACGGCACGAGCCCGAACAGTAGCCATGGGCCTGGGTACCACGAACTAACGCTCACGCTATTAACGACACTTTCGCTGTGGCCTACAAATGAAAGGCCAATCGAAAGCGCGACGCCGATCGCGGTAAGCCGAATCCCGCGGCGCAACATGACTTGAGGCGAAATATTCGTGCCCTCATTCGCCTGCGGCATCGAGGGATACGCGCCGCGAGTCGACTTCGCTCCGGGCGCGGGCGCGATGCCACTGCGAATCATGGCCATGCGTTCCCGATGAGCCATCACGCGGAAAAAAACGAAGGCCAAAATCGGCAGGCCAATTAGGAAGAAAAGACCTGCGATTGGAACGATGACCTCTGGGTTTTCCACGATGCGCTCTCCTCGCCGGTGTTAGGACTCGTTCCGGCACACCACATACGCCGCAGGCCCCGCGGTGTTTCGCGAAACCTCGCGGACCCATGGTGCGTACGTGTCCGTGTGGCAAGCTCACTTCCCCGAGCGCCCGAAGCGATGAGCGCCGAGGGCGAACCGGAGATCGACGATGGAGTTCTGGTGGCCGCCGCCCTGGCGGGTCGAGGCGATGCATTCGGCACGCTGGTCGAACGCTACGATCGCGCCGTTTACCATCTGTGTTTGCGCACGGTGCGCGATGCCGAAGAGGCCCGCGACTGCACGCAAGAGGCGTTCTTTAAAGCCTACCGCAGCCTGCGCACGTTCAAGTCGGGCGCCCGCTTTTCGACCTGGATCTTCGCGATCGCCTATCATGTCTGCTGCGATCGACTCGGCCGGCGAAAGCGCTACAGCGGTGCCGAGATGCCCGACCGCGCCGATCCCGCGCCTGGCCCCGCGCACGTTGCGGAACGCAATGATGAGGCGCGGGCATTATATGAAGCGATCGACGCCTTGCCGGAGAAGTATCGCACGATTATCACGCTCTATCATCTCCAAGGAAAACAATACGAAGAGATCGCCCACGTCCTCGACCTTCCGATGGGGACGGTGAAAACGCATCTCTTTCGCGCCAAAGAACAGCTCCGCAAAGCACTGGTAACTTCATGATCGACGACGACGCCCTCGACCGCGCACTCTTCGCCCTTCCGCTCGCAACGCCACCGAACGATCTGCGCGCCGCAATCTTACGCGCCACGATCTACGCGCCGGCGGCCGCACTCGCACCCGTCATGAGCGCGTTCGAGATCGTCCTCATGGGCGTAGCAGCGGCGATCGGCATCTGGCTGCTCGTCTCGATTCTCGGCGATCACCGCAGCGCCGAGGCGTTCGCAAGCCGTGCCTACGCATTCATGCGGCCGTTCGGGAATATGCAGGCGCTCGGCTGGCTCGCGGCCGGGATCGCAGTCGCCGGTATCGCCGCGATGTTTCCTGAGAATCTCGATCTCCGCATCCGTCGGGGCGGTCCGCAGGCGTGAGCGTCGCCGCCGTACGGCCGTTCAAGATTCTCATCGTCGAAGACGACGCGCAGATCACGCGCGTCTTGCGACTCGAACTCGAACACGAAGGCTACACCGTCGACACGGCGAGCGACGGCCTCGCGGGCCTCGAAAAAGCGCTCAAAGAGCCCGATCTCGTCATCCTCGACGTCATGCTCCCGAAGATGGACGGCCTCGAAATCTGCACGCGCGTGCGCGCGAAGAGTCGCGTGCCGATCATCATGCTCACCGCAAAAGATCGCATCCCGGATCGCGTGAGCGGTCTCGATCTCGGCGCCGACGACTATCTTACGAAGCCGTTTTCGATCGAAGAATTACTCGCTCGCGTGCGCGCGCGTTTACGCGAGCGACATCCAAAATCGAACGTGCTCGTGGCGCTCGATCTCACGATGGACCGCGATCGTCACGAAGTCGCACGAGCTGGAAAAATAATCGCGTTGACGGCAAAAGAGTACGCGTTGCTCGAGTATCTGCTCTTGCATCGGAACAACGTGCACACGCGGGACGAACTCTTCAACGGCGTGTGGGGCAGCGATTTTCTCGGCGATTCCAATCTCATCGACGTCTACATTCGCTATCTGCGTGGCAAGATCGACGACGGCTTCGATGAGAAGTTGATCGCGACCGTGCGCGGCGTCGGGTACACGCTGCGCGCCTAACATTTCGCTCGCTCCGCGTGCGAATTGCGAGCTTTTACGCGGTCCTCTTAGTAGGCGTCATAGCGGTCGTCGCGATCGTTTTGACGTTGCAATTACGCGCGATTCTTCTCGACGAAGCCCGAACGAAAATCGATCGCATCGGTACCGATATCGCAAACGTCGTGCGCGGAAATTCGCTACTCTCGGCGATCGGCGACGCGCTTCCCGTCGAAGAACAACTCACGACGACGGGAAGTCTCGATCATTGGTCGAGCCCGACGACGTACGTGGAAGTCGATACGCCCGCCGGTTACCCCGAAGGCAAGAGTACGAACATGGGTGGGGCGACCTTCGATCAGACGAGCGCCCTGCGCGATGGTGCGGTCGTCTATCGCATCGAGCACAGGCCGCTGCTCGGAAATCTCCTGGTACGCGATGAATTCGTACGCTATCCCGGCGTCGCGCTCATCATCGAAGTCGGCGAGTCGCTGGCGGTCTACGACGAAACGCTCGCGCGCGTCCGCACGCTCCTCATCGTCGTCGTCGTCCTCGCGGCGGCATTCGTGATTGCGGGTTCGTTCGCGCTCGCATCGAGCGCCCTCGAACCGATCGCCAGGCTCGGCGCGGCAATGGGCGAGATCCGTTCGGACCGCTTGAGCCGTAGGCTCGGGCTCTCCAATCGCAACGACGAACTCGGAACGCTCGCCCAGAGCTTCGATGCGATGCTCGATCGGCTCGAAGACGGCTTCGCACGCGAACGACAGTTCATCTCCGATGCATCACACGAACTCAAAACCCCGCTCACCGTCATCAACGCAAACGCGCAAATGCTCGAACGCTGGGCCGATCGCGATCCTGAGATTCGCGCCGAGAGCTTGCGCGCGATCCGCAACGAAAGCGCGTCGCTCGCGGCGATGGTCAACGGCATGCTCGTGCTCGCAAAGGCCGAATCCGGCGACGATATTCCACGCGAGCCGCTGGCACTCAACGGCATCGTCGCGAGCGCGGTTCGTGCGGCGCAGACGCGCGCCCAAGAAAAAGGGCTCGCGCTCACCTTCGCCGCCGCCGAGCCGGCAGGCGATGATGGCCCCGTAATCTTGGGCGATGCAAATCTTTTGCGCCAGCTCTTCACCAACCTCATCGATAACGCGATGAAGTTCACGGAGTCGGGCTCGATCGATCTCGTGGTCGCGCGCAATGGCACGGAGGCAAGCGTCACCGTACGCGATACGGGCATCGGTATCGATGATGAGGCGCTCGAGCGCGTCTTCGATCGTTTTTTTCGCGCCGACGCATCGCGCAACCGCGCGATCCCGGGGACGGGCCTGGGCCTTGCGATCGTTCGCAGTATCGCGCGCATCCACGACGGCCGTGTCGAAGTACGGCGGCGGCCCGAAGGCGGCAGTGCCTTCGTCGTCACGTTCCCAACCCTCACCGGAGTTTCATGACGCCCCTGGGCCCGTGCGATATCATGCCGAAGTGCGTCTGACCCTCCCCTGGTCGTTGCCGGATCCGCCGTGCCGGACGGGCGGCCGCGCCACGCTCGTCCTCGTCGTGACGCTCGCCGTAACGCTCGCCGCAGGGCTCGCGTTCGCACTTCCCGCGCGCGCCGAAACGACCACGTTCGAGGGCCTCTCGGCACCGATCGTGCGCGTCAACCTTCACGCGGGCGACGTGACGATCCGAACGTGGGATCGGCAAAGCGTCGAGGTTACGGGCGAGGCGACGCTCTCGATCGTGCATCGGACCATGCATCAAGTGCCGGAACAGACGGCGATTCTGATCCCGCAGGCGCATAGCGGGCCTGCGACGCTCGCGCCCGAGACGTTCGTCATTTCGTCGATCGCGCCGGGCACGCACGACGCGGTCGTCGTGAAAAGTATGCCCGACACGCCGGCGGGACCCGTCGTCGTGACGGTTCCGAACGATGCGGCACTCGTCTTCGTCTTCGCGCGCGGCGGTAATCTCGACGTCCACGATTATCGCGGCGGCACGTTCGTTGGATTTACGAGCCGCGGCCGTCTCGCGTTGCAGCACGTGGGCGGAACGATCTTCGCGCAAACCGGTCGCGGAGCGCTCGTCGTCGACGATGCCACGACCGACCGATTGCGCGCGCGAACGCTCTCCGGCAACATCGCTTTCGAACGCTGCCGCTCGCATCAGATCGAGGCGACCAGCATCGACGGCTCGATCGTGTACGACGAGGGAAGCTTCGAACCCGGACTCGCTCGCTTCGAATCGACACACGGCGATGTAGCGATCGGAACGATAAGCGCGGTGGAGTTCGGCGCGCACGTCGCGGGCGAGGGCCGTGTTTTTACGCAGTTCGAACGTGGCGCTCGCACGAGCGGCACGCAAGGCGACGCGAACGCCGTCGTCGGTGGCGGCGGGCCCGTCGTCACGGCAGCGACACAAACGGGCAACGTCTATCTTTTCGACGGTACGCTTCGCACGCGCGAACGACTCGGTGCCGCGTGGCAACGACCGCTCGCAATGCTGCAACGCAGCTCGGGTTTTCACCGCGAAAGTGGCCCGCACGATCTCTCACCGATTCGTGCGTTCCCGCAACCGCTCGTGCCCGACGTCGATCCGACGCCGGTCGTCGCACCGCATGCGCGACCGCGTCACCGGCACGACGCGCTATCCGCGCATCGCATCGGCCAACAGCACGTGTCGCACGACCGACACTGGCCGGAAGTTACAGCAGAAACTTGCGCATGATCGCGACATCGAGCTTCCACGTATGTTGGGGGAGGATCGCTTCGACGTGATAGCCGCACGCCTCGAAGAACGCGCGCGCGGGGAGATCGGCTGGCGTTTCGAGCGTGACTTTGTGGCAGTTGTAATAGTTCGCGACGATCTCTGCGCGATCGAGTAATGCGCGGCCGACGCCGCGGCGTCGTTCGTCATGCGCGACCAAGAGCGAATCGACGTGTGCGAGCGATGCTGCGATTCGTAGCGCGAGCACGCCCACGATCTGTCCCGCGTGCGTGGCCGCGATCTCGTGCTGCTGCTCGTGCCAAATGACGCGGAAATTCCACTGCGTCGAGAGCGCTTCGCGTTCGTGTTCGTGGCGAAACTCGCGCGTGCGTTCGGGCTGGACGTCTTCGATTTCGTACGTGCCCTCGATCATCGGTTTTGCGAAGCCGCCGCGATTTCGGTCGTGGCATCGAGCGTCCAACCATCGTACGCCGCATACATTCGGATGCCGAGTTCGTCTTCGATCTCTTGCGCGAGTTTCTCGGGACGTTGCTCGAGCATCTTCGTACTGAAGTGCGTCATTATCCCGACGCGCGGCCGCACGACAGAAAAAATATGCTTGGCTTCATCGAAGTTGAGGTGATCGGCGTTGCTCGTATCGCGAAAGCGCAAGACGTTCACGATAAGGACGTCGGGGCGATGCGCCGCGTAGTCTTCGGCGAGCCCCTCGAAGAAGCGCGTGCACGGCAGATACGAGATCGTCGTGCCGCGATATGCGTAGTGCATGCCGTACGTTTCCACACCGTGATGATGGCGCAGCGACGTACGCAGTTCGACATCGTTGATCGCATACGGTCCCGCGGAGGGTTGCGTGAATGACGTCGACGCAACGAATTTTGCCGCGTACGGAAAGATGACGGCTTCACCTTCGAAGGCGTCCTGCGGCGCGAGTACCTGGCCACGTTTGCGCCAACCACCCTGCGTCATCGCCTCGATCATCACGTTGACGTCGCCCGCATGATCGAGATGCTTGTGCGAGAGGACGAGTGCGTCGAGTTCGGCTGGGTCGCACGGCGGCACGGCCGACGTCGCGCGCACGAGGGCACCCGGGCCGGGATCGACGTGGATTTGCGTCGTGGGGCCGTCGCCTGCAACGTCGGGTTCGAAGCGCAACCAGATGCCGCCCGAGGCACGAATCTGTTTCGCAACGACGAACCGCGCACCGCCGGTGCCGAGAAAACGTACCGAGATCATCGCTCGGTGTTTTCCGCGGTACGGCGCGCGCTTACTGCCCGTTTACCAGCCCATGTAGATGCCGCCGTTGATGTTGAGCGATTGGCCCGTCATGTAGTCGCCTTCGACGGCGAAAAAACGCACGCCACGAGCGATTTCTTGCGGTTTCGCGACGCGATGCATCGGGATGCGATCGAGGATCTTCTCCTGAATATTCGCTGGGACCGAGCTCCACATTTCGGTTTCGACGAAACCCGGGCAAACCGCGTTGACGGTAATGTTGTGCCGCGCGAGCTCGATCGCGAGCGACTTCGTGAACCCGAGAATGCCCGCTTTCGCAGCAGCGTAATTCGCTTGGCCGAAGTTCCCTAGCTGGCCGACGAACGACGAGATATTAATGATGCGCCCCCAACCGTTTTCGAGCAACATCGGCACCGCTTCGTGACAGCAGTACATCACGCTCGTGAGATTCGTATCGATGACCTCGTGCCAATCGGTGATCGACATTTTCTTAAACGTGCGATCGCGCAAGATGCCGGCGTTATTAACGAGCACGTCGAGCCGACCATGCTTCGCTTTGATCCGCTCGAACATCGCCGTGACGTCCTCGGCTTTGGAGACGTCGCCGATCTCCGACGATGCCGTGCCGCCGGCCGCTTCGATCTGCGCGACGACTCCGGCTGCGGCTTCCGCACCACGAATGTAATTAACGACGACCGTGGCACCGCTCGCGGCGAGTTCGCGCGCGATCTGCGCCCCGATTCCACGCGAACCACCGGTTACGACGGCGATGCGACCCAAAAGCGGTTGTGCTTGGCTCGGGTCGGGCGCCGTCGACGTTTCGCTCGGGCGATCTTTGAGATCCATGAGATGTCCTCTCGAGGAATGTAATTCCCAAAGCCCGTTCGCAGACGCGCACACCGCTCCTTAGGACGATTTACATGTAGTTTTCATGCGTTCTCTCGCTACAAAAAAAGACCGACGCGAACGTCGGTCTTGTAACTGCTGGCAAGCGAGGGCCTACTTCGCGCTGACCGTCGTCGCTTCGAGACGCTTCGTGATGTTTTCGAACTGCTGCGTCGCGGAATCTTTGGCGAAGTTCATGTTCGAAATGTTCGTCTCGACGAGACCCTTCATCGAGTTCATCATCGTCTCTTGAAGTTTGGTGCCATGAGCGACGAGTTTCTCGGCGAGCTCGGTCGACTTTTGCCCGTTGGTTTGGAGCTCGTGAATCGACAGCGAAACGATTTGGTTCGTACGGTCGAAGTTCTCACGCATCGTCGTCTCGACTGCGGTCGACGAGTAGGGACGCGACGAGATCTCCCACAGCGATTTCGAATACTCGAGAATACGCTTGTTGTAGGCCGACATCGCGTCCGTGAGGAGCGAGAACGTCTGGCTCGAAAGTTCTACGTAGCTGGCGGTCTGATCTTTGAATTGCATGTCTTATTCCTCGTCGCGTTTGGGAGGAGGTGACGCTTTCACCCACGTCCCGGTGTAGAGGCTGAAGAACGCATCGAGATTGGTACGGTACTGTTCGAGTGCGGCGCTCCACAACCCGAGTGCATCGCGCCCACCATCGGTGAGCGTGTAGATGCGACGTGCCGGACCTTGCTCTTTGGAATCCCACCACGATGTGATGTAGCCGTCGCGCTCCAATTGGCGGAGCGCACGATACACCGTGCCGGGATCCGAAACAACCGCGAAGTTCTCCTTGAGTGCCTTCATGATCTCGTACCCGTGAAGGTTAAGATCTTTAAGCATTACGAGAAGCCACGCCATTAAATAGTTCTTCGGTGTGCCGCGCGGAGGTAAGCCCGCGTCGGCCTTGCCATGAGGGATTTCGGAGCGATCGCTCGTGCGGTCGACGCCGTTCGGGGATGCCCCCGGGTTACTCATAACGTTCTTCATGCCGATAGGTACATTCTACACATAGGTGGTACTTTCGTCAAGAGTAGTTAGGGTGGGAACGACGACGACATCGCTGACGAGGCACACGGCCTCGCCGGAAAGGACGGTTTTCCCGTGCTGATTCGTCACGACGGTCGCAAGGGTCAGGATCGAGCGTTCGGGATCGTACGCGGTGACGGTAGCGACGACTTCGAGAACGTCGTCGATGTAGACGGGACGCGTAAATTTGAGGCTTTGGCTCATATAAATCGCGCCGTGACCGGGGAATTGTGTCCCCATCATTGCGGAAATGTAGGAGGCCGCGATCATCCCGTGGGCGATCCGCTTCCCGAATCGGGTCGTTGCCGCGTAGTCGGCGTCCAGATGCAGGGGATTATCGTCAGTCGAGACGAGGGCGAACGCGTCGACGACGTCGGCTGCAACCGTTCGCGTAAAGCGACTCGATTCGCCGAGAAAAAATCCGTCTCGTTTCCCCATACATGGATATCTTCTTTATAGGACGCCCGTTACCCGTCTCTCACGAAGTAGCACCCCGGGCGAACCACCGGAGTCGAGCGTCGCGTCAGCCGAGCAGCGCGAGCGTGGGGAACGAGCCCGCGATGATACCCGCCGACGACCGACCGAACCACTTCTCGACGATCGTAGCGTACACGCTCCGAAAATCGGTCGTGAAACGCGTATCGCCGTTATCGAGCGCGTCGAGCGACGGGTGCTCGCCATACACGCCACCCTTGATCCCGCCGCCGATGAGGAACATCGGCGCGGCCGTGCCGTGATCCGTCCCGCGACTCGCGTTCTCCGCCACACGACGACCGAATTCCGAGAAGGTCATCGTAAGCGTCTTCTTCTCATTTCTGTGTGCCGCGAGATCGTCGTAGAACGCTTTGAGGGCGTCGCTGAGTTCGCGCAGGAGCACGTCCTGGCGGACGCGTTGCGCGGCGTGCGTATCGAACGAGCCGTGCGCGACGTAGATCACGCGCGTGCCGAGATTGCTACCGATCATCTGCGCCGCGAGTGCCAGACTGCGTCCGATCGCCGTGGCGGGATAGGCGGCCGACGTTTTGTAGCCCGCGACGAGTTTGGGAAGCTCTTCGGATCCACGTTGCGCGCGATCTTCGATGCTCGCGACGGTCGCGAGATATGGCGACGCGAACGGCACGCGATCGTCGCGCACGAGTGAGGCGAAGACGTTCCGCTGCGTTGCATTGCGATCGCTCGCGAGACCGTAGCCACCGAGACCCGCAATCGCGGGCACGTCGACGCGATGCGAAGCGAGCACTTCGGGCAAAATCGGCGCGACGGCGACGGCGTTAAAGAGATTGCTTTCGGGAAGATTGGATTCATCGAGATAGCGTCCGAGCCAACCCGTACGTTCGGATTTCTCTGGAGCCGCCGTCTGCCAGATCTCGGTCGATCGAAAATGCGAGTGATCGGGCGCGGGGTAGCCCGCACCTTGCACGATCGCGACGTTGCCCGCATCGTACATCCCCTTGAGCGAGATGAGTGCGGGGTTGAAACCGATCGTGCGATCGATCTGCAACACGTCGTTCGGCGCGATACCGAGCGAAGGACGATAACGATAGTACGCGGGCATGCCGTGCGGCACCACCGTGTTGAGGCCATCGTTACCGCCCTGGAGGTTGACGACGACGAGCACGCGATCCGTGGCAACGAGATCGGGAAGCGCCAACGAGGGCGGTTTGGCAAGTGTGGCCGCGAAGACGCCATTCGCATGCACGGTGATGCCGAGGCCCGCGAGCGCGCCGATAAATCCGCTACGTTTCATTTCAGTCCTTTAACTTAACTGATAGGCCGGCATGGCCATCGTGAGATACGCGGCGCCGCGCATGCGTTCGTCGACGTTCTCACCCGATAGCGCGCCCCCGAGCGACGTGTCGGCTCCGTCGAGGTAGGCGGCGAGTTTTGCCATCGCGGATTGGCTCGCATCGCCGAGCAAAATCGTACCGACGAGTCGTTGCGCTGCGACGTGTGCGGAGGGCGGGAGGCCATCGAAGAGCGGCCCGCGCGCGCCCGACGACGCCGCCATCAGCGAACTCGCAAAGTTCTCGCGAGCGAGCACGGTCTGCGTACTGAGCCACGCCGCGCCGCCATCCCACCCCTTGACGTTCGGTGGATGGAACGGGAGCTGGCCCATGCGGTTGAGGATCGCGATAACGCCCGGTTCCGTTTTCTCGATGCCGAAGAGCTGATATGACCCCACGACGAATTCGACGGGACTCTTTACGAGCGCCCGATACGCCCGTTCGGAATAAAAGACGTTCGATCGAAGTAACGTCGACATGACCGGCGCGAGTTCGAATTTTTCGCGCCGCACGACCGCCGCCAACTCGTCGACGAGTTGCGGTTCGGGATCGGTGTAGACGAAAAATTCGAGCAGCTTGCGTGCCAAAAACGTTGCGGCTGCCGGTTGCTCGAAGATGATGTCGATGACGTCGTCGCCCGTGAAGTTCCCCGCTTTTCCGAGGAAGGTTTTGCGGCCGTCGTCATGTTGTCGCGCGTTGACGAAAAATTCGCCCGTACGGCGCTGGAACGTGTAACCCGTGAACGCGCGCGCGCTCTCACGAACGTCTTGCTCGGTATACTTTCCGATGCCGAGCGTAAAGAGTTCCATCAGCTCGCGTGCGAAGTTTTCATTGGGATGATCGCGATTGCTGCGCGCGTTATCGAGATATTTGAGCATCGCGCGATCGCGCGCGACACCGTGCGTGAGGACGACGAAATTTCCGAGCGCTTGCGAACGCAGCAGTTGATTTTGCGCGATGATGTCGAGCCCGTAGATGCCCTTCTGATTGGTCGCCGTCGCGAAGTTGCCATGTAGGAAAAGTGTCATCTTCTCTTGGAGCGGACTCGTCGAAGCGATCATCCGATCGAGCCACCACGTCACGTTGGCGACGTCTTGCTTGCGCCGCATCTGGCCGCGTAATTTGCGCATCGCTTCGAGCGCGCCGTCGCTTCCGGCAGGCGCCATCGGAACCGCACCATCGTTCGGGCGCAGCGTCGCGGGCATTCCATCGGCCGAACGCATCGCGCGGATGCGCCGAACTTCGGGACCGAAGCGTTCGGTATCGATGAGGTCGGGCGTTGGCGTGCCCGCCGTCGGCGATGCCACGTTCAACAGCGCATCGACGTTGAGGGCCATCGGGGTTTCCGCGAATCGCGCGCGATCGGCGAGCGTGCCTCCGAATCCGGCACGGCGAAGGAGGTGGGCGGCGAGGCGCACATCCCACGGGCCCGCATAGCGCCCGAGCGGTGAGGTCGGAAGCGAGCCTGGTGGGCGAAACGAGGCGCTTGCATTCATGTGGGCATCGTAGCGCACGGCCGGCTTCGAACAATGCGCGACCACGCGATTTTAACCCGCACTTAAGCGGCGTGCAGGGAGGGAGCGATGCGGCGGATGAGTTTCTCGCATGAAGATCGCGCTCACGCCACTAGATTTCATGCGCCGTGCGCGCAAGCTCTACGGCACGCGTGAGGCCGTCGTCGATGGCGCGATTCGCCTGACGTATGCCGACTTTTTCGCGCGTTGCGATCGTTGGTCGTCGCGCCTCCAGGATTACGGCATCGCCGCTGGCGATCGCGTCGCCTACGTCGCGCCTAATACACACGGGCTCCTCGAAGCGTTTTATGCCGTCCCGCAGATCGGCGGCGTTCTCGTGCCGATCAATTTCCGGCTCACGGCGACGGATTTCGCATACATCATCAACCATAGCGGCGCGCGCATCGTCTGCGCGCACGAAGATCAACTCGATCTCATTGAAAGCGTGCGCGCGCACTTGCCCCACGTCGAGCGTTTCGTCGCACTCGAAGGTACGCGCCCCGGCTGGACGTCGTACGAAGGCGAACTTGCGAGGTCCAGCGGCGCGTTCGTTGCCGCAGCGATCGACGAAGACGATCTGCTCACGATCAATTACACGAGCGGCACGACCGCCAACCCCAAGGGCGTGATGATCACCCATCGCAATGCCTATCTCAATAGCGTCGGCACGATGGTTCACGTTCATATTACGCCGGACGATCGCTATTTGTGGACGTTGCCGATGTTCCACGCAAACGGCTGGACCTTCACCTGGACGATCACGGCCGCCGGTGGCACGCACGTCTGCTTGCGCAAAGTCGAAGCCGCACGCATCTTCACCCTCGCGCGCGACGAGCGCATCACGCTGATGTGCGCCGCACCGACCGTGCTCATCGGGCTCGCAAACGCGCCGATCGAATCACGCGGCGAGCTTCCGGCGGGCGTGCGCGTGCTCACCGCGGGCGCGCCACCCGCCGCCGCAACGATCGAGCGCATCGAAGACGACCTGCACTGGGAGATCACGCAGGTCTACGGCCTCACCGAAACCTCGCCATTCATCACGTACTGCGAGCCACTCGCCGAGCACGCGAAGCTCGCACCACGCGAGCGTTTCGCGCATAAAGCACGGCAGGGTGTCGAATTCGCGACCTCGGGCGATCTGCGCGTCGTCGACGAAGACGAACGCGACGTTCCGCGCGACGGCACGACGACGGGCGAAATCGTGGTGCGCGGCAACGTCGTCATGAAAGGCTATTACGGCGATCCCGATGCGACCGCAATCGCACTGCGCGGCGGATATTTTCATACGGGGGATGCCGCCGTCGTACACCCCGACGGCTACGTCGAGATTCGCGACCGCATCAAAGACGTGATCATCAGTGGCGGCGAGAACGTTTCGTCGGTCGAAGTCGAGGGCGTGCTGCTGCGCCATCCGGCGATTCAAGAAATCGCCGTCATCGGTATGCCCGACGAAAAATGGGGCGAGGCGCCGCATGCGTTCGCGATTCTCAAAGCTGGCGCGACCGTCGACGAAGCCGAGTTACGCGCGTTCGCGCGTGCGAATCTCGCGCATTTCAAGGTCCCCAAAGCCTTCCACTTCGTCGAGGACTTACCGAAAACGGCCTCGGGCAAGATTCAAAAATTCGTGTTGCGTGGCGGCCGTTCGTCGATCGCGGTACAATAGGCGCGCATGCAGCTTTTGGAGAGTCGGATCGATCGCACGAGCGAGGACTTCCGCCAGAATGACGCGCACGCGCGTGGCCTCGCTGCCGACCTGCGCGAGCGTTTGCAACGCGTTCGCGAGGGTGGCGGCGCGGCATCGGTCGCGCGGCATCGCAAGCGCGGCAAACTTACCGCACGCGAACGCATCGATCGACTCGGCGATCCGCTCGGGTCGTTCGTCGAATTTTCGCCTCTCGCCGCAGACGGACTCTACGACGGCGATGCACCGTCGGCAGGCATCATTACGGGCATCGTTACCGTCGAAGGTCGGCTCTGCGTCGTGGTCGCAAACGACGCCACCGTCAAAGGCGGCACGTACTACCCGCAGACGGTGAAAAAACATCTGCGCGCGCAAGAGATCGCAGAACAAAATCATCTGCCGTGCATCTATCTCGTCGACTCCGGCGGTGCATTCTTGCCGCGTCAAGACGAAGTTTTTCCCGATCGCGATCATTTCGGGCGCATCTTTTTCAATCAGGCGCGCATGTCGGCTGCGGGCATTCCGCAGATCGCCGCGGTCATGGGCTCGTGCACCGCAGGCGGTGCCTACGTGCCAGCGATGTCCGACGAAACCGTCATTGTGGCTGGGAACGGCACGATCTTCCTCGGTGGCCCGCCCCTGGTTGCGGCCGCGACGGGTGAGATCGTGAGCGCCGAGGAGCTCGGCGGTGCGGACGTGCATACGCGCATCAGCGGCGTTGCCGACCACTACGCCGTCGACGACGAACACGCACTCGCGCTCGTTCGCTCGATCGTCGCCAACCTCGCTCCGCCGCGCGAACCGCGTCGCGACGAGATCGCGCCCATTCCACCCGTCTATCCCACAGATGAGATCTACGGCATCGTGCCACGCGACACGCGCGTCGGCTACGACGTGCGCGAGATCATCGCGCGTATCGTCGACGGCTCGCTCTTTCATGAATTCAAGCCGCTCTACGGGTCGACCCTCGTGTGCGGCTTCGCGCGCATCGAGGGTCATCAAGTCGCCATCCTCGCGAACAACGGGATTCTTTTTAGCGAGAGCGCACTCAAAGGCGCGCATTTTATCGAGCTCTGCACACAGCGCGAGACGCCGCTGATCTTCTTGCAAAACATCACGGGCTTCATGATCGGAAAAGAATACGAACATCGCGGAATTGCCAAAGATGGTGCGAAGCTCGTCATGGCCGTCGCATGTGCGAACGTGCCAAAATTTACAGTCGTCATCGGCGGCAGTTTCGGTGCCGGCAACTACGGTATGTGTGGGCGCGCATATTCGCCGCGACAACTCTGGATGTGGCCCAACGCCCGCATCTCTGTGATGGGCGGCGCGCAAGCGGCATCGACGTTGCTGACGGTCCGCATGGAAGCCGATCGCGCGAAAGGCCGCACGATGACGCCGGACGAGCAAGCCGCATACGTGTCGCCGATTCTCGAAAAATATGAAACTGAGGGCAGTCCGTACTATTCGAGCGCGCGGTTATGGGACGATGGAGTGATCGATCCACTCGATACACGCCGCACGCTCGCACTCGGGCTCGCAGCGGCGGCAAACGCGCCGACCGAACCTACTCGCTTCGGAATTTTCCGGATGTGAGCGAGCCAAACGTACTCGCCGACGTCGGCGAAATACTCGTCTCGCTCCGGTCGCGCCTCGGCTTCGATATCGAATACGCGGCCGACATCGCCCATCTCGACGCCGAGCGTCTCGCCGAAGCCGAAGCGGGAGAGATCGCACTCGGTGAGTCCGAACTTCGCGGACTCGCCGAAGCATACGGCGTTGCGGTGACGGCATTTTTCGGCGGAAGAACGACGCCGCTGAGCTATCTCGCCGGGGCTTAATCGAGCCGCCCTTCAGAAAAGCTAATGCGCTTCGACGCGGGCCTTTGCGAAAATCTCGATCATCTTTGCATTGAAAGCCGGGATGTCGTCGGGTTTACGACTCGTGACGAGATGCTCGTCGACGACCACCTCGCGATCGACCCATTTCGCGCCCGCATTTCGAAGATCGGTTGCAACAGACGGCCACGACGTGAGGGTTCGCCCGCGCACGACATCGGCTTCGATGAGCGTCCACGATGCATGGCAAATCGCCGCGACCGGTTTACGTTCATCGAAAAATGATTTCACGAAAGCGACCGCTTCGGGGATCGTGCGAAGCGTATCGGGATTGAGCGCGCCGCCGGGAAGGAGGAGTGCGTCGAAATCCGTGGGCCGCACCGAATCGAGCGCGGCATCGACCGGAAATATATCCGCACGGTCGTGGTGGTTGAACCCTTGGACCTTGCCTCTCTCGGGTGAGACCAGGGTTACCGTCGCACCAGCAGCGACGAGCGCATCGCGAGGTCCGGTAAGCTCGACTTGTTCGAAGCCTTCAGCCACGAGAGCGGCGACGCGGAGACCGTTAAGTTCGTTTGCCATGCTTCAAACGTGCGCTCCGGTGCTCGGAACCAAACACAATAGCTCGCTTAGGTGTCATGCGCGTTAGGTCAGCGTAGCGTCTCGCACGAGGGACCGAAACGTAATCGGTCATTTTCGTGTCATTAGAACAGTGAAATCGTCTCGTATCGCCGTCGTCGCGGCTTACGCTGCGTGCGTACTCATATGGGGCACGACGTGGCTCGCCATCAAAGTCTCGCTCACCGGTTTTCCCGCCGTGGGCGGCGCGGGGATTCGTTTCGTTCTAGCGGGGCTTTTTCTCTACGCCCTCGGTGCGATCGTTCGCGTCGACGTTCGGCGCGCGGCACCGCCGCTTCATCTCGTCATCGTGCTCGCCATCACGATGTTCGGGCTCAATTACGCCTTGACGTATCTCGCCGAGACGCATCTCGCATCGGGGCTCGTCGCCGTCATATTCGGCACCTTACCGTTCTTCGTTTTTGCCTTCGCACACGTGATGGTGGACGAGCGCGCCGGTCGGAATACGATTATCGGCGCGCTGCTCGCCCTCGGCGGCGTGGCGACGATTTCGCTCGTGGGCGACATCCGCGCCGACTTTCTCTACGTTCTCGCGACGCTCGGTGCATCGATATCGTCGGCCTACGCGAACGTCTATCTCAAGCGTCACGCCAATGCGGAGCCCTTCACCACCCTTCCGCCCGCGATGCTCTTGGCGGGTATCGCGATGTCGGCGTACGGAATCGTCGTCGAACATATCGATCTCCACCACGCGCTCGCACCGGCACCGCTCGCCGCGCTTGCCTATCTCGCCGTTTTTGGAAGCGCGATCGCATTTTATCTCAATCACTGGCTGCTCCAGCGCATCGATAGCGGAACCATGGGCCTCTCCGCGCTGATGATTCCCGTCCTCGCCGTCATCGTCGGGGCGCTCTTCGGACACGAAGTTTTCGGCGTGCGCGATATCGTCGGCGCCCTCCTCGTCATCGTCGGGGTTTGGCTTTCAATGGCGCCTACCGCGAAAAGGCGGGCCGTCGTATCGAGCGCGGCACCCGTCGTGGCGACGCCTCTTCGCAGGTAAACCCTTCTCCGAGCGCGCTAGTCTTGCAACGTGTTTTCACCACCGCGTTTGGGCCAGCGCGCCGATATTGCTCTGCTCGCGTTACGTCTCGTCGTCGGTATTGCGTTCGTGCTTCACGGCTATCCGAAGATTCAGCATCCGTTTACGTGGATGTCTTCGTTCGTGCCCGGAACGCCGGCCTTTTTGCAAGCGATCGCGGCATTCGCTGAGTTTGGCGGCGGGATCGCGCTTGTCGTAGGGTTTGCGACCCCGCTCGTTGCGTTCTTAATCGCGTGCAATATGTTGGTCGCGATCTTCGTCGTCTTGATTCCGCACGGTGCGGTCTTCATTAGCGAAGATTCCGCGAAACCGACGTTCGAACTCGCGCTCGTCTACCTCGTGTGCGCGGTCACGCTCATTCTCATCGGCGCGGGCGCATATTCAATCGACAGCGCGCGCTCATCGCGCGAGCGACCGATGCCGCCGCGCTCGCGCCGACGTTAGGATATCGCCGTCGTCGCCTTCACGATCGCCGCGCGCAGGCGTTCGAGGGCGGTCGCGATCTTCGCATCGCGATCCGTCGTTTCGTACGATGCGAACGATAGCTCGGGAAACGGCGCGACGTAACGATCGATCGTGTGCCAAAAGCGGTTATACGAAAGACCATTCGGCATCCAGAATGCATCGCGCGCGATCATCGCGCGCCGCTCGAGTGTGGCAAGTGCGGTCGCATTCCCCGCGCGTTCCGTGGCGAAAAGCGACGCATCGAACGTTCGCGCCGCATCCCGGTATGCGACCATCGCTGATTTGAGGGGCGCGAAATCGATGTCGACATATTGCGGCGATTTTTTGGCATCGCCGAGATCTTTGAGGAGTTGCATCGCGACGTCGCTCAAGCGAAGCGGCATCGCCACGGCACCGGCAGCGCGCATGAGTTGAACGCCCGTATATTGCGCGGTCGCGATCGCTTGCTTGAAGCCGGGATCGTAGGTTGCGAGGCCCGCGATATTATCTTCAGCGGAATGATGCGCACCAAAATGGCCGTAGTAGCCCGTCGACGAGCTCGGCACGCCGAGCCAATAGATGAACGTCATATGGTCCGAGCCGCCACCGGGCGGGACCATTACCGGTTTCTTCGCCGTCTCGGCTGAGAGCAACGTCTTTCCGTCGATACCTTTCACGAGTGAAGCAATTTCGCGACCGAAACCCCAAAGCTCGGGGCTCATCGAGGCACGATAGGGCGTGCCCGTTGTAAGTTGATCGGTGTTGACGTATTGCACGACGTGTGCGCGTAAATCGGCGCCACGTTGGTAGGCGAGTGAGAGCGAACCCCAAAGGCCGAGTTCGTGGCCGTCCCACGACGCGACTTGGATCGTGCGAGCCGGTCGCCAGCCCGCATCGTGTAGCGCTTTGAATCCGTCGGCGACTTGCATCATGACCGTCGTCCCGCTTCCGGGATCGATCGCGCCGAAGGCCATCGCGTCGCGATGACTGCCCATCATCACGATATCGTTCGGTTTCGTTTCGCCGCGCATCGTACCGATCACGTTGTAGATGCGTGTGAGATGACGATCCATCTTCACGGCGAGGTGCACCGTCTCGTTACCTCCGATCCGCTCGAGCATCTCGAACCCGTCGTGCCAGCCTTCGGGCACGATCGTTCCGGTAAGGTCCGCGAGGAGCGTTCGCGCGACAGCTTGCGTCACGTTCATTTCAGGGATGTCGGCGTGGTCGGTCTGCGCCCACGTGAGGTGCGGCTTTCCAGGGATCGGCGCTTCACCCGGAAGCGTGGGGTCGCCGGGCGGCGCGATTGCGCCGATGCCGGGCTTCGGTCCGCCGATTCGTTCGGCCATGAAGTGATTTTTCCAATTACCGTCGGGCCATGCAACGCCGCCGTAGACGCCGTCTTCTGCCGGATCTTGATACACGATAAGACCCGCGACGTGATGTTTTTTGAGCGCCTCGTAGGCGTTCGAGCCGGCACGCGGATCGCGCGACCCGCCGCCAAGCCGTTCGATTACGATCGCTCCGGGCGGCATCGCGACACCGAGATCGTCGAAGGCCGCCCAATCGTCCGCCGTGCCATGATTGAGGTAAAAGAGCGGCGCGGTGACGTCCCCGTCGCCTGAATTTTCCATGAACGAGGGACCCGCGAGACGCTCGGCATCGGTGTGATGCGCGGGGTCGCCCTCGAGGAGATCGAACGTGTTTTTCTTCGGCGAAACGACGTCCAGCGATTGTGCGATCGGATTCGTGTAGAGGACGTCGAACGGCACCATCTGCACGCTGAATCCATCGGCCGTCAAGCGATCGCGAACGAAAATCGCCGTCGCGATGTCGGCGGGTGTGCCCGCACGATGCGGCACCGATGAAAGCTTTTCTTCGATCGCACTCGCGGCTGCCGCCGAAGGTACGGTCATGAACCGATCCTCCCAAACACGCTCGCGAACGACGGCCGGCCCCGCCGGCCAGCCGACGAGCGCGTCGACGTTGGAGCGCGCATCGGGAAGCGAGGTTGTGGGGAACGCGGGCGGTTCATCGGCCGCGCGGGTGGGTGCGGCAGATACGGCCATGGCAAGAAGCAGGACGCTTAGAGCGCTCGCGAGAGGAATGGGCATATTTGGGGATTCGCGCAAACCCGGCACTGACACTGCCGCGCCGGTATGCGGAAATTAATCGCTAAGCTTGCTCACGGCGAGATGCCCGATTACGCGGCGGGCGAGGTGCGATTGCGGGAGCCCCGCTGAATAGGCGCCAGCATATTCGAGATACGAGGGTTCACCGGTGAGTTCGAAAAGTTCGACGGCGACAACTGCCGCGCAACCAATTAGACGGACTCGTTTAAAAAGGTTTAGGGCATCGAGATTCAGGTGCACCGCTCGATCGATGTTGCCTTCACATCTTGAAATCAAGGCATCAACTTGGTACTCCCGAGCAGTTAACCCGAGGTCTGTAGCGGCACTTTGAAACGGGTTGAGTCGTTTCTTGTAATCGCCGAACGTGTTCAAGAGCCGACGCGCTTCGATCGCGTCACGGTTCGCCAAATTCTGCGACATGGCAAGCAAAGCGAAAATTTCAACTGAGGACGCCGACGACCAATCGACCTGCCGAGTTAATTCCAGGGCAAAGTCCGATTCCTCGTTTGCAAATACTAGCTCATTCAATTCATCCGCTAGCGATGAACGATCAAGAAGCGCCTTTATTTTAGAGGCACGGTTTGGTGCAATCTCCGACGAGCGACGGAATTCGCGGAGGGCCCCGATATGATCCCCGTGCATCGAAGCACACCGACCAAGGTTTCGCCGAATTTCGAATTCGAAAATCCGGCAAGCTCCGGGAAACTTCGCGATAGCGACGCGATCCCGGACGTACTCGTAAACTCCGTCGACATCACGGTCGGCCGCTACGATGGCGAGATTACCGAGGATTTGGGATTCAATGTAAGGGTTGGAACCATCCATTTTGTCGAGTTCAGCGAAAGCGAGATAACTGAAGTTCGCTTGATCCGAAAAATGATAAGCTCGCGCCGAAATGTGCCCTAATAAGTCGTACGCGCGAGCACGGATTTCATGGAGGCTCTGCGTCCTCTTCTCAATTTTCTTCCAGGGCGAATCGAATGAAGCTAGACCGAGTAGGTGATAAAGCGCGTTCGAAGCACTATCAATCGCACCGCTCGTGTAATAGTGAACGGCACTCGTAAACTCGACGTCAGCCTCGAGTGCGACGACCCCAGCTGAACATGCAAGAGTTCGCGCAGTGGCGAGTTGCTCGACGACAGTATCGGTCGCTC
>ENA-OFCD01000117-OFCD01000117.1-metagenomes-genome-assembly--contig:-NODE-117-length-51678-cov-21.595122_pt1 | contig 51678 bp, 51 predicted proteins | sample MGYA00153392_OFCD01 | MGnify analysis MGYA00153392 | reverse complement strand
ATTCTGCAATTCTGGACGGGTATTGGCATCCTATTGCTAGACTTCTTGCCGTCGGAGGTATTGCTGGAGTGGGGCGGGGCGATCGCGGCGTTGATTGCTTATATTACTGCCGCCATTCCTTGGGGACGCATGGGATACACGACCGTTAATCCTATTCGGAACTGCGCTATTGCTCTTCCGGGGAGCATCTTAGCAATCACGGTGTTCAGCGCTAACGTTCCAAGTTTATTACTCGCGGGGGGTTTCTACGCATGGCTTGCAACAATCAGCGATCGGTTCCGGTTGAGTTATGTTAGCGTTGCCTTGGGCATTTGGGCGGCGTGGCGATTGTTTAGCGCTTGGGGATTGACGGACCCATTGTGGTATGTGAGTGCGGTGAGTCTTGGCATCGTGTTTATTATCGAATCTGACCCGACGCTGAAAGGCCACGATCGACGCGAAACTCGGCACTGGATGCGGATGTTGGCGACTGGACTTGTGGCGTTCACGGCTCTAGTCCAGTCTGAAGCAAGCTGGTCTCAAGGACTGTTGACGATCGTGCTCAGTTTGGGTCTGATCGCGTTAGGGTTAGCATTTAAAACGCGGGCTTATCTCTACGTCGGCACGGTGGTCTTTATGTTGAAAGTCTTGCGTCAACTGTGGGTCTTCATTGGCAACTATTCGCTCTTACTCTGGGCGTTAGGCATCACGTTGGGACTGCTGCTCATCTGGATTGCCGCCACCTTTGAAGCTCGTCGATCACGCGCGATCGCCTTTGTGCAGTACTGGATTGGGGAACTTGACCGTTGGGAGTAGGGTGCGTGAAAGGGGCGGGTTTTGAACTAAATGAAAAGCTATTACATTTCTTAATAATAGGTGTTACATTAAGTAATACACAGAGTCTGACCCCACCGCCATACATTTATCCTTAAGGGAATCGCATCATGGCAATCACCAAAATCTTGACCACAGTGTTTAAGACGGAAGTTACTTCAAGCTCAATTAACCAGGCTGCTTGGTTGGCTTTCCGAGCGATCGTCGGTGTCATGATCGTACACAATGGTTTTGATAAAATATCCGACATCCAAGGATTTTCCACTGCCTATGTTGAAGTGATTGGGTTGCCATTCCCGATTTTCTTCAGTTATTTAGCAGCGCTGACCGAATTGGTAGCTTCTCCCCTGTTGGTTCTAGGACTGTTCACCCGTCCGGCGGCTCTAGGACTTCTCTCGACAATGGTTGTGGCTATCTATCACCACGTCTTGGTTGCAGGACTTAGCATCCCTTATCTGGAGCTATCGGCTGTTTACGCATCCTGCTTCCTGTTTTTCACAGTGAATGGTCCAGGTCGCTTCTCGATCGATCAATTGATCTCCAATACATTAGCTAAGCGATCGGCCTTGGAAAAAGAGAATAAAGAAAAGATGTTGGAGAAGTCATTCCAAGTGACATCATGATCTAAAGCTGGTTCTGACGTCTAAATCTAATGCCTTGGAAAACTAACTTTATATCAACCCTAAAGATCCGCCCAGTTTTATCAGACAGGCGGATCTTTAGGTGGGAAGTGATCCTAGCAAGCCTAAACTAGCAACCTTACTAAATTGACCCTTCCAGCACTCCAAAATGAGCTAACCCCTCCAGAATCCCCGCTGCACATTCCGATCGCGCGAAAAATATGGTCTTCTCTGCGCCACACTCTTGGCACCACTTCAAAAGCTCCGATCGCGCATTCCCCACTACAATTCCCAACGTGTTTTGTTTGAATAACCCAATGTCATTACCAGAGTCCCCACACACAATGGTGTTGGTGTTGTTGAACCTCGTTTTTTCCATCACATAGCGCATTGCCAAACCCTTATCGCAGCGAATCGGCAAAATATCCACATCTTCGTTGCTGCTATAAATTACTTGGGCTGCAAGACCCGATTTAGCAATCCGATCGCGTAGAATATCTAGCACTATTTCTGCATCATCACCGTATAAATAGAAACTAATTTTGTGTTCATTGGATGTGTCTTCTGGCTGCGGAATCAGCGCTGGAAATTCGCTAGAAACTTGTTTTGCAATAGTCCACAATGCCGATCTATTCCACCGATGAGAGAGCTGATCCGACCAGGTGCGATCGATCGTCATGCCTTGATAAATCTCGCTTCCAACCCCCGTAATCCAGTAGTCTGGTTCCAGCAAATCCGCCCGCGCCTTCAGCCGCAAAGCAGAAACATACGATCGTCCAGTCGCATAAACCAGCCGAACCGTCTCGCCCAAAGCCAAAACGTTTTGATTAAATTCCTGTGTTGCGGCAACATTTCCGACTAACGTGTTGTCAAGATCAGTCACAATGCAAATCATTAGAGTCCTCACATTTGGGACAATTATATCAAATGAAAGAATCTGACGTTATTAAACAAGCCCAATCGTTGTTGTACGATCGCGCCATGGTTTCCTTACAGGGAGAATGGGTGGGTGCGCTCGCCGCAGTTCCTAAAATTACGAGTGATGCCGGAGATAATCTGCTCAAACATGATCTCAATTACGGTGAGATTTTTATGCGGGACAATGTGCCCGTAATGACCTACTTACTCCTCCAAAAAAAGTACGATGTTGTCAAGCATTTTCTAAGCACCTGTCTCCAACTCCAAAGCCATAGCCATCAGACTCGGGGCATTTTCCCGACCAGCTTCATAGAACATGAGGGTAAACTGGTCGGAGATTACGGCCAACGGGCGATCGGGCGGGTGATTTCGGTCGATGCAACGCTGTGGTGGGCGGTGCTGGCTCATGCCTACGTGAAACAGAGTCAAGATTTTGAATGGGCCTCTCAGCCTCAGGTTCAAAGCGGGATTCAGCGATTTTTAGATCTGATTTTGCGTCCGGGATTTCGCGAAGCGCCGACCCTGTATGTCCCCGATGGTGCCTTTATGATCGATCGCCCCTTGGATGTTTGGGGCGCACCCTTGGAAATCCAGGTATTGCTCTACGGTGCCCTCCGCAGCTCCGCCCAACTCTTGCGCTACAATTCCGACGCCCGTCCCCACACTCCGAACGACTGCCTGCGCTACGCCCACAACCTCAGACGACATCTCCTCAAGCATTATTGGGTGACGAGTAAAACCGTCCAAGTGATTCGCCGACGCCCGACGGAACAGTACGGCGATGGCATCCAAAACGAATTTAATATTCAAACGGAAACGATTCCCCATTGGCTTCAGGAATGGCTGGGCGATCGAGGCGGGTACCTGATTGGCAACATTCGGACCGGACGACCAGACTTTCGGTTTTTCACGCTGGGCAATTGTTTGGGGGCGATTTTCGACGTGATGAGCAACAATCAACAGCAGGCGTTGTTTCGGTTGATTATGCAAAACCAGCATCACCTTGTCGCTCAGATGCCGTTGCGCATTTGTCATCCGCCGCTAGAAGACGCTGACTGGCGCAAAAAAACAGGTTACGATCGCAAAAATCTCCCCTGGTGCTACCACAATGGCGGACATTGGGCTTGTCTGATGTGGTTCTTAGTCATTGCCATGAAGCGCCAACAGCATCGGATGCCCGAGGAGCTGAGATATAAAGTGCGATCGTTTTTGAAAGAATGCTATGACCTAATGTTGAAGCAGCTTCCGGCCCAAAAGTGGGCCGAATATCATGACGGTCCTACAGCCTACTGGGTCGGGCAACAGGCTCGCATGTATCAGACCTGGACGATCGTGGGATTTTTACTCACCCATCATTTTTTACATGAATCAGAGGACGACAGCCACATTTTGGATTTGTTCTAAACCGACTCTAAGCCAGTCATCAGCGTCACTTCCCAGACAAGCTGCGGCTGGACGAAGGCTTTGAGATAAGCCTTCGCTTGTTCCAATTGTCTTAACAGCAACGGGCTTGCTGTTTCACTCTTCCACCAGATTTGCTGAAGATAATCAATAAGCCAAATCTGAGATTCCATATCTAGCGTTTTGGCAATTTGTTTGGCGAGTCGCAGCGCGTCGGGGAGGGTCACAGGTTTACGAATGACTTGCAGCAGCAGCTCTTCCGGGATGCCTTGAAGCTTAGTCCACTGTTCCACCGCGTCCCCCGGACTTCCCTGCGCTAGGTCCAAAATCTGCGGTTGAGCGAGAATCTCCGAATGTCCGGTCTGGGTCAAAACTTTGACGACATCAGTCTGAGACAGTCGATAAAAGGGAATGCGCTGCGACCTTGACACCAAAGTGGGCAGCAACGACTCCACGCTGGGTGCAATTAAAATTAGCGTCGCACGGCCCGGTTCTTCTAGGGTCTTCAGCAATGCATTCGCCGCCGCCTCAGGCATGGTTTCGGCCTCGTCAATCATGACCACCGATCGCGCGGCTTGAAGCGGCGGACGGCTGAGAAACTGGGTAATCTCACGAATCTGGTCTAGCCGAACGATCGCCGCAGACTTGCGTTTGATGCCCTCCGCATCAGCTTCAGCAGCGGTATAACGCCTGTTCTGATGCAAGTAGGTCGGCTCTACCCAGAGCAAATCCGGGTGATTCCGCAGATTGGCGTGCGACGGCGCATTCAGCAACATTTTGACAAACCCCGTTGCCGCCAGCCGTTTTCCAATGCCATGCGCCCCCGCAAACAAATAAGCCGGGGCAATCCTATTTCGCAAATGAGCCTGGGTCAGCAGTTCGATCGCGCTAGGTTGTCCGATGAGAGAGGAAAAAGGCATGGGCGATCGGGGCTAAGGGCTTTTTATCAATTTATCGGCCTGTAAATCTGTCTCAATCTCGGGCCGCGATCGTGACCAATGACGATTCTTCCTTGAGATTGCGCTTCGTGACGACCCACTCGGTATTACCTAAAAGATGATCGTAGATTGCGATGATGGCGATCATACTTTTAAACACGCAATAGAACGGGATGAAAAAGCAATAGCCCAAATACGCCCAGAATGGCTGCGGATTGCCCTTATAGCGGACGATCCAAGCCGCGATCGCCTGAGTCGGGCCGCTCAACAACGTCAACACGGTCGTGACCCAATAATAGATCGGGTCTAAATCAGGAGCCTGAGCACCACTGAGCGACAAGCTCAACAGAATGGGGAAGACCTGCAACGCCACAAAGTGAAACGCCGCGCTGAACACTAGCAGCATCGTCCAGTACGCCTTCTGCCAACGATCGAGAAAAGGCGATCGAAGCAAAGGCACTTGGTGGCGGATTGCGACTTCCATCCAGCCCTGTGCCCAACGCTTCCGCTGTGACCAGAAAGAAGGTACGTCTTCCGGTGCCAATTCAGTGATGATAATCCGAGGGTCATGGACGATTTGGTAGCCCTTCAGCATTGTGCGCAAACTCGCATCAATATCTTCCGTCAGCATTTCCGGTGAGAACTGAATCCGTCTTAACACTGACGTTTTCCAGTAGCCATTGGATCCGCAGAAAATCCCGGTATCAAACAACAGTGATTTTGCCGGATGGCTTGCTCCGTACATGCACTCAAACTCTACTGCGATCATCTGCGTCATAAAGTTTGTGGCATAGTTGCGAATGACGTTGCGGCCCTGCACTACTGAGTAGCGCCCTGTCGAGAGCCAGTTCCACGCGATGTCAAAGCTATCGGGATTGGGACGATGATCCGCGTCCAGAATCCCAGTGATTTCGCCTGTGACCATTTTCAGAGCGGCGTTCAGATTTTCAGCCTTCGATCGACTGCCCTCGACCCGCAGTAGTTTGAGTTCAGGGTTTTTCGCTGCAAGATCAGCTAAGTCTTGCTCGATCGGCAGGTCTGCAGGCGTGTTATAGGCTAGTACCAGCTCAAAGCCGCTGGCCGGACGATCGATCGTCTCTAAAATGTAGGTCAGGGTTTCAAGAATGATGCTCTGCTCATTGGGCAAATAGGCCGCCACCACCAAAGAGCAAGCCGGCGTTTCTCTAGTCTCAGAACCGACGGGAACAAAATAAGCATCATCCCGGCGGCGCACTCTCAAAAACCGCTGCACAAGTCCAAGTCGTGGGCGCTTGCTGACTTGCTTAGATGAATACGTAACGGCAGTTGTGATCGCTTCTCCCATCACGATGATGGAGGTCACAAAATAAAGTACTGGAATCGTCCAGTGTAGGGCCAACAGATTGCCCTGATTATTCAAAATGACGTAGTACAGCAGCGTGGGAATGCCGATGACCACAACATGCGTGAAAATGATTTTGTCTAGAATCGTACCGAATACCGTGACCGATCGCCCAAGGGGGTTCCGGACGAGTGGTGAGGCGTTCGATCGTTGTTTTTTCAGCATTCCCTTGGGCATAGTGGTGTTGTCAGGATCAGGGGAGGATTCTCAGGAATATAAATTCATGTGAAGCTTTGTGTAGCATACTCCATGAACTCACATCTCTACATGATCCATGAGATTACGCGCACTTTCCGGAAAGTGGACCTGTTTAAATTTTGCTCACCTGATAATCGATTTAATCCAAGATGCTTAATCGAGATGCTTAGCTCATTCCCTTGACTTAGGTTCTTAATTTGGGTGTCCATATTAAAATTGGACGTTTGACGTTGTAAAGAATTGTGTCCTTTACTCATTCTATAATTAAGGTTCCTTAGAGTTACTTATCTTATATCAGGAATTCCTGATATGGGACTAATAATCATCAATGCCCATGCGAGTCAAAACCGCATATTTGTATTGAATTTGTCGTGAAGGTAGCAGTTTTTACATCATATCCTCTCGTATTTTGAGGGGGTGATGAGGTTTAAGACATCAGCGTTGAGTGGGCATTTCGTGAGTCTTTACACTACACTTATCGTTGGACGTCATTCTCTAACATTGAACTATCAATCCCAGTTAAGGATTCGATCGTGTTAGATGAAAAATCCTGTGTGGGTAGTCTAATTTGGGCAGGTTTTAGCCTGTTCAGAACGGAGGAACCAAATTCCTAATGGGGCTAATCAAACGAACATCTGTTCTGCTGAGAGACACCTTCCTGTCTCAGCCCGTCAGCTAACTCCGTCGGCTAAGGAAGGAGTGTTTTATCTCCAAGTCACCCACCTCTCATAAAAATTATCTTGGAGATGTTAAAACTGTGAACATTTCATCCATGCTCGCGCGTTTGCAGATGACGCTCGATCGGAATGACCTAACCGAGCGTTTGATCCTATCTGAACCTCGAACTCATTCGCTCCAATCCGCCGCCCTTCACATTCCCACGCTTCAATCCACAGGGCTTTGTGTAGAACAGGGCTACACGCTTGTTGTGGGCTATTCGGGTTCTTTGCGGAGTCAAGCCGCGCTCGATCTGACGCTCTGTCTCGCCCATCAAACTCGTCTTGCAACGGGCAAACCGGTTACGGTTCAAGTGGTGTACGTGGTTGAAGAGGAAGCAGAGGCTCCGCTCTATGCGCCTGCTGCCTTAGTATCTGCTGTCTCCGAACCTGTAGGACGTCGCAACCGTACCCGCACGTCCGTTCTCGCGATGCCAGTATCTCGGAAGACGGTCACTCAAGAAGCTCACGATCGCGCGAGTCAATTTGAGCAGGCCGATCGCATTTTATGGCAGGCTCGCTGTCTAGCTGATGAGTGGCGTGGTTCACTCAAGACGCACCTTCGATTTGGGTCTGTAGCCGAGCAACTCGCGCAGGTGGTTGAAGCTGAGAATGCAAGTTTGCTCATCTTGGGCTGTGAATCATGCCGATTACCGTTGATCCATCAAATCGTCAGACAGAATCTTTCCTGCACGGTTCTAGGGATTCCGCCTATTGCGGAGGATGACGACTAAGATTACATCACACCTCCATAGCCGTCACATCCTGTTCTAATGTACCGAAAACTCCGGGTCTATCCTAGACCTGGGGCATGACCTGAGACAATATTGGAGTAGGAATTTGGGAAAGCATTTTGGATTGGAGCAGGGTTCCAAAGCGGTCTTGGGTCGTACGCAAGGTCTTTGCCATGCCGTCTATGGCCGCATCGGCGTAGTCTAGCTGATTCTGCCAGCCCTGCCATGCCACGATGTGGTGAGTCAGAGCTTTTTGGAGATATTCTTTCTGTTGGGCTGGAGTGAGTGAACTCTGGCTATAGGTAACGGCACGGTGGTAAGCAGCTCCCAAATTATGGTGGGTTGCGTAAGGGTCGAAGCTTAAGTTGGGTGTCTCGGTCTGAATTAACCGCTCTACCACGGTGAGGCAGTTGTGGTAGCTATTAATGGATAGATCAAGCAGATTGGAAACGGATCCTAGCTCCGTTTCCGCATGATTACACAGGTGCCAGTAGGCGGTGCCTAGGTTGTTTTCGGTGGCCGCATATCCGCTGGGTGTGGCCTCTGGAGTTCGGTGAACGAGGGCAATTTGGTAGGCTCCGATCGCCCGAATTAGCAGGTCGTAACTGGTTTCACTAGTGACTTGATCCAAATGCTCCGCTTGAGACAAGTTCCAGTAAGTTGTGCCAAGATTGTTCTGAATCATGGCGTGAGGCATGGGATGTTCGGCGGCGCTGTAGTACTTCAGCGCCGCATCGTAACACCTGATCGCCGTACTGAAATTTGCAAGGGGATCTTGATACTGGGCTAGGGTCCAGTAGGCTGTTCCCAAGTTGTTTTGGGTACTAGCGTGCTGCTGAGGAAATTTCTCCATGGGTCGGTGTCGGAGAGAGGCTTCGTAAGCGGCGATCGAGGCAGGTAGGTGTATCGCCGGGTCAAACTGCTGGGCCAACTCGCCCCAAGTGGCCCCTAAATTATTTTGCAGCATGGCGTAGCGGGCCGATTCGCGGGACTCATCCGTTTGGAGAATGGCTTTTTGATAGTGCTCTATGGCACTTTGAAGGTCATTGTAAAGATGATCACTATTTTCCTGATGCCGCGATCGCATCCAGTGAAGGTTGCCGAGGTCATTAAGGACGTCGCAGGCGATCGGATGATAGCGATCGATCATCGCAAAGGCTTCACCATAGGCGTGGATTCCAAGCGTCAGTATTTCGAGATTAGGCGAGTCGCAATCGCGGTACCAGTTTCCGAGGTCACGATAAGCTTCGGCGATTGCCCCCGGAGAGGTTAGGGCGGCATTAGATGCGGTATTTTCTGCAGTGGCCTGTTCTGCCTGAGCCACCGCTTGCAACCGTGTCTTTAGTTCCGCGTGATTGAGATCGGGCGAAATAAGGGTAGGCGACCAAGTCCGCAGGAGATGGGTGAGTGCGATGGATTGGGCGACGGGCGTCTTGGATGGGGGGCTTTGAGATTCAGGTGTCTGGGCGGGGTTACGTTGGCTGAGTTGAGCCGATCGATCGATGAATTCAGCGTCGCTAGATCCATCGTTAGAGAACTGAAATAGCCCCGTCTGCCACCGCCAAAACTCCGGAGCTGATTGACGAATGCTGTAATACCAAGGTGTATTGACCCAGATCACCAGATTGAGATCGAACTGAGCTTGATAGCGAGACAGCGATCGCAACGAATTTAAAAACTGCCGCTGAACTTGTGCAGGCTGGCGGGTGAGGCTTTCGACGCCGACGATTTGAAACGCGATGTTGGCAAGGCTGACACGACCTTTGCGGTGGGTGAGCCAATCAACTAGTTGCTTATGGAGATCAGGCTGTTCGGGTTGAATCGTCAACGTTACTAAACGAATGGCCGCAGTAGGCGTGAGAGGACGATCGCCTGCAATCTGCTGTAACTCTGGCAGAGGCGCGCGATATAAATCGCTGACAAGCCATTGACAGAGCTGTGGACGGAGCGATAAATCGTCGCACGCCACCACAAAAACTTGACGCCGCAATCCAAGACCTAATGCTAACCGAAGGCGCAAGTAGGTCTGCCGATTAAGCCCTGAAAATGCTTGAGCAATGTCTGACACAGAGTCGGAAACGTCGGAAGAGGTGGATGCAGTGTGGCGGGCAGTTAGTAGCATTCAAGATAACCCATGTTTGGATGCTTCGCCTCGGTTTTTACGAGCAAAGCTTGAGATATCTACCTTTTTCGTCCGATGAATCCGATCGTCAGGATAGAAAATTAAATTTCATAGGAAAAAATCAATGTTCTACCTTAAGACAGACAGAGCGTCAAGAGACTACGGCTGCAACAATAACTAGTCCTAAAACCAACAGTCCGCCTACGCTGCCTAAAATAATGAACGTCCGCTTTTGGCCTTCACTCATGGGGTCTGCTTTGTACATTTGAGGCTCATGAGCAAAATTATTTAACCGTCCGTCGTCATCTTTGGTGTAAGGCATAGCTATTCCCAGCAAATTTTACTAAAGGTCATCATTACGCCATGAACTCTACCAAAAATGCACAAATGACTTGACAAGACGTTGCAATTCGCAACGTCAGATAATAATGTGTAACACCAGAAATATCAGCCGATCGTGCCAGTGATCGGGGAACTGGGGGAGGCGATCGCGGTAACGGGAATTCGGCCTGCGAGGTAGGCAAGACGCCCGGCTTGAGCACCTAGATTCATTGCTTTGGCCATGGCGGCAGGGTTTTTGGCTAGGGCGATCGCGGTATTGATCAGCAATGCGTCGGCTCCGAGTTCCATGGCCTGTGCGGCGTCGCTGGGCGTCCCAATTCCCGCATCGACAACCACTGGAATCTTGGCGTTTTCAATGATGATTTGGATGTTGGCGAGATTGCGAATGCCTTGGCCAGACCCGATGGGAGAACCTAAAGGCATCACGGTGACACAGCCGACGTTTTCTAGCCTCTGGGCGAGGAGTGGGTCGGCGTTGATGTACGGCAACACCGCAAACCCCTCTTTGACAAGCTGTTCTGCTGCTTCTAGAGTGCCGATCGGGTCAGGCAAAAGATATTTTCCAGCCGGAATCACTTCAAGTTTGACAAAGTTGTTGTCTTCTTGCCCTAGCAGTTTAGCCATCTCGCGACCGAGACGAGCGACTCGAATAGCCTCTTCAGCCGTCTGACAGCCTGCGGTGTTTGGCAACATCCAGATTTTACTCCAATCGATCGCATCGGCCAGCCCTTGATGGCCAGGGGCTTGAGTTTGGACTCGGCGCACGGCCACGGTGATGATGTCACACTCACTTTCGGCGATCGCGGCCCGCATCTCCTCAAAGTTACGATATTTTCCTGTTCCCGTCATGAGGCGCGATCGAAACGTTCGTCCGGCAATCACAAGCGGGTTGTTATCTAATGACATCCTTTATTCTTCATCCCACCGATCGACAGCCAGTAGGTAGCTGATCGGGTCTTGCATTGAAAAATCAAATGCAATCAATTCTTTTTTCCAGAATGCCCATTCATCTCCATAGAGGAGGGCTATTTTCCACAAACTATCCGTGGGCTTGATCAGCTTTTTATCAACCAATGATTTAACTTGGCGCTGAAGCTTTTCCATCGGACAAGCAACTTGTTTCAGCATACGTAAGGGTGAGAGAGTTAATTTTGGTAAGGAAACTTCTTGAAATTTGGAAGGTTGCAAGTGGGTATTCATGCGAATTGCAGAGCAATCTGCAAAGTCCCAGAGCAAAATCTCATTTCATAATCATACCGCACTTTGGAAAGGGGTCTCCATAATCTTTTGGGCGATCTTTCGGGCTATTTGGATTGAGTGTCCTGAATGCAGAGTCCGCCTCTACAATGAGAAGCGTGAAGCAAAGCTTTTTTGTCGTCAACTCATCTAATATCTTTCGGATAATCTCATGAATATGTTTGGCAGAGTGTTTGGTGGTTTGTTGGTGCTTATTTCTTTGGGCTGGCTAGCCTCAATAGCGGGCATCCGTCCGGGTGGATTGGCCAGTAATCAGATTGATGGTAATCAGCAGACTGGAACCGCGAATGCGCCGACTCAAACGGGCGTAACCCCCGCAAACGGAACAACTCCTGTTTACCCTGTCAAGGCTGGGACTCAGGTCGGAGCCTCAAAGTTTACAACGGGACAATCAACCTCAGGGCAGACCGCAGCCGGAAAGCCTGAAGTCGAAGAGAACCCTCGCGGCGTTGGCAATGGGACCAATACCGTTGACCAAAATGCCCATACGTCCGGGACTGAAACGGCTCCGATCGCGCCTCCTCCGGAAGCCGCTCCGGTTGCTGCCGGATGGTAGAGCAAGCGTCTAGGGGAAGGCGTAGTAAGAAGAGGCAAGCCTGATAAGCTGAACGATGTAAGATTTGAGTCTGTTGGGATTTTATGTCAGTAGCAGCGGAAGTGCTCATCCTGGGCGGTGGCGTAATGGGATTAGCGATCGCACTGGAGTTGCGAGATCGAGGGGCCAAGGTCTGTGTGCTGTGCAGGGACTTTGAAGAATCCGCGAGTTTGGCTGCTGCTGGAATGCTGGCCCCGCAAGCGGAAGGACTCTTGGCCGGGGACATGCGCGATTTGTGCATTCGCAGCCGAGATCTCTACCCTGTGTGGATTCCAAAGATTGAAGCGCTTTCAGGGCAAGATGCAGGCTACTGGCAGTCTGGAATTCTTGCCCCTTCCTATGGGTTTAGTAGGCCCTACGATCGGACGCAGATCTTAACTATCCAGCCCAATTTGGGCGATGAGGTTCAGGGTGGGGACTGGTTCCCGGACGATGCTCAGGTGGATAATCGTAAGCTAGCGCGATCGCTTCAGGCAGCGGCGATTACGCTGGGTGTCGATCTGCGTTCAGGCGTGACGGCAACGGCGGTCAGACGATCGGGCGATCGGGTAATCGCGATCGACACCACCGAGGGTCCGATGCAGGCAGAACACTACATTCTTGCCACGGGTGCGTGGTCTCAGTCTCTATTGCCGATTCCGGTGACGCCGCGAAAGGGGCAAATGATGTCAGTTCGGGTTCCGGGATGCGCAGATACTCAAGATTTGTTTCCTAATTTGTCGCTGAAAACCGTGCTGTTTGGCGATGATATCTATGTGGTACCGCGCCGAGATGGCCGAATTGTAATTGGGGCAACGGTGGAAGATGTGGGATTTACGGCGGGAAATACTCCAGAAGGGATGATGCATCTTCTTCAATCGGCTACTCGGTTGTTTCCGGCGATCGCAACCTACTCCCTCGAAGATTTTTGGTATGGCTATCGTCCGGCAACCCCGGATGAGCTGCCGGTTTTGGGCGAAAGTCCTTATCAAAATCTGACCTACGCCACCGGGCACTATCGCAATGGAATTCTACTAACGCCGATTACGGGGCAACTAATCGCCGATTGGGTGTGGAATCAAACCTGTGATCCGCTTCTAAAATCATTCCATTGGTCTCGACTCAGCCCGTAATAGGCGCAGTTGCAGTGATAAAACATATCATCCCGCTCATACTGCATTCCCAGCTTTTCCAAAATCCGAATTGAGGCCCCGTTTTCAGGTTTGGATATGGCGACAATTCGGTGCAGGTCTAACCCATTATCTACTGCTGGTCCAAATCCATAGTCTAGCCAAGCGATCGACGCTTCGGTCGCGTAGCCCTGTCTCCAGCAATCTTGGGCCAGCGTGTAGGCAAGATCCACTTCGCCTGTTTTTTCTAGATGCCAAAGGCCACATTGACCAATGACCCGATCGTCGTCTTTGCGAACCACTGCCCATAGGCTAAATCCGTAGGCCGCCTCATGACGCAGCAAATATTGGAGATAGTCCGCCGTTTCCTCAAAAGTCTTGGCATAGCCCCGGCCAATGTGCTGCATAACCTCAGGATTGCCCAAAATAACGGCCATGTCGATCGTATCGTCCTCCTGAAAGGGTCGCAGGAGAAGCCTCGATGTTTCGAGTTGCATAGAAGATAGCATCACGGGAAATTGCATCACGGGACAAGCTAGCGTCTTCAGCGAAGCTGTTCAAGATTGGGACGAACTTTGGCCCGAATGACGATCGCGGTAATGTTATCGTGGCCATTGATATCGTTGGCCAAATCAACAAGCTGACGAACGCCCTGGTCCAGATTAATTTGTGAACTCATCAGAGGATCCACATGACTAGCCACATGATTTTCAAGAAGATTATTGTCTGTCAGCCCATCGGTCGCCAGCAGCAACAGCGTGTCTTCCGCCAGTTCAATAAAGGTCAAATCTGGCTCCACAAAGTTTTCATCCCTAGGTCCCAATGCCTGCGTCAACTGATACGCATCCGATCGTCCATAGGCCGCCTCCGGATCTACCCCCCGCTGAATTTCTCGCTGACCCACCTCATGGTCTACCGTAATCTGTTCTAGACCTCGCTTACGGGTGTAGCGATAGGCTCTGCTGTCTCCCACATGGGCAATGGCCACACTGGTATTACACAGTAGCAGCACCACGAGGGTCGTTCCCATACGGCCATTGCCTAGGCGGGCGTCGGTTTGATTCCGATCGTAGATGGCTTGGTTGGCAAGGCGGATGCCTTCACGGATGACGGAACTCGGGGGCAACTGACCTAGCGCACTGACGCGATCGCCTTCTTCACTCGCCCAGTATTCTCTAAAGAAGGTCTGAATCGTATCTACAGCTAGATGACTCGCGACTTCACCGCCAGCATGTCCGCCCATTCCATCACAGAGCACGTATAAAGCGCGTCCCTGGACCAGTCGCCCAGACGGACGCTCTGATCTTCTGACCTCGGTCGAGAGGCTAAAGAAGTCCTCATTATGTTCGCGCTGCTGTCCGACGTCGGTTCGCGCCGCGTCTTCCAACATGGAAAGCTGCATGGGCAAGACGATGGTCGGCATATCATCCATGACCGCCTCTCTAAAATCTGCTAAATCGGCCACATCGACCTCGTCTATGGCGGCCTCTAATTCATCAGCTTTAACGGGTTTAGGATGGGACGTCATGGGGTACGCAATCTCAGTATGGGAATGGAATTACAGATTCGATAATACGAAAATTATCGTGGAAAAGTCGTTGAGCGATTCGGGGTATGACTCAATTTAAGGTGAATCGTTAAAGATTGGACTTGGAATAGGAGCAATTTCCATCATTGTCTGTGATTTGAGTCTGCGATTTGAGCTTTTGCAGTGAGGGGTGTTATTTTACCATCCCTAGTTATTCCCCATCGATCGGCAATTTCCTCAGGGTTACATTCTGACGTTACAATAGTTTTGGTGAGAATGCAGACTCACACAACACCTAAAATCAGACCCTCACACCCCAACACTTATGATGGTTGCCACTCCCCCAAAAACTCAGTACGAAGCTGTCATCGGTTTGGAAACGCACTGCCAGTTAAGCACCGCGACCAAGATTTTTTCCGACAGCTCAACCGTCTTTGGGGCGACGCCCAATACCCACATCGATCCGATTTGCATGGGGTTGCCTGGTGTCCTCCCAGTGCTGAATCAGAAAGTGCTCGAATATGCCGTCAAGGCTGGACTTGCGCTTAATTGTACGATCGCGCCTTACAGTAAGTTCGATCGCAAGCAGTATTTTTATCCTGATCTCCCTAAAAATTACCAAATCTCACAGTTTGACCTGCCGATCGCGGAACACGGCTGGGTTGAAATCGAAATCTACGACAAAAAATCCGGCACCTCCAACCGCCGAAAGATTGGCGTCACCCGGCTCCACATGGAGGAAGATGCGGGGAAGCTCGTTCATGGCGGCAGTGACAGTATTGCAGGGTCTACGTATTCGCTGGTGGACTACAACCGTGCAGGTGTGCCATTAATTGAAATCGTCTCTGAACCCGACCTTCGCACCGGACAGGAAGCGGCAGAATATGCGCAAGAAATTCGCCGGATCGTCCGTTATTTGGGTGTGTGCGACGGCAATCTTCAAGAAGGGTCGCTGCGCTGTGATGTAAATATCTCCGTCCGACCAGTGGGAACCGAGCGTTTCGGGACCAAGGTTGAGATTAAAAATATGAATTCCTTCAATGCGATTCATCGGGCGATCGATCATGAAATCGAACGTCAAGTGATCGAAATCGAAGCAGGCGGCACCATCGTCCAAGAAACTCGCCTATGGGATGAAGGCACGCAAACGACTCGGAGTATGCGGATTAAAGAAGGCGCAAGTGACTATCGCTATTTTCCCGAGCCAGATCTTGGTCCTATTGAAGTTTCGGTTGCGCAGCGTGAGGACTGGAAAGGGGAGCTGCCGGAGTTGCCTATTAGTAAGCGCCATCGCTACCAAGACGATCTTGCCCTCTCACCCTACGACACTAAGGTGCTAACGGACGATCGGACCATTGCGGAATACTTTGAAGCGACGATCGCAGCAGGCGCACCCGCTAAGCAATCAGCAAACTGGATCATGGGCGACATCAGCGCTTACTTGAATGCCAATGCTAGCTTGGCTATTGGCGATTTGAAGATTCAGCCTAGTGCCCTAGCTGAGCTGATTAGCCTGATTGAAGACGGCACCATCAGCAACAAAATTGGCAAGGATATCTTGCCTGAACTCTTGGAGAACGGCGGATCGGCCAAGGCGATCGTGGCCTCAAAGGGCTTGGTCCAAATTTCGGACCCGACAGTTATTGAATCAGCGGTCGATGAAATTATTGCAGCCTTCCCAGACGAGTTAGCACAATTTAAAAGTGGCAAAACGAAGATGCTCGGTTTCTTCGTCGGTCAGGTTCTGAAGAAAACAGGCGGTAAGGCTGATCCGAAGTTAACGAATCAGATCGTGGCCAAAAAGCTAAACAGCTAATGTTCGATCAAAAGCGCCGTCAGGTGATACTTCTGAGACTACTTTGCCAATAACCTACAAAGAAAGATCTGGTTAGTCTCCCGATCTCAATATAGAAAATCTCTATTGGCCTTCTTCACTGGGATTTTATCTTAGTTTTCTGACTGAACAATTTAGACATACTCAGCCCTGTTATGAGTAATCCAATGAACCCAATCCCATTGAGCATTGGGTAAATTCCTTGAAGATGAACGATCTCTCCGGTATGAATTTGTAGCAACAAGCGCCTTGAAACGCCAAAGTTAAGGGACCATTCGCCGACCATGGTTGTTGCCATTCCAGTGAGAACAGTCAGCAACAGCGGAATGCAGAGAATGAGGGCTAGAGTTCGATGATATTTGCGAAAAAGTTGTTTCATGAGAATGACTATAGCTAAGTCTGATTTAAAGATCTAGGGGTTTATAAATCGCACTTACACATTCTATTAAATCATCCTATACTCAGACTAGTGTCATAAAGGCTAAAGATTAGAAATGAAACGACTTACAGTTGGATTGATGAGTAGTATCGCTGTCTTAACCCTGACAAGCTGTTCTGGATCCAAAGATGCTTCGTCGATCGTTACAGCCACTCCTGCAACCGAAAGAAGCGCTACTTCGTCAAATAATACGAACGCAGCAGGATTTGCGGCTCTACAATCAGTTATTCTGAAAACGCAGGGTTCGATTGAGAAAAACAATTTTGAGCAGGCAAAGATTGAATTTGGGAAGTTTGAAGAATCCTGGAAAACTGTAGAAGATGCCGTTAAGATCAAGGCTCCTAAGGTTTATGGGGCAATCGAAGAGGGTATGGACCGTACGTCTGAGGGCATCAAGAGCAAGAACAACACCAAAGCACTAACCGCGTTAGAGGCGTTGAAGACGAGCGTGAGTTCTGCACAATAAGATCAATCGGTAAAAACCGATCGCGAACCAATGCCAGTTTGCGATCGCCACTTAAGAGTAGATTCACAATACCAACTCTCAACGCACGATCGCCAACTCCTTTGTTTTCTCTACGATCGGCGCTGTCAGTGCTGATTCCAACGGTGCGCGTCCGAGTTGCTCCTCTAAAATAAGCATCACCTCACGCCCAAAGTCATCCGGGTTTCGTTTCCAGGCTTGGAGACAGATATTCCCAAAGAAGTCACCCATCTTTCCAGGATTCCACAGCAGTTTCATCGCATTCCACGGCATCTGATTCATGGGATCGTAATCACGATTCAAAATGCCATTTTTAAATGCATAATCTTCCAAGTGGGTATGAGGTTGTAATCCAATAAAGAAAATAGCAGGCTCGACTTTATCTGCACCAAAGATAGCCTCAAGTTCACGGTGATAGGCAATAGTTTGGCGAATGGTTTCAAACGTCTCGTCAATGACATTGAAGGAGTAATTGACCGAGACTAGAGCATCGAACCCCGCCGTTTTTAGATCACGGCAGTTCTGTAAAACTGTGCGCAGGTTGTAGCCCATTCGCATCTTACGAACGAGTTCTTGAGAACCACTGGTTATCCCGATCTCAAAGTAGTTCATTCCCGTTTGGACCATTAGATCCGCCAGCTCTGGATCAACATTATCGGCCCGAATGTACGCCGCCCAATGAATGTCCTTCATGCCCGCTGCAATGATTTTGCGCAGCAGTTCTTTAGCATCTTCAATATATCGCCGTGCTGGGATAAACTGCGCATCCGTAAACCAAAAATTGCGAATTCCTTTGTCGTAAAGCTGCTGCATTTCAGCGACCACTTCATCAGCCGGATTAATGCGGACCTGCTTCCCTTCAATCACGGTGTACACGCAATAGCAACAGTTGTGCGGACAGCCGCGCTTGGTTTGGACTCCGACATAGAAATCATTCGACTGAAAGTAATATTCAAACTCTCCCCAAATCTGTTGGATGTAGGGATAATTACAGGCTGTTTTCTCAATAGGAGCCGGCTGTTCATGAATGAGTCGCTCTCTTGGAGTTTCCACCCCGGCAATGTAACACCGCTCCTGGGCCAGACTTTCACCTCGGATGAGCTTCTCCAGTAGCGCCTCACCTTCTCCGACGGAAATGATGGTGCCCTTGGGCATTTTGTGATTGAGCTGCTCGTAAAACACGCTTACCGCGCCCCCGCCCACAACGCTTTTTACATCCGGCACATACTTTTGTGCCCGTTGAATGCCGCGTTTGATAAGTTTTTGGTTGCGCCATAGCTCGCCGTAGTAAGAACTCAGCATCTTTACGCCGCCTATAGCCCCCCGAATTTTAAGCAGTGGATTGGGGGAGTAGTAGAACTCAAAGGCATTTTGCAATGGGTTGCCACCTCGCCCACCCACGGGTGCGTAAATCTGAATATCACGCCAAGAAAATATGATTAAGTTGGGTCGAAATTCATCAATAGACTCTTCCATTGCCGAGAGGTAGTCTAAAGGCGGGACCGTGCCCATGTCGAAGATTTTTTGCTCAACAGCGGGAAAGAGTTTGTGGACATGATCAGCCAAATAGACCACCCCGATCGGAAAAATGGGGTTACAGGGTAGACGAACGTAAAGAATGCGAGAGTTCATGGCTTTATGATCCAATTTCACATAACTTAATGGTAGCATTTTAACCCTGACTTAGCGCTAACAACGGGCTTAAAGACTTGCAAGATGGTAATAGGATTGACAGTTCTACGGGTTTAGGGGTGCTAGCTTAAGATCCATCCTCATACATACCCATTTCATCATGGCTCAAATCTTAGACTCGCTTCCGTCAGACGATCTCGATCGCTTGACTTGCTGCTACACCAATCGATCGGGTCAAATCCAAATTATTCGCATTACCAATATTGCCAATTGGTACTTTGAGCGGGTGGTCTTTCCAGCGCAGCGACTGTTGTTTGAGGCTAATCCAGACGCCGTGCTCGAAATCCATACCGGAATGATGGCAAGCGCCATTTTGTCCGATCGGTTGCCTTGTCGGGAGTTGCAGGTGGAGGACTCTCCGACGTTTCCCGTCCTGTTCGTGAGTGAGGCGATCGGCATGGCTCACCCAATGGCAGATGTCGTCCAGGTGTGATTCTGAACGAGGGTGTGGACTTCCCAGGCTTCATCTGTTGTTGGATAATCCGATCGGTAATGGCCGCCACGACTTTCGGTGCGCTTCTGGGCGCTGCGGAGAATGAGTTCGGCAACGTCTAGAAGGTTGTGAAGTTCTCCCCAGGCCCGGACGATCGGTTCGTCTTCACGCTTAACTTGGTAGTCTAGCGATAGGGCAAGCTGATGGGATAGTGGCGCAAGCGCAAAGTCCCGTTGGTAATGCTGAACCTGAGCGATCGCCGCATCCAAGGTTGCGCGCTCTCTCGAAATCCCGGCACTTTGCCATATCAAACAGGCGAGGGTCGATCGCATCTGGGCGATCCAGTCCGGATCCGTTGTCTGAACGTCCAAACCGATTTCTCTCTCCCCCAGAATTGGGGGTTGAGGCGCTTCTGAGATATTCATCTTCCCAAGCTGTGCGCCATAGACAATGCATTCTAGCAGCGAATTACTGGCGAGTCGGTTGGCCCCATGGACGCCCGTACTGGCCGTTTCACCCACCGCGTAAAGACCTGGAATCGTGGTGTGATTGTCAAGATTGGTTTGAATCCCTCCCATCCAATAGTGGGCAGCAGGTGCGACGGGAATGGGCATCGTGAAGATGTCAATGCCCCAGGTCTGGCAGACTTGAATAATGTTCGGGAAACGCTGGCGAATTTTTTCGGCGGGAATGGGCCGAAGATCGAGCCAGACATTATCAGTGATCGAATCGGTTGAACGGGTCTGTAAATGGCTAAAAATCGCACGGCTGACGATGTCGCGAGGTGCAAGTTCTCCGTCTGGATGATAGTCAAACACAAACCGATGTCCGGCGTCATCAATCAAGTGCGCCCCTTCTCCGCGCACCGCCTCGCTGATCAAAAATCTCGGGGCATCGACCTGGGTGAGCGCTGTCGGGTGAAACTGAATAAACTCCAAATCCCGCAAAATCGCCCCGGCTCGATGGGCAATCGCGACCCCGTCTCCCGTACTCACCTTTGGATTGGTTGTCTGGGCAAACACCTGACCGCCGCCGCCCGTGGCCAGGACGACCGATCGCGCCGCTACTTTCCGGATTTGCCCGTCATAGAGCAGCCGCACCCCTTGGGTCACGCCATCCTCGATCCACAGGTCCAACACAAACGCTGGAGATAAAATTTCAATATTAGACTGGCTGAGCACATGCTGGGTCAGGGTCGTGACCACAGCGCGGCCCGTGGTATCGGCGGCATGGAGGACTCGGCGACGGGAATGGGCGGCCTCTAGAGTGAGAGCGAGCTTGTCCTGATGGGTCCGATCGAAAGCCACCCCAAGATCCACAAGATGCTGAATGCAATCCGGGGCCGTTTCCACCAAAAACCGAACCGCTGCCCCATCACAAATCCCCGCTCCAGCCCTCAGCGTGTCCTGGAGATGCAGCTCCGTAGAATCATCCGAATCCACAACCGCCGCAATACCGCCCTGTGCCCACCCGCTAGCAGACCGCGATAGTTTGTCCTTACTAATGAGTCCAATGCGAAACGTCGAGGGAAGGCACAAAGCGCTGTATAGCCCAGCCGCTCCCGCCCCCACGATCAAAATATCAAAGCTTTCATTGAGTGGGTCATTGGGCGGGTTACTAAGTCGTGCCTCTAATGGGTTGCGATCGTCCATAGGTGATCGGTTACTCGTGAATACTAAAGTTGTTGAAGTTAGAACTTGAAAATAATATAAATTAAAAAACTCCCCAGAAATCTCCTCAATGCGCTGAGTGTCTGCGGAGAGTTTTAATCCTACGAGAGGTCCAATTTATTGACGCTTTTTAACGATAGACGCCATTATTTATACGATCGTTGCCTTCGGTGAGCGCTTCTTCCACTTCCGTGACGGTGAAGCGATCGAGGTTGGTCGTCAGCGTCGCAAGCTGCGTTTCCGTCAGGCCAGGAATTTTGAGGACATCCTCAACAGCCGCGTAGGGAGAATTTCGGACGACCAAGGCGGCTAACGTCGGATACATCCCTTGTAGTTCGCGGAAGTAGCGAAGATTGGTGTTGTTTAAATCCAGCTTCTTCCCGTAATCGGTAGACATTTTATCCGCGACCCGGTTCCGCATTACTTCCTTCTCGACGTTTGCGTTGACAGCGGCAAACAGCGGCGTAGACTGAACTATGGACGCAACCATAGAATTGGGGGCAGCAAGAGCTGCCGTTGCATGGCCGAACCAACCTAAGCTGGCCACAACCACTACGAAAACCGACAGCCAGTTCACCAAACGTTTCATGAAAACATTCCTCCCGTTCTAGTTTAAATAGATCTTAAGTTAAGCCGATCTAAAATCGAGCGAACTCAATGCACAGCAGATTCAAACTAATCATCGCGCCTATCTGTCGATCGTTGCAAGCGATCGGCCCTTTTTCGATCGGTTTTCAGCTCTTGGCCGATCTGAACTGAACAGGTGACTAAAATTAGGTTAAAAATTGTTCCAATTGCTTGAAGGTACAGGCATAAGTGGTGGTGAGTTCGTCATAGCCTTTAAGTTCGACTTGGTGCGCCTTAAAGGGCGTCGGAGCCGTCAAGGGTTCATGGGTTTTGCAGCCTAGGGCAATGTCCATGGCGATTTGCTTAGTAGCCGTCTCCAAGCGAAACGCCGCATTCACTGTATCTCCGAGCGCTGTATAGTCCGGACGATCGCCGCTTCCCGTATTGCCCACCATGGCAAACCCGGTATTTATTCCGGCCCCAATTCTCAGCGGGAACGGCACGGGAAATTGTTGGGACAGCTTCTCCGTCATATCATGAAGCTCTCGAAGCGCTTTAAGCACCGAAATAATCTCATTATGGGACACGGTTTCACTTCCATGAATCCAAACTGCCATTACAGCATCGCCAATATATTTGTCCACCCAACTGCCATTTTTACGAATGATTTCGCCTGCCCCTCGGAACCAGCTTCCGATCATTTCTGAGAGAATTTTTTCGTCAAGCTGCCGGGTCAGAACCGTAAAGTCCCGAATATCCACCACGAGAACTGAAATCAAACTGCGCACATGAAGCGTAACCGTGGCCGTGAAGTCTCGGCAGTCCTCATCTGTCATCTGCATAATGGACTGCCGAGGCGGGGAATAAAAATCCAGCTCAGTTTGGCCAAAGGTCAAGTGATCCCCATTGCGTAATGTGACGGGGACACTCACCCGACGACCGTTGATAAACGAACCATTCCGACTGCCGAGATCAATCAAATAAACTTCACCATTGTCCATACTTTGAAGCATGGCATGATTGCGTGAAATCCATCGATCGCCTAAAATAACGTCATTTTCTTCGCCGCGTCCGACCGTCCAGCAGGTATGGCCCGTCAGCGGAAGCCGTTGGCTCCCGCTAGCGGTTTGCAGCGTTAAATGGGGAAAGGGGGATGGATGTAACGAAGTCACGAGCACTCACAGGTTGCAGGATCTGCGGATAGGATGCAATGGTGGCGAACAAGGATGCCTCCTAAAATACCCCTTCAGAAGAGTATTATGTCTAATTGTCCCTCAAACGGGTGACTAAATCATACGCAAGATTCACAGGTTTACAACCCTGACTCGCTTATAAGTTGACAAAATCGGTCATCAACTTAGCACTAACCCAACCCGACCTCACGACTAGGCCAAAAGTGCGGCCACCCAAAATAATCCATCTACTAAAATCGTACTCACCACTGCACCGCTAAAGGCAAGCGCAGGCAAGGTCTTGATCCGAAAGCTTCCCAGACCTGTAAGGCTCAGTAAGGAAAGAAGACCGATCGCCCAAATCCAACCTAACGTCGTATTCATTTGCATCAGGGCCACGTGAAAGATCAAGCCCGCTTGCTCTGGGTCTGTCATAATTTGACGCCAAGATGGGATTAAGTCCACGGCATAGAAGTAGGTGTCGGTGATGGTGGTGCCAAATAAAGATCCCAGATAAAACCAAACGCCCACCGAACACCAATTTTTCTTCAGTCCCCAAAGAGCCAATGGCAGCGCAAGTGCCTCGATCGGCAAATGCCACAGAGGTTCAGCTCGGAGCCAGCCCCAATAAAGCGATCCCGAGAGCCACGTCCAGGTAAATCCCGTCAATAGCTCACCCCAAACTCGGGTCCGATCGCGCTGGCAGAGGTAAAGGCTCAACCAACTCAACACCAGCGTCCCCACGAGCGACACCACCGGAAGGTTCCGAACCAGCGGAGCCTGAATAAAGACAGGAACAGAGACCAAAAACACAGAGGCCAGAATGATCATCTGACGCGTTAGTTTATGAGGAGGACATAACGCCTCGGCCTCGATCGACAAAAGGTCAGTCCGATCGGGATCTAAAGCAATTGTAGGTCGAGATTGGATTAGGGTCGCGCGGTCGCTCTGGTAGGTGGTCAAGGTAGTTTATGAAGGGTTAATGCAAATAATTAACGTTACTTAACAATAGCATAATCGCATCGGATGCATAGGGTTCATGCAGGTCAGAATCAGGGGGCCATGCCAGAATGTCCGGATCTCTGTCACAATACTGAGAGATCCTTGGTAGCACGCGCACAGCAGGACTTCAGTATGATGCTTAATATGACGCTATATGCTATCGGGCTACAGGCTGGAGGTTCACTTTTTGGGCCACAGTTCTTTCCAATGCTAACGATCGAGGCCCCGAATAGCATGGTTCAGATATTCCACGGACTGCTAATGGGATTGGTTCAAGGCGTGACCGAGTTTTTGCCCATTAGTAGTACGGCGCATCTGATTATTTTTCGGGATTTGCTGAACTGGGATGAGGGCTGGAGTAAAGAGGCGATCGATGGCATTCAGTTTGGCAGTGTGATTGCGGTCTTGATTTACTTCTGGAAAGATTTTAGCTTCCTCATCGGGGGTGCTTGGGCGGCGTTTCAGAAGAAAGATTGGCAGCGCGAAGAGTGGCGCATCACAGTGGGCATAGTAATTGGGACGCTGCCCGTACTGGTCGGCGGGTTAATCCTTAAAAAGCTCAACATCAAGCTAGAGAGTCCAATGTTGATTGCGGTGATGTCGCTTGTGATGTCGATGTTGTTGGGTTTGGCGGAGAAGATAGGGTCTCGCAAACGCCGATTTGCTCAGTTGAAAACGCAAGATGGCATTTGGGTGGGATTGGGTCAGATGATTGCGCTGTTGCCGGGAGCGTCGCGATCGGGTTCGACATTGACCACTGGTTTGTTGTTGGGGATGGAGCGCGAGACGGCGGCTAGATTTTCGTTTTTGCTGGGGTTTCCGACGTTGTTTATTGTGACGTTGGTGCAGGGAAAGGATGCCTTTGCCCAGCCGGGAATGGCGTTGCCGCTCTTTGTAGGAGTGATTTCAGCCGTCGTGTTTTCGTTGCTTTCGATTAAGTGGTTGCTGGGATTTCTGAAGACCCGATCGACTTGGATCTTTGTCTGGTATCGGTTGGCATTTGCAGCATTCTTGTTTGGGGCTTTGGCGCAGGGCTGGTTGAAGTAAGAGCTAATGGCTCTATTCGGCCACTATTTTTCGTAATGCTTTAATCTCAGAGCGCCGCTTCTTTTCAGCCAATCGTCGCCGCTCCTGACCCTGGCTCGGTTGACGAAGAACCCGAGGCAAGACCACCACCGTCACACTCACGATCAAATTACGCAACCGATCGAGTGCGTCGAATCGATTTTGGGCTTGGCTTCTATGTTCTTGAGCTTTAATGATCACCACGCCTTCAGTCGTAATTCGTCTGTCGCGCAGTTTAAGCAGTCGTTCCTTGTAGCGATCGGGGAGCGACGATGCCTGAATGTCAAATCTTAAATGAATGGCACTTGCCACTTTATTTACATTCTGACCGCCCGCTCCCTGCGATCGAATGGCGCTGATTTCAATTTCACTAAGGGACAAACTGAGGGTGTCAGAAATCTGGAACATGGTGGTTCAAACGTGTAATTTAGTCTCGTCACTTAGCATAGCTCCTAAAAAAGCGGCACGACTATCACGTCATGCCGCCCGAACGGTTTCATTTTACGAGAGTCAATGATTAGCCGCGCTTGCGCTTAGACCAAATGGAACCTCCGATCGCAGCTAAACCTAGCATGATGCCGGGTTCAGGAACCGACTTTGTAGGATCTGTAATGCTGAAGGAATGGTTGTCCGATTCAAATCCACCACCACCGACTTGGCTGATGACAATCCTATTGAACATTTCGCCAGTATTGCTAGCGGTAAAGTGTGCGTACCCATTCCCTTCGCCACCATGCTGTTGAGCATGAATTGATGCAAGAGGTGCCACCGTTTTAGTTGAATAGGACTTGACCAATGAATCGCCATTGTAGAAGGAGAACGTGTTTCCACCGCTCATTGCACCCCAGTCGATTCCGAAATACTTCACTCTGCTAGCCAAGTCGATCGTAACGTTGTTGCCTTCAAAGACTGCAAGATAGTTACCTTTGTTGACTTCGCCCTTCGATCCAGACGGTGCCCAGACGTCAGAACGAACGTTGCTAACGCTGTTGTTCGATTGAAAGGAGTATTTTGCAAACCCTTTTGTCGGCACCGAACCTGAGTTAAAGTCTATCGTTTTGACCGTGCTAAGACCCGCGTATTCTGAATAAGCACCTTGTGACGTGACTCCAGTTGAGGAAGCGACTCCGTTGGTTAATTTGAGATCAAAGGCTTGTGCTGATTGAGCTTGGCCCGTCAATGCGACTGCGCTAATGGTTACGATGCCGAAGAATGATTGAATGCGTTTCATAATAAACTGACTAGTTCCACTGAATGGATGTGCAAAATAACGAATGCAAAACTGTTGACAGTTCTGTAGAAGTAGACAAATGGCAGCGTGTTCTGCATTTCTGTCTGCGTTCATTATTGAAATTATTAGGCTTCCATCAGTTGAGGAATAGTACTGAATTGCTTTAAAGCTTAGAATGGCATATGTAATACGGAGAAGTTCATCATTTCTGCTTAATTCTTGGTATGTGGAACGACGGAGTTGTATGAACTATTTTCACGATCGAAGCCCATTGCATTATCTTTACTTAGCCCAATGTGATGCTCTATTCTCTCCCTTATGTAGGATTTACCTACGATCGGTCTAGGTTTCCTATAATGACCATCTAACTCTGACTCGTCGGCAAACTTAAAAAATGGCGTCATTTGGACTAAGCTTTAACGTGGCCTCATAGTAGGATGTCAGTGATCCTTCGGATGGTATGGGACGCTGCTTCAATCGAGCGTGTTATTGACTTTTTTGAATGACTGAAAATCCCAGATCATCAAGCTTTTGAGTTCTTTATACTTGTCAATATGTGCGGTCTCAATCAAACTCGAAATGGCCGTCCTAAAGCTGTCAAAATCTGCATAATATGTAGATTACAGATATTCCTTTCGGACAAATTTTTATAATCGCTCAATTAAATTTAAAGGCAGGGAATAGGAGGGTAAGTACAGAAAAGTAATCCCTAGCTCTTCGGCCACTTCAAAGACGACCGCACATTTTTGGTATTCAGCATTATCGCAACCAATGGTGATGGGGATGCCCAGCCCTGACGCCGCTAATTTCCGCCTCAGTTGGCTGATAATTCAAAAATAGATAAATTTAATCATATATCTTAAAAGTCTAGTTCTCAACTTTGCCGAGTATATCGACGCCTAAAGTCAATCAAAGACCATCACAAAAAAAGCCCCTAGTGCATGAAAGACTAAAGGGCTTTTTCTCAGAGTTTATCGCGACTCAGTTTGCTAGTTTTTAGGTGCGACGCGGCCTTTGAAGAGCTTTTTGAAGACGTGCTTCACAACGGGCTTCACAGCAGGCTTGACAGGTACGACAGCCGCAGGAACGACCACAGGGGTAACGACAGGAGCGACGATCGCAGGCTTCGGCGCCACAAAGGAGACGCCGCCGTTGAGTTTGCGTCCGGTTCCGCCATCTGCACGATCGAGGAATGGACGCAGGTTAAGACCCGCCTTAGCCTTTGGCTGTCCACCCGAAACGCCTAACACATTACCAATCTGACCAAACAAGCTGTCATTTCCAGCCGAACCGAAGGTATTGACCCCTTGAATCATCTGACCATCATCTGCTGACGCTAGGTTTTGAAAGATACGATCGCGGGTTGCAACGGGATCTTGGCCATTAGGGACCGTCAGAACAATCTGGCAAGCAGGGGTGCGATCGGTCGTGACGCAGATGGTGTTGTAGCCATTGACCACCGCCGTGGACATTTCGACCAGACCTTCAGGACGATATTTTTCAAGGCGAGATGCGATCTCATTGCACCGTGCAATAGGCGACCAGCCACCCCCCATCGCCCCAGGAATGGCCCAAGGATAAGCGCGACCTGGCTGACTTTCAGGTTGATACATAACCGTGGGCTGTCCGGCATTGTTGCCGCAGAAGAAGCGGACGCCATTAATCGAAACATTACCCGTTTCTGTCGGGACTGTAGACCCAGTGCTTCCAGAGGTCGGAACCGTGCTGCCGCCGACAGGAGCAGGAGATGTGGTGGTATCGGTCGGCAAGACAACATCAGCAGCGGCATAGGCCGGAGCAAGGCTGAAGAGGCTGCTCCCTAATACAGCAGCGATCGCGCCAGCTCGGCCAAAACGACGGGAAAAAGAAGAAGAGAAAGAAGCAGTTTGGAACGTCATAGTAGTTAGCCTTGGTTCAGAATTACGAACCACATTGTGTGAGTGCTGAAGGGTTTGACGGGGACCATGCCCATAGTGTTCCCAAGCCCATAAACTTCACCTAACTTCACACCCCGGTCATATCGTGTATACTTCTTACGTGGGTGTGAGAAAGGAGATAAAGCCTGATGTCGGAGGCAAAGCAGCCCCTGACAGTCCCGAGAGAGTTGGTCGGTGCGCCTGCTCCTGGGAACGTCAATCCAAATTTACTAATGTTTGTGTCGTCGGTTGCGATCGCAATCGGTTCGGCGTGGGGATATTTTGGTTTGCACTGGGCGGGGTACATCTCGTTCGGGTTAAACTTTTTATCTCTCCACATGGTTGGAACGGTCATTCATGATGCCTGTCATGGTGTTGCCCACCGTAACAAAATAGTGAATTCCATGTTGGGTCATGGAAGTGCATTTTTATTGTTTTTTTCGTTCCCGGTCTTTACTCGGGTCCACATGCAGCACCATGCCCATGTGAACGATCCTGAGAATGATCCAGACCACATTGTTTCAACTATGGGTCCACTATGGATGATCAATGCGCGGTTTCTTTACCACGAAGTGTACTTTTTTCAGCGGAAACTCTGGCGTAAGTATGAACTTCTAGAGTGGATATTAGCGCGCACCTCAGCAGTTTTGTTGCTGCTGGCGTCGTATCACTTTGGGTTCGTGGGTTACATTTTTAATTTCTGGTTTACGCCATTGGCGATCGTTGGACTGGTCTTGGGCCTATTTTTCGATTATTTGCCGCATCGCCCCTTCAAGGAGCGCGATCGGTGGATGAATGCTCGGGTTTACCCCAGCAAAGTTTTGAATTACCTGATTGGTGGTCAGAACTACCATTTAATTCATCATCTCTGGCCTGCGGTGCCTTGGTACAACTATGAACCCGTCTATCAGGCCATGAAGCCTATGTTAGATGAAAAAGGCTGTCGTCAGACCTTGGGTGTTTTAACTGAAGATCCGGCGAGTTTCTGGTACGACGTTTTTATTGGGATTCGTCTGCCACACAAGAAATCAGAGCCGGTTCTTGACGTGTCTCCAGAGACTATTGCTCACCTTGAAGCTGCCATAGAGAGCGATCGAGAGCCAGTTCTCAAGTGAAAAGCAATTTGAATTAACTTGGTAAGGACGATCGCCAGATCGTCCTTATTTTTTGGGCCGATCGAGAAACCGCTCCACCGATTGGCAGACGTTACAAGCTGAAACAGCTACTTTTAAGGTTTCGGCTCAACGTGTAACGAAACTTATGCGGCATTGGAGTCTTAGGGATAACTACAGCGATCGAGTCCACTCGCCTAGTACATCACTGACCCGACGAATTCCGGAGGCTGGAATAAGTTCTGAAAGCGGTAATTTCTGCTTACCGCCGCCTAGCTCAATCACCGTCTGGTTCAACGTGCTAATAATCTCCGACTCAGAGACTTTTCCGGCCTCAGCCAGAGGTCCAAGCTGGTCTGCCAGCAGCGTGTGCAGTTTTGCATCTCGCAGGTAAAGATGCCATTTTGCAATATCGAGATAAATCTGGTCACCCAGTTCTCCGGCCAGCCGTTCAATGTCCTGTGCAGTGCTCATGGCAGTCAATCCTCCCTAAGATGGGTCAATAGTAGGCAAATCTTCATATTTTGCGATCACAAACACGTAAATTGCGTGGGAAATAAAAACCGCAAGCCATAGGCCGGACAGCCAAATCGGCCACTGCCAATCTGCCTTTTGGATCATACGGAAAAACCAAACGCCCGAATTAATGGCCAAAAAACCCGCTACATGGGTCGCAAATGTCACGCGATCGTCTAGACGGCGATAATCTGGATCGTTTCGGGTCGGAACTCTAGACCAACGAGGAGGCATATAGAATCACTCAAATGTGGGATTTCAAAAGACATTCTCTAATGGTATGTGGACATTAGAAACCTTGATTATTAAATAATTACAGATTTAGCAGTTGCCCCCTGCAAATATCCGGAAAGACCCTCTAAAGTTTAGTATAAACTCTTAGAGATTTTCAGCGTTGCAGATTCAGCCCATAACACTTACTAACCTTCAGTCAGGTAGGCAGCACTAGCAGTGATCAGGCGACTCCTCCAAAAACAAGGTTTAACACCTCGTCATACTCGATTAGCGGTCATTGTCCTACCTGATGAGATGTCTGCCTTCCAAGCCTATCGTTTGCTCAACTACCACGGTATTTCACCGGAGCATATAGCGATCGTTGGGACCGGGTACAGTAGTCCCGATAGCATTGGCCTATTGCGTCCGGTTCAGATCGCGTTCCGCAAGGCCATTTTTTGGGGCGCATTGTCCTGTGCTTTAGGATTAATGGCAGGAGTTGCCCTAGAGATTCTCGGCCATACCTATATCAACCAACTCATCGATCTCAACCCCCGCCTTTTGCTCATTCCGATTTTAGGCGTCATCTGCTTTGCGATCGGCGCTGGTGCAGGTTGGTTCATAGGTCTCTTGGGCGAAGGCACTGCCGCCAGCATCTTTCGCCACCACCTCAACCGAGGCCATTATCTTCTAATGATCGAAGGGAGTGAGCAACTGGTCCGCTGGGGACAAGAAGTTTTGGGACATTATTCGATTTCAAAGATTTATTAGAGGACATCGATCGATGTCCCAAATGCACTAATCCAAAGACGCGATCGCAGCATTAAAGGTGACGCTCGATCGCATGGCTTGCGTGGCTTTCACGGCATCGGGATGATAATATCCGCCGAGATCCACCGATCGGCCTTGGGCTGCATTTAACTCAGCAACGATCGTGGATTCATGGTCAGTTAACTGTTGAGCAAGCGGCGTAAATTTGGCCTTTAACGCTGGACTTTTATCCTGGGATGCCAACGCCTGCGCCCAGTACAGCGCCAAGTAAAACTGACTTCCCCGGTTATCTAGCTCATGCACCTTAGAGGACGGAGACTTTGCACTCGTTAGATACTGACCATTCGCACTATTTAATGTTTCGGCCAACACTAACGCAGCGTCATTCTTCGTCTTTGTCCCCAAATCCTCCAACGCTACCGCCAACGCTAAAAATTCACCCAGCGAATCCCAACGCAAATGCCCTTCGCTCACAAACTGTTGGACATGCTTCGGGGCCGACCCGCCTGCCCCCGTTTCAAATAGCCCACCGCCAGCGAGAAGCGGCACGATCGACAACATCTTTGCACTCGTCCCTAATTCAAGAATCGGAAACAAGTCCGTCAGATAATCTCGCAACACATTTCCCGTCACCGAAATCACATCGCGTCCGGCCTTGATCTGCTCGCAGGTAAACCGCATCGCCTCAACAGGTGACAGGATTTTAATCTCCAACCCGGTTGTGTCATATTGCAATAAATAATGATTCACTTTAGTGATGATATTTGCATCATGAGCACGTTGCGGATCAAGCCAAAAAATCGTGGGCAGTCCCGTTGCGATCGCCCGATTCACCGCTAGCTTTACCCAATCCTGAATCGGTAAATCCTTCGTCTGACACATGCGCCAAAGATCGCCTTTTTCAACAGGGTGTTCGAGTAAGGTCGTTCCCGCACTGTCCACAACCCGGACGATGCCACCCGTTGGGATTTCAAAGGTTTTATCGTGGGACCCATACTCCTCGGCCTTCTGCGCCATCAGCCCCACATTTGCGACATTGCCCATCGTCGTCACATCAAATGCGCCATGCGTTTGGCAGAACTGGATGCATTCTTGATAAATCGTCGCGTAGCTTCGATCGGGAATCATTGCCTTGGTGTCATAGGCTTTCCCGTCAGGTCCCCACATTTTGCCCGACGATCGAATGGTCGCCGCCATTGATGCATCAATAATTACATCGCTCGGGACATGCAAGTTAGTAATGCCTTTATCTGAATTTACCATCGCTAGATTGGGACGGGTTTTGTAGGTGGCTTGGAGAGCAGATTCGATCGCCAAGCGCTGGGTTTCAGGTAAGGTTTTTATTTTGGCATAGACGTCGCCTAGACCGTTGTTTGGATTGATGCCTAGGGTTTTAAAAGTGTCTGCATACTGGGTGAAAACGTCTTTGTAATACGTAGTCACCGCATGTCCAAATAAGATTGGATCCGAGACTTTCATCATCGTAGCTTTGACATGAAGAGACAGCAAAATATTTTCAGTCTTTGCCGCTGTCATTTGGGTTTCATAAAACGATCGCAGCGCCCTAACGCTCATCACCGCCGCATCAATCACTTCACCCGCCAATAAACTTGTTTTCGCCTTCAGCACCGTCACCGTTCCGTCTGCCGCCGCAAGTTCAATCTTGACATCCACGGCCTGAGATATCACCACCGACTTCTCCGTCCCATAAAAATCACCGCTGTCCATATGCGCCACATGGGACGCGGAATCTGAGGCCCACGCGCCGACTTTATGGGGATTTTTCTGCGCATATCGCTTCACCGCTTTAGCCACCCGTCGATCGGAGTTTCCTTCGCGCAGAACGGGATTCACAGCACTGCCTAAGACCTTTGAGTATCGGGTCTTGATTGCAGTCTCAGCCTCGGTTACAGGTGTCGCGGGGTAATCGGGAATCATGTATCCTTGCGACTGCAATTCTTGAATCGCAGCGATAAGTTGGGGAACCGAGGCGCTGATATTGGGCAGCTTAATGATGTTGGCGTCTGGGGTTTTTGCCAGTTCGCCGAGTTCGGTCAGGGTGTCGGGTTGCTGCTGTTCAAGGCGCAAATAGTCTGGAAAATTGGCTAAAATGCGGCCCGCGAGAGAAATATCGCTCGTTTCAATAATCACATCCGCCGCCCCTGCAAACGCCTTCACGATCGGCAAAAACGCATAGGTTGCCAAGGCCGGAGCTTCGTCCGTAAACGTGTAAATAATTTTTGTGGTAGTCATGGGGGTTTCCTAGGGTTGGGTAAGGGTTAAATGAATGGAGTGAATGAATGAGGTAAAGCGCCTCAGCGTGCGATCGTCGTCATGGATCACTCAAATCCATCACTTTGCCCCGAAAATTCACCACATTACCAATTACCGCGATCGCTGGGGCCATAAATCCAGAGTCCTCCACCTGCTGCACAATCGTATCCAACTGTCCCAATAACTCCGATTGCTCGGGACGAGTGCCCCAGCGGACAAGGGCGATCGGCGTTGTAGGAGAAAGCTCGGCGGCCAAGAGCGACGTGACAATAAACGGTAAATTGTGGACGCCCATGTAAATGACGATGGTCTCTGCACCCTTCGCGATCGCCGCCCAATTAAGCGATGGACGATATTTTTCCACAGACTCATGTCCTGTAACAAAGATGACCGAAGAACTGTAATTGCGGTGGGTCAGCGGGATATTAGCGTAGGCGGGAGCAGCGATTCCTGATGTAATCCCCGGAACCACTTCCACCTCAATTCCAGCGGCAACAAGATCCTCCATTTCCTCGCCGCCTCGCCCAAAGATGAAAGGGTCGCCGCCCTTCAGACGCACCACCACTGCACAGCCCTGAGCCTTTTCAATCAGGAGTTTCGTCGTATCTTCTTGCAGGAGTGAATGCTGTCCTTTGCGTTTTCCAGCATGAATCAGTTCAGCGATCGGATTAGCCATATCCAAAATAGGCTGGCTGACTAATGCGTCATAAATCACAACATCGGCACAGTCTAAGAGCGCTTTCCCCTTAAGCGTCATGAGACCTGGATCTCCTGGGCCAGCGCCGACAAGATAGACTTTACCAATTGACTTCTGCATAGGAACTGTAGGGCAACACCGATCGATTTTGAAGATTAATTAGGCTTGAAGCAAAGGGTCTTGACCCATACTACTTTGAAGTACGTCAGCAATAAATTTCGGGAATTCCGGAATTTGATCTAACGTTGATTTGCAGGTGATATTTAATCTTGGATAAGACTTACCTAATTCAACGATCGAATCTTCGATCGCCGCTGTAATTCCACCCGGAAATAGAAAATATAGCAGAACTTGAATCTCTTCGTAGCCCTCTCTGAACAATCGCTCAACTGTTTGGGTCAGCGACGGTTCAATAGACCAGTAGGCGGTCGTCGCTCCGATCGAAGCTGCAAACTGCTCACTCAACAGGGTGCTATCCGATCGACGACTGCCATGGGACACCACAATCTTAGCCACCCTAGCAGCGACCCCGGCCTCAGTTCCCCAGGCTGAATTGAGGGAGTGAGAATGGGTTTGAAGCTGATGTCCGAGGTAGGGAAGGGTAGAGAGTTTGAAGATAGGATCGCGATCGACGAGCTGTTTTTGAGCCAAGGCAACTTCCTGCGGCAAATCTTCCACCACATGCACTCCCGGCATCAAGAAAAGCGGTAAAAGTTGCAGCCTACTCAAACCCTCGGCGCGAGCGCGGTCGGCGTGATGCAGGATTTGGAGGTGAAGCGAGGTGGTCCCGCCTTCTAGGACAGCGTGCTCAATGCGTTGCTCAACGTGTTGCTCAGTGCGGGACTGCGATTGATCGGGGTTGAGGTAACTTTCAATGTTCGATCGCAACTGCTCGGCGGATTGCTGCGATCGAACATTGCGGCTACCGTGGGTGATCAAGAGGTGGATAGCTTTGAGCATCTAATATTTCCCGACAATCTAGAGTCAATAAACCCTAGATTGTCGCTTAAGTCGTTCAAAATGTCTCGCCCATCGCGTTAGGATAATCGGGGCAGTGGCGACGGACTATGGCGATGGATCATCAGGGTAGAATTATATGCAACTTGGCGCAGGGACAACCTTACAAAAGGGAAAATATCTCCTCAACCATGTCCTCAATCAGCAGGGGATTGGCTGGACCTATCGTGCCACGCACCCCCAGAGCAACCAAAGCGTCGTTATCAAAGTTCTCAATCCCGCCTTTCGTTCGCATCCTGAATACCGACGGATCTGTGAAGAATTTGAGGGACGATCGCACCAGTGGGCGAAGAGTCGTCATCCAGGACTGGTGAGAGTGTTGGACTTTTTCTATGAAGAGGCGATGCCGTTTGTGGTGATGGAATCTGTGGCGGGGATGAGTCTCGGCGATCGGCTTCGGTCTGAGACCCTATCCGAAGCCAATATTATTTTATTTCTGCGGCAAATATCGAGTGCGTTGACCCAAGCTCAAGGCCAAGGACTGGTCCATGGCAACGTTCGTCCGCAGAATATTATCCATCGATCGGGTTCACAGGATTGTGTGCTAGTCGGCAGTGCAGCAAGTTTAATGCCGTCGCTTTTTGAACGAAGCACCCTGCAAAATCCCTATGCAGCTCCGGAACTTAGTCACGGCAAAGTCACTTCAAGTGCGGATCTGTACAGTTTGGGTGCGATTTTGTACACCTGTCTATCCGGACATTCGCCAACTCTAGCCATGAACGATGCACTCCTCACCGATCGCCTTCCACTTCTGTCATTACTTAAACCCGGAGCCATCCGTCTACTGCGATCGGCCATGGCATCTGCGCCTAATGAAAGGCCAGCCACTGCCGACGGTTGGCTTGCTTTATTGGCCTCTCGTTCTGCTGCGAAAGCCCCGGTCAGTGCGCCTCCTCCTGTTACTCGAATGGCTCCAATCGTGGTGGCTCCAATCGTTTCCTCGATCGTCCCACCGATCGAAGTTCCGATCGCACTTCCAGCCTTTCAAACCCAACCCAACCCAACCCAACCGCCCTCTCAAGTCCAACCGATCCCACGTGCAAAGTCCCCTCCCACCCCCTCAACCCGTCCCCCTCAACATCCAACATTCAACGTTCAACATTCAACATTCAGAACCTGTCTCCCGTCCGCCCGATCGTTCAAACAGACGGCTGGGATTGCGGCGATCGGGGGCATACTGTTTGGCTTAGTACTTCGCTTTCATGCGGCACAGCGTCCAGGAGCAAGTTTTTTTCACACAGAGCAGTCCTTTCCAGCCCGCGAGTGGAAGGGCACGCTCGATCCGTCCAAGGACAACCTAGACAACGTTCCGATCGAAGCCCCTCGATCCGCCCGTCCAAATTCATCGCGATCGACGGAACCCAATTCTGCGATGACGCCTACATCAGAAAACCCTAGTGAGAAATCGCCCGACAATTCAGTAAATCTTGCAACCCCACCCTCAATAGCCCTATTCCGGAGCCGCAGAACCGACCTGCCCTCAGAATTCCCTCAGGATCCAGGATCCAGAGATTTTGCGTCCACGTCTCCGCTGGAAAACCCGATCGATCCACCGTCCCAGACTTCCCTCTCCAACGCAATCTAGACCCTGTAACGGCTCCTAGCACCGCTCCTCCCGCGTCTAGTCCCGATTTCATTCCCGCACCAGAGTCCCCACTCGCCCCCCGATCGACCCCACGTCCTAATCGCACCCCAAAAAATGGTCTGTAGACTAATGTTCCACCCGCCATAGTCCACCCATTATAATTAAGGTAAATCTAAGTCAAATCTGTTTCTGCCCCCTTTGCCCCGAACTCCCTATGACGACTCCTTGGACTAATGCCTACTTTATTGGACGGGCGATCGCTGAGATTCTCACTGAGAAAGCCAATGATACCGCAGCAGAAGTGCTGAGTGAACTGGGTAGACTAGATGCAGAACGGCGGGAGGTAACGCGTGAATTCTTACAGGAAGTCAGTGATCGAGCCGCCGTTGCCCAACAACAATCTGGCGTCTATTCGTCGGGGATGTCTAGTCCTGTCCCGGCTCCTAACTCAGGCGATCTTCAAGCGATCATTGACGATCTCAGAGCAGAAATCGCTGAGACCCGCGCTGAACTTCAACGGTATCGGCAGGCCAGCGGTCAATAAATCCGGCACGCAGGTCTGCTTGTGTTCTCATTCATCTTGATAGCTTTTCTGTTTATTGCTTTTATTGCCTTAAGGCATAGGTTTTTCCCATGGGTCAGCCCTACACCGATCGCGCCTATCGTTGGAATCGAGAGAGTTACTCTCGGCAGCGGCGCTTTATCGATATCTGGGCGTTTGTCCTTCAACTCCTCTATGAACGATGGCGCTTTGGCAAAAAGTGGACGTATAAGCAGGGCCAAATGACCGCAGAGGCTCAGAGCGATCGACGTCGATCGCTTGCCGTTTGGGTCCGAGAGACTCTGCTGGAGCTAGGTCCGACGTTTATTAAAGTTGGACAACTGTTTTCGACGCGGGCGGACTTGTTTCCGACCGAATTTGTCGATGAGCTGTCGAAGCTTCAGGACCGCGTACCTGCTTTTAGCTATGAGCAAGTGGTAACGATCATTGAGGCAGACCTCGGCAAACCCGTCAGTGAAATCTATAGAAATCTGGATCCGATTCCCCTTGCCGCTGCCAGCTTGGGGCAGGTTCATCGTGCCCAGTTGCCCACGGGTGAAGAAGTCGTCGTCAAAGTTCAACGACCGGGACTCAAACGGCTGTTTTCGATCGATCTCGAAATCCTCAGAGGCATCACCAGCTATTTCCAGAGTCATCCAAAATGGGGGGGCAATGGCCGAGATTGGATGGGCATTTACGACGAGTGCTGCAAAATTCTTTGGGAAGAAATTGATTACCTCAATGAGGGTCGCAATGCTGATCTGTTTCGGCGAAATTTTCGCGACGATGCCCTGATTCGGGTACCTCGGGTCTATTGGCGGTACACGTCACCTCGGACCTTAACGCTTGAGTATTTGCCGGGGATTAAAATTAGTCATTATGAAGCCTTAGAAGCCGCAGGAATCGATCGCACTTCCATTGCTCAACTGAGTGCCCGATCGTATTTGCAGCAGCTTTTGGAAGGGGGCTTTTTTCACGCCGATCCGCATCCGGGAAATCTGGCCGTGAGTCAGGCCGGAGAACTTATTTTCTACGACTTTGGCATGATGGGGCAACTGCCTGCGGTCACGCGCGAAAAGCTTATGGGAACTTTTATGGGCGTTGCTCAGAGGGATTCAGAGCGGGTGGTGCAGTCGCTGATTGACTTAGGTGTGTTGGTGCCCACATCGGATTTGAGTGCGGTGCGTCGATCGGTGCAGTATATGATGAATAACTTCCTAGAGAAGCCGTTTGATGGCACGTCAATGGAGACCATTAGTGATGATTTGTATGACATTGCTTACGGACAGCCATTTCGGTTCCCAGCAACGTTTACATTCGTCATGCGGGCACTCTCAACGATGGAGGGCGTCGGGCGAGGACTCGATCCAAATTTTAACTTTATGGAGGTCGCAAAGCCTTTTGCGATGAAACTCATGTCCAACGAGACTGGCCCTGGAAACGGCAATCTGTCCACAAACATCTTTGATGAATTTAGTCGTCAAGCCGCTCAAGTCAGCAGCAGCGCCTTAGGATTGCCTCGTCGTCTAGATGATGCCCTAGACAAACTGGAGAAAGGTGACTTGCGCGTGCGGGTCCGATCGACCGAGACCGATCGCCTTCTGCGAAAACTGAGTGGCATAAATGTCGGGACGAACTATACTCTACTGGTCTGTGCTTTTACGCTATCCGCGACCATATTGCTCGTAAATGAGTGGTACTGGCCTGCGGCTGTGTTGGCCTCCATGGCCGTCGTGGCGGCAGTGGCGCTGACTAGGCAACTGATTAAGGCCGATCGGCTCGATCGATTGCCCTAAATACAAGTTGTGGTATTTAAATTCTTCCTCTCTGACTTTGAGTCTGTCTGTGCATGAAACGTTTTTTCGCTGGAACAACAGATACTGGATTAGTCCGATCGGTTAATCAAGATTCTTATTACATGGATCCTGAAGGGCGATTTTTTATGGTGGCCGATGGGATGGGCGGACATGCGGGGGGACAGGAGGCCAGTCGATTAGCAACGGAAGCGATGTATGGACATTTTGAACGATTTTGGACGTCAGAAGATTCGTCTCGTGATTTGCTGGAACAGGCATTTTTAAAAGCGAACCAGGCGATTGTCCAGGATCAGCAACTGCATCCCGAACGGGGAGACATGGGAACCACGGCAGTGGCGCTGTTGTTTCGATTGGGAGAGGTGTGGTGTGCCCATGTGGGCGATTCGCGGCTCTACCGAATGCGGGGCGCAAATCTCCAACAGCTTACTGAAGATCATACGTGGATTGCACGGGCGGTCCAGTCTGGAGCCTTAACCCATGACCAGGCCCGAGTTCATCCCATGCGACATGTCCTGGCGCAGTGCTTGGGCCGTACAGAAGGGACTGAAATAGCAATTAATCAGGTGGATGAGCAGGGCAGCGATCGCTTCATGCTGTGCAGCGACGGTCTAACAGAAGAACTGACCGACATGCTCATCTGCAACCAACTTAAATCGATTCGCTCCTGCGACAGGGCTTCGATCGCCTTGGTAAATGCAGCGAAGGAACGAGGTGGGCGAGACAATATTACGGTGGTCGTCGTCGCCATTGTGTCCGATCGACCTGAGGACTAGGTGACTCATCAAGATCGGTATAGAGGTAGCTATCGTTAGACCGCTACTTTACGAAGAAGTTCTATTGTCGTTGAGATAACGCTTACTCAGAACGAGCAACGGGATCGATACAAGCTGAATCAGCACCGAAAACACCATCAGTAGATTGATCGATCGCATAACACTCCCATGAAAGCACTCCCCAAAAACCAAGCCACTCCATAGCCCGTATTGAAGAGGACATAGGCTGCCCCTCGTCAATCTGCCGATACTGTACCCGCCACTTATGCTTTCAAAATTGGTTCTTGCGCCCTCATCCTAATGCCTCATAACACCATGCCCCTTCATAGGTCGCATCGTCACAGAGGCAACACGTCCTAACAAAATCACAAATCTGAGCGCCGACGAGGATCGGTGTTGCATTCGCTAAATCCCTGTGACGATTTTGGGGCAGCTTATCACATGCCGCGATGCGGAATTAGAGAGATCCAGGCAAACAACGTTCCTAACATGACGAGCAGTTCCGCACCTAGCAAAACAACATTGTGCTTTTGTACAGAAAGATGGACCTTTAGAAAGGTGATCACTCGGTTTAGCGACAGCAAAGACTTAACGTTTTGCAGCAAGGTAGAAGGGCTATCGTAAGCCCGGTATTTGATATGAATCATAGACAACAGTAACGGCAAACCACCAACTCGGACGCTCATGAGCAAATGCGCTGCAAGACAACAGACCATCACCGCCCAAGATGCCAGATGTAGCGTATACCAGAGATGAGTTAGTTCGCCTCGCGTCATCCAGCCCTCATCCATTTCTCGGCCAGACACTAAAGCAAAAGTGGCTCCGATGAGCAAGAACGTATTCACCATTCGGTGCAGGGTGTACCACCAAATCGGCTTACCCATTTCGGACATTTGCTGAATAGAATTGGTTTGAAGTAATCGGCGACGACCTGCGTGAAAGCTGTAGAGGGCAAAGAAGGGCATCACTAATAAAAAGGCTCGCCCAAACAGCTTATGGATGCCCATAATTCTGGGGATCTGCGGAATGGGTAAGTGACCAATGCGCCCATCGTAGACATTGTAAATAACCACCCCTGTCGCAACTGCAAGAATAATTAGAGCGGCGATCGCGACATGAAACAACCTGAAAACCAAGGGTTGATAGGGTTTTGCTTGGGCCATTTTTCTTTCAGGTCAGATAATTTTTAGGTCAGCATATCTAACGTAACATCTTGAGCAATACAAGATTGATATTAATGCCAATTTAAATACCGCCCAAACAACGATCGCCCCCCAGAACTTACATCTGAAGGGCGATCGTTTTGGGTTGGAGGGACAGAAACCTACTAGTCCGTCAAGTCTACTGGTTTAAGCAACGCCAGCCATTTTGACATCGCTGGTGGCAAGCAAATCTTGGAGTTCTTCTGAATCCACCGTTTCTTTTTCCATCAGCATGGCCGCCAATTTATCTAGAACCGACTTGTTTTCGACCAGAACGTTCTTACAACGGCGGTAGGCTTGATCAACCAAGTTGCGAACTTCGTCATCAACGGTCGATGCAGTTTTCTCGGAGAAGTCCCGTTCGGCCATAACGTCGCGGCCCATGAACACATTTCCTTGAGCGCGTCCTAGTGCAACGGGTCCCAATCGATCGCTCATTCCGAAGCGAGTCACCATTTGACGGGCAACGTTGGCAACTTGTTGAAGGTCGTTAGATGCTCCGGTGGTAACTTCATCATCGCCGTAGATTAGTTCTTCAGCCACGCGACCGCCCAAAGCAACGGCCATTTGGTTCTGCAAGTAGGAACGGGAGTAGAGTCCCGAATCCATCCGGTCTTCGCTGGGCGTAAACCAGGTCAATCCACCCGCATTTCCACGAGGGATAATGCTGACTTTCTGTACGGGGTCATAGTCAGGCATCAGTGCGCCAACAATTGCATGACCCGCTTCATGGTAAGCAACTAGTTCTTTGCGACGTTCGCTCATGACGCGATCTTTCTTCTCAGGACCAGCCAAAATACGATCGATCGCATCATTAACTTCATCCATGGAAATTTCAGTCAAGTTGCGACGAGCGGCAAGAATTGCTGATTCATTCAGCAAGTTCGACAAATCAGCACCCGTAAAACCAGGGGTCCGACGAGCGATGCGATCGAGATCCACATCCTTGCTGAGGGTTTTACCCCGAGCGTGGACATTAAGGATTTCTAAGCGACCACCGTAGTCTGGGCGATCGACAGTAACTTGGCGATCGAAACGGCCGGGACGCATGAGCGCCGAATCCAAGACATCAGGACGGTTAGTCGCCGCAATGATGATGATTCCGGTGTTGCCCTCGAAGCCATCCATTTCGGTCAGCAGTTGGTTCAGGGTTTGCTCACGTTCATCGTTACCGCCGCCCATTCCTGCGCCACGTTGACGACCCACTGCATCAATTTCATCAATGAAGATGATGCATGGTGCGTTGGCTTTGGCTTGTTCAAACAGGTCACGCACCCGAGATGCGCCCACCCCAACGAACATTTCAACGAATTCTGAACCAGAGATGCTGAAGAAGGGAACACCTGCTTCGCCTGCAACGGCTTTGGCCAGAAGGGTTTTACCTGTTCCGGGAGGACCAACCAAGAGGCATCCTTTAGGAATTTTGGCTCCGATCGCAGTAAAACGATCGGCATTTTTCAAGAAATCGACGACTTCGGCCAATTCAAGTTTCGCTTGATCGATTCCGGCGACATCGCCAAAGGTGACTTGAGTTTGGGGTTCCATTTGAACGCGGGCTTTGGACTTACCAAAGTTCATCGCTTGGTTGCCGGGACCATTCTGCGCGCGACGCAGTAAAAAGAACAAACCCACCAGAAGGACAACCGGGAAAAACAGGCTGCTAGCCAAACGGACCAGTTGTCCTTCTTCCTGTTGAGAGTAGACCGAGATGTCTACGCCGTTGTCTGTCAGCGTCTTAATCAGTGACTGGTCACCGGGAACGAGATTGATCAAAATCTTCTCGCCGGACTCACGCTGCACCACAGCGCGGCTGCGATCGTTACTGATAGCAACTTTCTGGATTTGCTTCTTCTCGACCTGTTGAATAAATTCGCTATATTTCAGGGTCTCTTTGGGCGCGGGCTGACGATCGAAGAACGCCGTCCCGAGAGCAATAACTACGATCGCTAAAAGCGCGTAAAGTCCTGCATTTCTCCACCGTTTATTCACTGGGTGTTTCTCCTTGTTGCGCGGGATGGAATGATCCCAAGTCGTTGTGTTATGTTAACCAATCTTAACGTATCTCTCAGACAGTTGGACGTTTTGATGAGAAAGTCTAATGTCTTTGATGTAAAAATTTTTCACCACATTGTGCCCGTTGACGCAGAAGATGGTCGCACAGGACCAAAGCTGCCATGGCTTCGACCATCGGGACCGCACGCGGCAACACACATGGATCGTGACGACCTTTGGCTGATAGCGTTACGTCAATGCCGTCGCGGGTCACCGTATTTTGCTCTTTGCGAATGGTGGCGGTGGGTTTGAACGCAATGCGAATGATAATGTCTTCCCCGTTGGAGATGCCGCCCTGGATACCGCCCGATCGATTAGTGACCGTGCGAACGCGATCGCCCTCCATGTAAAAGGCGTCATTGTGTTCACTCCCCGTGAGCGTGGTCCCCGCAAACCCTGACCCAATTTCAAAGCCCTTGGTCGCGGGCAACGACATCATCGCTTTAGCCAAATCCGCTTCAAGTTTATCAAACACGGGTTCACCCAAACCCAAGGGGCAGTTCCGAATCACGCATTCAACGATGCCGCCAATAGAGTCACCTTGACGGCTCATTTCCTCAATCAGGGCGATCATTTTTTCAGCAGCTTCCGGATCCGGACAGCGCACAATGTTACTCTCAACCTGCGCTAAGGTCACGGTGGCTGGATCAATGGTGCTCGGCAAGTCTTTAATGGACTTCACATAGGCCACGACTTCGACCTGCGCCAAGTCCTTGAGCACCTGCTTAGCTACTGCCCCAGCGGCCACGCGGCCAATGGTTTCACGAGCGCTCGATCGGCCTCCTCCTGCGACGGCCCGAATTCCGTACTTGGCATCATAGGTGGCGTCTGCATGACTAGGGCGATATTTTTCGGCCATGTCGCCGTAGTCCTGCGATCGCTGGTCTTTGTTGCGCACGGTAATGGCAATAGGCGTCCCCAAAGTGACACCCTCTAGTAACCCCGAGAGAATCTCGCACTGGTCCGCTTCGTTGCGGGGGGTTGTGATTTTGCTCTGGCCCGGACGACGACGATCGAGTTCAAACTGAATCATCTCCCGCGAAATCACAACCTGAGGCGGACAGCCATCAATGACCACTCCCACGCCGCCGCCATGGGACTCTCCAAACGTCGTAATCCGAAATGCCTGTCCGAAGGTACTGCCCATAGCCTGTGCTTTCCGTAGAGAGAATAAGTAAAGATCTTTAAAATGGCGTTAAAAAACGTCAGGAGTTCGATCGTACCAGAGTGTCGATCGTCAGAATTCAGATTCTAAAATCTAAGCTCTGAAATCTAAATCTCCACAATTAGCAGGGGAAACCTGAGAGACCAAAGTATGAAGAGAAACTGTGCAAAGTATGAAGTCTATTCCACTTTTTAAGGATTTCAGAGAAGCTTTGGGAATTGAATTAGTAGAATAAGGCATCCAGTGTGTTTACTGGTTTTCGACAATATCTATGGCTCGGCAATTCAGCATGGTTCAGCAATCCAGTGCAAAAGCCTTCCTTCAGCAGGGCATGAAACACGTCCAAGCCGGTTCATTTTCAGATGCGGTGACGGCTTTTAATCGGGTGATTGACCATCAGCCAGATTGGTATGTGGTGTGGTATGAGCGTGGGAAAGCGCTGATGAAGGACCACCATATCTCGGATGCGATCGCGTCTTTTAAGGAAGTTATTAATATTCGGGAAGATTATTCTCCGGCTTGGAACAACCTTGGTATGGCCCTAGCGTCCGTTCAACGTTACGAGGAAGCGATTGCCAGCTACGATCGTGCGCTTACCCTCAACCGTCACAGCCACAAGACCTGGTACAACCGAGGGAATGCGCTGATGAAAGTCCACGTCTATGAAGACGCTATAGAAAGCTATGAGTCGGGGTTAAAATTACGGCCTGATTATGCAGATAGCTGGTATAATCGAGCACTTTCGTTGACCTATCTAGGCCGTCATGACGAGGCGATTGAGAGCTACGATCAGGCGCTGATCTCTCGCCCTCACTTTTCTAGTGCGCACCATAACCAAGCCAATCTCCTCATGCGGCTCGGGCGTCACAAAGAAGCGCTCTCAAAATATAATCGGGTGCTGGAAGTTAAGCCTAATATCCCTCAGGTGTGGCTCCGTCGGGGCAATGCACTACGCCTACTTGGGTTTCAGGAAGAGGCATTGACGAGCTGTAACAAGGCGATTCAACTTGCGCCTCGACTGGCAGAGGCTTGGCATTACCGGGGCCGAGTTTTGGAAGCGCTCTACCGCATGGAACAGGCGATCGACAGCTATAAGAAGTCGCTTTCCTTGGACCCAACCTTTAATCAAGGGTGGATTGCATTGGGGTTAGCCCAGCGCGAAGAGGGCTTCCACGAAAGGGCGTTAGAGAGTTTCGAGCGGGCCTTGGAACTGGATGCAAACCATGTCGAAACCCTGCGACATCGGGGCAGTCTTCTCCGGAAATTGGGACGGTGGGAAGAATCGGTTCAGACCTAAGCGATGACCGAGCGATTGACCTTCAACCTCGCTTCGATCGGGCCTAGTACGAACGCGGGATTGCCTTCAGTCCCATGGGCTTGCATCTCGAAGCTGTCCACAACTACGACAAAGCCCTCCACATCAATCCTGAATTTTTCGACGCCGCCAGCCGTCACCGCATTGCGCTCCAACATACCCGAGGCTTCCGAATTAAACCTCAGCAGAACTCTAATAGGTTAAAGGCCGATCGATCGACCTCTAACCTCCTGCAAATCAGTCCAGTCACTGGGCGTCTCACTGTAGTACCCAGCCGCCTTCTTGGCTTCCATCTCCACCCAAGCATCTTCGGGAATCCGGGAATTGGGCAGGGGAACGCGGGTGGTAATGGAAATCCCGGACTGAACGATCGCATTATATTTAAGATCGCTCATAGAAATGAATCGATCGATGGTTTGAATACCGAGCCAGTGCAACACGTCGGGCATCAGAACTTGCATTCGGGCATCCTGAATTCCAGCGAGGCATTCAGTACGTTCAAAGTATTGATCTGCGCGATCGCCATTGCGTTTACGGGCGTTGTACACCAGAAACTTAGTCACTTCTCCCAAAGACCTTCCTTCCTTGCGGAAATAAGCAATCACGCCATTCCCACCCAGTTGAGCGGTTTTGACGCATTCTTCGATGCCCTGAATCAAGTAGGGTCTGCACGTACAAATGTCCGACCCAAACACATCTGAACCATTGCACTCGTCATGAACTCGAAGAGCTAACGGGCGATCGCGGTTCGCAATCATGCTGACGTCACCGAGGATGTAAAGCGTGGTGTTGCCCACGGGCGGGAGCCACACCTTTAGATCGGGACGCTTGATAAACTCTGGAAACATTCCCCCCGTCTGTTCATATAGGACATCACGCAGATTTTTTTCGCTGGTGCCAAGACGCATCGCGATGCCGGGAAGATACCACACTGGATCGATCGCAACTTTCGTGACCTGGAGAGAGCCATTTGCTTTGACAATGGTGCCGTCGATGGACAGATCGCCCTGACGAATCGCAGATTGGATTTCGGGTAGGTCAATGTGAGCTTGAGTAATGGCGATCGTGGGGCGCAGATCGACCCCTTGAGTCAGCAAATGCCCGAAGACGTCGGTAATGGAGGCTCCCCACGGATCAAGGGAAACAATGCGATGCGGGTGACCTGATCCTACATGCCAAGCGGGATTGGGTGGGATTTGGACCAGCGGCTGGGTATCGGTCAAATCTGCGCGATGAGTCGGATCAAGCGCGCCTGAGGCAATAGAAAGCGATCGGTAGATGCTGTAGCTGCCGCCATGGGTGCCGATGACGTTGCGATCACTGCGTTGGGTAAGAGTGCCGACGATGGCACCGCGTTCTAAGGGATTTTCAGCGCCCCAATGAATCAGCGTATGGCACGGGAGAGGCATCCTGGATTTTGCGAGAGACAACTTAATTGCAGTCAAGACGTGGCCCTAATTTTTGGAGGGCTTCGATGATGTGAAGGTTGGCTTTCGGGAATGGGTATTGAGATAATTCGTCTAGCGTAACCCACTTGATCTCGTCACACTCGATCGTCATCGGTTCGCCTTTAACATAGCGGCAATGGTGAACGTTTAGGGTGACTTTAAAGTGGCTATAGGTATGGTCTAGGCTCATCAATGCTTCTTCAACAGCAATTTCAATGCCCAGTTCTTCCTGAATTTCACGAAAAATGCACTCAGGAATCGTTTCTCTCGCCTCCAGCTTTCCCCCTGGAAACTCCCACAAACCGCCAAACATACCTTCTGGTTTGCGTTTGTCTATAAGAATTCGAGTTCCAGGCTGGTCCCAGATAACCGCGACGCCAATTATTTTGTGGGGGAGAACTTTTTTGGGTTCAGTCATGGGTCTTAGGTGTTGAATCCCTAGATTGTACGACTTGCACTGACTCATCCACGGACAGTCTTGACAAGACGGGCTTTTTGGGGTGCAAAGGGTGGCCCCGAGATCCATAAAGGCTTGATTGAAATCTCGACCCGACGCCTGTTTGGCGTTAGGGTATTCTACGAGTTGCTGCGACAGTTGCCAAAGATCATCAATCGCCCGATTCGGAGGCACGTCTAGGGCAATCATCCGGGCCAGTACCCGTTTTACATTGCCGTCCATAATCGGCAATGCCTGCCCAAAGGCCGAACTCAAAATTCCACCAGCCGTCGTCCGCCCAATGCCCGGAAGCGTCATTGCGTCCTCGTAGCGCTTCGGAAAGACCCCGCCAAATTTTTCAATAATGATTTGCGCGGACCGATGTAAATTTCGCGCTCTTGCATAGTAGCCCAGACCCTCCCAGGACTTCAGAACGTCTTGGCTATCCGCGCTTGCTAAGGCGTCTAAAGTGGGAAATGTGGTGAGCCATCGCGCAAAATAAGGCAGCACAGTCTTGACTTGGGTTTGCTGGAGCATAATCTCCGAAACCCAAATTTGATAGGGATCTCGCGTTCTCCGCCACGGTAAATCTCGCCCCCGATCGGCGTACCACCCGAGCAGCAATGGATTGAGCTTCGATACATCTAGGGTGGACATCTCCAAGGTTGAAATCAAGACTAATCGTCCAACTCAACCTGTCGATCGGCAATCTCTTGGATATTTTTGAAATGTCCAGTTCTGCCCGCCCAGAGCATTCCCAGAATCGTAAAAATACCGACGGGAATCACGACCCACACTAGGGACCAGACAACGATCGTTCCATCGCCGACCCCAAACCAACTGCCATGGACCGCCATTTTACTGGGATCGTTCATAGCGTCTGTCATGTGGTCTGCAACGTGATTTGCCAATACGTGATTTACCAACGCTGTCATCATGATGGGAGTTCCTCTGGGGGATCAACTTTCCACGCCCCTAAGGATTGAATGTAATCGGTTAAGTCAGACAATTCCTGTTCTGTTAAATAATCGTAAGCTGGCATGATCGACTGAGGGTTATATTCTCGTGGATTCTTGAAGTGCCCGATCAAATATTCCCGCGCGTAGTCGCCCGATTCCTTGCCCCAGACTTGACCTTCGTTGCTCAAATCTGGACCCTGGCGAGACGTTCCAAGGACGTGAGGAATGTCGTAATAGTAGTCTCCTGCTTTGGACACGCCATAAGCTTCGACCATGCTGGCGTCGGCTTTGACGTTGCGGACTTGCTGGGAGTGGCAGTAGACGCAGCCTTCTCGGGTGTAAATGGCGCGGCCAACCTGCTGGGTAGGCGTGTATGCGACGAGTTTGGCGCTGGGTGCGCTAATATCTTGGCTAAAAACGGGGGCGATGACGAGACCGCTGAAGGCGATGCCAAAGAGAACAGACAGGGCAATGATGATCGGGAACTCGCGGATGAACTTAAATTTCATCGGTTTGAATAACATAAGACGTACTTAGGGATTGAGGAAAGGTGAGATTTTCTAAACGCACTAAGGGACTAGCAATTAAATAACGCCCCGCTTTTTTAAACCCCATGCAAAGCCTACAACCACCAATTCTGGGGGCTTCGGAAATTCATGTTCCCCCAGAATTGGGGGCTAGGGGGCCTCTTCGCCAGGGACTGTATTTTCATGCTGGTCCTTAATGAAAGACTTCAGCTTCAACAGCTTCAACAGTAATTAGATTGTCCGGACGAGTGACGGTGCGCCAGATATTCCAGGCAAACAGAACTTGGGCGATGAGCAGAAGGCTGCCACTTCCGGCACGAGCAACGTTGTACCAATAGCGCATTCCCATGACGCCTTGAACGGAGTTTCCGGCTTCCCATTGGGTGCCTTCTAGCCAGCCGAGGGTGCCCATGGAAACGACGTAGCCGATCGTACCGAACACCGTGAGCCAGAAGTGCCACTCCGCCAAGGGTTTGGAGTATTCACGCTTGAGCGATCGTTCGAGGTAGAAGTAAATAAATGCCGCAAGTCCCGCCAACCCAAAGCCCACAAATCCAAGATGCACATGGGCAATGGTGGTGCTGGTGAAGTGGAGTTTTGCATTTAAGTCCATAATGGCGAGACTGCTACCCCAGAGCGACGTGCCAACATAGGACAGGTAAGCCAAAATGCTAAACCGGAACCCAATGTCGCGCTTGAGCAGGCCCCATTCACCCCAAGCCGTGCCGCCGAAGTTGACCATGGTTGCAAATGTGGGGATCAGCATGGCGATCGAAGCCGTTACCGAAGCCGTCATCACCCAACCAGGAACAGGACCCCAAATGACATGATGTCCGCCATTCCATGGATAGAATGCCGCTAACGTCCAAAAACCCAGAAATGAAATCGCATGGCTGAACAGCGGCTTATTGAGCTGTTTCGGAACAATGTAATACAAGGTAGCGAGTCCGAGAGTCGTGAGCCACAGGCCAAACAGGTTGTGGCTATAAAACCAATTCACGATCGCGTCTTCGATTCCTCGGAAATTCATCATGTTTCCGAGCGTGTAATAAATCGGGAACGGGATAATCGCGAGGAGGATGTACCACAGCGACACGTATAGCCGAGGCTCCTTACGAATGGTGATGGTGGAAAACAAATTCCCAGCGATCAGAATTTCTAGAATCCCGATCATCATGTCAAAGGGAAACGGCAACTCCTCATATTCTTTTCCCTTACTAAATCCCATCAAAATTCCCAGCAATCCGCCGAGCAAGTTGATGTTCCACCCCCAAGCGGTGAGGACGCCGAGGGTTTCAGAATACAAGTTGGACTGGGTAAGACGCGGCACCATATAAAATGCAGCCCCCAGGTATCCCATGCTCATGAACCCGAAGAGGCCCACGTTTACATGGACAGGCCGCAGTCTGCCATAGGCCAAGGCAGGGACGCTCTGCAAAAACTCAGGGTAAAATAACTTGATGGCTTCAATTAGGCCGATCGAAGCAGCGACCACCATCCAGAAGACGCCTGAAAAGAGCCAGACTTGCATGGCGTGGTCTTTTCGCTCTAGGGCTGGAATGGCGATGAGTTGGGCAAAACTGGGGCGATCGTTTGCACCTAAATTATCGCTCGGTAGACTAGAAGTAATTGTGGGAGTGTCATTGCTCATAATGTGCGGCGGATCGATAAGATTGAGTTTCGTGTGGAGTCTATTACATTTCTTTTCATTATATTTATTATTGTAATGGTGAAGATAAAGGTTCGTTATCATTCCAGAATGATCTACAGAATGATTACAGAAAGTAATCGATTGGGGGATGGGAAGCGGTAGGATGCCCGAAGAGACGATCGGGTCTATGCGTAGACTTTTTTCCCGCGATCGAGATTCACCATGACCTTTCAGCAAAAAACAATTCTGTGGCGACCCGTGATGGCGGTGGCGGTGGTGCAGGGGGCGATCGTGCTGATGTGGGTGGTGTACAACTTGTATCTCCCAAAGTTGCTGAAGGATTTGGGCTATGCGCCGTCGCTGGGGTTGATGCTGTTGGCGATTGAGGGGATGTTGGGGGCGGTGTTGGAGCCGTTGGCGGGGACGATTAACGATCGGATGTTGCGAGGTTTTGGGGTGCAGTTCCCGTTGATATTGGCGGGTGCGCTGGTCAGTGCGTTGATGTTTGTGCTGATTCCATGGGTGGCGCTGTGGGGATTGTCAGCATTGATAATGAAGTTTTTTTTTGTGGTGTTAATACTTCTTTGGGCAGCGGCGATGGCGACGTTTCGGGCACCCGTCTTGTCGCTTCTGGGCCGATATTCTAATCAAACTCAGCTTCCTCAAGCGTCGAGTGCGCTAATGATGTCAGGTGCTCTGATGCAAATCTTTAGTGTGCCGAGTCAGAAGGGGATTTTGGAATGGCTGGGTCCGTTTTGGACTTTTGGGGTGAGCGGGGGAGTGTTGACGGTGGCGATCGCGGGACTCTATGCGGCGGGTCCGATGCAGTCATTGACGAAGGCACCGCCGGGGCGACCGAGCCAGGGAATGGATTTGGGACGGGTATTGGTGTTGGTGTTTTTGGGCGGGGCGATCGCGTTGGGTCTGATGATGGTTTGGAAGGTGTTGCTGCCGCAGCCAACGATGGATTTAGGGTTGTCGATTTTTATGGCGGGTAATCTTTTATTCTTGCTTCCGGCAGGTTGGATTGCGGTTCGCGTGGGCAATGTTCGATGTTTATTCTGGGCATTGGTGAGTGCGATCGCATTGGTCTTAATGTTGATGCTCCCAGCGTTGTGGCCTGTGGCTTGGTTCGGATTAGGCATTGCGATCGCATTCGTGATGAACGCAGCGTTGCCGATCGCTATTGCACAAGCCACTGCAAATCGGACGGGGGTTGCAGTAGGAGCTTATTTTGGCGGGGTGGCGATCGCGGGGGCTGTTGTGAATTTCTTGACGTTGGCGATCGGGCCGTTGTTACCGGATGTTGCGTCTGGGTTGACCGTTGTGGCGTTTACAGGTGCGATCGGTTGTGTGTGGCGGTTGTATCCGAAGCCGTGGCGCTTTGGGGTGTAGGGGGTTCGATCGGCGCTCAAATATTTTCTCTGCTA
>ENA-OFCD01000116-OFCD01000116.1-metagenomes-genome-assembly--contig:-NODE-116-length-51692-cov-5.087476_pt1 | contig 51692 bp, 51 predicted proteins | sample MGYA00153392_OFCD01 | MGnify analysis MGYA00153392 | reverse complement strand
GCATTCGTCGCACCGCCATAAAAATCCGCGGCTCCGTATACGGCGGCCGCCAAGAGTGCGAGGACGACCGCCACGCGCTACCGGCCGGTCGGATCGAGCGCGTCGCGCAAGCCGTCGCCAAGGAGATTGAAGCCGAGCACGAGCGCCGTGATCGAAAGCCCCGGAAAGATCAGCGCCCAAGGCGCCGATATCCAGTAGTCTCGAGCGTCGTTGAGCATCGCTCCCCATTCAGGCGTCGGCGGTCTCGCACCGAGGCCGAGATACGAGAGTCCCGCGGCTTCGAGTTCGGCCGTCGCGATGCCGAGCGTCGCTTGCACCAGCAACGGCGCAAGAATATTCGGAAGGATGTGGCGAATCAGGATCCCAGGCGTGCTCGAGCCGATCGCCCGGGCCGCTTCGATGTATTCGAGCTCGCTGACCGCTAGGACCGACGAACGTGCGAGCCGAGCATATTGTGGAATGTAAACGATGCCTACCGCGATCATCAGGTTGTTGATACTCGGGCCGAGGATCGTCGTGATCGCGATCGCGAGAATAATTGACGGGAACGCGAGCATCACGTCCATCGCACCCATGAGGACCGTATCGACGCGTCCACGCTGATAGCCCGCGAGCAGGCCGATCGCCGTGCCGATCGTGATGGCAAGGCCGACCGCGACGAAGCCGATCCGAATCGAAATGCGCGATCCATAAATAATTCGTGCGAAGAGATCGCGTCCGAGCTTATCCGTCCCGAAAATGTGGCCCGAACTCGGGGGGATTCCCTGTTGCGCGAGATTTTGTGCTAGAGGATCGCTCCCCGATACCAATGGAGCGAAGATCGCTCCTAGAACTATCGTAACGACGATCCCGAGCCCGATAATCGCGCCGGGCATCCGGCGAAACTTTCGCCACGTGTCGGCAAAAAACGTCCGCGCTGGCTTCGCGTCCGCCGTATCTGGGAGGCTCTGTGCGTCCCGCGGAACGACGGTTCTCAAAAACTCTACTCTCTCGAAGCAAGGATTTTAGCTAGCATTAACGGATTCTCAGGAAATAACCCAACCCCTGTACGCGCACGAGGAGATTAAGTGTACGGAACTTTGCCTATTCGCTCACGAGGTAGACGACTTCTCGTCGGCCTCCTACTCGCGGTTACTCTGTTTATGAACTCCGCCGGGACCCTCTTTGCTGGGACGACGGGCACGATCAACGGCACGGTCACCGATTCGAAAACCTCGCTACCCATTGCAGGAGTGGTCGTCTCTGCGGTTTCGCCGTCGGCGAATCTCAATGGCAAAACAGACGCGAAAGGGTTCTATTCTTTCAGCGGCGTTTCGCCCGACACGTACGCGGTTTCTTTTGAATTCCCCGGATTTCAACCCGCATCTACAACGGGCGTAAACGTGTTTCAAGATGTCACGGCGACCGTCAATTCAACGCTTACCAAATCGCTTTCGACGATTGGTCGTGTAACCGCTCGAAGCGTTTCCGGCGCTTTCCAGCCGGGACAAACGCAGGACACGATTTCGATTGGCACCGCGCAAATTGAAGCGATCAACGGTCGTGAGTTCAACACGAATGAAAGCAATCTCCTCACATCATTGCCCGGTGCGAGCCTTGACTCGAGTGGATACCCCGTTTTACGAGGTGGCCGCGAAAATGAAGAAGGCTATAACTTCGAGGGCATCAGTATCGTTGACTCGTTCACGAATCAATTCCAGAATTCGCTATCGGTCAACGGCATCGCAAACTTCCAACTCACGCCCGGCGCCGGAAACGCGACCGTCGGAAACGCGGGAACTGGAACGATCAACTACACGGCCAAGCGCGGCACGTACCCCGGCTTCGGCTCGCTCGAACTCGAGACGCAATCGTCGCCGTTCACACACCAGCTGACCGCAGAATATGGCTTCTCTACCCCGAACGGAAATATCTCGAATTATGTCTCCTTTATCGGCCAACGCGCGGGAAGCCAAATCGGCCCCAGGGGAACCAGCGCCGTCGATATTGGACAGTTTAACGGCGGCCTGTCCGACTTCTCGGAAAACAATATCGTGGACAACTTTATCTACAAATTCGGCTCGAACAAAAATTATGAATTGCAACTCCTCTATCAGAATCAGATCGATAAATTCGGCTTCAACTACGGTGGAACCGAAAACTTGCGCCAGGAACTGGGCGACCCGTATTTCCAGTCCGGCAATAGCTACCCGTCGTTTTATTCATTCCTAGGCTTCACGAATACAGAAATCGCAGGAGCCTTCAGCCCCTTACCGGGCCAAGGGCGGATCGACGGATTCCTAAGCACAAACTCGCAGTATCAGCCCAACGCCCTTTACAAAGTCCAGCTCTCGCATAATTTCGATCCGTCGACATTCCTGCGGCTGGCATACTATGGCGTCGACGCCGTCTCGATCTTCGATCTTCCAGATCCGAACATTTTCGGCGCCTACCTGCTCCAAGGCAGCACGCGTTCCGGCTTCTCCGCCGACCTCACGAAGCAGTTCAATTCGAAGAATCTCGTGCAGATCGGCGCTAAGTTCGAATATCAGCATCCGATCGACTTCATCGATTCATACGATAACGCGGCCATAGCGGTCGGACTCGGCGCACAAACCTTCGGCGTAGGCCGGGCCAAGGGATTTGAATTCGCCGACTTCCTATCGCCAACCGACGCGAATTGTAATGGCATCCTCACTAACGTGTTCGGCGCTACTTCAACGTGCGGGTATCTCGCACAGTTCTTCGGCGGGACCACCCCGAAGATTCCGAATTACGTTCGTAGCGCGCAGTTCGATCGTGGCGATATCTCGGCGTATATCAACGACCAATTCCAAGCGACGTCGAAGCTGAAGATCGAAGCCGGGGTGCGACTCGACGGCAATGCCACACACTACCCCGCGACCTTCGACGGCGAAAAAACTAACGTTCCCAATAATGCAGCGCATCCGCTCATCCCGGAACCACGCTTAGCTGCGTCGTTTACGGCAACGAAGCGCGATTCGTTTCGGGCGTCGTTCGCGCGGAGCATTCAGTACGCTCCGCTGCTCGACGTCGCACGCACGATCGATCGGTCCGTTTTCAACCCGTACAACAACATCCCGTCATACGACGTACTTTCGGGGCCGTTCGATCCGAATAACCCTTCCGCGACCGCTGCTTCGGTCTGCGGTAGCAAGCAGAAGAGCCTCTGCCCGAACTACGGGGAACAGCTCTTCGCCGAGTATCAGTATGGCGTGGTCGGTTCACCCATCCAGCCCGTAAAGCCCGAAACCTTTACGAGCTACGATTTCACGTACTCGCACGATTTCGGTGGCGGAGTCGGCGCACGCGTCACCCCGTTCTATACGCGCGGCTATGACATTATCGACCGCGTCGCGAGCGTAACGGGCTTCAACCCGGTCTCGAATAAGCCGATCCTCGGACCCGCCGTGGCGACAAATCTGGGCATCGAGCGTACGACGGGCGTCGAATTCCAACTTACGCGCGAAGCCCGCTATGGTTTTTCGGGCCAAGTCTCCGCAACGTACATCAACAAGCTCTCGAACGTCCCGCCGCTTGCAGCATCCGAAGATTTCTTCCCGACGATTCCTTCGGCGTCTCTCGCGCTCGGCAGCATCTACCGCGTCGGGTATCTATCGCCATTCCAAGCCACAGCTGCCATCCAGTACAAGACGAGAGGTGGCCTGCGTATCAACCCCCAGATCACGTACAACAAAGGCTATCCGCAGAATCAAGGGCTACTCTTCCCAACCTTTGTCAATGGCGTTGCAACGACCGTGCCGATCACGGATGTGACCGGACCCGGCGTCGGCCGGAACCCCACCCAATTCGTCGACCCGGCGAACCCCGGGACGGTTTTCAACCCCAACGTTTTGGCGAAGCTCGGAACGCCGGAAAGTGCGTCACCCGGCGGCATACTTTCAAACGCACGGTTTAACACGAACCTGACGGTTGAGTTATCGCCGCCGAACAGCAAATCGACCATCGGCGTTCAGATCTTCAACCTCTTCAACCAACTCTACAACCGTCCGAACCTCAACACGGCTCTCCAGCCCGTGGCCAATGGCGTTCTTGGACCGCAGACTGGCTTGCTACCGAGCTATGCGTATCCGTTCGCTAAGCAGGTTCCATACCTGGCTCCAACGCCCGTGTCGCAATTCGGAAACTCTCCCTACACCATTTTCCAGGGAAACACGCCGACGAGCTTCCTCTTTTACTTCCAGCAGAAACTCTAAGACGGTGATAATGCTTAAGAAAAGCCTCGGTCTACTCGGCGCAAGTATGCTACTCGCGTCGTGTACCAGCGGCAACTCCGCAATCGAGCCGCCCTTTAAATCGGTCGACGTCGCGACTAACAAATTGACGTTCGCCGTCGGCACGGCAAATTTCCAGGGGCTCACGACCGGGCTCAATACGGTCGTGAGCTTTCGACAGGCGAATGGCTCGTCGGGAAGCCTTGTGAACACCCCCACGATCACTGGGCCCGCTGGTTTCCTCGTTCCATCTGTTTCGAGTGCCGGCATCGATGCCCGCACCTCCAGCATTACGGGCGCGCCTCAGAATCAGCAACCGGGTGGCACGGTCACGAGTGACACGTTCGGGCAAGCCGGGGGTGCGTTCTCCTATGGCTTTCTGCCACTCAATGCTTCGAACCAAGCAGTTTTTGGAAACAACGGCTACGATCCATACGGACAGCCCATTTATCCAGAACTGATCCCCGGCTACACAAGCGACCCCACAACGACGACATTCTTTCCGCCGGTCTTCTTCGGAGGACCGCCGGCTTACACAAATATCCGAACGGGTACGTATCCGTCGGGTTTCAGCGGCTTTTCACAAGGCTTCGATATCTTTGCCGGCACGACGCTCGCGACGGGGAGCTATGTGCTAAGCGTCGTGATCCCGCAGAGCCCAACGACCAACGCGACGGTAAGCACCACAGCGACGCTCGCGAGCGTCGCTGCGCTTCCGACGTACGCGACACCAACCTTCACCGGTGATGGCGCAGGCGGTGCGACGATCACGATTCAAATACCGGCCGGCGTTACGGAAACGCTCGTAGACGTTGTTGATCGTGGACCGAGCCCGGCGGCGAACCCGGCTCCGACGCCGTGCCACGGCGCCTACAAAGCGCCATACTACTACACAATCGTTGATAAGACGCCTGGCCCCGCTGCCGTGACGGTCACTTTGCCTGGGAATGTCGGCCCGATCTTGCCGACCACTGGGGCCGCGTCGCCGACATTCTGCATGGGCGATCGTTACCGTGTCTATGCCGTCGGTACCGATTATCTCGCGTACGAATCCGGGCCGGGCCAACCCGCTTCAGGCGGGCTCGCACAAGTTCCGAGCTTCTTGAATGGGCCTCAGTCTGACATTACGATTTCGACTCGCGCGTCGGGAACGTACTAGCGAGGGTCACGAACGCGTCGTAACGCTAACGTAACTCGTAAAAGCGGGCTGGAAAAGAATCTCCAGCCCGCTTTTTTTTCGTGCCTCGACCCATCAAATCGCGAAGGAAGTTCTTGTCGCACAGAAATGGGGCCGGGCCTAATTTTTTTTTTTACAGCAGGCATAATCAAGCCCTTTAGAACTCTAGGCGTTACAGTAAGGACCGTAAACACGGCAATTGATGCTCATACTTGCGCAACCTGTTCGCCCGCTGTAACGCAAAAAAGAAGCGAAAGCCGAATCGAAAGTTGTTAGCCAAAACATCTCTGCGTGCGTTGTTAATTTCATCAGTTCGGGCGCCGGGCGCCGTCCGAAGCAGTACGCCGGAAGGCCCGTCTTTCTTAACGCGATAGCCCGAGAGCGCTCTTACGCTACGAGCGTCGGACGCCGTGCGTGAAAATTCGTGCGGCTCTGGTACGAACGCGCTATGCTCGCGAGTTTTACCTCTTCGAACGGTCGTCCGAGCAGGGCGACTCCCGTGGGCAACCCGCGTTCGCCAAAGCCGTTGGGACAGCAGATCGCGGGCCACCCGGTGAGGTTGCCCGCGGCAATGAGGTCCACTGCGCCCGGAAACTTCGGATACGCCGTCCCGAATGGCAGCGCGATCGGATACGCGACCGTGGGAAGCGATGGCGACACGATCGCATCGTACGCACCGAAGGCCAAATCGAAATCGGCGATCATGATCGCGCGCTGGCGGAGTGCGTCGATGTAATCGACGGCCAGCGTTGCGTAAGCAACATACCCACCCGTGCGGTCGGTTTTTGCGGTCAGTTCACGCGCGACACCGCTTTCGATGAGGTCGCGAAATGCGGAAGCTCCCTCGGCGTTGACGATCGTCCCGACGGCGGAGCCGTAGGGATGATCCGGCAGCGCGACGTCGGGGACGAGATCGCAGAATTCCGCGAGCACCGCAAGCGAGCGCTGAAAGGTCGCTCTGATGGCAGGCATCGTCTTCTGCGTCGCTTTCGCGAGAATGCCGATGCGCGGCCGTCGTCGCGAGATGGTGAACGGCTGATCGACGGACGTCGGATCCTTGGGATCTGAGCCCGCGATCGCGCGCAGGATCGCGTCGCAATCGTGTGCCGACCGCGCGATTGGCCCGAGTTTATCGAGTGTCCAACAGAGCGCCATCGCGCCGTGACGGCTGACGCGGCCGTAGGTTGGCCGCAAGCCCGTCACGCCGCAAAACGTCGCGGGGTAGAGAATCGAGCCGCACGTCTCCGATCCGATCGCGAAACCGACGAGACCCGCGGCGACAGCCGCTCCCGACCCGCTCGACGAACCGCCACTCCAATAATCACGATTCCACGGCGTGCGTCCGGGTCCAGTGAACGACGCGTCGGCCTCATTATATCCGAAGCCGCCCGCCAGTTCGACCATCGAAAGTTTCGCGAGCAGCACGGCGCCTGCATCTTGCAATCGCTTCACGACCGTTGCGTCGAAATCGAACTGCTGCGTTCGGAACGGCGCCGCACCCCAGGTCGTTGGCGCATCGACCGTTGCGAGCAAGTCTTTTGCACCATAGGGGATGCCGTGAAGCGGACCGCGCACGATACCTGACCTACGTTCGCGATCGGCACGTTTTGCTTCGCGCCGCGCTCGATCGTGCATGATCGTGACGACGGCACCATACGCGGCACCATATTTCTCGAGCCGCGCGAGATAGAGGTTCGTCAATTCGAGCGAGGAGATGCGCCTCGCGGTCATCAGCCGCTGGAGTGTCGTTGCGTCGGCGAACGCTATATCATCGGGCGTCATCGCGGCGGTACCGCAAAGATCGTCACCGGTTCGTCGGCGTTGCGCAATCGTTTATTCTTCGGATTGAGGCTCGCGCCGGCATCTGCGTTCTCGTCTATTGCGCGCGCTATCGTTTCGATAGTCTCATCCGTCAGTTTTGGATCGAATCGGCGCATCGACCGTGCTGCCGCGAGCGCCGCTTCAGACGGCCGTTTCGATGCGGCAACTTTCGATGGCGCGGTCGACTTCGCAACCGCCTCGATCGCGCTTGGATTTCGTATCTTCATTTCGATTGCACTTTGTCACGATGACGGTCGGCGACCTTTCGACAAATGTGTTCTCGTTCGGTCGCGATCAGTCGTCGAGCATATCGAGAAATGCATCGGCGACGCGGAGCATATCAGGAATTTTTTCGAAGACAAACGTATCGCCGTAGCTGACTTCGCGCATGATCGCGTATCCGTCGGGGCTCGGATCGCGAAGCATTAAAAGCCGATTTTCCTTGAACGTGGACGAGGAGATAATCGAGGATTCCAGAGCGCGCGTAGAGCATCGCGATGATGCCGAAATCGTAAGCGAACGACGAATCGATCGGGTGCGGGATACGGCCGCCACGCGTATCCCCCGCGATCGTACGGAAAGATCGCGAGATCGGGTTGCGGTTCGTTGAAGTCCCCCCGATCGGCGGCATCTCGATCAACTCACCGTCGATGAGTTCGACGCGCGCGCGATCGTCGAGTACGCCCGCCTCGAACAGATGATGGTATTCGGAGACGGTGAAGGAATAGCGCTTAAATTCGACTGCCATATCATTCATGCGAGGGTACCTCGGCGAGATGAACCGGTCGTTGCCGTGAATTTTCCAACAGCTTACCACGAGGCCGGACCACGCCGCTCACGACGTGGCGGTCACCGCTCGCCAATACATGAAAATGGCCCGCCGCATGTGCGCACGAGCCACTTTCCGCAAGCCTTGGGTCGCCGCGCGGCCTAGACTTCCATCACGACCGGAATGACGATCGGCTTGCGTTTCGTCTTCTCGTAGATCGCTTTTGAGAGACCCTGACGGATGTGCTCCTTGACCGTGTTGACGTCGCGAATGCCCTCGGCGCTACACCCCGCGAGCACGTCAGCGACCTTCTTCTCAAGCTCGTTCATCACGTCGCCGGATTCCGGTAAATAGAACACACCGCGCGTCACGAGATCGGGGCCCGCGACGACACGCGCTTCCTCGGCGTCGACCGTGACGACGACCATCATGATGCCATCGATCGAAAGATGCTTGCGATCGCGCAAGACCGCTTCGCCGATATCGCCGACTCCGCTGCCGTCGACCATGACGTTCCCGCCGTACGTCTTGCCGACTTTCTCCGCGCCAGCTTTCGTAAATTGCACGACGTCGCCGTTTTCGATGACGTAGCAATTCTTTTCTTCGACGCCCGTCTTCTGCGCGAGGCCGGCGTGGGTGACGAGCATGCGATACTCGCCATGAATCGGGATGAAGTATTTCGGGCGCACGAGGTTGAGCATCAGCAAGAGTTCTTCTTGCGATGCGTGCCCCGAGACGTGCGCGGTACCGGCCGACGTGCCGTGGATGACGGTCGCGCCAAGCCGATAGAGGTTATTGATCGTCTTACCGACGCTCTTCTCGTTTCCGGGAATCGGCGTCGCCGAGATCACGACGGTGTCGCCCGCGATGATCTTCATGCGCGGATGGTCGCGCACCGCAAGGCGCGAGAGCGCCGACATCGGTTCGCCCTGCGAACCCGTCGTAATGACCACCACTTCGTTCGGCGGATATTTATCGATGTCTTCGAGCCGGATCATCCGATCTTGCGGCATCTTGAGATAGCCGAGATCGGTCGAGTAATGCACCACGTTCATGAGCGAGCGGCCGAGCAATGCGATACGCCGATTAAAACGGATCGCGTTGTCGACGACCTGTTGGATGCGCGGCACGTTCGATGCGAACGACGTGACGATGATACGGCCCGCTGCGCGCGCGAAGATGTTCGCAAACGCATCGCCGACGATGCGTTCCGACGGCGTGTGCCCCGGGCGCTCGGCGTTGGTGGAATCGGAGAGCATCGCGAGGACGCCGTCTTCGCCGATGCCCGCAATTGCGGCAAAGTCGGCGGGGCGTCCGTCGATCGGCGTTTGATCGAATTTAAAATCGCCCGTGTGGAAGATCGTGCCAAGCGGCGTCGAGATCGCGAGCGCGCAGCAGCCGGCGAGGCTGTGATTGATGTGCACGAATTCCGTCTCGATATTGCCGTAACGCACGACGTCGCCCGGTTGCACGGCGACGAACTTCTTATCGTTGAATTTGTTGTCGCGCATTTTCGCACGGATCAGCGCGAGCGAGAGCGGCGTGCCGACGACGGGGATATCGAATTCGCGCAGGAGGTACGGGATGCCGCCGATGTGGTCTTCGTGGCCGTGCGTGACGAGCAGCGCGCGAAACTTATCTTTATTCTCGCGTAAATACGAGAAATCGTTGATGACGACGTCGACGCCGAACATCGTGTCATCGGGGAACATGAGGCCGCAGTCGACGACGACGATGTCGTCGTTGGTTTCGATGACCGTCATATTGCGACCGATTTCGCCGCAGCCGCCGAGCGGAATGATCCTTACGTAGGGCTCGTTCGGCGCTTTTGCGACGACGAGCGTGGTGGCCGGGGCCCGGCCGTTACCGTTTCGGTTATCCAAAAAACGTACTTTCCGACTTGCCGACGCGAAGGCGCGGCGTGATTCTCTTCGTGAGGTGAATTTGACGTGTTTTTTTTCGCATTCGTTACCTTGCTCGCCATCTCCGTGGCGCCAGCCGCGCCCGCCGACGGAGGCCTCTCCTCTTCGGCGCACCCCTCGCCTCCTTCCGCACGAGGGGGACACGCCATTGCGAGCGATGCCTACGCGCTGCGCGCACGGCGTCGTTTCGCCGCCTATCTCCGCTTGCGGCTTTTGGAGATGCGCGAAGCGGGTCTCCAACGTGCGGCCGACGTCGTCGAGCGACGTCTCCCGATCGACACGCTCATTCCCCAGCGTCGCTCGCCCTGACGCGAAGCATTCGAGCACAAAGAGCGAACGAGGAAGGACGTGAGTTCTGTTCCCCAGCCATCCTCGAACGATGCGCCGCTCCCCAAGGCGGGGTTATCGTTACCGCGCGATATCATCATCGCCCCGGCACGCGCCTTCGCGAAGATCGCCGCAACGCACGAGTGGATCCCCGCCTACGCCGTTATCGTCGTCGCGACCCTGTGCACGACGGCGCTCGTGGCGCCCGCCCTGGTTCACATCGCCGCCGTGACCCCGCCGCCTCCCGGCACGACCGCCCCACATGGAGCCGCGGCGATCGCGACCGCGCAGCGTGGGCTCATCGCAACCTATGCCGTCGGTCAAGTCACGATCCCGCTTCTGCTGATCTTACTGACGGCATCGGCCCTGACGACCGTGGCCCGCTTCAAAGCGCAGACGACTTCGTATGTCACGTACGTCTCGCTCGCGGCGAACTGCATGATCCCCTCGGTGATCGGCGGGCTTCTCACGGCGGTCGGGATTCGCGCACACGATCCCGCTAGCTTCGCGAATATCCAAGGCTTGTTGACCGCCGTGCCGACTAATCTCGCGATCTTTGCGAATCAACGCAACGATCGGGAAGTCGCGTTTTTGGCGCGATTCGATCTCTTCGACGTGTGGTCGTACGTGTTGCTCGCGTTCGGTTTTAGCGAGATCGCGAAGGTGAAATTCGCGACCGCGCTCGGCGTCGCTTTCGGGCTGAGCTTTCTCTTCGCGATCTTATTTTAAGGGGAACGGACCCACGCGAAACTTACGCCTCCCGCGTGTGTATTCGCGGCCAAGGAGAGTGAAGTATGGTCGTTGACACCGTCCCGCCGTCACGGAACGGCCTCGCCGTCGCATGGGATCTCATCGTCGCGCCACGTACGGCATTCGCCGCTCTCCGCGAACACGGGACGTGGATCGCCGCATTCGCAATCGTCTGCGTGCTCGGGACGCTCGGCGCGTACTTGCAGGTGCCCGCGGGCCAACATATCCTCACGACCACGTTCGCGCACCAAATCGCGACCGATCCCAACCTCGCGGCGATGACGCCCGAAAAGCAAAAACAGGCACTCGAATTCGGTTCGATCGCGCAACGGTACGCATGGCTCGCATTTCCGCTGATCGCAATCGTCGGCATCGCGTTTTCTGCACTTATCCTGACGGTCGCCGTCGCCATCGGCAACGGGACCGCGTCGTACGCAAGGCTCTTCGCGCTCTGCGCGAACATCGCGATCATCAATTATGGGATCGCCTACCTCATCATCGGTCTGCTCGCCACGCGCATCGGTGCGGACAATTTTGCGAGCTCGCGCGATCTCATCGCGTTGCTCCCGAGCCCCGCGCGATTCGCGCCCGACAACGCACCGAAACTCGCGACGTTGCTCTCGGCGCTCAACCCGTTCCAGCTCTGGTCCTTCGTGCTGCTGACGCTGGGTCTGCGCGACGTTTCCGGCGTCCGCATGCCGATCGCAATCGTCGCCGCCATCATCGTTACGTTCGGAAGCACGCTCGTCGCTGCCGCCTTGGTGAAATGATCGTTCTCCCTACCACGACTTCCCGCGTCACTCTGGCGGCGGTCGCGTTTTCGCTCCTCGCGCTCGCCTCCGTCGCAGTGCCCGCGCAGGCGCGCCCGCACGACGCTCGCCCGACGCCGCCGCCGCCGGGTGCTCGACGTGCCGAACGGCTCGACGCGCTCGGCGCCGTACGGTATGCGCTCGATTTTGCGCCGGCGCTCCTCGCGCAGCGTGCATCGATCGCGAGCGTCGATTCGAGCTTCACGCGCGCGCGCGCGGCCGAGTATCCGACCGCGACGGCGCAACTGCAGAATCAGATCGCGAAATCGAGAAATCAAAGCGGCCAATTCGCGCAATTCGGCGTGTCGCCGACGAGCAATTTCTCACAGAACACCGCACAACTGAGTTCGACGTACGATCTCTACAACGGTACGCGGCAACTCGCCGCGGGTCAGGCCAAGCGACAACTGCAGGGCGCGATTCTCGAACTCGCACGGCTGCAAGAACAAACGACGATCTCGGTCTCGAACGCCTTTTTCGCGCTCGCCGCACAACACGGTATCGTGACGCTCGATGAAAACGACCTACGCTATCAGCAGGCACTCCTCGATTCTGCGCGCGCGGCGGAACGCGTCGGCCGTGTCGCGGGCATCGATGTCTTACGCGCGCAGGTCAACGTCGCGCGTGCGACCTCAACGCTCGTGCAGGCGCGCACCGACGAAGCCAACGCCCGCGAGTCACTCGCCGTGCAGATCGGCGCGCCCACCGAAACCGAGTTCGAGCTGCCCGCAACGCTCCCCGAACCACCCGCGCCAACGACCGCGCCCGAGCTCCTCGGAACGCTTGCGAAGATGAACCGCCCCGAGATCGCGGCCGCACGTGCGGCACTCGACGTCTCGAAGTTTGCCGACGCGCAAGTCGATAGCGACCTGCGTCCCACAATCCAAGCGAACGCTTCGTTCGGTAGTCAAGTATCGCCGACGTCGTTCGTACAACAGCAGCAGCAGATCGATGCGAGCAACGCCCAAGCCCTCGCGAGCTTTCAAGCCCAGCAACAGCTTTTTCCCAACCTCACCATCACGCCGCCGACCCTGATCCCGAACGTCGATCGGCATCGCCCGGGTTTCTGGCAATTCCAAATCGTCTCGAATTTTTCGATTCCGCTCTTCGATTACGGCGCGCGCGCCGCCGCCCATCACGCCGCGCGGGCGCAGATCGATTCGTCGCTCACGTCACTCTACAACGCCTACGATAGTGTTGCCGCCGACGTCGATGCCGCGAATCGTAACGTGGGTGCCGCCACGCAGCGTTTGGCACTCGCGAAGTTGAGTTCGCAGGCCGCGCGCGAGACCGCGCGGGTCGCACAACTCCAATACAAATCGGGTCTCATCTCGTTTACCGACGTAACGCAGACCGAGCAGACGGCGCTCGGTGCGGAGAACGACCTCGTCGCCGCACGCGTGAATTACGTGACCGCACTCGTCAAACTCCGCGTTTCCCTCGCGCCGCCGAGCCCCGCCGCCGCCGTAGATTTCCGAGGCCTATGAACCGCCGACTCCGTACGATCGTGGTGATCGTTCTCATCGCTGCCGTTGCCATTATCGGCTTCGTGTTCGCGAAGCCGAGTGCGAGCGCGTTGCCCGTTCGCGAGACCGTCGTTCGCTACGGCGATTTCGTCACGAAATTGCCCGAGACGGGCGTCGTGCAACTCCCGCGCACCGTAACGATCCCCGCCGGAGTGAGCGGAAATTTCGGCCTGATCTCCGTTCGTGCGGGCCAACGCGTCGCAGCGGATCAACTCCTCGCGACGATCTTCAACGAGCAGATCGCATCGACGGTCCGCGACGCGGAGCAGACGCTCGCGGCGACGCGCGGCCGAGCGCTGAGCGCCGCCGAGGTCAACGCCGTCCTACCCGCACAGAATCGTTCGACCGTGTTGCAGGCGCAGGCGAGTCTCGTCGCCGCGCGTTCGCAGCTCACGCAAGCTCAGCAAGATCTCGTCGCAGGCGCGCAATCAGGCCTTGGCTTCGGCAACTCGACCGCCGCCGGTCAGCGTCTCGCCGCCGAATCCGCGCTGTCGAAAGCGACGACCGATCTCGGTGAAGCCAAACGTATTTACGATGCCAATGTCTATCTTTACGACCAGAAAGGGCTCTCACACGACGCGCTCTTGCAATCGCAAGCACGGTACGCGGAAGCACAGGTCGCGTTCCGGCAAGCGCAGAGCGAACGCCAACTCCTCGGTGGCACGATTACGCGCGAAGCACAAGTTTTACGCGATCGCGTGCGTTCCGCGCAAGATGCCGAGCGCCAAGCGGAAGCCGGTCTCGCCTCCGCTCGCGCGAACGCGAATCAAAATAAAACCGGCGATGTTGCGGCCGCGAGCGCCGATGCCGCACGGGCCGATGCGGATCTTGCCTTCGCACGGCTGCAGGCGAGCAAACTCGAGGTGCGTGCGCCGATCGCGGGCGTCATCCAATCCGTCGCCACGCAGACCGGGGACGCGCTTCGCCCGGTGCAGCCGGGCGATGCCGTCACGCAAGGCCAAGCGCTCTTCACGATGGCTGCTGACGATGAGTTTATCGTCCGTACGAAAGTCGACGAACAAGACGTCGCGGGTTTGCGGCTCGGCCAACGCGCGATCGTGAGCGGTGAGGATTTCGGCGGCGCGAAATTACCCGGCCACGTGATCGCGATCTCGCCCATCGCGCAACGTTCGGACGATCCATCGAATACGTCGCGCCAAGTCGTTACCACGATCGCCCTCGAACGACGGTTACCGTTCTTACGTGACGGGATGACGGTCGACGTCGACATCATCACGCGCGAGCGCAAGCACGCCCTCGTCGTGCCGATCGACGCGCTCCGCCGGGATGACAAGGGCACGTTCATTTTCGTCGTCGCGCAGGGCCGCGCGCGCCGCGTTGCCACGACGATCGCGACGCAAAACGATAGCCAAGCCGTCGTCACGTCAGGCTTGCACGACGGCGATGTCGTCATCTCGGAAAAGAATCCCGCGATCGTCGCCGATGCCAAGGTGACGCCCGCACCGTCCCCATCGCCCGGCAGTTCGCCCGCATCCGCGGGATCGTAGGCGCGCGTGTCGCGGATCCTCGCCTACGCACGCGAGGCGCTCGAAGCCATCTGGCGCAATCGCGCGCGCTCGGTCCTTACGATGCTCGGCATGATCATCGGCACGGCATCAGTGATCGCCGTGCTCGGGATCGGCCACGCCGCATCGAGCGGCATCAACGGCCAACTCGACGCCTTCGGCAACCCCGGCTTCATCGTCGCAGTCGACCCCAAGCAAGACGATCCCGCAGCGGCCCAAATTCAATATCGCGATATCGTAACGCTCGCCAATCAAAACGATGCGACGCTGCGCTACCTCTTTCCAAATTTTCAGCGCACGTATCATATCAAGGGTAACGGCGTCGATTACGTCGGTGCGGTTACGAGTCAACAGGGCGTCGTCTTCGATACGCTGACGTTGCACGAAGGCCGTCGGATCGATCAAAACGACATCGATACCGCCGCCCACGTCGCGCTCGTGAGTCAGGCGCTCGAGCGTCGGCTCTATGGCGGCGGAAGCGCCCTTGGAACCGTCGTTCGCGTCGACGGTGTGCGCTTTCGCATCGTCGGCGTGTACGACGAATTAAAAGCGGGCATCTTCAACAACGTCGGTCAATCCGATTATATCGAGATCCCGTTCTCGACGTATCACCAAATCGCGCCCGGGCCGATCGATTCGCTCCAAGTCTATCCGCAGCCCGGCGTGACGCTGCCGCAAGTCCGCGATGCCGTCGTCGCGACGCTCCGCCACATTCACGGGCCGCGCGCCGAATATCAGCTGCAAGATGCGGTCGCTTTTTTGAGTGCGTTCGAACGCACGATCGAAGTCGTCGGGTACGGCCTCACGGCGATCGGCGGCGTCGCACTCGTCGTCGCGGGCATCGGCATCATGAATATCATGCTCGTCTCCGTGAACGAACGGACGCGCGAGATCGGTATTCGTAAGGCGATCGGCGGGAGCAGTCGCGATATCACGTTGCAATTTCTAATGGAAGCCATCATCCTCTCGCTCATCGGCGGCGGGACGGGCATGGCGATCGGCATCATCGCCGTCCTCGCGACGTACGGCATCGTTGCGGGTCTCCTCGGACCGGCACCGATCCCATGGCTCTTCATCACGTCGATTGCGGTCGGCTTCTCCGTCTTCGTCGGCGTCGTCTTCGGCACGTATCCCGCGATCCGCGCGGGCAAGCTCGATCCGATCGAAGCGCTACGCTCGTGAGAAATACGAGCCTAGCGCCATGCTGACGCAGATCGGTCCTTTCTTCAGCGAAGCGCTGGCGGTCTTACTCGGCAACAAAACGCGGTCGCTCCTCACCGTGCTCGGGCTCATCATCGGCGTCGCGGCGGTCATCTCGATTCAAATTCTCGGCAAGGGCATGTCGGGTGCCGTTACGGGCGTGCTCGGAACGCTCAACGACCGTAGTTTTTACGTCTTCCCCAATTCACGCCAAGCCGATGTTTTTAAAGCGGCCATCAAATACGCCGATATCGAGAAAACGAAGTCGCTCTTTCCCAACATCGTCGCGGCGTTGCCGGCGGGCGGCGTGCAACGCCTCATGACGGCGGGGCACCATCACGCGCGCCTCTCGCTCACGAGCGAATCCGATATCGCGTTTGCGACCGTGCCGCTCATCTACGGCCGCAATCTCTCCGCCGACGACGTCGCGCGCTCGGCGCACGTCTGCGTTCTCGCGAGCAACGGCTACAAGCGGCTCTTCCCCGACGGTGGCGATCCCGTGGGCACGAGCTTGCGCGTCTCCGAACGGCGCTTCATCGTCATCGGCGTCCAAGGCGCACCGACCGCGGGCATTCTGCCGACGAATTTCGGCGGCGACGTGCTCATTCCGTACACGACCTTCGTCGCGGAATACTTGCGGACGCGGCCGCTCATCGCCGCAAAATTTCTCGTGCGCGACCCGAGCCAGATCGGAGCGACCGAAGTTGCGGTCATCAAGTATCTCAAAGCGATCAAAAACGGCCGGAGCGAATACCAGACCTTCGATCGCCGCTCGTTCTCGTCTTCGATCGATGGCATCTTTGCAGCGCTCACACTCGTGGTGAGTTTGATCGGCGCCGTCTCGCTCGTCGTCGCCGGGATCGGAATCATGAATATCATGCTCGTCTCCGTTACCGAGCGCACGCGTGAGATCGGGGTCCGCAAAGCGATCGGCGCGACCAGCGGTCAAGTGCTCGCGCAATTCTTCATCGAGGCGCTCTTGCTCTCAGGTGTCGGTTGCGGCATCGGGCTCGTACTCGGCCTCGCGATCGGCGCCGCGGTCGACCGCTTCGCACTCGTCGCGATCTCGGGCGTGGTGCCGGAGATTCCGTGGGTGCAATCGGTCGCGATCGCCGTCGGATTTGCAACGATCGTCACGCTCGTTTTCGGCACGTATCCCGCGTATCGCGCCGCACGACTCGATCCGATCGAGGCCTTACGCTATGAGTGAGCATGCGATCGTCATCGACGACGTTACGAAAACGTACAGCACGGGCGCGCTCGAAGTTCAGGCGTTGCGGGGCGTGTCGTTCACGATCGAACGCGGCGATTACGTCGCGATCATGGGGCCCTCCGGATCGGGCAAATCGACGCTCATGAATCTCATCGGTTGCCTCGATCGCCCCACCACCGGTCGCTACACGCTCGACGGCATCGACGTCGGCACGCTCGACGACAACGCGCTCGCGGCGATCCGGCTCAAGAAGCTCGGCTTCGTCTTCCAGGGCTTCAACCTGCTCTCGCGCACCAACGCGATCAAGAACGTCGCGCTACCCCTCTTCTATGCGGGCATCCCGCAACGCGAGCGTGAGAAGACCGCGCTCGCCATGCTCGGTGAAGTCGGGCTCGGCGATCGTGGGACGCACAAGCCGAACGAACTTTCCGGCGGCCAGCAGCAACGCGTCGCGATCGCGCGAGCGCTCGTCAACGATCCCGCCGTCTTGCTCGCAGACGAACCGACGGGTAACCTCGACTCGACGACGAGCGTCGAAATCATGGCGCTCTTTCGGCAACTCAATGAAAGCGGCCGTACGATCATCATGGTGACGCACGATCCTGAGACCGCGCGCTTCGCCAAGCGGATTATCCGCGTTCGCGACGGTCTCGTCGTTTCCGACGAGCGCGCTACGGCTAGCTTGGCCGCCCACGAGGCGACGTAAACCCTGCGGGGCTTGCCAAACGTCCTTACAAGATTAGAATCAGGGGAAAGAACGCATCCAATCTGCGACTCGGAGCGCTTTGCCGAGTAACCCCGTGGTACAAGAGCGCTAGCCCAGGAGAAACACAAGCTCGTATTATGAAGAACTTACGAATATTCCCGACACTCGTCGTCGGACTCATCGGTGCGATCATCGGGAGTTTCTCGATGATGCTCTTCGCGAGCACGCACTTCGCCGGCGTCGCCGGCCCCGGCAATTCGCCGCCGGCGGTCAGTGCTGCCGCCCTCACGACGGGCGGCAGCGATCAGGCTCGGATCATCAGCGCGGTCAAGCGCGTCGCGCCGTCGGTTGTGGCGATCAACGTCGCCGTTAACGGTCAGCAAATGGTTCCGACCGATCCCTTCGGCCAGTTCTTCGGTGGCCAGACCTCGCCAGGCCGCGTGCAGCGATTCAAAGCACGCGCCTCGGGATCGGGCTTCATCTACTCGCGCAATGGCGATAGTGCGACGATCGTCACCAATGCCCACGTCGTCCGTCCGCCCAACGGCGGCGCGATCAGCAGCATCCAAGTCGTCTTCCAAAACGGCACACACGCCGCGGGAACCGTCTTCTCCGAGAACATCGGCGCCGATCTCGCGCTCATCAAGGTCACAGGCGTCAAGGACGTCCCCCCGCCAATCGAGATCGCGGATTCGACCAAGCTTCAGGCGGGCCAGTGGGCGATCGCGATCGGGGAACCGTTCGAACTCAAGCAGTCGGTCTCGCTCGGCGTCGTCTCGGGCTTCAACCGCGACGAGACGATCGGCACGGAATCGGGCGGAGGCGAGATCCAGTTCAAGGGCCTCCTCCAAACCTCCGCACCGATCAATCCCGGCAACTCCGGCGGGCCGCTGATCGACGTGGAAGGCCGCCTTATCGGCGTCAATCAGTCGACCGCGAATCCGCAGGCGGGCGCCCAGGGCATCGGCTTCGCGATTCCCGCGAATACCGTCAAAGAGCAGGTCGCTCTCCTCGAAAAGACGCCGGGAACTCGTCAGGGCACGAACGCTGGGTTCATCGGTGCCGCTCTTCAAACGGTGACGCCCGACGTCGGTGTGCAGCTGAGCTACAAGGGCAAGGGCGTCGCCATCGCACAAGTCGTGCAAGGCGGACCCGCCGACCAAGCCGGACTTCAGCCGGGCGATGTGATCACGAAGATCAACGGTACCGACGTGACCACGAACGACGAAGTTGTCAAAGCAATCCGTGGGACGAAACCAGGCGGATCGGTCGCGATGCAGATCTGGAGTTCGGGCGTCAAAAAGCTCGTCAACGTCAAGGTTGCCGAACGCCCGGCCGAAGCCGCGGTTCTCCCGCAGCAGCAGCAAGGCGCGGACCCGACCTCGCCATAGGCTCGGACTCGCATCTCGCTTGGACCCGAGTGTGAAGAATGCGAGTTGAAAAGGCCCCCCGTCACCGCGTGATCGCGCGCTGACGGGGCTTTTTCTCGCGCATGGCGTGCGCCTCACGGAAGACGCGAACGGCCGCGCCTTCATGAAACCTTCTGATGGTATTCGCATATCTTACACACGAGAAACACACGCGCCAGGGATTATCTTCTGGCGCATCCTTGATCGTCGATAAGTGGCAAGGCGAAGGGTGAGGCGACTCACCGTCGGGCGTTCCGAACAAAAGGATCGACCGTGCAGATGGTCCGCGACGGATCGGAAAGAGATTTTACTACATGGCTAAAGTGGTCGGAATCGACCTCGGCACGACCAACTCCGTCGTCGCCGTAATGGAGGGGCAAACGCCCGTCGTCATCGCGAATTCCGAAGGCGCGCGCACGACGCCCTCGGTCGTCGCATTTACGAAGACGGGTGAACGACTCGTCGGCCAGCTCGCGAAGCGCCAGGCTGTGACCAACCCCGAGCGCACGATCAAGTCGATCAAGCGTCACATGGGCACGAGCCATCCGACCAAAATCGACGGCAAGGATTACACGCCGCAAGAGATCTCGGCGATGGTGCTCCAAAAGCTCGTCAACGATGCATCGACCTATCTCGGCGAGCGCGTGACCAAAGCGGTCATCACGGTACCCGCTTACTTCGACGATGCTCAGCGTCAGGCGACCAAAGACGCGGGCCGCATCGCGGGCCTCGAAGTCTTACGCATCATCAACGAGCCGACCGCAGCCGCACTCGCGTACGGTATCGACAAAAAGGGTTCCGAGACGATCCTCGTGTGGGATCTGGGCGGCGGCACGTTCGATATCTCGATCCTCGAAGTCGGCGACGGCGTCTTCGAAGTCAAATCGACCAAGGGCGACACGCTCCTCGGCGGCGACGACTACGACCAAAAGGTCGTCGACTGGCTCGTCGCTGAGTTCCGCAAGGATCAAGGCATCGATCTCTCCGGCGATAAGCAGGCGCTTCAGCGCCTCACCGAAGCGGCCGAAAAAGCGAAGATCGAACTCTCCTCGCTCCCGCAAACGAATATCAATCTGCCTTTCATCACGGCAGACGCTTCGGGACCGAAGCATCTCGACATCACGCTCACGCGCGCCGATTTCGAGCGCCTCGTCAGCGACCTCACCGACCGCATGATCAAGCCGTTCAAAGACGCGCTGAGCGATGCGAAGATCGACGTCAAACAAATCGACGAAATCGTGATGGTCGGCGGATCGACACGTATGCCGCTCGTCGCGGAACTCGTGAAAAAACTGACGGGCAAAGAGACGCTCAATCAGTCCGTCAACCCCGACGAAGTCGTCGCCATCGGCGCCGCAATTCAAGCGGGCGTTCTCGCGGGCGAAGTACGCGACGTCGTCTTGCTCGACGTCACCCCGCTCTCGCTCGGCCTCGAAACCCTCGGCGGCGTTTTCACGAAGCTCATCGATCGCAACACGACGATTCCGACCAAAAAATCGCAGATCTTCACTACCGCCGAAGACGGCCAGACTTCAGTCGACATCGCGATCTTCCAGGGCGAACGCGAGATGGCGCGCGATAATAAGGCGCTCGGCCAATTCCGCCTCGAAGGCATCCCTGCCGCGCCGCGCGGTATCCCACAAATCGAAGTCGCGTTCAATATCGATGCCAACGGCATAGTGGCGGTCTCGGCAAAAGACCTCGGCACGGGCAAAGAACAGACGATCACGATCACCGCAACGACGAATCTCTCGAAAGATGAAGTCGATCGCATGGTTCGCGACGCCGAATCGAGTGCGGCCGAAGACACGCGCAAAAAAGAAGAGGCCGAGGCGCGCAACAAAGCCTCGAGCCTGATCTACTCCACGGAAAAATCGCTCAAAGAGATCGGCGACAAACTCGACGAGACGGCCAAGGCCGATGTCGAGAAAGCGCTTGCGGAACTGCATCGCGTCAGCGAGAACGGAACCGTCGCGGACGTGAAGACCGCAACCGATGCCCTCGAAGCCGCATCGTTCAAACTCGCTGAGGCCCTGTATCAAAAGACAGGCGCTGCAGCTGGGGCGAACGGCTCGACCAACGGCGCGGGCGCACCGCACGAAGAGTCGACGGCACCGCATGCCGACGACGTCATCGACGCGGAATTCAAAGAAGCGAAATAATCTTGTAGTGTCGCGCGCGCTCGGCCCGAAGGGGACGATCGCGCGCCTCTGTGGAGTGTTCATGGAAACCGAAGCAACGGCCACGGCGCGCGCGAGCGCGCTGACCGATCCGTCGGCCGCGGCGTCTCTCGACGAAGCCGCGACCGCACCCACGCCTACGGGCGAAGACGTCGATCTTCTCGCGGAATTAAGCGCGGCACGAACGCTCGCGAGCGAGCGCTTGAACGAACTCGCCTACGCGCGTGCCGAGATCGATAATGTCCGCAAACGCGCGATACGCTCGGCCGACGAGCGCCTCGTCTCCCATCGCAAAGCGTTGCTCGCGAAATTCTTACCCGTGCTCGATAATCTCCAGCGGGCGCTCGCCTTCGACGATAGCGAGGGCTTGCGAGGCGGGCTCGGCGCGACGTTACGCAGTTTCGAAAATCTGCTCGTCGGCGAGAACGTCGTCGCAGTCGAGACACTCGGCAAGCCATTCGATCCGCACATCGCCGAAGCGATCGCAACCCGCGAGACGACCGAGCACGAAGACGACATCGTCGTCGAAGACGTGCAACGCGGCTATCGTTTGGGAGAAGATTTATTGCGCCCCGCGATGGTGATCGTCGCCAAACGCATCGACGCGTAATGCGGTGAAATACAAGGACTACTACGACGTTCTCGGCGTCGCGAAAAACGCGCCCGAGAAAGAGATCAAATCGGCCTACCGTCGGCTTGCGAAGAAAATGCATCCCGACGCGAATCCGAACGATCCGAAAAAAGCCGAAGAGCGCTTCAAGGAAATCTCCGAAGCCTACGAGGTCGTCGGGGATTCCGAGAAGCGCAAGAAATATGACGCGCTCGGCAGCAATTGGGAACAGGCGCAGGAACAGGCCGAGGCGCAGCGTCGCTATCGCGAAGCGCAACAGCAACAAGCCGGTGGATTTCGTTCGGCGAGCGGCGATCCGTTCGCTGGTGCGGGCGGCGCGAGCGGTTTCTCCGATTTCTTCGACTCGTTCTTCTCGGGAGCGGGCCAACCGGGGCGTCGCGGCGGGCAATTCGCGCAACGCGGCACCGATCTCGATGCCTCTCTCGACATCTCGCTCGCCGAAGCGTATGCGGGCGGTCCGAAAACGGTCTCGCTCTCGATCGAAGATGCGTGTCCACGTTGCAACGGTACGGGCGTCCTCAACAACAGTATCTGCCCGCAATGTCACGGCACGGGTCGCGTAATCGTCGCGAAAAAATTCGATGTTACCGTGCCCAAAGGCGTGCGCGACGGGATGCGCATCCGACTCGCAGGCCAAGGCGGTCGCGGCACGGGCGGCGGCCCGAACGGCGACCTCTTTCTCGACGTCGCCGTCAAGGCCGACGCCGCATACGAACGTAAAGGCGACGATCTCTACGTCAATCTTCCCGTCGGAATCTACGATCTCGTGCTCGGCGCGACGGTGCGCGTTCCGACGATGACGGGCGATGTCGACGTCACCGTGCCCCCAGGCACGCAGAGCAACAAGATGCTAAAACTCGGCGGCAAAGGCATGCCGCGCGTGAAGGGTGGCGGCGCGGGCGATCAATACGTTCGCCTCATCGGAATGCTCCCGACAAATCTCACGGATCGCGAACGCGAACTCTATACCGAACTCGCGCAACTTCGGCGAGCGTGAGCGGGACGTCGCGCGCAGAGCGCGTACGTCAGTCTGCGTGGATCGGGTGACGTCGCAAAATTTGGTTCGTTCGAGTTTCGCCGCGCTCGTCTGCGCGTCGGGTGCCGTCGTGACTTCTGCCGCGCTCGCCACGCGCCAGGAACGCGCGCCCGGGCTCGCGGCAATCAACGGGGGCCTCGCCTTTGCCGCCGCGATCTTCTCGATCGCCACAGCCGCGCAGGCGCTGGGTTCACGCGCTTTTCCCGTGCCCACACCCGTGAAATCGCCGACCGATGACCTGCGCGAGTCGCTCGAACGCATCTCCCGGATCGCTCAAGCCGGGGCACTCGGGGACGCCAATGCCGCGCAGCACGCATTCGCGATGATCGCGCGTCGCACGCGCGAATCGCTCGAAGCCCTCCCGGAAAGCTGACGGTCGGCAACTTCCCTCCGCGCGAACGAGTCTAAAGGCTCTGATGTCAGGCGGACCCCCAAACCACAGGATGTACGCGGCGATTTTCGACCCAGATAAGCCGAGTATCAAGCGTGCCGTCAACTGGCGTCGTCTTGGTCGTCTCTTTTTGCCGTACTGGCGCCAAGAGGCACTCGTCTTCGTCTGTATCCTCATAACGTCGGGTCTCGGGCTCGCTCCAGCACTCTTCACGCGCCACCTCATCGACACGTCGCTCGCGCATAAAGACTTACACGGCCTGTGGTTCGACGTCTGCGCGATGGTCGTCGCAGCGGTCTTTGCAGCGCTTCTCTCCGTCTATCAGGGCTACCTCAACTCGCTCGTGGGCGAGGGCATCATGCGCGATATTCGCACGAGCTTGGTCTCGCATCTGCATCGTATGCCGATCTCGTTCTTCACCAACACGAAGACGGGCGAGATCATGAATCGCGTCTCGAGCGACGTCGACAACGTCGATAGCGTCGTCACGGGAACCCTCGTCACGATCGTAACCAACGTCGCGATGATCCTCACGACGGTCGTAACGATGCTGATTTTGGACTGGAAGCTCTCGCTGCTCGCCCTCGCGGTCGTGCCGATTATGATCCTTCCGCTCGCGCCCGTCGGACGCCGAATGTATCTCGTGCGCAAAGACACGCGCGAGAAACGCGATGCGATCGAGAGCATTACGCAAGAGACGCTCTCGATCTCCGGCATCACGCTCATCAAATCATTCGTTCGTGAAGCATTCGAATCCAAACGTTTTACCGGCGTCTCGAACGACCTGATGGGCTTGGAGATCAAGCTTGCGATGGTCGGCCGTTGGTTCATCGCCGCGATCGCAGCGATGGTGATCGTGGGTCCTGCGATCGTCTGGCTCGGCGGTGGATATCTCGTCGTCTTTGCGGGCCTTACCATCGGAACGATCGTCGCATTCGTCGCGCTGCTCGGGCGACTCTACGGCCCCGCATCCGCTCTCGCCGGCATCCAAGTCCAAATCGTGAGCGCTCTCGCGGTCTTCGAACGAATCTTCGAATACCTCGATATGGAGGCGGAATCGACCGCGGGCCTCACGCTCCCAACCGTTCGCGGCGATATCAAATTTCACGACGTGCGCTTCGCCTACAGCGCCGATCGAACGGCACTCAACGGAATCGATTTGCACATCGCTCCGGGCCAGGTCGCGGCTTTCGTTGGCCCGTCGGGCGCAGGGAAAACGACGATCACGCAACTCGTTCCGCGTTTCTACGAGCCGCAATCGGGCACGATCAGCATCGATGACATCGACGTGCGCGACATCGCCCTCGACGCGTTGCGGTCGCATATCGGCATCGTGACGCAAGAGACGTACCTCTTTCACGACACGATCGGCAACAATCTGCGCTACGGCCGCGAGAACGCGACGCAAGCCGATATCGAAACCGCCGCCCGAGCCGCGAACATCCATGACTTCATCGTATCGCTGCCCGAAGGATACGACACGGTTGCGGGCGAGCGCGGCCACAAGCTCTCCGGCGGCGAGCGACAGCGCCTCGCGATCGCCCGCGTGCTCCTCAAAGATCCGCGCATCCTCATCCTCGATGAAGCGACGAGCGCACTCGATAGCGAGAACGAAGCGCTGATCCAGGCGGCGTTCGATAAGGCGATGCGCGGCCGGACGAGCCTCGTGATCGCGCACCGACTCTCGACGATCCTTTCAGCCGACGTCATCTTCGTCGTTGAAGACGGTCGCATCATCGAACGGGGCACGCATGCCGAGCTCCTGGCAAACAGCGGCCGATACGCCCGCCTGTACCGGACCCAGTTCGAAAAACCCGCACGTCCGGTCCTCGTCCGCATGCCGGACGAGGCGCTCATCCGTGACGCGCATTAAGCCTAACGAGGGGCCGGAGGGCTATCGCTAGCACCGTCGGACCGGGAGATTCTTTCATGATCCGAAGTCGTATTCTTCTGGGCGCAATTCTCATTTTTACGCTTTTCGGGAGCCCTGCAATGGCCGTTGAAGAACCCGCTTTCAAAACCGTTCTGCGAGATGGCAATTTTGAAGTTCGCGACTATCCCTCGCTCATTGTCGCCGAGGTGACCGTAACTGGCGATCAAAGGGAGGCTGCCGGCAAGGGCTTTCGTTTGCTCGCCGGTTATATTTTTGGCGGTAACAAACGACGACAGAGCATCGCCATGACGGCACCGGTCGCGCAGGCACCGAGCAGTGAAAAAATATCGATGACGGCACCGGTTACCCAGATCGCGAACGCAGGCACTTGGATCGTCCGTTTCACCATGCCGAGTGCGTACACGCTCGACACCCTGCCCGAGCCGAACGATCCCAAGGTCCAATTGAAACGTCTACCGGCAGAGCGCGTAGCCGTCATTCGTTTTTCGGGATTGGCACGCAAAGGCGCCGTCGACGCCAGAACGAGCGAACTCGATACCGCCACCAAGGCCCATCATTTGCGCGCCATCGGCCCCGTGTCGCTTTCCCAATACGACCCGCCCTGGACGCTCTGGTTCCTGAGGCGCAATGAAGTGATGATCCCCGTCGAGCTCTGAGGAATTCGATCGCGTCTCGAATTCAGGCGACGGGCTCGCGGGCGGGCGAGACGCTGAAACATGTCGCACTCACCCGAACGACAAATGGCGATGACAGTGGCCACGTCGCGTATGGTAACGTCAAAGCGATCATGACAACCGCCTACGATTTCGCGCCGAGCGCCCCGGGGCCACTCGCGACATTCACGATCACCAAAAATTACCTCGTCGTAGCCGTCGTCGGTGTCGACCTCGCAGCCGGCGTTCCCGGCACGCCGATAACATTTCCGCTCTAACGCCGATCCTCGAAGTCCGCGGGCTCACGAAGCGCTTCGCGCGCGCCGTCGTGCTCGATGGCTTGAGTTTTTCGCTCGCACGCGGCGAAGTGCTCGGGCTTCTCGGCCCGAACGGCGCCGGGAAGACGACGACATTTCTGTGCCTGTGCGGTCTCTTACGGCCCGATGCAGGGACGATTAATTTTGAAGGCAAGGCGCTGGGCGGGAATCGTGGGAGCACGATCTCACTCATCCCCGAATCCCCCGACGTCTACCCGATGCTTACCGTGTGGGAACATCTCGCCTTCGTTGCGCGAAGCGTGCGACTCGAGCCGGGATGGGAAGCGCGCGCCAATGCGTTGCTGGAACGCTTCGGCATGACCGAACATCGCGATGCGCTCGGTCAGGCGCTCTCAAAAGGCATGCGCCAGAAGACGCTCATCGCCGCGACCGTGCTCGCCGATGCGCCCATCCTCTTGCTCGACGAACCGATGATCGGTCTCGACCCCCGCGGCCAACGCGAATTGCGCGACCTCATCTCGTCGCTCCGTGCGAAGGGAACGTCGATTCTCATGAGCACGCATCTCATCGAATCGGCCGAAGCGATGTGCGACCGACTCATCATCATGAAAGCGGGCGTCGCGGTCGCAACCGGCAACGTGACGACGTTGCGATCGAGTGAGACCGACGGTCGGTCGCTCGAAGAGATCTTTCTCGACGTGACCGCCTGATGCGCGCGTTGCTCTTTCTCGAGTATCGCTACGCGCGGCATCAGATCGCCGCAATCGTGAAATCTCCGCTACGGCTCGCGATTTGGTTTCCGTATGCGATTGCGATCGGCTTCCTCGCGCTTTCTCGCCTCTCGCGACACGGCCTCGCGCGCAACGGACACGATCTTTCCGACGTCTTTCGCATCGACGCCCACAACGCGACCACGATCGGCGGCATCTATCTCGGTTTGCTCGGGGTGACGCTCGCCTCTTCGGCGTTCGGCCGAGCGAAGACGTTTCGGTTCAGCAATGAAGCGATGTTGCTGGCAAACGCGGGCATCGCACCGATCACGATCGCGATCTGGCTTCAATTCCGCAGACTCGCCGCAAGCGCGCTGCGTTACGTGGGCTCCCTCGCGTACGTCTTTTTTATCTTCTCGCCAAAATCCGTGGGCCTCGATACGGCGCTGCGTGCGTTCGGTGCGTCACTGCTCGCGATCGTCGTTCAGATGAGCGCCGAACTTCCCATGTTTCTGCTCGCTCGCGAGCGATCGCGCATTTGGCTCGCGATCGGCAGCGGACTGCTCGCGCTCGTCGGTTTTGCCTATGCGGCCCTAGCTTTTTTCGGGGGCGCGCGCTTCGAGCCGATCGTGCGTAGGATCGGTTTCGATCCGGGATTCGCCGCTCGCGCCGTTCTCGACGGCAACCCGATCGCAGTTGCGGCGCTCTTCGCGATCCTCGCAATCTTCGCGTTGACGGTTCGATTACTCGGGAACGACGCACTTCCCGAACTCTATGCCGCCTCGCAACACACGCCTCTTTCGCTGCGCCGCAGACGCGCGTCGGCGCCGAACGTTCGTTTTTCGTATCGACCACAAAATTCCGTGACACGCGTCCCCCTGGGGGCACTCGCGATGATCTGGAAAGATTGGCTCGGGTTCAAACGCGGTCGCGGCGTCGTCGCGCTCTGGTTCGGAGGGGCCGCATTCTGGACGCTCTGCGGGGTTGGCGTCGGGATTGCGTCGCGCGCGTACGATGATGCGACGATCGTGTTCACGCTTTTGGGAGCGACGGCCGTCTTCATCTTCATCGGTGCGCCGCTCGCGGCTTCGATTCGCATCGCCGAAGATCTCGGCAAGCCGCTCTTTTGGCTTTCGAGCGCGCCCCTGCGATCGCGCATCGCAGCATGGACGATCGCACGATCGTGGCGCAGTGCGATCGCGCTCGCGCTCGGGCCGATCGCGGCCGGTCTCTACGTCCACGACTACGCGCTCGCACTCGGCGCGCTGCCGCTCGTCGCCATCTCCTACTGGGGCTTACAGTCGCTCGGTATCGGGCTCTACGCGCTCTTCCCCAATCCCGTCGACGCGCGCGGACCGATGATGTTGCTGCGCATGTTCATCATGGTCGCCTTCGTGGCACCGGCGATTCTCGTAGGCCTCGCCGTCGGCTTCTTAGCCGGCAACGTACCCGTCGCGATCGCGACCGCGACGATCGCCTTCGCACTCGAAGGTTGGGTAACGATCGAACTCGCGTCGATGCGTTTCGCCGAGCACGGCGCCGGACTCGCGATCGCCGCACGCGCGACGTAGCCGCTACGCGAGCACGAGCTCCGCGCCGGTCGCCGCACGCACCTCGTCGACCGAGACGCCCGGCGCACATTCGCGCAAGACGAGCCCCTTCGGCGTGATGTCGATGACGGCGAGATCGGTGACGATCGAATCGATCACGGCTTTCCCGGTAAGCGGTAAGGTACAGCGCTTGACGATTTTGTGCGTTCCGTCTTTGGCGACGTGTTCCATCATCACGATCACGCGCTTCGCGCCGTGAACGAGATCCATCGCTCCGCCCATGCCCTTGACCATTTTGCCCGGAATCATCCAATTCGCGAGGTCGCCGTTTTCGGCGACTTGCATCGCCCCCAACACCGCGACGTCGATGTGGCCGCCGCGGATCATCCCAAACGATAGCGCGCTATCGAAGAACGCGGCACCGGGCAACACGGTGACGGTCTCTTTCCCAGCGTTGATGAGATCGGGATCCACTGCGTCTTCATAGGGATACGGCCCCATGCCGAGGATTCCGTTCTCGCTTTGCAAGATGACGGTGATTCCATCGGCGATATAGTTGGGAACGAGCGTGGGTAGCCCGATGCCGAGGTTGACGTACTGACCGTCGTGGAGTTCGCGCGCGACGCGGCGGGCGAGTTCGTTTCTGCTGAGAGCCATGATGGTTACGCGCGCTTTCTCGTGGTCGTTCGTTCGATGCGTTTGCCTTCGGAACCGACCGCGACGACGCGTTGGACGAAGACGCCGGGGAGGTGCACGGCCTCGGGATCGATCTCGCCCGGTTCGACGAGTGTTTCGACTTCGGCGATGGTGATGCGACCCGCCATCGCGCAAAGCGGGTTGAAATTCCGCGTCGCCTTGTGAAAGATCAGGTTGCCGTGGCGATCCCCGACGCTCGCACGCACGAAGGCGTAATCGCAGACGATACCTTCTTCCAGGACGTACTCCGTGTCACCGAAGCGGCGCGTTTCCTTCGGTGGTGAAGCGAGTGCGACGCTCCCGTCGGCCGCGTAGCGCAACGGTAGGCCGCCCTCTGCGATCTGCGTCCCGACGCCCGCGGGTGTGAAGAATGCCGCGATGCCGCAGCCGCCCGCACGCAAGCGCTCGGCGAGCGTGCCTTGTGGCACGAGTTCGACTTCGAGTTCACCCGAGAGGTACTGCCGTTCGAACTCTTTATTCTCACCGACGTACGAACCCGTCGTGCGACGGATACGCTTCTGATCGAGGAGGCGGCCGAGGCCCCAACCATCGACACCGCAGTTATTCGAGACCGTCACGAGGTCGCTCGCGCCCGATTCAAGGAGCGCATCGATGAGATGATGCGGGATGCCGTTGAGCCCAAATCCCCCCACTGCGATCGAAGCACCGTTCGAGATATCCGCGACCGCACTCGCCGCGTCGCGCACCGTTTTATCCATGACTTCCGAAATTGCGGGCTGGTCACGATGCGACCTTCGCTAGGTTAGTCGTCGAGTGAAACCACGAATTGCGGTGAGATAGATTTTCCCTCGTGCCGCTTTTTGATCGACGTGCCGATCGCGAGAAACTCGATGATATGCGGCTGCCAGATGTGATTGCGTTCGACGATCTGCATCCCGACGACGCCTTCAGCACCGTGCGACTCGGCCTCGGCCTGCATGCGCGACATCGCGAGCTCGCGCGCGTCGTAGATCGCCTCCGTATAATTCGGAAGCTCGACGTTGTTACCGATCGTGCGCATCGATTGCATAAAGCCTTGATGCGCGATGTGGTACACGCATGTCCCCATCACGAGCTCGGCTGGAATGTATCCCGCCTCATGTAACTTGTAGAAATCTTGCACGTTGAGATCGCTCGTGAACGGCTTCCCCGCGACCGTTTTGTAATCGCCTCCGCCTTGCGCGGCAACCGCCGTACCGATCGCGGTGAACTCGAGCGCGTTCTCGGCCCACGCATATCCGCCGACTTGCAAACGTACGCCGACGATGCCGTCGGCGCCGAGGGTTTGCGCCTCTTCTTCCATCCGCGTCATCGCGAGTTCGCGCGCCTGGTACATCGCCTGCGTGAGCACGACGAGTTCTTCATTATTGAAGTAATTTGCGTATTGCAGGCCCACGTGGAAAATCGAACTTCCGAGCACGAGCCCGAGTGGCTGCATCTCTAACTCTTTGAGGAGCACGAACTCCGAGACGGAAAGGTCGCTCGTGAAGAGCGGCTTGCCGCCTTCGCCGCGCATCCGCCGCAGACGCGCGATCGCATCGACGGGGACGCCGCCCGCCGTCGTCGCGACCGGTCGCTGATTGCCACCGCGATTATTGCCAAAGAATCCCATGTTACGCTCCGTTCGCTCGAGAAACCGACTAGGGTCGTCATATTCCGAAAAATGCAGCGAGCCGCCCCCGTGTGGCGCGATCGCGTTCGACGTACTCACCGAGATCGTGGGCGAGACCAGCAAACCACGTTTCGGCATCGCACGCTTCGGTGCGTAAAGCAATGCCCCGAACGAATTGCGTGACCGAGGTCGCGATCCCCGTTCGCGAGGAGGCGAGGGCGTATCGTAAAACGGCGTTGCCGCTCGGCACGTCGATCGTCACCGCTTGCGGCGCGCCACCGAAGAGTCCGCGTTTGACGGTCGTGAGCGCGGGCACGAGCGTCATGAAACGTTCGGCTGCACGCACGAGAAGCGCGGTCGGATCGGTCGCGGCGGCGGGAGCGAGCGTTTCGAAGAATCGCCCGATCATCGCGCGCGATGACGATTCACCATCGTTGCTCGGTTCGGTATCGGCGGCGATGGGCGCCGGCGCGAGCGACTCGATCGTTCCGAAGCGTGCGTCGAAAAACGCGCCATTGGATTGCAGCGCGAGGCGCTGGGTTTGCGCGTACGCGGCGATGTGTGTTGCCGTGGCCCGTTCGAGTTGGAGCAATTGCTTTTCCACGAGGGCCCGCGTGGCATCGTCGCGTTGGCTCGGCGGAATCGCAAAATAGGCACGCAAGGTGTCGGGCAGATAGCTGCGCTCCGTTTCTCGCAAACTATACGCACTCTCGTCTGCGCTCGCGGCGAGTCCGGGAAGGGCACGCGCTTCGTCGAGGAGCGCCTCGATGCGCGCGACCGTCGCGCGGGCAACCGCCGGGAGTTCGTCCACACGCAAGGCTTCGAACGCACGGCTTCGGATTCCGTGTCGCTCTTCGGTTATGAGGCCGTTCGAGCGCTTTATAAAAACGGTGCGGCGCCAGCCATTGCAAGGAGGAAGCCACCCCACTTCTCGATCGCGTGCCGCCGCAGTTCGAGTTGACGCATCATCATGAGATGCGCGAGCGAGACGTGTTGCTGCAGACGCAGCGCATCGATCCTCGATACGAATACCGCTCGGTTCCGGCTCCGCCTGTAACGTTCGAGGGCCGCCAGGTGACGCCCGGCGCGAGTCAAAATGCGTGGCATGAATCCACCAGATCACATCACTCGGAGCGCGTCGGTCCATTGGACGGGCGATATCGCGCGCGGCAGCGGCAAGATCGCCGTCGAAAGCGGACTCGTTTCGGCGAACTACTCGTTCGGGACGCGCTTTGCCAAAGAGCCCGGTACGAATCCCGAAGAGCTCCTTGGTGCGACGCTTGCATCGTGTTTCACGATGGCGTTCACGCTCGGCCTCACGCGCGCGAGCCATCCGCCGACGACGATCGATACGACCGCGCACGTCGAGCTCAGCAAAGACGGCGAAGGCTTCACGATAACGAAAATCGCGCTGGTCACGACGGTCGATATTCCCGGCATCGAGGATGCCGCGCTCCACGAAATCGCCGACGGCGCAAAGATTAATTGTCCGATTAGCAAAGCGCTCGCTGCCGTTGCGATCACCCTCGAGGTCAAGCGCGCATAACGCGAAGCGCACCAGCGAGGCCGAGCGTTACGTGGAAGCTCCACGTTTGCCGATACATCCTCGAAAAGGGGCTCACATGTATCGCTCGATTTTCGCCGTCGCACTCGCCTCTATCGTGATGATGTCTTCGCTATCGCAGGCTGATGCCAAGGGCATCTTACCCCATCACGCCCGCAAGCATCATCACCACAAGCATCATCGCATTCTCTTCATTCGCACCTAAGCGCGCACGCCGAGCGAAGCTTAGCCGCCGACGCTTACCGCTGCGTGGCCGAAGAGCGGGGGCACGTAATGGCCTGCAATCCACGCGATCGCGAAAACGGCGGTACCAAACGCAACGATCTCGAAGCCTTTCTTGAGCGGATGCCGACCCGCGAGCGTGCCCGCAAACGACCCGATTGCGAAAAGCGAGACGATCGCGAGCGCGAGCCCGACCCAGAGGGCCGCACCGAGCGATAACGGGAGCGCGTACGGGAGCACGGGGAGCGCCGCGCCGGCTGCGAACGAAAGCGTCATTCCGATTGCGGCCCGGTTGTCGCCCGGATCGGCCTCCCGCAGATCGATCCCGAATTCGTCGCGTACCATCTCGTGGAGCCAGATATCGGGGTTTTTCTGCAATCGGCGCACGATCATGAGTGCTTCTTCGTCGGTAAAGCCCTTGAGATGATAGTAAGCGACCTGTTCGGCGAACTCTTCGTTCGGTGAATCGAGCATCTGACGGCGTTCGATATCGATCGCATTCTTGATGACTTCGCGCTCTGCTTTACCACCTAAGTATTCACCGACGCCCATCGAGATGGCGCCGACCAGTAACGAGAGACCCCCCGAAATGAGAATCGCGCTGCGATCGGTCGTCGCGATGCCCACGCCCGTGACGATGCCGAGTGTCGTGAGGATCCCGTCTTGTGCGCCGAAGACGACCTCCCGAATACCACGCTGGCGTTCGAGTTGTTGGCGCTGCGGCGTATCGGGAACGCGCGGTGCATGCCGGCCCTGATGCGCCACCGACACCACGAGATTTTCGGTTTCGATGGCGAGCGAGTTGCGCGAATCGCTATTCATAAGAGAGCGTCTTCCCGTCGCCCCCGAGCCCAGGCCTTCCTTGCTTGGGACTTAGGAACGACGAGCGACGCGCGGGAGTGCTGGGGGCGCCGCCCCGAATGAATCCCAAATGGACGACTCGAGCGAGAATCCCAACCCGATCGTCGCGATGGCGATGAAGATTCGCGCGCGCAAAGATATCGAGACCGCGATCGATGCGGGGACGCCCGCAGGCGAGCGAACCGATACGTCCGACGCGACCGTTTCGCTCGGTGCCTTCGGGGACGCGCTCGCCATCGGGGCACGACGCCTCAACTCGATCCTTGGCTCGAGCGCCATGACCTACGTGCGACTCCATAAACCGCTCCGCATTCGTTTGCGATACGCCGGAAAGCGCATCACCTTCGACGTCGATGAACCGCGGCAACTCGTCTCGGTGCGCGGGCTCGATTTCGATGGCGAGTATCAATTCGATCCGAGCGCACCCACGCCCGCGCTCATCAATCTTTCGATCCTGTCGACCGAGGCCGGATATGGGAGCGCGCTCACGCCGACGAGCGTCCTGAAAAAGATCGCCGAAGATACGAAGTTGCCCCGCCCCGCACACCTCGATGCAGTCGGCCCGATCGTACTCTAAGCCGACTTTACCGCTACGATTTTGGCTCGGCCGCACTTTCGAAAGCAACGGCTCGGCCGACGTAAAATCCTTGCGCGTAATCGACCCCGTAGGCACGTAAGAGATCGGCCGTGCGTTCGTCGGTTACGAATTCCGCGATCGTCTTTTTCCCGAGACCGCGAGCGAGCGCGACGATCGATTGCACGATGTGCTGGTCCTGTGGGTCATCGGCGAGGTTCTGCACGTATTCGCCGTCGAGTTTGAGGTAATCGAACGGCAAGCGCTTCAGATAGTAAAACGAACTGAAGCCCGCACCGAAATCGTCGAGGGCGAATTCGCAGCCCAGGCTGCGAAGCGAAGTCGCGAGTTCGAATGCTTTTTCCATGTTGCTAATCGCCGTCGTCTCGGTCACCTCGAAGACCAAACGTTTGGGATCGACGCTCTGGCGCAGGATCTCACTCTCGATCGCGTGTGCCGTGCCTTCATGCGAGAGCGACGCGCCGGAGAGATTGACTTCGTATTTGACGAATTTTCCCGCGCGCTGATCGTTTGCGCAGATTCGGATCGCCTCGTTGACGACCCACGCATCGACCTCGACCATCATCCCGAACCGATCGGCCTCGCGTAAGAAATTCGCGGGATCGATGAAGGCGTCGTCGTGGCCGATCATGCGCACGAGCAATTCGTAGCGATCGACGATATCGGTGTGGAGATCGAGGATGGGTTGACGAAAGAGCTGGAAACCGTCGGTCCGCAACGCATTCCGAACGCGTTGCGCCCAATCTAATCGGACGCGCATCTCTTCACGATCTCCGACGAGCGATTTGGAGAGATGCGTTCGATTGCGCCCGCTTTCTTTGGCTTCGGAGAGCGCGGCATCGGCAGCCGACAACGTATCTTCGAGGCCGCTCGCAAAGCCGTCGTGGCAGAGCGCAACGCCGACGCTCGCCGAAACGACGAGTCCGCTTCGTGAATAGCGTTCGACTTCGTGTGAAATCATCGCCCGGAGCGCTTCCGATCGCTCGAACGCGGTCGCGGCGTCGACGTCAAAGAGAATGACGATGAATTCGTCGCCCCCGAGTCGGGCGACGAGATCGCCCTGCCGCACGCAGCGTTCGAGCGCGCTCGCGACCGATTGCAAGAGTCGATCGCCGATCGAATGCCCCTTCGTATCGTTCACGTATTTGAAATAATCGAGATCGATCAGTAAGAGCGCGCTCGAGACGGGATCGGCCGAGGCGATTTCGGCATAGAGCCCGACCCGCGCTTCGATGCCGCGACGATTGAGGAGTTCGGTGAGCGGATCGCGGTACGCAAGAGATTCCAGTCGATGCTCCGCGCGCTTCGAGTCGGTGATGTCCACGACTTGAACGACCGCATAGGCATCGACGCCAAGCGTCGTCGGTTCGTAAATGAGCGAAACGTGTAAGAGCAACCAACGCCGCAAATCGTCGCCCGAGACGTAGCGCGCTTCGATCGCGATGAGCCGCGTGCGATCGAGCACGAGATCTTCGAAGGCATCGGCGATCGCCTTCGCATCGACGGGTTCGAGAATTTCCTCGAGTCCGCTATGCAAGAGCGATTCGCGCGTGCGTCCCGTGAGTCGACAGAGCGCGGCATTAACGTCGCGGAACGTCCCCGTCGCGCGCGCGCGTAGATCGACGTCGAGCAAAGCCATACCGATCGGTGCGTTGTCGAAAGCGTACGCAAAACGCGAGGTTAAATCGCGCTGCTGCGCTTTGCTCCGGTACGTATCGGTCACGCCTCGACCCGTCGCAAACGCGCTGACGGCGCGTCCGGCCCTAACGAGCGTGACGTTTTGGCACCGATGCGCGCGAACCCGGACGTACGTGTCGTCTTTTCCGCGCTCTCGCTCGAGATCTCGTCCTGCAAATCGCCCACTTAAGAATCCTTCCGGCGTTTCTTACAGCGTCTGCGGAAACTACCGGCCCCTGGATATACCCACGTAAGTGCCCTTTACCAACGTTTTGACGCCCGCGCGTCCCTTTGCATGCCGTTTTGCAGTCGCGACGCGCGCTACGATTGCAGCACTCGGGCAGATCGTCGCTACGGGGCACCGCAGGCATTGTGGCGTCTGCGCTTTACAGATCGCTCGGCCGTGAAGGATCAGCCAGTGATGAGCGTGCCGCAGCTTCTCTTCGGGGACGAGTGCGACGACATCGCGTTCGACGGAGAGCGGCGTCGTGCCGAGCGTGAGGCCGAGCCGTTTGGAGACGCGGAAGACGTGCGTGTCGACGGCGAAGGCCGCGTCTCCGAAAACGACGGACATCACGACGCTTGCGGTCTTGCGTCCGACACCGGGAAGCGCCTCGAGCGCGTCGCGATCGCGCGGGACCTCACCGCCATGTTGCGATGCGATCGCCGCCGCCGCAGCGATGATGTTCTTGGCTTTGGTGCGGAAGAATCCACACGATTTGACGATCGCTTCGACGTCTTCTTGCGCGGCGGAGCCGAGCGCTGCGGGTTTGGGGTATTTCGCGAAGAGATGCGGCGTCGTGAGGTTCACGCGCGCGTCCGTGCACTGCGCCGAGAGCACGACTGCGATCAAAAGCGTGAACGGGGAATCGTAGACGAGTTCTGTGACCGCATCGGGATAGGCCGCTTCGAGAATCGCGAGTTCTTCACGAGCGATCGCCTTCGTGACGCGTTTGCGCGGAAAGGGAATCTTCGGCCCGGTTTCAATCGTCTCAGCCACGATGTCGTTGTTCAAGACGAAAGACCCGACCATCCCGCCGGGCCAGACGCTGGCCAAGGGATTTCCGATCCTCCACGTGGGCGACGTGCCGCGCTTCGATGCCAAGACGTGGCGCCTAACTTTCGACGGCCTCGTCGAGAACCCGTACGAGATGACGTGGGACGAATTGCGCGCCGAGCCAACCGAAGAATGGCGCGGCGACATTCACTGCGTCACGCGATGGACGAAGAAAGCGACGATCTGGCGTGGGGTCCCGTTCAAGCGCCTCGTCGAGCGCGCGCGACCCAAGCCGGAAGCGAAGTTCGTGTTGCAACACGCGGACAACGACTACACGACGAACCTGCCACTCGAAGCGATGCTCGGTGACGATGTTCTCGTTGCGTACGAATTCGACGGTAGCGCACTCGAACCGATCCACGGCGGACCCGTGCGGATGCTCGTGCCGAAGCTCTACTTCTGGAAATCGGCAAAGTGGTTACGGCGCTTCGAGTTTCTCGCCGAAGATCGCAAGGGCTTCTGGGAGAAGCGTGGCTATCACAACGAGGCCGATCCGTGGAAAGAACAGCGCTATAGCGATATGCCGAGTTGGTTCGGATAACGAACGGGACGGCCGTCGCCGGTTCGAAACGCGTGCGTGTCGTCCGCGTACGTCGTCTGCCGCTCGGCTAGAGATCCGTTTAGTGCTGTACGGCCCCGCTTCCAATTATCGCACCCGCCGTGAGCGCGCCGACGATTGCGAGCGTCACGCCGACCGCGATTACGTTGATCACGAGGGCAACGATGACGACCACCACCGTGTATCCGAGGGCTTTCGTCTGCGGAACGTTCATCATCGGCTGCGCCCCGAGGTAGAGCACGTACAGCGAGTAGAGCCCGCCGACGAGCCCGACGATCGAGCCGACCACGGGAACGAGTAAGGCGAACCCCGCAACCCATGTCGCCGTGTACGCATAACCGATCCACTTAAAGGCTTGCGCGCGATCTTTCGTACCGTCGAAGGATGGTGCGAGCGCCTCGGCTACGAGAGCGATGATCGTGACACCCAAAATCGCGAAGGCGAATTGAATGATCGCGCCGACGATGCCAGCGATAACGCCACTGTGAAGGAAAAACGCGCTCAAAACGACGCTTCCGACGAGACCACAGACCGCGGAGATCGCCGCGAGTGGGATGATGTAACTCGTGAACAGCGTCTTGATCGCCGTCGGCTCGATCGCGACGACTGGCCATTCGCGAGCGGGGGAAACGATCATCGCGCGTGCGCGATCCACCAAAGCCATGGTTGACTCCGCTTCAAAACGATAGGTGCCGAACGAAATGGTCTTTCGAACGCGGTCAGACCTGCCCCATCGTACACGAGAAACGTTCTCGAAGCGTTCTCATTGCGCGCATGAAATGCGGAGTCATCGGCCTTGCGACCGCCATGGCACTCGGCGCTCCGGTCGCGGCGAGTACGCCGCACCGCGCTGCCTGCGGCATTCTGTCCCTGGCCGAAGTTCGCGCCTTGGTTCATTTTCCGGTTTCGGTATTCGTGCCCGGGTCGTCGGAGCCGACGACCACGGGCAATACGACCGTATCGAGCTCCACCTACGTGCTGCTGGACGCATGCTGGTCTGGGCCCCGAACGACGATTTTTTGAACTGCAAACCGAACTGCGGAAGGGTCGTCGGGCAGCCAAAAATTGCTCGCTGCGGTATTGCGGAAGCTCTAGCCCGCTTCGCGCGGTCATTACGCCTTGAGCGCGACGCTCGCTTCGTCGACTTCGACGATGCCGTCGCGCCCGAGGCGCGCGACGATCGCCGCAAACGCCGCGCCATCGCGATGCGACTCCGAGAGTCCGGGGGCGAGCTCCGCGTGAAGGTCCAGGAGCGAGATCGTTTCGTCGGCACCGAGTTCGCGTAGCCGATCGATGACGCGACCGCGCACGAAGCGGTCGGTCTCCTCGAATTTCATCTTCTCTTGTGGTGTGCGGATCCGCGCGTGCGCGGCAGCACGACGCGCGAGCGTCGCCGCATCGATCGGCGCGGCCGCGCAGCCCCGCGCGAGCGGACAAAGCAGACACTTGGGAGCGCGGGCGGTGCAGAGCGTCGCGCCAAGATCCATCAGTGCCGAATTAAATGCGAAGCCGCCGCCGGGCGGGACGAGCGATGACGCCACCGCGTCGATCTCGGCCGGCGTGGCAAGCGGTGGCCACTCCAGACCGAATTGCGTGCGATGCACGATGCGCCGAATGTTCGTATCGATCGCGACGACGTCGGCGTCGAAGGCGAACGCCGCAATCGCGCGCGCCGTGTACGGTCCGATACCCGGCAGCGCGCGCAGGCTCGCATCGTCGCGAGGCAGTTCGCCAGCGTATTTCTCACAGACGACGCGTGCGAGGGCGTGCAGCCGCACCGCGCGCGAGTTGTAGCCGAGCCCCTTCCACGCACGCACGACGTCGGCTTGCGATGCCGCAGAGAGCGCGGCGAACGTCGGCCAGCGTGCGACGAACGCTTCGAAGAGAGGGACGACGCGGTCGACTTGCGTCTGCTGCAGCATAAATTCCGAGATAACGATACGGTACGGCGCGCGATCGGTACGCCACGGCAACGTCGCGCGGTTGTTCTCGGCGAACCACGCGAGCAACGCGGGCGCGATCCGATGCGCGACGACTGCGCCGATGGCCATCGGTTGCCGTGCCACTAGCGCGCTTGCGTCGCGCCGATCGCGGTCCCGATGCGACGGATACCTTCGATGAGATGCTCGCGCGAAACGGGCGTAATCGCGAGCCGAAAATTGTGGTCGCCACCCGACGCCGCGTAAAACGCTTCACCGAAAAGAAACGACGCACCGCATCGCTCGGCCGCATCGAGAAGCGCTCGCGCGCGCATCTCGCGCGGCGCGGTCGCCCAGAGATAGTACCCGCCGCCGCTTCCGCCGACCCGCATCGACTTCGGCCAGTGCTCGGCGATCGCGGCGTGCGCGAGTGTGCGACGTTCCGCGAGTTCGACGCGCAACCGATCGACGTGCGTATCGTACGAGCCGCGCAGATAGTCGGCGACACCCGCCTGCACGTACAGACTCGTCGCCATATCGTAGGACTGCTTGCGCAGCAACAGGCGTTCGAAGATCGGCCGCGGTGCGGTGAGCCACCCCAGCCGTAACGACGGCGCGATCGTCTTCGAGAAAGAACTCAAATAGATGACTTGGTTCGGCGATTGCGAGACGAGCGGCGGAGCGGGCGATTGCGCGAGTTCGCCGTAGGGATCGTCCTCGACGATCGGCACGCGAGCGCGCGTCGCAAGTGTTACGAGTCGTTCGCGACGGTCGGCATTCATCGTGACGCCCGTCGGATTATGCAACGCGGGCATCGTGTAGATGAAGCGCGGTCGCCGCGTACGTAAGATCGCCTCGACGTGATCGACGCGCATGCCCTCATCGTCGACGGCAACGGGAATGGCGCGCAATCCCGCGATCTGGAAGATCTGCAACGCGCCGGGATATGTTGGCGCTTCCACGATAATCTCATCGCCGGGTTCCGCGAGAGACTGCGCGACGAGAGAAATGCCTTGCGTGGAGCCCGTGAGGACGAGCACTTCGCGCGCGTCGATCGCGCAACCGCGAGCGCGCATACGCGCCGCAATCGCATCGCGCAAAGGTGCGTGACCTTCGGAATCGCCGTACGAAAGTACGAAGTTGGGATCGCCCGCGACGCGCGCAAACGACGCCGCGAGTTCATCCAGCGGTGAAGGGTCGACGGGCGGTACGCCCTGCACGAATGAGATTCGCTCGCCGTGAAAAGTCGCTGCCAGTTCGCCCAAGACTTGCGGAAACGCGCCGACGCGCCACGGCGGAAGCGTGACCCACCATGGCACGTCGTTGCCGCGCGGCGCGCCGCCCGGCAACCGTCGTACGCGCGAGCCCGAGCCGACGCGCTGTTCGATGAGGCCGTCGGCGACGAGCTCGCGATAGGCGTGCACGACGGTGCTGCGATTGACGCCGAGCTTCGTCGCAAGCGCGCGTTCGGGGGGCAGGCGCGTCGATTCGGGTAACGTGCCGGTCTGTATCGATTCCCGCAGCTCTTCGTAGATCTGCTGATAGATCGGAACGATACTTTCACGATCGACGGTTGGAATCGCCCCGGGCCACCCAATTTCGCGCATTGGATGGGAGATTGGCTCTGCCAAACGATGAATCCGCTGGAACTGCGGTTTTTGGTTCCTCCGGAAAAACTTCGCCCATGGCCGCGAGACGACGCTCGCCCGACGACTACGACGTTAATCTTAAACGAAAACTTGGCTGCTCTGCGGTGGTTATCAACAAAGCTTGGCAAAACGGTCCGGCGGACTACTACTGCGGGGGAGAACATTTTGGCAGATCAACAGGTCGACGTTATCGTCATCGGCGCGGGCCCGGGTGGCTATCATGCCGCGATTCGGCTCGGGCAACTCGGTAAAAAGGTCGTCTGCTTCGATCGCGACGAGGTCGGCGGGGTCTGCCTCAATTGGGGCTGCATCCCGACCAAGGCGCTCCTCCACGTCGGTGAAGTCAGCCGCCAGATTCGCGAAGCCGGGAAGATCGGTATCACCGTCGGCGCGCCCGAGATCAACCGCGAAGGCGTGGCGAAATTCAAATCCGACGTCGTGAAATCCAACGTCAGCGGTGTCAATGCGCTCTTCAAAGCCAACAAAGTCGACTTCGCTTACGGCGATGCGTCGTTCGTTTCGGCAAAAGAAGTCGCACTCAAAAAACGCGACGGGACGACGGAAACCTATGCCGCAAACGATGCGGTGATTATCGCAACCGGTAGCGCTCCCGTCGAAGTAAAAGCGTGGCCTCGCGACGGTAAGACGATCATCAATTCCGATGACGCCGTCGGCCTCGAGAAGCTGCCGAAAACGATGCTCGTCATCGGCGGCGGCGTGATCGGTCTCGAATTCGCGACCGTTTACACGCGGATGGGTGCGAAGGTGCTCGTCGTCGAGCAGATGCCGAACGTGCTCACCGGCACCGATCTCGAAATCGCCAAGACGATGGCGCGCATCCTCAAGAAGCAGGGCGTCGAGATCGCGCTCGGCACGAAGCTCATCTCGCTCGAAAAAGTCGGCGACGGCGTCAAGGCCGTTTTCAACGGCGATTACACGAACGGCAAAGACGAGACACGCGAATTCGAGATGGCACTCGTCGCCGTCGGTCGTCGCCCGGTCACCGATACCCTCAACCTCGCAGCGGCCGGTCTCGCGACCGACGAGCACGGCTTCATTGCCGTCGACGCGCAACGTCGCACGAAGGTCGCGGGCATTTTTGCCATCGGCGACGTCACGAGCTCGCCGCTCCTGGCGCACAAGGCCATGAAAGAGGGGACCGTCGCAGCGGAAGTGATCGGCGGCGACATGTCCGCCGCCTACGATCCAATCGCGGTGCCCAACTGCGTCTACACCGATCCCGAAGTTGCCACGGTCGGCCTTTCGGAAGAAGAGGCCAGGGCCGCGGGGTACGAGCTGCGCATCGGAAAATTCCCGTTGCTCGCGAGCGGTCGCGCACGGACGATGAACGAGACCGACGGCATGATCAAGCTCATCGGCGATGCGAAGACCGACCTGCTGCTCGGCATGCACATCATCGCACCGCAGGCCGAATCCCTCATCGGTGAAGGCGTGATCGCCCTCGAGATGGGCGCGACGCTCGAAGATATCGGGCTCGCGATCCACCCGCATCCGACGCTGACCGAATCGATCATGGATGCAGCCGAAGCCGCACACGGGAAAGCGATCCACATCGTCAATGCCAAGCCGAAGACACCCGTCGGCGCGGGCGTCTGATCGCGTGATCTTCATCGCCGAACTCACCGCGCGCGACGCCGATTCAGCCGAACATGCGGCGCACGCTCTCGATGAGTATCTCGAAACGCTGCTCGGTGCCGGACTGCTCGCATTCCGCATCGGGCGCGATCTCGAGAGCGCCGCACGGATCGTCCTCCTCGAAGAATGGACGAGTACGGACGCGCACGACGCCCATGCGACGAAGCCGACGTTCGCGACGTTGCAAGCAACGCTCGCACCGTTGCTTGCGGGCGCACCCCGCACCGCGAATTACGAGATCGTGGCTGCCGGATTCTCCGACGACGACGAGTGATGCGACTGCTCGATCTCGGCCGCCGACCGTATCGTGAAACGCTCGCAATCATGCGCGCGATTCACAGCGCGGTCGCCCGCGACGAGGCCGAGCCGACGCTGATCGTCGTCGAGCACGATCCCGTCATCACACTCGGTCGAAATGCCAAAAGGGAACACGTTCGCCTCTCGACCGAGGCGCTCGCATTACGTGGCGTCGATCTTGTGGAGATCGAACGCGGCGGGGATGCGACCTACCACGGGCCGGGCCAACTCGTCCTCTACCCGATCCGCAAACTCGCGCGTTTTCGCGAGGTCGCGCCCCTCGTCTCATCGCTCGAGCGCAGCGTCGTTGCGGCGCTCGCAACGTTCGGTATCGTCGCGCGAGGTCGCAGCGAACATCGCGGCGTCTACGTCGGTGAGAATGCGATCTGCGCGATCGGTTTAGCGGTAAAGCAAATGACGTCGCTCCACGGTCTCGCCCTCAACGTCTCGACCCCGCTCGATTACGACCGCCTCATCACGCCATGCGGCACGCCCGAGTTCGGCATTACCTCGATGACGCACGAACTAAAGCGCGATATCGCGCTCCCCGATGCGCGCGAAGCTCTGCTCGCCGCGGTCGAAAGCGAATTCTCCGTACGATTCGAACGCGAAATCGTGCCATGCTCGACCTAGAAAACGCGCGAGCGATCGCGAAGGAAGCACGACCGTGATCGATCTCATCGCCCCGCTACCCAAGCGTAAACCCGACTGGCTCAAAGTCAAACTCGCGCATGGCGAAAACTACGAACGCCTCAAGAGCGATGTCAAAGCCTCGGGTTTGCACACCGTTTGCCAAGAAGCCATGTGTCCCAACATCGGCGAGTGCTGGGGCGCGGGCACGGCCACGATCATGATCCTCGGCGATACGTGCACGCGCGGCTGTCACTTCTGCAACGTCAAGACCGGCAGCCCACGGGGCGAAGTCGATTGGCTCGAGCCCAAACGCGTCGCCGAAGCCGTGCGCGATCTCGGTTGGCAGTATCTCGTGCTTACGGCCGTCGACCGCGACGATCTCGCGGACGGTGGTGCCGCCATCTTCGCGAGCACCGTGCGCATGATCCACAAGCTCTCACCCGCGTCGAAAGTGGAATGTCTCACGGGCGATTTCGCGGGCGATCTCGCTGCGCTCGACGTCGTCCTCGATGCGGAGCCCGAAGTGCTCGCGCACAATCTCGAAACGGTGCGCCGCCTCACGCCGAGCGTACGCGATCGGCGCGCGACCTTCGATCAATCACTCGCCGTGCTCGATCATGCCAAACGTCGCGGAAAATCGAAGTTCACGAAAACGTCGTTGATGCTCGGGCTCGGCGAACGCGAAGACGAGATCGAAGACGCGATGGATGCGGCGCGCGCCGTCGGCGTCGATATTTTCACCATGGGCCAATATCTGCAACCGACGAAACGTCATCTCGACGTCGTCGAGTTCGTAACACCCGCGAAATTCGAACGCTTGCGCGAAATCGGCGTCGCGAAAGGCTTCCGCCAAGTCGTGAGCAGCCCGCTCTCGCGCAGTTCGTATCACGCGGAACAAGCTTTCGTCGAATAGATATGCCTTCCGCGCTCTCGCGCGACGCCGACGGTCTGCCATCGGGGCGGCGCGGCCTCGCACTCACGGTGATCGTCATCGGGACGATCATGGCCGTCCTCGATAGTTCGATTGCAAACGTCGCGCTACCGACGCTCGCGCGCGAATTGCGGATCGATGCCGCGCAGTCGATCTGGGTCGTCAACGCCTACCAAGTCGCGGTGACGATGCTCCTCCTGCCCTTCGCTTCGCTCGGCGACGTGTTCGGCTTACGCAAGATCTACACGATGGGTATCGCGATCTTCACCGTCGGTTCGCTCGGCTGCGCGCTCTCGACGACGCTCGCAACGCTGCTGGTTTGGCGCGTCGTGCAGGGCATCGGTGCGGCTGCGCTCATGAGCATCGCGCCCGCGCTCATGCGCTCGATCTTCCCGGCAGCCATGCTCGGCACGGCCGTCGGCGTCAGCGCACTCACGGTAGCAACGAGTTCGGCAGCGGGCCCGACGCTCGGCGGCACGATTCTCGCCATCGCACCGTGGCCGTGGCTCTTCGCGATCAACGTGCCGCTGGGACTCTTCGATACCGTACTCGCCGCGCGCGTCTTACCGCGAACGCCCGGGACAGGCGAGCGTTTCGATTTTCCGAGCGCGCTGCTTGCGGGGCCCGCGCTCGCACTCTTCGTCGTCGGCCTCGATGGCATCGGTCGGCATGTCGCGGCGCCGATCGTCGGCGCGATGATCGTCGCAAGCGTGGCGCTCGGTGTGACGTTCGTGCAGCGTCAGCGCCGACTCGCAGCACCGATGCTCCCGCTCGATCTCTTCGCGATTCCCCGCTTCTCACTCGCGGCGATGACATCGCTCTGTTCGTTCACCGCGCAAGGCCTTGCGTTCGTCGCCTTACCGTTTCTCTTTCAGGGCGCCTACGGCTACTCCGCGTTCGTGACGGGACTGCTCTTCACGCCGTGGCCGCTCGCGATCGCGGTCGTCGCTCCACTCGCAGGCCGAATTTCGGATCGCGTCGCACCGGCGAAGCTCGCGACGGTGGGCCTCGCGATGCTTGCGATCGGACTGTTCTTTCTCGCAAATCTTGGGACGCATCCGTTCATCATCGATATCGTTTGGCGGGCTATCATCTGCGGCGCCGGGTTCGGATTATTCCAAGCGCCGAACAACCGCGAGATGCTCGGGTCCGCCCCACGCAATCGGAGCGGATCGGCCGGGGGTATCCTCGCGACCGTCCGGCTCACCGGTCAATCGCTCGGCGCGGCAGGCGTGGCGATCGTCCTCGGTACGGCGACGGTCGTCGTTGCGGCGAGACCGGCCCTTGCGAGCGCGACGAATCTCTCCGCCGCGGCACATGTGGCACTCGGGATGGCAGCCGCCGTCGCGGCCCTCGCCGCCATCGTAAGCGGGACGCGGCTGGCATTGGACGAGCCGCGGGTTGTGAGTTCGGGCACTCCCATTCGGTAAGCGGTCCGCCAGGCCAAGGTTCACATCACGCTAGGCCGATGTCCTTACTAATGAACTCGCCAACATTCGCTCGACTTCAGGCCGTGTACGTGATCTCCCGATGAGCCTTCCCCCGCGACCGCATCAAATACCGGGCAGCTTCGTCGCAACGCTGTTGGAACTCGGGCATCATCACAACGCCACGATCTTGCGCGAGCTTGCCGACGGATCGAGACGGTACAACGAACTGCTCACGACGCTTGCCGATATTCCCGAGCCCGTTATCGGAGCGAGTCTACGCGAGCTCGATGGCGACGGGCTCGTACGCCGCCGCGTCGATCCCGGACCGCCGCTACGCGTCCTCTACGAGCTCACCGAGGCCGGGCTCGATCTCGCGCCCAGCCTCGGTGCGATCGAGGCCTGGGCGCGTCGCACGAAGGTCTAGCGCTTAGGCGTAGACGCCGCGTGTATTCATCGATTGTACGACGCGATCGATCGCGACCATATAGGCCGCCGTGCGAAGCGAGATCTTTCGCAGGGTCGCGAGATCGGAGACTTTGGTAAAGTTCTCGAGCAACACGTCGGCGAGCCGTTCGTTGACCTCCGATTCTTTCCAAAAATAGCCAGCTCGGTCTTGCGCCCACTCGAAATACGAGACCGTCACGCCACCGGCGTTTGCGACGATGTCGGGGATGACGATGATGCCGCGCGTATTGAAAATGTGATCGGCTTCGGGTGTGGTCGGGCCATTCGCCCCTTCGACGATGAGCTTCGCGCGGACGCTCGCCGCGTTCTCGATGGTTAACTGCTTTTCGAGTGCGGCCGGCACGAGCACGTCGCACTCGAGCGTCAGGAGCGCGTCGCCCGGGATGCGATCGCCGCCGAGGTAGCCTTCGAGCGAGAGATGCTCTTTCGCGTACGCGGTAGCACCCACGACGTCGATTCCCGTCTCGTTGAAATACGCGCCACTAACGTCGGAGATCGCGGTCACGCGCGCGCCCGCGTTGACGAACATTTTCGCCGCGACCGAACCCACGTTACCAAAGCCTTGAATGACGACGCGCGCACCGTGCGGCTCGATACCCATACGTTTCATTTGCGCGAGCGCGACGAGCGAAACGCCGCGCCCAGTCGCCTCGACGCGGCCGCGGGAGCCACCGATCTCGAGCGGTTTCCCCGTGACGACGCCCGGAACGTGCTGGCGGACGTGCATGGAGTACGTATCCATGAACCACGCCATGATCTGCGGCGTCGTGCCGACGTCGGGTGCGGGCACGTCCTTGTCGGGTCCGACGACTTCGACGAGCTCGGCTGCATACCGACGCGTGATGCGCTCGAGTTCGCCCATTGAGAGTGTCGTCGGGTCGCACGTAACGCCGCCTTTCCCGCCACCGAAGGGCAGGTCGACGACGGCACACTTCCACGTCATCCAAAATGCGAGAGCCGTCACCTCGTCGAGCGTCACGCCGGGGTGGTAGCGAATACCACCCTTCGCGGGTCCGCGCGCGAAGTTATACTGCACCCGATAACCCGTGAAAACTTCGAGCTCGCCGTTATCGCGTTGGAACGGAATCGCAAAAATGATCTGGCGCGACGGCTTGGTGAGGAGGCGGCGGATTCCCGGATTGAGATCGAGGAGCTCGGCTGCTTCGTTGAAATACGCGATCGCGTCCCCAAAAACGGAGACCTCTCGCACGGCGGTCATCATGTATTCGTAACCCCAACAATGGTCTTTCGGGTTTTCACCTTATGGAAAAGATGACGTTTACCCTACATTTGTCTAGTTACGACGATTATCGATTATCCATTTGGCGCACATGAGCTCGCTAGACGTTGAAACGGAAGTTGACGACGTCGCCCTCACGCATGACGTATTCCTTACCCTCACTCCGCAGGAGCCCGGCCGCCTTGATCGCGTCCATCGTCTTGAGGCGAGCGTAGTCGTCATACGAGACGATCTCGGCCCGAATAAAGCCGCGCTCGATATCGGAATGGATCTTGCCGGCCGCTTGCGGCGCGCGCATGCCCTTGTCGATCGTCCACGCGCGGACCTCGATCTCGCCGGCCGTGAGAAACGTCATGTAGCCGAGTAGGTCGTAGACCGAAAGAATGAGCTGGTCGAGGCCGCTCGTATCGATGCCGAGTTCTTCGCGAAAGCTTTCTGCTTCTTCATCGGTGAGGCCGGCAAGCTCGGCTTCGATCTTGCCGCAGAACCCGATCGCACGCGCGTGCTCGGCCGTGGCATGATCGAAGACGGCGCGAGCGAGCGGGCCTGGGTTCGCGATCTGCTCTTCATCGACGTTCGCGACGTAGAGGAGCGGCTTCGCCGTGAGGAGATACGATTCGCGTGCGAGTTCCATCTCCAGCGAATCGGGATCGAACGTGCGCGCCGGCGTCCCGTTTTCGAGTGCGGCCCGCAGGCGCTTCCCCGCTTCCACACGCGGCGCGAGCTTGACGTTGACGCGTGCTTCGCGATCGAGTTTGTCGAGCCGCTTCGCGAGCGTTTGAAGGTCGGCGAGTGCGAGTTCGATCGTGATGATCTCGATATCGCGCAAAGGATCGGGGCCGCCCTCGACGTGCGAGACGTCGCCATCTTCGAAGCAACGTACGACCATCGCGATCGCGTCGGTCTCGCGAATGTGGCTCAAGAAGGCGTTGCCGAGACCCGCCCCCGAACTCGCGCCGCGCACGAGACCCGCGATATCGACGAAGCGCACCGTCGCGTTCACTATTCGCTTCGCGCTAACAATATCGGAAAGGACCTTCATCCGCAGATCGGGGACGGGAACTTCTCCGACGTTGGGTTCGATCGTTGCGAAAGGGTAATTTGCCGCGAGCGCTTGCGCGGAACGGGTGAGCGCGTTGAAAATTGTCGACTTGCCGACGTTCGGGAGACCGACGATACCACATGAAAGAGCCATAGGAGCGACGCCGTGCGTTCGCCCGGGGCAAGGAATCGTCCTGGACGCGTGGGATTCAACCACATGCGCCAAATGAAGGTCGACCGGCTCGGAATCGACTTGCTGACTCACGACCCCGTCGTCATCCTCAAAGACCTCGAAGGCAAACGGTTTCTCCCGATTCTCATCGGACCGTTCGAAGCAACCGCGATCGCGTTGGCGCTCGAAGGAACGGCCGTTCCGCGGCCGCTCTCGCACGATTTGATGCGCACGATGCTCGAAGCGATGCACGCCACGCTCGAGCAGATCGTCATCCACGATATTAAGGACTCGACTTTTTTTGCGAAGCTCATCGTGCGCGCCAACGGCGACACGCAAGAGATCGACGCGCGCCCTTCGGACGGCATCGCACTCGCGCTTCGCATGTCGGCGCCGATCTTCGTGGCCGATAAAATCGTCCTCGAAGAAACGGTCGCGGATAAGAAAGCCGAAGCCGAAGAATCGAATCGTTTTCGCAAGTTCATCGAAGAACTCAGGCCGAGCGATTTCAAAGAATAAGTTGGAACACGCCGACGTCGGTGTTTTCGGTGGTTCGGGTTTTTACTCGCTCATCGAGAACTCACGCGAGGTTTGGATCGAAACACCGTATGGGATGCCGAGCGATAAAATCGCGCTCGGCGAACTCGGTGGCAAATCCGTCGCGTTCTTACCGCGTCACGGCCGCGATCATCGCTACCCACCGCACATGGTCAATTACCTCGCAAACATGTGGGCCATGAAGTCGCTCGGCGTCTCGCGCATCATCGCGCCCACGGCATGCGGCTCGCTCAAAAAAGAGGTCGAGCCCGGGCACATGGTCGTCGCCGATCAAGTGGTCGATCGCACGACGGGTCGTCGCGACACGTATTACGATGGGCCGATCACGACGCACGTGAGCTTCGCCGATCCATACTGCCCGCAGTTGCGACCGATCGCGGTCGATGCGCTCCGTTCGCTCGGCGTCACGACGCACGAACGCGGCACGATCGTCGTGATTCAAGGCCCGCGTTTTTCCACGCGCGCGGAATCGAAGTGGTTCCACGATGCGGGCTGGGAAGTGATCAACATGACCCAGTATCCGGAGTGCTATCTCGCGCGCGAACTCGAAATGTGTTACGTCAATATCTCGCTGATTACCGACTACGATGTCGGTCTGCCCGGCGCCGAGCCCGTGACGCACGAAGACGTCCTCAAAGTCTTCGCGAGCAACAACGACCGCGTCAAAGCCGGGATCGCGAAGATCGTCGCGGCGATTCCGAGCGAGGTCACCTGCGGGTGCCATAACGCGCTCGCGAGCGCGCGCGCCTGACATGAAATCATTGCAGACCGGGCGTATCGATTTTATGTCGTACCTGCGCGCGTTCGGGTTACTCGCACGCAATCCGCAGATCGCGCTCGCACCGTTTGCGGCATCGGTCGCGACGATCTTGCTCTTCATGCTCGTGCCGGCCGAAGTGGGATCGGGATTTCTCGGATCGATGAATTCGAGCATCGCGGGCCTCATCGCGCAACTCATCGGGTCCTTCGGACTCGCCGTCGCCCTCATCGTTGCGGAGACGGCGTGGCGGAGGGGGAAAGCGCCCTTCGATGATGCGTGGGAAGATGCGCGGCGCAAAGTCGGCCAGATCGTCTTCGCGGCGTTCGGGATCAATTTTGTCGTTTACGTGGCTGGGCTCGTCGGCGGCCTCCTCGGGCCGATCGGCGCGATCGTGCTCACGATTCTCGCGTACGCGATCTTCATCTACACGATCCCGGCAGCGGCGATCGGTGGCATCCCGGGGAGCGCTGCACTCAACGCATCGGTCGAGCGTGCGAAGCGCACCGTACTCGCGACGGTACTCGTTACGGCGCTGTACCTTTTCAACCTCATCTACGTGCCGACGCTCGTGATCGAAGCGCTCAATCCGCTCTTGTTCGGTAACTCGTTTCTCGCGCAGGGCGTGGTGATCTCGCTGATCAGCGCTTTCTTCAAGGCGATCGCAACGGGCTATGTGGCGCTCGTGCTCGCGAAAGCCTACGAGGATGCCTCGGACGGTCGCTCCTACTAAGGTGACGGAAACCCGGTAAGCGCGCCTTCTAAGCTTTACATAAAGCCGAGAAAGCGATGGTGCTTGTGTTTTGGCTTTGCGTTTGCGACGCGGACCGGGTGCGAAACGGAGGCGAGGTGGCCGGTGTGAGCGAGCACGCGATCGCACCGGCGCGCACCGGATCGCGCATCGATCATACCGATGCGAACGAAGATCGCTGCAAGTTTTCGTTCGTCACGCGCGATCCACGGGTCGCGCGGATAACGGCTCGCCCAATCTTCGATAGCTTCTTGCGCGAGTAACAACATCCCGAGATCGCGCCGCGCTTCGAGGCGATCGCGACGCACGGCTTCGGCGCCGTGCCGGATCCGATTGCTCACTTCTATGGGGCTCATGTGTGCGCGGCCAAAGTAAAAATCGGCGGGCGCGAGGTCGGCGAGCCGAGTGGCGGCATATGCGGAAGCCGTCGCGTTGAAGAACACGACGACTCCGAAGGCGATGCAACGTCGAAACGCCGCTCGTTCGAAAAGCATGCTTCGAAGGTACCGCTTCCTTCGCCGTCCTCAAAGTACGACGGTCGCGATCGTGATCGCGCGCACGTCGGCCCGCTGCGCTCAGCGAGCCGCGGGCGGTGCCAGTTGCATGCGCAGCTGATCGACGACGAGACCCGCCGAGA
>ENA-OFCD01000115-OFCD01000115.1-metagenomes-genome-assembly--contig:-NODE-115-length-52513-cov-21.156830_pt1 | contig 52513 bp, 49 predicted proteins | sample MGYA00153392_OFCD01 | MGnify analysis MGYA00153392 | reverse complement strand
GAATCTTCACACACATCCCCGGTTTTATTATGAGTACTCTTCTGCATTTGGACCTAAAACGGACGACGAATACGACGGTGGAGTTGCGGGTATTTACGAATAATCCGAATGTGTATGAGAGCCGATCGCTGAATCTTAGCGAGGTGGACGATCTCGTGGGGGTGATGGAGCGGGATTATTATGTGTCGGCGTTGCCGGAAGACTATGGGGTGACGGGGCGGCGGTTGTATCGGTAGTTGGATGGGGCGGAGCGGTTTTTGGCGAGGGCGATCGAGCGGATTTCGGGTCCTATTGTGTTGGTGATGGGGGCGGGGTTTGGGCAGTTGGTGTTGGCGGATGAGCGAGGGTTTTTGGTCGATCGGGGTGTGGTGATTGTTCGCTCGGTTTTCGATTCCCAAGGGATGCTTCGCCAACGCGGGGCAGTCGCCAACGCGGGGCGGTGACGATTGGGTCTACGCCGAAACCTTATCAACTGAACTTGTCATTGATGGCGGCGGCTCCGATCGGTGGAGGTGCGGCGTTTGAGGACGGGCGAATTTTGGCAGCGACGAAGACGGTGGAGTTGCAGTTGGTGGTGGCAGATAAAGACTCTGAATTAATGACGGGAAACGAAGAGATTGTCAGAATTCTGCACTATACTGACGTTGAATATAAAGCAATCAACCATGCCATCAGCTATGAATCTTAACCACTCGATTACGTTTGAAATTGGATGTGTTCAGTATGATACATTCAATCGCGCGAATGAGGCTCATAGCGCTTGATTCCGAATCTCTACAGGTCTGAAATTGAAGTTTGAAGACTGGAATAGCGATCTTAAGTTTCTCCATGAATTTGCTGACTTTAGACTACATTCGGGAGCGCAATCCACTAATAAAAGACTTTTTGACAATGATTCATCCTAGTGCAGGAAAGTTACTGCACACTGATTGAGAAATCACAGGGTCTGGACTACTTATTCCCGAAAAGTATGGGAAAACAATAGACCAACCTTCCTTTCATTTATTGAAAGGGTATATGGATTCTCTGACAAAAGAGGAGAAGATTCTATTTACGATGCTCCTGCCACATCTTTTGCGAAATCTTGCGCTTACAGGCGTAGCTCATTGGGCATATAGGTCCACGAAATGGGAAAATTACCGACCCATAACACTTCGTCTTGTTTCGTATGGAATGATTGGATTTGATTGCATGAAATTACCCTAAACAATTATTGGGATCGATAAACGCTTATTAATTGTCGTCTCTACATAACCACACTCCGGACATTTTTTGAGACAGAACCTGAAAACCACATTCTATCGTTAAAATTTGGATGCATGAAAAGGCTGAAACCCTCGTTTTACAGTTGGCAATTTAAAACTGTCCAGACTATTTATATAAGATACGATTGAACTGGACAAAAAACGCAAACAGCTTGCGGTTGCTGGGCTGATCGAAGTGGCGCACAAACAAAACGATTGAGCGACAATCAATCGGCTGACGCTTTGGCTCGTGCGGATCGAGGCGATCACGGATGGAAATCCTCGGTTGTTGATGGCGCTCGATCGTTTTGTTTGTGAGTGGGTTGGTGGATGAGTCGGCGGTGTTGACAAAGTTGGAATCGATGCGGGAGGCATTTCGATCGGACGTTCTGGCGGAGTTGCTCGGGATGGTGAGTGGGGCGGAGAAGGCGGTGCTGGTCAAGGGTTTGGTGTTTCGGTTGGCGATGGCTTCGAAGGATGGAGAAATTGCGGGAATAATGGCGAATGCAGTGTCGCAGAAGTTGAGTGAGACTAGTGATTATCCGAGAATTTTAACGTTGTGCCGATCGACGATCGCAATCTCGAACAATTTAGGGATGATGACGGAATTGGCGATCGCTGAAGACGCCTCTGGCAATCCACAGAAAGCGCTAGAACTCCATCAGCAAGTCCTTGAGCTTTGCACCGAAGAAAATGTACAACTCAAAGCTACGACCTTGCACTGTATGGCAGTCATTTATGCGAATCAAGGACAGGTGGACCAGGCGATTGAACTCTACCAACAATCCTTAGCCATCAATGAGCAAATCGGTAATGTGCAAGGTAAAGCCGCCACCTTGCACTGTATGGCAGTCATCTACGCGAATCAAGGACAGGTGGAACAGGCGATCGATCTCTACCAACAATCCTTAGCCCTCACGGAACAAATTGGGCGTGTTCAAGACAAAGCCGCAACCTGGCACCAAATGGCTAGCATCTACGCGGATCAAGGACAGGTGGAACAGGCGATCGACCTCTACAAACAAGTCCTAGTAATTGATGAGCAAATCGGGAATGTCCAAGGCAAAGCCGCCACCTTGCACCAAATGGCAGTCATCTACGCGAATCAAGGACAAATGGAACAGGCGATCGATCTCTACCAACAATCCTTAGCCATCAATGAGCAAATCGGTAATGTCCAAACCAAAGCCGCCACCTTGTGGTGTTTAGGTAAACTGTTTACAGATGACGATCGAGATATCGCAAAAGGTCTGGTTTACCTGAAGGAAGCCCGTGAGATTTATCTGCATTTGAAGTCGCCCAGTGCGCAGGTCGTGCAGGAGATCATTGAGAGAATTGAGAGGTGAGAATTGAGAATTGAGAAGGCTTGTTGAGTTCTGGACGCTTGCTCTGAACGATTGAAGTGCGATCGGCCCTTCATGTTCCCCTTGCATACCTTTTTGGGTTTGCGCTGCGAATAAAGGTGGAATGTTAGACTATGGACATTAAGTATTAGGTTTTCTATGTCATATCGTTTAACGGCTGTCATCGAAAAAGATACCGATGGATATTATGCTTATTGCCCGACTCTGACAGGTTGCCAGAGTCAAGGAGATACATTGGAAGAAGCGCAAGACAATATTCGAGAAGCGATCGTACTTTATCTAGAAACATTGACCAGTGATGAGCGTAAAAGTCTTTTCGATCGTGAAGTGACCACGATGATGATGGAGGTTCAAGTTGCCTGAGCAACCTAAATTAACAGCGCGGGAAGCTGAGAAATTGCTTCTGCAAGCTGGATTTGAAAGAATTCGGGTGAAGGGCAGCCATTATATCTACAAGCGTGATGCTGTTAGGGTCGTCATTCCGTTTCACAGCGGGAAGATACTGCATCCAAAAATCGTGCGGCAGGTTTTAGATGCGATCGGGTAATGGGGTTGAACCGATCGCACTAGCCAACAGCCCCCAACCCCCAATTTTGGGGCGATCGGTAGGGAGGGAGAGGCGATCGTTTTGTGCAGAGGAGAATGCGTTAAACTGAGGGTATTACGGCTATTCACTAATCCTCAATGCCCAGAAAAATACGTGACTATCGTTCTGATCTCGTTGGTCTCGGCTTCACCAAGCGAAAAGGCAAAGGCAGCCATCAGAACTAGAAACACCATAAACTCCCTCTCATCATTACGATCGCCTTTAAAGATGGCGATGATGTCCCCCGATATCTCGAAAAACTACTCATCAAAGCCCAAACCCTACTCTCGGACACCGACTCATGAACTATCCCTACAGCCTCATCATTCAATGGTCCAACGAAGATAACCTCTATCTCGTCACCCTTCCCGACTTCGCCGCGATCGCCATGCAACCTTGCACCCACGGCAAAACCTACCAAGAAGCGATCGAAAACGCCCAAGAAGCGATCGAAAGTTACCTCGCCTATTGTCAAGACGAACACCTTCCCATTCCCCAACCGCAACAACTTCAAGTAGCATAGCAATCGCACTAGCGAACTGCCCCCAACCCCCAATTCTAGGGTTAGTGCTTGTTTAGTTGGTCAGCAATCGAAAGAATAGGTTTTCCTTCAACAATTTCCATGAGCTCCAATTGGACAAGAGAACCTATAGCTTTGCTGAACTACTGATTGATTGACGGTGATCGAGCCAGGTTGATCCGAACGACAGTATTTTATGGCATAACGCTTTTGAGATGAATCAAACTTAAGGATTCCAACTGAGCTATGAAAACTATATCTTTTATATCTTGGAACCTTTGCGACAGCAAAAACAACCAAGTTATCATTTTGCGAATACAGATCTAGATCTCAGCTATTAGAAGGTCTTTGTAAATTCAAATGATTCAGAACGCTCATATTTTCTGGATAATATTGTTCCATATCCAAAATCGACTTTAGAAATTCTCCATGATCAGTATGATGAATTTCCTCAATCCTTAACACACAACTAACCAATGCTTTATCGATCGTATCTTTAGTTGCACAAGCTTTCTGAACTAAATTTCCAGAAAGTTAGAATGCTACAGCCAATCCAATCGCTGCGGAAATTATGGCTATTACTGCTTTATAGATATTCTTTTTAATTTCCTTACTATTCATCAGTAATAACCAAATCACTTGACATTTAAAGAGAATTGCCCCTCAAGCTTCACCCAATCACCAATCCTTGAGGTGATTCCCGTTTCGGGAGGCTTTCTTACTAAGGCAAAGGCTTCGCAGAAAGCCAACGATTCTTGCTACGATCGTCCTGCATTCAAAATCTGTGACGCAGTGAGAATTACGTCTGGGAATGTTGGAGAGATTATCTTTTCATTTCCGCGAAATGTCTCAAACTGATATGTGCTATCGTTCAAAACTCCGACCTTGATCCATTCACGATCGCGATCGATAATCCAATACTCGGGGACTGCGATCGCAGCATACTGCTGGGGTTTCACTTCGTAATCACGCTTGTAATTGTCAGAATTCTCATTGCCAGGACTCACAACCTCCGCAATTAACCGAGGCGGTGGCATCTCGCGGGTAATGGTATTTCGACGTTCAATTAATGGAAGATGAACCAGATCTAAAATAGTCAAATCGGGATATCGGGTGCGAGGTCTTCCCGGAACTTCCACTTCACAGGAATGAGGACGAATTAACTCGATCGGAATCCCCGCAATTATCAATAACAAGAACAAATAATTCGCCAGAAAATCATTGACGCCAGATTCAGGCGTAACCGGAACTAACTCCCCATCCCAATACTCAAACTTTCCCTCCGGCAATTCCGAGGGATCTACCGCCAAATAGGCTTTAAAACTAGTGAATCTAGGCTTCGTAAACACCATAAAGCAATCGCCTTTACCTAGCGTGAGTATTCTTATCCTAATCCAGTGTCGATGAAACTCGATCGGTTTGAAGGCGTATGAATGGGTTTTGGGCGCGGGGTTCCGTTTCGGCTTTTAGGGCGTATCACAGGCTTCAGGTCAGCATATCTACTGACCATGACCAAATTACACGATCGATGCGATCGATCGTCCTTAAAGTTGCCCTTAGCGGGTTTCTCCACATCTTGCTGACGTGGATGGTCAGCAGCAATTCCAAGAACATATACGAGAGACTGACATCATAGCTGTTTAAAGCTAAACAGCTATGCACAGACGTGTGTCAGACAGCGTAACTCTGGTATCAAGTACACAGGCTCCAACCTAGCCATTACGCCAAAGTGGGGAGCTAGTCTATACGAACTTGCGCAGCTTGCATACCCTTTTGACCTTGTTCAGCCACGAAGGAAACGGTTTGACCTTCTTTTAGGGTTTTGAAAGTATCGCTTTCGATCGCTTTAAAGTGTACGAACAAGTCGCCACCGCCCGCTTGAGGGGTGATAAAGCCGAAGCCTTTTTCATCGTTGAACCACTTAACAGTGCCGGTTTGGCGATTAGACATGGTGTATCTCCAAAAAACATCTATATTCAGTATAACTATGTTGCATGATGTCGAAGCTCATAGCTCTCGCTAGCCTACCATCCTTCTCAAAATAAAACGCGCAAGGCGAGCCGTTTCGATCGACGGACTGAGGGATGACCAGGCGAAACCTAACAATTAGTAGGTAGGAATTTCCACCTATCGACCCAAATCAAAGGTGACGAGCAGAAAAGCTCCACCCATCTCCTACGCAAAACCACCGATCTTCGATGTCAGTGGATTTGAACTTCGACGCATCGATCGCCTTACCAGGGCGTTCTTCCAGTTCGCGAGTGAACTTGTCAAGCCATCCCGAGCCGGAACTGCCGACAACCCGCGTGATTGCTCGTCCTAATGTAGCAGCGGCCAAGACGAACAGCTTCCCATCCCCCAACCGCAACATCTCCAAGTGGCATAATGCTGGATGTGCTATCGACATAGGCCATCCCAAAGCGATCGCAAGACTCATCTCCAATCACGTTGATTTGCTTAAACCCAAATATTGCACGGCTGCACCTTCCAAGCTAGGTAAAACCATATCAGCATCGGAAAAATCCTGCTCCAATATGGCTGCCCCAGGCGTTGCAATGGTGTTGATGCCATTCGCTTTAGCAGAGATAAGGCTAACCGGTGTATCTTCAATGGCAATGACTTGGCTAGCATCTAGCTTCAACTGCCATAGACAATAAGCGTAGGCATCGGGAGCAGGTTTAGGTCGAGCAATCTGGTCTATCGTAACAATCTTTGTAAACCAATCAAAGGAGAGTGACTTTGCCAACGCAGACTCTAGAGCCTTAACATTTTCCATAGCCGTCGAAGTACATAGTGCGATCGGAATCGAGTTGTTACGACAAGCACCCATCAACTCAACCACCCCTAGACGCGGATGCAAATCTTCTTGACCTAGCATTTCAACATAATGATCAGTCTTAGCCGTATGAAGCTCGACAACCATCGTATCGGTAACAGACATAAGCTCAGGATGAGCATCGCGGTAGGCCCGAATACGGTTCTGTCCACCATTTGTTCTGAGTAAATCACGGTAGGTTTCAGCCGTCCAAACCCAGTCTAATCCAGCGGCTTCAAAAGCCGAGTTAAAGGCTCGGCGTTGAATGTCAGACGTTTCTGCGATCGTCCCAATTGCGCCAAAGATAACGGCTTTAGGGGTAAATAGTGTTGCTCTCGTGGGTGCTTTCATAGGTATTATTTCCAGTTGTACAGTTTCTAGCTTTATCGAGACTCGATCGAAAGAAAACTTTCAGTAATGGAAGTTTTCTCAGCATTTAACCATGAGCTAATCATCGCTAGATCAGCATAATAAAATAGGTATAAACGCTTTAAACCATTGGCTTTAAATTAACAAGGTTAGATAACCGTTAGATCTTTGCCATCAAGCTTAGGCCATTAGCATATCGCTTCTTTTATTGAATGTCTAGCGGACTAAATTTATGAGAATGATGTTGAAGATTTGTCTTTCCGTTATTGCTAAAAGGCTTACGATCAATTTTCTGAGATACACCTAATGATAGAGAGTAAAGAACCATATTTTTTCTTAAGTTTGTAACCGCATTGAGATTATTTCTAGTTAGTTTCGTCTGACTTAGCCTCTACTCAGAATTCAGCCGATCGACTAATTTAGATCGCTCAAAACACCACCTATAGGAGCACTATGAGTACACTCAATCCTTCTGTACCGTCGTCTGAAGCCAATGACAGCAAGCGCACGGTCAACGAGGATGCAAAGGATCGCAGCCTTGACGCTTATCGCACTGCCCCCACTGAACTTCTGGCGACCGATGATGGGCACTTAGTAAGCAATACTGATGATTCACTCAAAGCTGGAGGACGAGGACCAACGCTGCTTGAAGATTTTCATTTTCAAGAAAAACTGTCTAACTTCGATCGAGAACGGATTCCGGAGCGGGTTGTTCATGCACGCGGATCGGGCGCTCATGGCTATTTTCAGCCTTATGCTGCTCAGACTGAGTTTACCAAAGCTAAGTTCTTGCAAAATGCGGAAACCAAGACACCCGTATTTGTTCGATTTTCAACGGTCGGCGGTTCGCGGGGTTCTGCTGACTCAGTGCGGGATGTGCGTGGCTTCTCGGTGAAGTTCTATACGGAAGACGGGAACTACGATATTGTAGGCAACAACATTCCCGTGTTCTTTATTCAAGATGCGATTAAGTTTCCGGATATTGCCCATGCGGTCAAACCTGAACCGGATAGTGAAATGCCCCAAGCTTCGACCGCGCATCCGAACTTCTGGGATTTTATTTCTCTAATTCCCGAGTCGATGCACATGATCATGTGGCTATTATCCGATCGGACCCTGCCGCGCAATTTCCGAATGATGCAAGGGTTTGGGATTCATACGTTTCGTTGGGTGAATGAACAGGGGAAATCAAGGTTTGTCAAATATCACTGGAAACCTCTAGCAGGCGTTCATTCCAATGTCTTTGATGAAGCTCAAAAAATCGCAGGCAAAGATCCAGATTTTCATCGTCGAGATCTGTGGGAATCTATTGAGAAAGGGAATTATCCAGAGTATGAGTTAGGCGTACAAATAATTGAAGAAGCAGATGAATCAAGCTTTGATTTCGATATTCTAGATTCAACCAAACTCATTCCTGAAGAGCTAGTTCCTGTACAACCGATCGGAAAAATGGTGTTGAATCGCAATCCAGATAACTTCTTTGCAGAAACAGAGCAAGTTGCGTTTCGTCCCTCTAACGTGGTGTCCGGCATTGACTTTAGCGATGATCCATTATTGCAAGGTCGGCTTTTTTCCTATCATGATAGTCAACTCCATCGCTTAGGTAGCCCTAACTTTATCCACCTTCCGATTAACCGTCCGGTTTGCCCCTTTGGTAACCATAACCAAGATGGTCGAATGCAGATGGAGATCAAGACCAGTCGGGTGAATTACTCACCTAATACTCTTGGCAACAATCAACCGGCTCCCGCAACGGTGGAACAAGGTGCTTTTACGCATTTTCCAGAACGGGTTGAGGGCCATAAGGTGAGGGAGCGCAGTCCAAGTTTTGCCGATCATTTTAGTCAGGCAACATTGTTTTGGAACAGTCTATCATCGATCGAAAAAGATCATTTAGTCAAAGCTGCTCATTTTGAGCTTGGCAAAGTAAAAAATGATGATATTAGGCAACGAATGCTTGAACGCTTCAGCAAAGTCGATACGGAGCTTACGGCTCGCATCGCTGAAGGTCTAGGAATGCCTGCTCCAGCGAAATTTGAAGTCCCTAATCATGGCAAAAAATCAGCAGCCCTTAGCCAAGAGCATACGACCAAAACAGTTCAAGGTCGTAAGGTCGCAATTCTAGCAGCAAACGGGGTAGACAGCATACAGCTAACGGCCCTGAAGCAATCACTCAGCGCCCTAAATATGGGAGCAGAAGTGGTTTCAAAATTTGGTGGCGAAATCCACAGTGCCGAAGGCAATCCCATAAAAGTTGATCAGACCTTCCTAACAACAACTTCAGTTTTATATGATGCTATCTATGTGCCGGGTGGAACTCAGAGCATTAAAACCTTAAATGCGTGTGGGGAAGCGCAGGATTTTGTTCATGAGGCATTCAAACATTTTAAACCGATCGCGGCTTCGGCTGAGGGTGTAGATCTGTTAATGAACGCTAACCTTAAGAACATCAATTTCAGCAAAACTAAAGGTGGATTAGGCAATGAATTTGGGGTGATTACTAACCGTGATGTATCGGGAATGGAGTCATTTGTTAGCACCTTTATTGAAGCGATCAAAGAGCACCGTCACTGGAAACGATCGCTCTAATGAATTGCCCCAATCGCTCTAGAGTAAGCGCACATTAAACGATAACTTAGCATACAGATTTCAAGACCCTAGTTTTAAATTAGTTTGTGTTTGTTTGCTTTAGCAGTAACACGATCGTTAGGGGAGGCTGCAATCATTAGATTTCGTAACCAATGATCATAATAAGTCACCCCATTGAAATCCTGAAAGGGCGACATCTAATGGGGTTACATATCTTGGACTTTACGGCAGTAAGGATGAAAATTTCAGAGTATCGCCATCGCTCTGACGGCTTGATTCGCTGATGGAAGTTTGCCATGGAAATACTGCATGGCATAAGTGATTGTGCAAAATTAATTGTGTATTCCTTTCTAAATCCTTTGAGCACTTTTTCAATAGATGCAGCCAAATATGCAGCCAATTGATCCAAGATTTCCTGAGGGGTTGCCCTTCTAGGAGTTCAGCAACTCAAGTCCATGCCAAGGAGAATCATACGCCTCACGATCGCACAGCCAATCGTTCCAACCGAGAATTTTTTGATAGAGTAAACAACGGACCGCCCCAACCCCACTTGCGCACCCTAGTTCATGAAAGTCAAAACCCTCAAAACCCGAGCTAGTACCCTTTTTGCAACTGCTAAAAGTTCACTGCTCACGCGGCCCATCGCCGGATCGATCGCCCTCATTGCCGGAGGTAGCGTCGCATTTTGGGCCTTAACCCGACCGAACCTCACCCCCGGATCGCTCCCGATCGGCGCAGCCGTGATTCCTCAAGATTCATTGCTCGTACTGACCGTCAGCACCGACCCAGATCAATGGCAACAACTGCGCAACTTTGGATCCCCCACCAGCCAAGCCGCCTTCGACCAACAAATCGCCCAAATTCGCGATCGATTCCTCACCTCTAACCGCCTGAATTACGAACGCGATATCCAGCCTTGGGTGGGCAGCGACGCCAGTTTTGTCCTGCTAGCTCCCCAAGGCGAAACCCGCGTCCTAGGCGAGAATCTCCGCACACCGACGCCTCAGCCTGCGGTGTTAATCTTGCCCATTCGCGACGGTAATAAAGCCAAAGAACGTCTTGAAAAATCACGCCAAGACTCCACGCTTACCTGGACCACCCGCAACTATAAAGACATCGATATCCAAGAATCACAAGGCCCTGACAAAACCCAAGCATTCTCCATCGCCGCCCTCAACAATCAGCTTCTCGTCATCGCCAACAGCCCCCGATCGATCGATCGCACCATCGACACCTACAAAGGCGAAAAGAACAGCCCGTCCCTCGCCCAGACTCCCGGATTCACCAGCGCCCTCGGCCAAATTCAAACCGGACCCAGCTTTGCCAAATTGTATCTGAACCTTCCCGAAATGGCCGCCGTCAGCCTCCCGAACGCGCCTAAAAAACCGAATCAAAATCCCACTCAAGGCTGGGCCATGAATGCCAATCTCAACAATGACGGTATCCAATTCAGCAGTTTGCTCTGGCTTAAGCCCGACAGCAGTAGTAAGTTTGTGCTCCAAGATGCCACTCCAACATTGCCCGATCGGTTACCTTCTGAGACCTTCATGCTGATTTCCGGTGCCAACTTCAAACAGTTCTGGACTGACTACAGCCGAGACTATGGAACCTCTCCGGTGAAGCTCTTGGATCCTGCAAGCTTTAAGCAAGAAGTCCGAGGCGCGTTGGGGATGGATTTTGAACAAGATTTCACAAACTGGATGGGCGGAGAGTTTGCGCTGAGTGCGGTGGCGGCTCCGACCGGGAGTTCGCCCGGTTCGCCCGTGGGCCTAGTGATGATGGTGCAGGCGAGCGATCGTCGGGCCGCTGACCGCGCGTTCACACAAATCGATGACACGATGCAACGCAAGTACAGCTTCAAAATAGAACCCGGCAAAGTGGGCAATCAGGACGTGGTGAACTGGACAATGGGCAATGGCGTGAGTAATGGCGGACTTAGCATTACCCGAGGCTGGCTCGACAATAATGTTGCATTCATCACCCTCGGCGCACCGATCGCATCGACGTTTGTCCCTAAACCGAACAATGCCATCACGCGAGATGAACAGTTTCAACGGGTGATTCCGACCCAGCCGACGCTCAAAGGCGGCCAGTTCTTTGTGGATCTCGATCGAGCATCTACCTTTAAAAACGTGCCACTTCTGCGAGGGCTTGATGCCCTTAAGGCTTGGAGTAATGCGATTAAGAGCATTGGAGTCAATACGCGGGTGACGGGCGATCGGACTACCCGTTACGATGCGACAGTCATTCTAAAGCGCGGTGCGACGCCTGGAGTGCTTCCAAGTCCGGGAGCGAGTCCATCGCCTAGTCCTAAAGCTATTTCTAACAAATAACTCACCCGGAGGCCCCCGGTAGATTCATTGTTGGGAATGGTCTAATCTTAAAACTAGCAGACTGCTAGGGTCATCTACGATTTCGAACCACCGATCGGCAGGGTTATCACAAATTCTGTACCGCCGATCGATCGAGTGTTGCAGGCGATCGCGCCTTGATGTTTATCTACGACAATTTGATAACTAATAGACAGGCCAAGACCCGTCCCTTTCCCCACTTCTTTAGTCGTGAAGAATGGGTCAAAGATGCGCAATCGGACATGCTCTGGGATTCCAACTCCGTTGTCTAAAATACGAACAATGACGTTGGAGTTCATGACTTCTGTAACGATTTGAATCTCAGCATTCTGCTCAATGTTCGGTGCGTTTGCACGCATCCTGTTTGTTGAGAGTGCATCGATCGCATTTCCAATCAGATTCATGAAAACCTGGTTAAGCTGTGCCGGATGGCAACTGATCAGCGGGAGGATTCCATAGCGTTTTACGATTTTGATCGGAAGACCCTCAGAACTTCCTCTTAAACGGTGTCCTAAGATCAGCAGCGTGCTGTCAATCCCTTCATTCAAGTCCACAGATTTGACTTCTGCTTCGTCTAGACGGGAGAAGTTCCGCAGCGACAATACAATCTGACGAATGCGATCGGCTCCCACTTTCATAGAGTTAATCGTTTTGGGCATGTCTTCTAGCACAAAGTCCAAATCCAATTTTTCTAAATCGGTGCGCAGTTCAGAAGAGACCTGCGGGTATTGGTATTGGTAGAGCGCGGTCGATCGCATCAAGCGTTTGGCATACTCCTCTACATGAACCAAGTTTCCAGCAATGAAATTCATCGGGTTATTAATTTCATGGGCGACCCCGGCCACAAGCTGCCCAAGGCCCGCCATCTTTTCGCCTTGGATGAGTTGTGCTTGCGTTTGCTTGAGGTCTTTGAGGGCTTGCTTGAGTTCGACGGTTTGGCGCTGGGTTTGTTGGAGGAGTTCGGCCTGTTGAAGGGCGATGCCCAATTGGGTTCCCACTTGCGCGAGAAGACTAGTTTCTTCCGGTTGCCACACCCGCGCGTGAGAAGGCTGATAGGCTACCAGCAATCCCCACAGCGTCTCGCCCTGTGAAATGGGCACGAAGGTCTCATGGCGCGGGACCGTTTCGAGGTTGTCGGGTTGAATAGACAGGGGAGTACTCGTCAAAACCTGAGGCATCGTGAGCGTCTCCTCTACGATTGAATCAGCGACAAAGCGTCCACTCCAGTCCGGATTAAATCGGTAGATTGCGATACGTTCGACCCCGAGAAGCTTCCGCACGGCAGTGATTGTGGTTTGAAAAATGGTCTGAATGTCGAGGGAGTGGCGGATTTGCTCGATGGTCTGGGCAAGAAGCTGCTGACGATTGATCGCTCGTTCGAGCACGGCGGATTCGGCCAGTTGAGCGGACTGAAGTTGGACTTGCTGAAGGTGATCGTTCTGCGCTAGGGCAACCCCAAGCTGGTCGGCAATTTGGGACACAAATTCAATTTCACCGGGCTGCCATTGACGAGGGGCCTCACACTGATGAATGCACAGCAACCCCCACAACCGATCGCCTTTGATCATGGGTGTAACGATATTAGCCCGCACCTTAAATTGTTTCAGAAGCTCAACGTGATATGTCTTTAAGCCAGGGTTGAAATGTTCATGATCGTAAATATCATGACTCGTAAAGGTGTTGCCCTGCTGATAGTGATCGATCGAATCAGCGCCAAAACAATGCTCATACACCTTGATCCCCAGAGCCGACGGAAATGTAGCGCCGACATCTTCTGAAACAAATTCTCCTTCCCAACTCGTCTTCGGGTCAAACCTAAAAACTCCAACCCGATCGGCTTTTAGCAACCCCCGCATTTCAATGGCCGTAGTCTGGAAAATTTCAGTGAGGTCCAGCGATCGTCGAATTCGGGTAATGACCGCCGTCAGGGCTTTTTGGCGTTCGGTTTGTTCGCGTTCAGTGACTAGCATCGCGTGGTGTCGGATGGCAACACTCATTTGCACTCCGATTTGCTGCATGAAGTCAATTTCAGTCTCACTCCACTCTCTCGGTCCACTACACTGATGCACGCACAGCAATCCCCACAACCGATCGCCCTGTAACAACGGCACGACCAAATTTGCCCGTACCTGAAACTGCGCCAAGATCTTGGCATGACATTCACTCAATCCTGCGGCATAAATATCTGCCACCGCCTGAACCCGGCCTTGCGCATACTGCGGCGCAAATTTCTCCCCAAAACTATGGTCATAAACCGCCGCCTCAATCGCGCTATCCCACTTCGGGTCCACGTCTTCCGAGACAAACGTCCCATCCCAGCCCACATTGAACCGGAACACCGCCACGCGATCGGCTCCTAAGAGCTGCCGCACTTCCGTCACCGTGGTTTGAAAAATCGTTTCAATATCCAACGACTGTCGTATCCGGCTCACCACTTGAGCGATGGTCCGTTCCCGCTGAGCAGCCTGGGCCAACTGCACCGACTGAGCCTCGACCGCTTGCAGATAGCCCGCCTGCTGAATCGCAACGGTCAAATGTTCGGCAATCTGCTGGATAAATTCAATTTCAGCGTTCTCCCATTCCCTCGGTCCAGCGCACTGATGAATACAAACGAGACCCCACAGGTCGCGCCCCTTCAGCAACGGCACCACAAGATTGGCCCGCACCTGAAACTTGCTCAAAATCACCACATGGCACTGGCTCAGGTTCGCTGCATAAATATCACCGACGGCCTGCACCCGGCCTTGCGCATACTGCGTCGCAAATTTATCCCCAAAACTGTGGTCATAAACGGGTTCAGCTAGCGCACTCGTCCAGCCTTCTGCCACATCTTCTGAAATAAACTCGCCGTCCCAGCCTTCATTAAACTGAAAAATGGCCACCCGATCGGCTTGCAGCAACGTCCGAATTTCGGTCACGGTACTTTGAAAAATATCATCCAGTTTCAGCGATCGGCGGATTCGAGAAATGACCTTGAGCAACGCCTTCTGCTGTTCAAACTGCTCCATCGTGACGATCGGCATTCCCGAAACGTCCGAACCTACAGCATTTGATGCTATGTGTGGGCTTAACAAAACGGGAAAAGAAGTCATGAATGCTCCTATTTATCCAGAATTAATGCTACTACTCTATTATGATCAAAAAATCTGCTAATACTATAGGACTCATTACCTAGTTTTTCCTAAATAGTAGATCGCAAACTTGACGTGTAAGCCTAGGATGTGATCACTCATAGGATGCTGTTGGCAAATTAATAGTGGTTGCCTTGCCCTACCTTGGAATTTAGTGCAAGGCTCATAGCAGAACCCGTTGAAACGGGTTAGAGAGGCTCTTATTTCTTATCTTCAACCCTTTATGGTCAACTGCGAAAGAGTCTGCTGTAGAGCCTCTCGTGCTGCATGGACGCTAGAGCAACGCCCCAACTATGGCTCCCCAACTCGTCATCGTCTAGCGCCAAAACCGCTCCGATCGCCGCCGCGATCGGCTCCTGCATCGCCCACCCAATACGCTGTCCATCAGTTTGTCCCAGCGGAATGAGCTTAATCCCCGCTGCGATCAGATTACTCGACCAACTTTGAAAATAGCCCAGCAGCGCCTCAGGCAAGGGAATCTCCCACGCCACGGCTACAATTGCAAACGCAATGGGAAAATGCCACCGTTGTTCCAACAAAACTGGATCAAAATCCAAGCTAGACTCTAGTCCCTGCAACACTTTCATCATCGATCGGCCCATTTGCAAACTTTGATTCCGTAATTCTTCCGTCTCTCTCGCCGCCCCATACCACTGATTCCAATACCGAAGCCCCCCGATCGACTCTTCCCCCTGAAGCGCCCGGTACGCCCGCACCATAATGGCCCCTTCTATTTGCGCCGTCCCAACCCGCAACTCCTGATTTAACCAATGCTGTAAGGTTTCACGATCGTCAATAGTTCCAGCCTGCGTCAAGGTTTCTAACCCCTCAGAATAGCTATAGGCTCCCACTGGCAAACTCGGACTTACCAACTGCAAGAGCCGCAGAAGCCGCAAGGATTGAGCCACCGTTGGCTGTGCAGTGACATTAGTGATCATGATCGTTCGCACCATCAGAATGCGCACCATGAGAATGACCCGACGTGTAGGCCCCCGTTTCAGGCTTAAACGGAGCCACTTCAGCCTGAACGCTCAGCCCACGATGCGCTAACAAATGACGCAGAACCGGGTCGGGCGCAATGCGTAAATAACTCGCTGTAATTTCCATCGGAACGTGACGGTTTCCTAGATGATACGCTGCCTGAAGCAGGGCCAATGGGAGCACTGATGTCACTGTCAATACGGGTTCTTCCTTCGCGCGAACCTGAATCAACTCTCCCGTTGCGGCTTTTAGGCAATCCCCGTCTTGAAGCGCAATTCCACGAGATAATTGAAGATAAATAGCCACCCCTCGATCGGACTGACGATGTAACCGCGATCGAGTCCGCTCCTCGGCGGTCAACGAAAGCGTATCCGTGGGTTCTAAACAATCCTGACAAGAAAGTCGATCTGTAAATATTATAGTCACAGCAGCATAATGGGAATCCTACGTTTAAACCATAGCGCTTAACCAAGCATCCCTCGCAGTCAAGCTAAACTTATCACCTAGAGACTTTTGTGGCATTGATATTAGGAGTGGAGTAGATACAGAATGAACCCAGACCTAAATCCAGACCTTGAAGAAGAAAACCGTATCCTCCAGAAAAAACTCACCCGCGCTCAAATCAACTTGGCCCAAATCCAACAGAGCCGCCAGAACACTGAAACTCTTTTAGCCGCAAGCATTAAAGAATTGCAGGAGTCCCGCCAAGTCCTCGAAAATCGAGAGAAAGCGCTAGAAGCGGCGCTCTTGCATGTGCAGTCCATTCAAGGAAAACTCCTGATGGCCGAAAAAATGTCTTCTCTCGGTGTTCTCGTGGCGGGAGTAGCTCACGAAATCAATAACCCGGTGAGCTTTATTTCCGGGAATTTAGAACATGCCGAGAACTATACAGCTGCGCTCTTGCATCTTCTTAAGCTGTATGAAGACCAAGCTCAGGCTGAAAATCAAGTTAATACAGCCGATCGAAGGGCTGAAATAGAAGCTTGGTGCGACAACATTGATCTGAATTTCATCCGAACTGATTTTCCCTGCTTGATCAAATCCATGAAAATGGGTTCCGAGCGTATCAAAGAAATCGTGCTCTCCCTGCGGACTTTCTCCCGCCACGACGAAGCCGAGTGCACATTCGTCAATATTCACGATGGTCTTGACAGTACCTTAGTCATCCTAGCCCACCGACTCAAAACACAACCCGATCGTCCAGCGATTACCGTACAGCGAGAGTATGGTCCGATTCCGGACATTGAATGCCATGCCGGACAGCTTAACCAAGTGTTTATGAATATTTTGGGCAATGCAATAGACGCCATTGAAGAAGCTTGGGAAGACACGGCGTGGAAGCAGCCTGAATTGAAACCTCTCCGCACCATCACCATCAAAACCCAACTCATGGAGCAAGCCAGTCCTCCGCTTGAATGTTCACCGCAGTCCCTCCAGCAGTGGCTCCGCATCAGCATCAAGGACAGTGGACGTGGAATGTCAGAAGACGTCCGATCGCATATTTTTGACCCGTTTTTTACGACTAAGCCGATCGGTCAAGGCACCGGAATGGGCTTATCTATTAGCTACCAAATCATCACCGACAAACACCATGGACGTCTAGAGTGCTTCGGTGCCGAAGGATGCAGCACCGAATTTATCTTGACGATTCCTGTGACACAAACCGCCGTTCGATCGGCATCTCGCGTTGACCCCCTAGCTTCAGCGGTGTAAACCAAGCACATCATGTAAACTGAGCATATACCCGCAAGTTTTTGGTCTTCATGTACTCAAACCGTTCCGGTGATCCCTACGCAGATCTAGCCTTGGGCCTCATCTCCGCCCAGAGTTTTCCGGCGATCGTCGGGGTCGCGGATCGGATGCTTAAGGAATCATCTATTACCCTGGTCGGCTATGAACAGATCGGCAGCGGTCACTGCACTGCGGTTGTACGCGGTCGAACGCCTGACGTTCGCCTTGCTATTGAAATTGGACGAGAGCTGGCGGCACAATTTGGCCAAGAAACCACGTCCGTCATCATTCCACGTCCGATGCCGAACTTAGAAGAAGTCCTGCCGATCGGCAGTCGGTTGGCAGACATGGTGGCAGGTCAAGAGAATAATAAATTTCGAGATCAGGCTGTGGGCCTCATTGAAACCCGAGGATTTCCGGTTTTAGTGGCGGCAGCGGATGCCATGTTGAAATGTGCGGACGTAACCCTTTCGGGCTATCACAAAACTGGAGCTGGGCTATGTACGGCGATCGTTCGAGGCACGATGTCCAACGTGGCTGCCGCGATTGAAGTTGGGATGGTGGAGGCCGATCGCGTGGGTGAACTCCATGCGGTAATGGTGATTCCGCGTCCGATGGATGATTTGGAACGGACGTTACCGATCGCTGATTGTTGGATCGAGCAGCTTCAGCCCATCCGAATGCCGCTCAACGTAGAAGTCAGCGTCGAAACCGAGACCCGTCAGCCCCTCGAACTCCAACCTCTCGAACTGCCGATCGCCGTCCCTGTCGAACTGCCGATCGCTATTCCTCTGGAGCGCATTAATCTCCCATCGCTTCGCCTAGAGCAGCCGATCGAGCCGGAATTTGAGCCGGAATTTGAGCCGGAGCTAATCTCGATCGAACCCGAAATTCTGGACCCTGAACCTCCTGAGCTTGAACCGCTAGACTTAAATCCGAGCGAACCAGCAGCACCTGAACCCCAAACGATCGACATTCCCGTCATCGAAGCCCAAACCCTTGCGATCGAGGCCGCACCCGCAGAATTACCGCCGGAATCTCCCGAAAAACGCAGCTCCCTGGTTATCCTAAAACCTAAAAATCCTAAAAAAGGTTTCAAACCCGATCGATCAAGCCCCCCCCACAAACTTTAACTCACCTATTTCCTTTAGTTATGAACACAATCTTTTCTCTGCAAAGTTCCTTTTAAAGATGAGGTAAAACTGGTTTATTCTCTTAATCAGTGGCTTGTTTTTTCAGCGTTTGAGGGAATTATAGTTAAGGCAATTGTTCAGATTGCGATCGCTCTGTCCCCTAGGGCTTCCATTCTCAATGTTTCGACAGGCCGCTCAGTCATTCTAGTTTCCAAGGTCAGGTTGCCTCATGCAGGATATTTCCGCAGCCCTCGCGCGACAGTTTGCTGAAGATGAACAGTCTCAGCGAATTTATAAGCTCCTGCTTTACATCACCGATGGCGTCTGGGAAGCAGAGGTTACATCCCCCACTGAAATGGCAATGCTTGGCCTCGTACGCCAGCTTCTGAGGAAATTTCCCGATCGCGCCATTCTCACCCATCACCTCCACGCCAGCGTCAACACCCTTAGCAAACCCGCAGCCTACTCCCAAATCGCCGACTTCATCCTCGACACGGTAGCCTTCGTCCAAGGCACGCCCCTCGGTGGCGCAACTAGCACTTTCTTGCGATCGCCAGCCCAGTCCAGCCACACCGCCGAAGCCTATGAAATCGATCGTCGCATCACCCTGATCACCGAAACCCTCACCCAACACCCCAAAAACAATCGACTCAAAAAACTTATGCTTTGCGTTGAGCGTTCGACCTGGGAAAGCGATCCTAGCCGTCTCGACGCCATCGCCTGGAACGATATTCTACAGAGTCTTTACCACCAACATTCCCATCTCGACCATCTCACTACCGCCACCCACAAAGTCGTCGATCGCCTCAGTAAACCGATCGAATACGCCGTCATTGCCCAAGTCGCACTCCAGCACCTCCACTCCCTCTACCAACCCCTTAATCTCCTCCCCGCCATCGCCTCGCCGCCGCCATCGCCCTTCTCAGCAGAACCAATTCCAGAAAATGCAGTCACAAAACCCACTCACCCACTCACCTACTCCCCCGATCTCGCGATCGACTCCCCCGATTTGACCTCTGTGCCCCTGACTCTCTGGAAAGATGAAAGCACCCCGATCGCGCCCCATATTTTCGACCTGCGTCACGACATCATCAAATCTAGCAACCCACTTCGAGTCAAGCATCTCCTCCTCATGCTGACCCTGAACATCGACGCTCAAGAAGCTCTCCAATCTCGAACCCTCCGCCAAGAAAGCACCCTTCCGCTTCTAGCGACCGCCTTCCGCCTCCACCGCAAACCTGAAATCTTAACCATCAAACTCAAAGAAATCGCCCGCAAGCTTCCTACGCCTGAAGAGTACGACGGAGCCATTGATGCGATTGTCCGAGCCTTCAAAACCCAACAGCAACCCGATGATCGCCAAGAACCCGATCGAATCGTTCCCCTGCGTCCAGCCTCAACTCACCAACCCATTAGTTCTAGCTTCTAAGTTCTAACTTCTAAGTTCTAAATTTTAACTTCAGACCATGACTCCCCAAGACCTTCTCCAACGCTACCAATCCGGAATCCTCGACTTCACCCATCTCAACCTCAACCGGATTCAACTGACCAACGCAGATTTGATCGGGGCCAACTTTGCGCATAGCGATCTTCAAGATGCCAATCTCAGTCTGGCCTATCTTAGCCGTACCAACTTCACCCACACCAGCCTCATCGGCAGCTATCTTGCCGGAGCCAACTTCAGCCAAGCCGACCTCCAAAACGCCAAACTTCGCGACGCCGACCTCACCGGAGCCAACCTCAGCCGCGCCGACCTGCGAGGAGCCGACCTCTCCCTAGCCATTTTGATTGACGCCAATCTCACCGGAGCCGACCTGCGAGGAGCCAATTTATCTGGAGCCGACCTGCGAGGAGCCTGCCTCAGAGGAGCTAACCTGCGCGAAGAAGGCCGCAGCTCACCGGGCGCAGATCTGCGGGGAGCCAACCTCCAACTCGCCGATCTCAAAAGTGCCAACCTCTCCGGCGTCAACCTCCAACGATCAAACCTTGCCGGGGCGAACCTTAGTGAAGTCAGCTTCAAAAACGCCAATCTACAGCAAGCGATCGTTAGCGATGCCCTCCTAATCAATGCCTTTCTAAGCGACGCCATCCTGAGCGGAGCCAACCTCCAACGCGCCAACCTCCGTGACGCCAAAATGAACCGCGTGGATTTGCAAGATGCGATCCTAATAGGTGCCATTCTGACCGACGCCACATTGAACGGTGCAAAGCTCGATCGCGCCAACCTCGAAAACGCCAAAATGGAGCGTGTCCGGCTCAACAAGGCCGAACTCGGACGCACTAATTTAAAAAACGCTATCTTAATCGAAGCGAACTTAATTGAGTCTTACTTAGGACGCGCCGACTTGCGAGGAGCCGACCTGCGAGGAGCCAACCTTATCCGCGCCGAGATCAGCAGCGCCCTCATGACGGGCACGAATCTCCAAGGGGCAACCCTTCCCGACGGCAGCGTCCAAGATTAGCCGTTTCAAAATCAACGTTTCAAAATCTCCATTTCAAGATTTACATTCTCCTAATTGTGTAAAGATTATGTATACCTCTGGACATATACGGAGAGACTAGAGAGGTAAGAAGTAGACAATCTCACCTAATGATCTTCTATGCCTTTATCATCCTCTCTCTTCGTCAAGCCGACTCTAGCGCCTCCTGAGCTTTTATCTCTTGCGCCATTATTTACTGCACCCTTATTCGCACCTCCCAATGCTCCTCTGACGCTGACTTCGCAGCAGTACCAAAATTTCCGGGACGGGTTATGCGGGGTTAGTGTTTCTTCAGACCACGGCTGATACAGCGGCACTGGGTAAAAATCTCCCGATCGTGGGAACTACACCGATCGAGCCATTCGTGACAAGTTACAAGCTGCACTATTATCAGTTTTACCAGGACCGATCGATATTCTGTCTTTCAATGGCGGCAGCGGACAGATTCAACTTAATTTTAACTTTCAAGAAGCGCTCACAGAACATGCCGTTGATCTTGATTTTGAGAGTAGGATTATCAATTCTACATTGATACGACACAGGATCAAATCAGCATTGGACTTGGTATAAATGCGGCCATTACTGGGTCCGGGAAACTAGGATTTCTCCAGCTTAATGCCCAACAAAATGCTACATCAACCACTCGATTTCTGGGCAATTTCTCGATCGATTTACACGATAGTGATGGATTTCTAACGGTCAATGAGTTTGCCGCCGCTCAAGTCCAGATGACGCTCAACGTAGTGGCTAAAGTCGCGATCGACATGACCCTTAGCCTAATAGATGTAGTTAAGTCGGAGACTGACAGCGGTAAGGTCACTTGCCACTGATTATCGGTTTGGCTTTGCGTCATGAGGAGATCCCAAACGGCAATTCTAGTCTAGCACTGCTGTTTATGCTCGAAGCGAGTCGAACGGATAATCCAATCGGGTTCTTGAGGGAGTACTTGCGCGATCGATGGCCTCTAGAAGCCGTTGTTTAATCGTTGATATAACAGCGCCTTTCGCTGCGCCGAGTTGCCTATAAAACTGATGGGCGATCGTATCGTTTCTCACACAGTCAAAGGGTTCATGAAGGGCGACAAGGGTGTCAATGTCGGAGTCGTTGCGGACTTTGTTCTTGGCTTGGGAGCCATAGAGCAGCAGGCTAGACAGTCGATCGCCGTAAAAGATTTCTAAGTGATAACGTACTTCAGTTAGGATTTTCGCAAGATGAGGATGCTGCACAAGGATTTCTATTTACGATCGCATTTTCTCAAGGATGGTTCGATCGCCTTTCCTCATCGCCGGGTGTTATCAAATCCTTGTTTCTTAGGACAAGTTCATCCCCTGCTTAAGCGCCAGCAGTTCTGCATCAATCTCATCCGCTTCACCCAATGCCTCAAACCGCTTTTCCAACTGCCCCGCACTCAAATCGGTGGCTAGTTCAGCCTGCGCCTCTAGCTCTATAACCTTATCCTCCATGCGATCGAACGCCTGCAAGACTTGACTTGTGCCCGTCGTATCGAGCAAATCGCTAAGCTGAATCGAGGCTTTAGCCGATCGTGCCCGTGCAATATAAAAATCCTTCTTAGTCTTCAGCTCAATGACTTTTCCTTCGAGATCACGCAAATTTTGCTTGAGTTTCACCACAAGCTGTGCCTGTTGCGCCACCTGCGACGTCATCAACTCTGCCGTCCCCTGATAAGCCTTCCGCTTCGTCAACGCATCATGGGCTAACGTATCGTCCCCACTCGTCACAGCAAGCTGGGCTTTGCGATACCACTCATTCGCTTGCAGCGTTGCCTGATGACTTTGCCGATCGGTGCGTTTCTGAATGGCGATCGCTTGTGCAACTGTTTGCCGCAAGTCTACTAAGTCCACCTGTAATTGGATGACCACTTGCTCCAGTTGTTGCTCTGGATCCTGGCGCTTCGTCAACTGCTCATTTACGGTGGCCCGCACCAGACGCGACATTCGATCGAAAAATGGCATAGAAAAACCTTGATATGCAGCAAGTATTTTCCTATTTTGCCACAAACCTGAACGAGGGTGGATGTCTTATTTCATCCCCTCGTCTGATCCTCTTATTTCACCACTTCAACCCCATCAACCCCCTGTTTCTTTAGGCTCTGAGCCTTTGCTTCAGCTTCCTCACGGCTGCTGTACGAACTACCCATCTGAACCACTGCGCCATTTTCACCGTTGCGGAAGTAGGCACCGGGATCGGCCTGTTGCGCTTTTTCAAGGGCACGATCGCCTGTGTAAGGAGCCTCGACTCGATACGTGGGAGCCGTAGGAGCCGCTGATTCCACCGGAGCCTGAGGAATACTTGTGGGCGTAGAAGGCACAGGCGACAACTCCATCGGCACCGTTCGCATAGGCTGCTGCGGAGAGGATTGAACAGGCGCGCGGTACGCAGGTTCTTGACGTCGAGGCGCTGACGATCGACGGGGTGGGGTGTAGGCGGGTTGATTATCTGCCGCTTGAGGCGCAGGGTCTCTAAAAATTCCACCGTTCCCCAAACTTGAATTTCCGCCCTGGAAAAGGCCACCACCGGAAGCCGCCGCAGGAGCCGCATTACCGATGGGATTGGGTCCTATCACCGTTCCTGACGCTGTTTTAGTCGTACCGGGTTTGCCCGTCGTGGCGCTTTCACCTAAAATAGGGGTGACGGGACGATTGCTGGATTTGCCGAGTGGCAGCAATCCGGGAAGACTTGGCAACCCGGACTGATTATTTTGAGTTCCCATGACGGCCAGAGTGTTGAGACTCAAGTCAGTAAATTCACTTCCTGTCGGAATGACGCTCGTCGTGGTCGGGCTAGGAGCCGCATTCTCAACGGACGTCGCGATCGGTGATGGCGACTGAAACAGACGGCTTAGAATCGATCCGATCGAGGCAAACGTCGCAGGATTCATCACCAGATAACCAAACATGCCACTCACCCACAGCAGCAGCAGCATAGAACCTATGCCAAAGGGCGTCATCAAGTTTTCTAACCCACTGCGCTCTGATTCCGCATCCGCCTCTTCTTGGGCCAAGCTCCGCAAGAGTTCCTCAGAGGATTCCAAATACCCGTCTGCGCCCTGTCGATGAGAGTCACCATAATCAATCGATCGAGACAAATGATCAATAGACGAATTGTCTGACAAATCATTAAGACCATAAGCAACATCTAAAGCGAAACGATCGTCAGTCGGTAAACAATTTTCGTCACGCGCCCCGTCTCCAGGAATCACCGCCAATTGGTCTAAAAATTCCGTAGCAAGCACTTTAGGACCATCTGACTCGTTCGTCAGTGTCTGTGTGCTCTTCGGAGTGTTGGTCTGTGGTGATTTGGACATTGGATCAACAGGGACAAACCGGGTCAGCTCAACGTCTGCCTTCGACGCTAACTTTTGAGATCCCTGCATCACCCGCACAGAAGAGGGCACAACCCGTTTTCCCGATCGAGCCTTCCGGTAACGCATCAGTTCATCTTCTAGTGACGAGTCTATGTAGCTCAACGCCAACTCGACCTTCGGGTGAAGCGAGGACTGAGTGGAACTCGCGGAGAACCCTGGTATCGCGGACAATCCAGAAGACGATGTAGGAACAGTGATTTGGGACATAAGCAGTTTATAGGCGTTTGGACGGCTGTACCGGATGAACTCAACCCTAAAGACGCTAGATGTAGCGCACCAATTCAGATGAATACCCTGCAATATTCTAGGCCAATGCGCAGAAAGCGCACGGAAACTTTAAAGAACTCGGCTAAATTACCGATCGGATCCCTCGACTTTTCTCAGGAAAGTACATACAATGTTACAGTAATTGTGAATTCACTCTTACAACACGTTGCAATCTGTAACTTAACTATAAAGAATATCTAAACTGTAGATCGGGGATCGCTTCGTTTAGGAGAGTTGTGGAGCGCCGAGTTACAGGATTTTAGAGTGAATTTGCGATCCCCGACTATGACACACAATATATACAGCGTTTTGCGGTTGGAAGATCCTTGCTTTTATGAAATGTGCTGACCTTGATGTTTTGGACGATGTTTTAGCCAATTATGAGTTTTCTGAGGAACGAAAGAATTGGGTTTCATCCTGTCGATATTGCGCCCACTATGCCCATGAGGGGAGACGTGGTGGCAACTGTGCCTCTCTAAATGTGGACGTTCAAGGATCTTGGGCGGCCTGTTCTTTAGCCGTCAGCGCTTTTTCGCAACCTGTCATGTCAAAATCTGTTGCCCAGTTGGAGCCGATCATTTCGGAACCTGCTCCCATAAATGCGCTACCCTCGTGGACACCTCAGACTCACTACAACTACGCTGAATTTTAAGCTTGTTCACCATTGCACCGACAAAATGCGCCTAGAAACTGTTGAATTTTCATGGGAATAGGGCAATCTGAGCATAAGCCGATCGCTTAAGATCGCGGAGATTTCAACTTTTCTTAGGATGAGCAGGACGACACGGAAACCCGAAGTCCAATGCAGTTCTGTGAAGATTGATGTGGGAATTCTTTAAGCGTTTTATAAAGATAGACGTAAAATCCCTGACCGCGACTTCTGCCTCTGCATAAATAGTTCAGGGTTAGCCTTAGAGATTCCGAATCCCATGTCTAAAATGTTGTCTAAAGTGCGCTTATCTAAACGGTTTCATCCATACGGAAAGCGCGTGAAATTTTTACGATCGCTCGTTCCTCAGACGCTAGCGCAAGCTGATCTCGATTATTTGCTTCGTCAGCAATCCTTATTTTTGGCCCAGCGAGGAAGCTTTACGGTGGCTCTAGAAGGAATGGATCTTCTCATCGATCGCCATCCTGAGAGCGCCCCAGACTTTAATAATCGTGGACTCGTTCATTTTCAGGCTGGCCATTGGACCGAGGCGATTGCCGATTACGATCGGGCGATCCATCTTGACGAAGGTCTGGCCAATGCTCATAACAACCGAGCCAATTACCATGCAGCAAAGGGCGATTTGTTTGCGGCGGTGGCAGACTACCAGACCGCGATCGAGATTGACCCCAGTAATGTTCGGGCTTGGATTAATCAGGGAATTACGTTTCGCGAATTGGACATGCATGTTCCAGCCCTAGACAATTATGAAGAAGCGCTGGGTTTAGTCGCGCAAGAGGAAGATGAAACCCAGTATATTTTTCTTTCAGCTCATATTTTTGCAGAGCGCGGTCGGACGCACCATTTGTTTGGCGATTGGAATTGTGCCTTGAGTGACTACTACGAGGCGATTGCACACCTTAATCATAAGTCCCAGACGATCACCTATCCTCCTCTCTGGTGGCAAATTGACACTTGGCTGAGTGAATTGTTGCAGCCTCAACCGGAAGATAGCGTAATAAATTTAGAGCTTTAGTGCTTTTGGATTTAGGGCAAGCTCACTTTCTCTTTCATTCGCTCAAAGATTTCAAACGGAGCCTCTCCGCCCGTCAGGATATTGGGTTCTAGGAATAGGTATTGGATCTCGCCAGATTCCGTCACATCAAAATCGGCGTGACATTCCCGCGCCCATCTGTCCAGATAAATTTGGGATAAGGAAAGCTCAATGTTTGCAGCTTGTGCAAATTCAATCGCTGTGAACCGTCCGCGTTTGGCCCGTACCATCTGAAGAAATCGATCGCGGATGGCTTCTCTATTTAATTTTTTGCTGCCATACAGGACTGCGCCGCCAAGAACAATGGGGAGCAATCCATAGCCGACCCACATGGGTGAAGTAATCAGGAGTAGGATGAGTCCAGTGACAATCCCTGCATTCAGGCTAAATAATAATCCAACGATCGTCGAAAAGATTAATGTACTGATGATCAACGTTAGGGCAATGGCGCTTCCCCCAGTCGTCATCATCCATCCTACAATTCGTCCGACTCGTGCCCCAAGCTGCTTAACCATTACCGATCGTCCTTTGGTTTAAAATCTAACTTACAAAACCGCTTTCACAATTTAACGCCAATTCTAGTTAGCCGTGTAGGTGTGAAATGCTACGGAACGCTATCGGATAACCGATAAGGAGCATGAGGTGAAAATGGACGGTGAGGGACTCGAACCCGCGACCTTCTGCGTGTAAAGCAGACACTCTACCAACTGAGTTAACCGTCCTGGTGCAATCAACACTAATATAGCAGACGATCGGTTATTCGATAAGATAAACGTTCAAAGTAATTCATTTGATCTATTTGATCTTCGAGCTATGCCTTCCGGTCGGACCCACGATAGTATTACGCTTTGGTGTCTGCCTGTGGTGACGGGTGGGACGTGGTTCTGTACGCAAAATCCAGCCCAGGCGATTGTGGTGGCGGGGTCTTATTTGTTTGCGGGGTTGATGTTTGGGCCGGATCTCGATATTTATTCTCACCAATACCAGCGCTGGGGTTGGCTTCGGGGGCTATGGTTGCCGTACCGCAAGATGTTTCGCCATCGATCGGTGTATTCCCATGGATTTTTGATTGGGACGGTGCTTAGGATTGTGTATGTGAGCGTACTGATGCTGACGATAATAATTTTTGGGATTTTGGGTTGGGCGCTTGCACTGCATCTTCAGGGCGTTACCACTTGGGATCGGGCGGCACTGCCTTTAACCACGAGCGTGTTAGTCCCGATCGCCCAATCGATTCAAGTACATTGGCAACTATGGCTTGCGGCGTGGTTTGGGCTGGAGACTGGGGCGATGAGTCATAGTGTGAGCGATGCGATCGGGTCTCAAGTCAAACGATGGCGACGAAAATCTCCAAAGCGTCATCCTAAAAAGTGATCTTAAACGCCATTAAGAGTCTCCGGAATCCACCGTAAACTGCGTATCGCTTCCACAGTGAGTACAGTGAGGCATGTGACGATGGGTCATGGCGTGACAGTGAGGACATTCCGCATATTGTTGATAGCCACAGTGTGCGCAATGGGCATCTTCAGGCCGAATCTTCTTTGCACAGCTTAAGCAACGGGATTCTAAAATGCGGGTTGCGGCTTGGACTTGAGGATTGACGATCGTCTGTTTACTGAACCGTTGAATGAACTTAATTAAAGCAAATCCCGCCAGTGGAATCAGCAGAATCTGGATGTAAGACACTAGAAAGAGCAATCCGCCAAAAATACGAGCGATCGTGGTAGCAATCCACTGAATGAGAACCCCAAATTGGAGAAATTCAAAAATCTTTAGCAGTGCGGGGATGACTGAAATGATAAGCAAGTGCCAAGTAATTAACGCGACTAATCCATAGTTTTTCCGAACGGCAAAGCGATGAATTGTAATAGAAACTAAGATTAATGGCAGTAAAAATAGCGCTTGAAACCCAAGTTGAATACTGGGATACCAGAACTCAAGGTGACGATACTCCTTTTCGATCGCCGTAAAGGCAGCGTTATCTTGAAGTTGACTTAAAACAGTCAAGACCGTCGGTTGAATCAGAAGCGTTTTCTTGGATTGACTGACCTCTTGTTTAAGTTGATTAATGCTGGCATTGTTGGTTTCAATGGTTTGCTTGGCTTTTTCAGCACTGACGGCGTTGATCGATTGGCTCGGTGATTGCCCTGCAACTCGATCGAGCAACGTTGAATCATACTGTTGCCGAATGCTGCGATTGCTTTCTTCAAGGCGGGCTACTTTATTCAGTTGGGTGTCGATCGACTTAACGGTCGCCTGATTCTCGGGGGTTCGCATCCCGTCTTGCAATCGGGCATAGTCCAAACAAACCGACGAGACTTTTCCCAAGTGACCGATTTGTGCGCGTTGGTAATATTCGGTCCGCCGACTGTTTCCATCTGGATTACGATCGATGCTTTCACCGATCGATCGACTGATAAATTCGTAATCTTTTCCCGGATTCTTTTCGTTCCGATAGGCGCTCCATTCGCTGTAGCAAGGCTGGGTTTGGTTGGGGCTGAGGGGCCAGTTGCTAATATCGTTTAGCCCAATGAAGACATTAACTAAGATGAAAATATCAATAAAAACCACCACAATCAGGCTTGGAGCATTGAGGGGCTGGTGGTTGAGACGGCTGGATTTGCGAAAGAATCGATTCAGGAGACGACGAAGTTTATTCAGCACTGAATGGCCTAAAGAAAGGGACGATTCCCTAAATCTACAGCGGCCACTCACCGTCACTCGCTTGCATAGCCTAGTTTCTAAATTGGCTGATCTTTTTACTCATCCCTCGGTTGAAGAGCCGAAAAATATACACCCCAATCAAAACCCACAGACATCCATTTCCTAAACTGACATAGATGTCGATAATATGGCGATCGCTCCACCCAAAATCACTCAATTGATTCATATCGCCGCCCGCATCCCCTGAACCATTCAACAAGGTTCCCCAGGGAATCTCTGCTGTGCCGCGCTTAATCTGATGCCAAAAACTGAAGCTATTCAAAAACGTACTTGCCGCCAACACCACCGTTGGATAACGCCAAAAATCCCACCGCCATCGATCGGGCAACGGAATATAGAACGCCACAATCAAGGCCGTACTTAAGACAAATTCCCCGCCTACGCCTCCAAAGGCCAGCCACAGTTCAAAATCATCGGGTTTGGAAAACCACGTCAACGCCATCTGAAGCACGATCGCCAAGGCCGCAATCCCCACGGATACCCGCTTTCCTTCTTTCCACCCCACCCAGCCCAGCAACCCCCACAGCGTCGCAAAGCACAGATACACAATGATCGATCGATCGGGATTGACATTAGTCCAGCCGAACGGCAGCGGCGTGGCCTGATGACCGTAGAACCAAGCCACGGTGGCATGACCCACTTCATGAATCCAAATTCTTACGCCTAATAATAGCGAATCCAACCCCGTCCAATGGGCTATTCCAGCGCTTAGAAATGCGATCGGCAATGCAAACTGGTTGAGCGATCGATTGCTAAAGGAGAAGGGATCGGCATCGGCTCGTTTAGCCTTCAAATCGAGCGCCGTCTCCAACGACATCGATCGCTTCCAGAGAATGTTCCGATCGCCCTGCATTCCGTACAACGTTACGGTTTGAATCGGCAATCGAAATAGCGCTTCCCGGCAATCGCTTAAGGCCGTGAGCAGCGATCGGACAATGGCCTCTGTTTCTTGGGGAGCTTGGGTCCGGATTTGGAGCGTTGGGGTGACGAACTTGACGGTAATCGTGCCAAACCGGGGAAGCGCCTCGGTAAGTTGGTGTTGCACGATCGCAGCGGCAGTCTCAAAATCAGCGGGATTCATAGCAAGTGCTCAGGATAAGATCTGTGGATAGACGGATGCTGTTAGGATTCCCCGCTAATCGATCGCTGCTTCACCTGCCTAATTTACCTAATTCGATCGTTTAGCCCGAAACATTCCAAACCGACAAAGCCCCGCGCCAAAGGCCACGCGCATGAGCAAAATCGTCGGCACTTCCCGCAGTGATTTCACAAACCCAGACACCCCAAATTTGACCAATCCAGCCGGACGCACAATGCCTTGCCACACCGAATCTACCCACGACGGTAAAGTTTCACGGGTCCAGTCTGCTGTCGTCACCTGGCCATCTACATATCCCGTCGCTTCGAGCAATTCTGAAAAGCCTTCGATACTCGAAAATACGGGATGGGACCATTGATCCAGCAACTGCTTCATAACGGGTTTTTCCCAGGCATTGAGCGGGACTTTTCGATCGTCGCGCTGATTCCAATCCGCGACCACTAGACGTCCACCGGGCTTCAATACCCGCAACAACTCCTTAGCAAACACCGCCTTATCGGGCATATGTGGACCCGCTTCCACCGACCACACCACATCAAAACTGGCATCTGGGTAGGACAACGCCATCGCATCATCTACCCGAAAATCGGCGCTTACTCCGTCTGGAGTCAATTCGGTCGCCCGATGGACCTGCTGCGGACTGATCGTCACGCCCGTCACCTTAAACCCATAATCCCGCGCCAAAATCCGGCTACTCCCTCCAATTCCGCAGCCGACATCCAGTACAGTCGTGCCCTGAGGGAGTTGCTCCAATCCGCCCCACCGAACCATTTCATGAACAAAATCTGCCTTTGCCGCTAGGAAATCCTTCTGACGAGGCGGCAAACCGTAATGGCCGAGATGAATATGCTCTCCCCAGTAAAATTCCAAAATGCCATCTTCTGTCCACTCATCGTAGGAGGTCGAAACCGAGGTTGAGCTTTGATAAGGACGGGCAGTAAGGAGGTAGACAGCAGTGGCGATCGCGAGCAGTGCAACCAGCACGCCCAGCACGGTGAGGAGCAACGTCATTGAAAAAAGACCTTAATATTTATTTACAATCTTATCTCAAACTCAGTCTAATCTCAATTTCAAGACGGCAATCGCGACACCAGGGAAAAGACGCCAAAGACAATCAGCATCACCCCACTCGCAGGCGTCACCCAGCCCGACCATTTCCGCACTTCCAATAGTTTCTTAATCGCACTGGTAAAGGTCCCCGCCACCACCAGAGGTGCCACGTAGCCGATCGCATAGCTCAACAACAACCCTGCGCCCAAAGCCGGATTTTGCGTACTCCCAATCCACGCCAGCAACGTCGCCAACACGGGCGTACTGCATGGGGACGCCACCACTCCAAAGGTCAATCCGATCAAATACGATCGAACGCCTCTAGGCAACTCATCCGAAATCCACTCCAACCCAAATCCCGCAGGCAACCGCAACGGCAACACTTCGAGCTGGTTCAATCCCATCAGAATGGCGATGGCACTCACCACGATCGGTAGCCCAATGCCCACCTGTCCGTAAACCTTACCCAGCAGCGTTGCCGCCACACCTAGACCTGCCAACGTCGTCGCCATTCCTAACGCAAACCACAATGACTGGATGAACCCCGCCATCCGATTTTCTGCATCGTAGCTGCCAATGTACCCGATCGTGATGGGCAACATGGATAGTGTACAGGGAGTCAAACTCGTTAACAGTCCAGCGGTAAAAATAACCAACACACTTGTGAATGACAATTCAGTCAATTGCTGAACGACTAAGCGATCGGCCAATTGACTCAGGAAATAAAGCTGTTCTTGAAAGGTTTCCCACATAATTTAAAGAAGAATCAAGCTTACGCTGACGATCGGGACTGTATTTCTTTTACTCTAACAGAAACCCTCTTCGACTAGCGCGATCGCCGTCTTCTTTGTCCCGGTTGCTTTTCGGGAGACGTTGGTCGTTTGGGCTGGCGGCTAAATCGATCGAATACGGCGGCAAATACGGCGGCAAATCGGCCCGGTGGTTTCGCACCGGGGAAACTCACAACCTTAGTCGGCACAGCAGTAGACACTCCAGGCAAATTGATCACTTCACCACTTTCCCGCGCGACCCGAATCAGTAACGCCGCCGTAATACAGCTCGCAATCACCGAACTCCCGCCATAGCTCCAAAACGGAAACGGCAGCCCTGTCGTGGGCATCGCGCCCGTCGAGACGGCAATGTTTAAAATGGATTGGCTAACCATCAAGACCGTTGCTCCGATCGCCACAAGACGATGGGTAATATTCGTCGCTTTCTGGGCAATCATGAAGCCCAACGTCGCATAGGCAACCAGCATGATCAGCACACAAATGCCGCCCACTAGGCCAAACTCTTCTAAGAAAACCGCCATAATAAAATCGGTGTATTGAATCGGCAAGAACCCCATTTTTTGAGCCGATTGACCATACCCAGTCCCAAAAAGCCCACCGGATCCCACGGCCATCAAGCTCTGAGTCAACTGATAGCCGTCTCCCGAAGGATCAGCCCAGGGATTTATAAAGGACATCACGCGCTTACGCTGATACTCATGCAGCCCCATACTCAACGTCGCTAGCAACATCCCACCGCCGCCTGTCCCCAGCAAATAAATGGCCGGCAACCCTGCCGCCAATGCCACGAGCCACAGCGTAATCCCACACAGCGCCGCCGTACTCAGGTTGGGCTGAATCAAAATCCCCACTAGGACCGTTGCAAAAATCCCCACCCAGGTCAGCCGCGTTTTCCAGGGCAATCTATCCCACTGACCAAAAATCCGCGCACTTTGCAGAACCAAAAAAGGCTTAATAAACTCCGATGGCTGCAACAAAAATGGTCCCAACGGAATCCAGCGTGCCGCGCCACCGATCGCCGTATATCCCGGTAAATCCGTCACCAGAATCAAGCCCAAAAACAGCAACAAGCCCCACTGCGCATAGCCCAAGATGTTACGCAACGACGAATGGACAATCCAGTTGAACACCACCATGCCGATCGCGAGGTTGAGGCCCTGACGCTGAAAGTAATGCCAACCGTTCTTAAACTCAGTAGTCCCAGCGGGAAAAGACGCCGAAAACATCACCATTAACCCGACCGCAATCCACACAAAAGTCAGCCACCGAGTCATTCGAGCTTCGGGGGTCCAATCCTGGGCGGTGGTATCAAAAAATGGAATCCAATAGCGAAGTTGCATAGCTCTTACTCTTCCTAACGATCGGGCCGACCATCACCGCACCTAGACTCACCGCGCCTTGATTTCGCTCTCAATCTTGGGTAAATCTTCTGGCAAAAACACTATCACTTTTCCGCCGTAGTTCAGTCCGTCGGGATTGCGAGTCACTTCGACCCAGTAAGCAAAAGTTTGCCCCTTGCGCAGTTCGCCCTTTAAGGCAGCGGCGATCGGTTGGTTGGCTTTGATTGCTTTCTGAACGGCTTCGTTGGTGGGATAGGTATGGAGGACTTTTGCGGTTTGGAAATCGCGGTGGACGGTTGCGCCATAAACCGATCGAAGGCTCTCTTCCAGTCGGGCTTCCGTAACGCCATACAGCATGTCAAAGATCGTAAGCGTCTCTGTCCTCACTTTGCCGCTGGTGCGAATAGGGACAATTCGCCCAGGAGCCAACATCGACACCTCAAAGGTCAGGCGCTGGGCAGGGCCGTTATTGCGACGGACGACGAGCTTCTCGCCCGGTGAAGGCCGCAAGCCTGGATTGGTTTTCACCCACTGCAATACCTCATCGGTGCCCTGCCCTGGCAATGCCTGAGCGATGGGGATGCCGATTGCTGATAGCATGAGTGCAGTCGTCAAAATTTCAATGACCCGTTTCCGACCGTCCATAAGAATTCGCCCAAAATCGCAGACCCAAACTATATACGGAAATCGATCGATCGGATCACGTGTGATGCAGCTACGGAACAATCGCAACTTTGATCACCTTTCGATCGCGCATGTCTTCAAAGGCACTGCCAACTTCGCCTAGCGGTCGGGTGTCGCTAAGCATCAATCCCATTAAGTTGCGGTGCTGATCGATAAATCCGAGCGAATCTTTCACAAATTCTGGCGTGTTGTGAAAGACCCCTTTTAAGGTCAACTCGCTGTAGTGCAATAGCTCAGTGTTTACCGTGATACTGGTGTTTTTTGGACAGCCCCCAAATAAATTGATCGTCGATCCGGGACGGCCACAGGCGATCGCTAATTCCCAAGCGCTAGGCACTCCTGTAGCTTCGATGACAATATCAGCCCCCCAGCCATCGGTCAGGGACTTGACTAATCCTGGAATATCCGCCACATCGCGGTGGAGATAGGTTTTCGTTGCGCCCATAGCTTCGGCGGCTTTAAGACGAGATGGACTTCCGCCAAACACGATAATCTCCGACGGTTTGCCATTGCGATACCCCGCCGCCATGGCCGCCACAAACATGAGTCCTATTGCACCATCGCCCAACACCACAATCCGATCGCCGACCCGAGCATTCGATCGGGCCACGCCATGCAAGACGCAAGCTAACGGTTCGGTCATGGACGCCAACGAAAACGGTAACGTATCAGGAATCGCTAGGAGATTCTTTTCGACGATGGGAGCGGGTATCTTTAAACACTCAGCAAAGGTGCCGTTGTTAAACAACAAATTCTGACAGAGCGAATACTCCTGCCGATCGCAAAAAAAACAAGTTCCACAATAGGCGGAATTGTTCGCTACAACGCGATCGCCAATGTTCCAATCAGTGATTCCTACGCCTAGAGCCACGATCGTCCCTGCCGCCTCATGCCCAAACAATGTCGGCGGCTTCAACATCCGCGCATGACCGCCCCGTCGCCACACCTTTAGATCAGTCCCGCAGGTCGTTGCTGCCGAGATTTTAATCACGACCTCGCCCGGTCCGGGTTCTGGATTAGGGACGGTTTCTAGCCGTAAATCTTCTTTGCCATACAGGACTGCCGCTAACATGTTCTTGTCTACAAATAAGTATTAATAAATTCTTCCAGCTTCGTCTTCGCAAGCGCACCTTCGCTTTCACCTTTGACAACGCCATCTTGGAAAAATCGCAGGGCAGGAACACCTTCAACCTTACAGGCGGCGACGCTGACTGGGTTAGGATCGATTTCCATTTTGATTACCTTCAGCCGATCGCCGTAGCTCTTTGCCACGGCCTCAACGCCAGGAGCCATTAATCGACAAGGCCCACACCATGCCGCCCAAAAATACACCAGCACTGGCTGTTGTGCGTCGATCACTTCAGTTTTAAATTCAGAATCAGAGATGACTTTGAGAGTGCTCATAGCGAAGATTTAGACAACATGGAATGATTTACCCAGTATCTTAGGGCAAAAGGGTCCTCGCGGTTTCAATGATCGAGGCGATCGAGGCGGTGGTTTTAATGGCGTCTGGGGAAAGATGCGTTGCACTAGCCAAGAACCCTTGCTGTTGAAGGGACTCAATGAGCCGATCGCGCTTTGGAACGTCAAGTTTTCCCCGCCGACCGATTTCGCCCATTGGGAAGTGATAGGGCGGCAAATAAGTCTCTGAATGAAGCAGTTTAAGAAAGGGAATTTGATCGGCTAAACCTTGCTCAGGGGCGATCGCTATCATGTCGGACAGCCAGGTCAGGTCGTGGAGGTTTCCCGTCCACAGTGGACCAACGATCGCCATAGGTAGCGGTCGGGTGTGATGAGGACAATCGGCGCGGGTCAGGTGTCGCCAGGTGGGCAAACTGTAGTCACCGCAGCTCGGGCAGTAGGCGACGAACCCATGATGCTTTTCTAGCTTGGGCACGTCTCGGGTGACGCAGACCATGATGCGATAGATTTGCCCAGAGTACATTGAAAAGACAGGCTGAACGGTTAATCGCTGCATCGCGCCTTGCTGGGCCAAACTGCCGATCAAAATCCGCAATGCATGTTCCTGCACCGAAGGCGTCGATCGCGTGGTGGCACCATACAGCCGCAAACTATCCTGGGGATAATGGCCCGACATCGCCCGTCCGTCGGTACTGGTGAGATAAATCAATCCGCCATATCGCACAGCCTGCAAGCAACTGGCCAAAAATTCTGCCGGGTTTCCGAACGAATCAATGTCAATGAGATCAGGGTAATCACGATCGATCGCACATCGCCAAAACAAACGATTAACGCTCTCATGGGTAATGCGAACGCAATCGGGATTGAGCTGTGATAAATTCTGCTGCAATGTATTATGAATATCCAAATCGCTATCGTTGGCCCATACACGATCGGCTCCCGCTTCAATAGCATATCGCAACACCCGAATGCCGCAGCCCGTCATGGTATCTAGAACATTAAGTTGTCCTGTGCGGTGCTTGTAGACGGCTGCTGCAAGCACCCCGAGATCGCGCGATCGTTGACTGTGGGGACGGTAGAAGGCGTTGCCTATGGAGAATGTGACGCGGCCTTCGGTGATTTCCATGGCGATTCTCCAAGCGAGAGGCTTTGCCAACGATCAGGTGAGTAGCCGAAATCATAACTCAGGGGTGGGTCGTAAATTCGATCGATAGCATTGCGATCGCAGTTCCATAAGCGTGGTCGGTTGATTGGAGAATGCAGGCGGTTGGTTCGCGAATGCGGTTGGTTGGTTTGCGCTTTTTCGATGTATGCGGCCAGTTTATCTAGACTCTCATAGGCATTCAACTCAATCCATTCATATTTCATAAATCGCCATAATATTTCGATTAGATTTAACTGTGATGAGTCCGTAGACAACCAGAAAATATTGACGCCTTTAGTCTCCCACTCCAAGCGTTTATTTTCAATATTTTTACTCGTATGAATTGACGCTTGGTCCATTACGATCGTCGTACTTTTAGTACAGCTTTGAGAGAATGAATCCATACAAGCGATCACCACTGCACTGGTTGTAAGTAGGTAAGATGAATTAAATATAAAACAGGATGACCTGAAACTCTTACTCAGCCTGAAACCGTTGTAAGTTTAATTAGCGCTACCTAACTTAACAGCTAAATGAATATGTAAATAATTTTGCATGGGCGTTCGTAGAGTTGCTACAATTACCAGAACAACCGCTCAAAACGTTCGCGCTAGAGAAATTTACTAAACTTCAACTCATGATTAAGAATTAAAGTACCATTAGTAAGGACGATCGCGAAATCCTATCCAATATTGGTGTGACATATGAGGAGTGTGGCGCATTTCTAATAATCTTGTTCCCATTCCTGTTCCTCCTTTTCAAGGGGACTAGGGGATCGCACTAGTGGTCAGCCGTTGCGCTTACTGAAGGGTGCGATGATCTCCGATTGGTCAAAGACCAATGGGTCTTTGACCAATCGGGTTTTGAATTACACTGAAATTGGCGATACGCTTCACGATAGGAGTTAATGATGCTGAATATTTTAGAAACGATTCGGGCGGACATTACATTGGGTGAGGAGAGTGGATATGTCGCTGAATGTCGAGATATTGCGATCGTGACTCAAGGTCGAACATTAGACGAGGTGACGTTAAATTTACGCTCTGCTGTGGCGCTTTACTTTGAAGGGGAGAATCCGCGTGAGTTGGGATTTGTGGAAAAGCCTTCTTTGATGATTACGATCGAGTTGCAGCCTGTATATGCCTAAGTTAAAGCAGTTGTCGGGAGAGGATGTCGTTCATATTTTGAAATCATTTGGCTTTCAGGTGCAGAATCAAAAAGGAAGTCACATCAAATTAAGGCGACTGGTCGATGGTCAGAAAGAGACATTAATTATTCCAAATCACAGCCGATTAGATACTGGAACTTGTCGAGGAATTCTTCGACAGTCATCTCAATATGTTCCAGAAGAAGAGCTTCGTCAGGTTTTTTATGATGAGTAATAGTAATGTATGGACGATCGTACCGACACTAAAAGATCGATCGTTGCGTAGACCCGATCGCCCTAAATTCCCCTTGAAAAGGGGGACTATGAGTTTGATTTCAATTTCTAATCTCATTCCACTTCCAAATCATATTCTCCCTTCCAAGAGGGCAAAAGAGAAGAGAGCTAAGAAAGTCCTTGCGAAGACAGGCAGACAACACGAAAACCAATGAAGTAGCTCTGAATCGCCGGATCGTTGCTGACCCGATAGGCAGAGCGACAATCGTTAGGGTTGATGCCCCACGAACCGCCACGCATGAGCCGGGATTTAGATCCGGAATCATTAGAGGCATCCCAAACGCTGCCATCAGTCGGCGCACCGTCGTAATGGGAATACCAAGAATCGAGACACCATTCCCAGACATTCCCATGCATGTTATGCAGTCCAAAGGCGTTTGGATCGAAGGAATCGACTGCGATTGTCTTCGCTCGATATGTGCTTTTTAACGCCTTTCCATACGTGTAATCACCATTAAAATTCGCTACATTCGTCGCGATCGTCTCACCAAAATGAAACGGAGTCGTCGTTCCAGCTCGACAAGCGTATTCCCATTGGGCTTCAGTTGGAAGACCGAAAATTTTGCCTGTTTTTTTAGAAAGCCGATCGCAAAACTCCTTCGCCTCATCCCAAGAGATTGATTCAACAGGAAGATTCGGTCCTTTGAAATGTGCAGGACTTTCTTTGAGAACAGTTCTGATTTGGGGGAGAAGTGCGATCGTTTTCCATTGTTCTTGAGTGACTACAAATTTCCCCATCCAAAACTCTTTGACCGTTACTAGATGCTGAGGAAATTCATCAGAACTCGCGCCTTCTTCACCTTTTACTGCTCCCATTTTAAAGCTGCCACCGGGAATTTTCCCCATATCCAAGGTGATGCCATTGCCTAGGTCTTCTCTGAAATAGGTTGCGTTTCCTGGTTTACGTGCCGTTTGTTTTCCTGTTGCATTGAGTGTCACCGAGTGAAAATCAAATGTCTTCTCGCCCCCAAACCCCCAACTCTGGGGGCTATGATCTTTTACTGAACGTTTCTCTTGCTCCCCCAAACTTGGGGGCTGGGGGGACGATCGGGCCGTCGTAGATGCGATCGATTCTGCTTTAGGTTGGCGATCGGAGTTCGATCGTCCGTCCTTCTTCCGCTGAACCCTTGAATAAGCCTGTATCGCCTTCAAATCTCGTCCACCTGTCGCCGCAATCACCCGAATCAAAAGCTGTTCAGCTAGATCAAAATCCTCCTCCAACTCCGCCTCCTGCGCCTCCGATCGCAACATCGCAATATCCCGATCGGTCGCAAACTGCGGCAACAAAATCAAATAGGACTTCTGCCGAGGCTCCACTAAAGTCATCGGCACTTGCTCCGGCTTGTCATACTGCCGACAAATCTGCGGAACCCGATCGCGCAAATACAAATCCAACCGCTCCACCGTCGCACAATTCCGTTCCCCCGGCATTCGCAACGCTTCTAACAACGCTGACGTAAACGCCCCCTGCTGCAACGCCTCAATCTCATAGGCTTTCCGATGACGCTGACAGGAAAAAATCGTAATCGCTCCCGGCTGCGCTTCCCCAATGCCCATCCCATCCGATCGATCGCCCTCCGTCCGACAAGCATCCAACAGCAAAATCACATTATCCGCCCCCGACTTCAGCAGCGCCTCCCGCACAAAATTCACCGAAATCGCCCGCTTCTCCGGATTCGCCATGCGCGGGTTGTAATCGATCGGCAATAGATAGTCACAATCATCAATCCGTTTGCCATGCCCAGCAAAGAAAAACCAACAGTTATCCCCCGGAGCCAACGGCAACGGATCTGCCGTAAATTGATCCTGTAAAAAATCCTCCAACTCAGTGAAATAAGGCAGCATCGCACCCGCCAACTCATCCGCAAAACAAATGACCCGATCGAACTTGGCCTCATTGAAAAAGTCCCGCATCGCCTCAGCGTCACGGTTCGCATACTTCAAATCCCCAATACTCTTGTAGGCATTCACACCCACCACGATCGCCCAATTCTTCGCCACAACAACTCACCTTTACCCAAAACATCCAACTCCTGTCCCCCCAGAATTGGGGGCTAGGGGGCTTTTTTCGCCCTAAACTTCAACGTCATCGCACCCTTCGCCCCAGCCTTGCCGCCCGTCCCCAAAAGACTCACCTGTCCCTCCCCATTCACTTCCACCATCAACTCCACCTCATCCAACGCCATTCCCGTAATCTCCCCCGCCCGTTGCTGCGTCTGTTCCAGCACCCGTCCCAAAATGCTAACAAAATCCGCCATCCCCTGCTCCAACTTCGCCGCCGAAACCGGAATCCCCCGGCGTTGCTGCGATCGGACAGGCTGCGAATCAACATGACTATAAGGATTGCGCTTGACATCTTCAGCCCGCCCACCATCCGCCGCCGTTTCATCCGTCACAATCCAAATCACATCTTGCGACATATCCCAAACCCACTAATTATTTCATCACTACTATATTACCTTCACCCCAAAAAACACCTGTTCCGGATCACAAGCGAAAAGGCGATCGCCTAGACATCTTTCTTTAACGCCTTTTTTAAAACTTGCTTCAAATCCTAATCGGAGATCTGAACACTAAACAGGAGAGAATCATTCTCCAAACTCATCCGCAGATCACTGATACGAATGGGTATTAAAAGTAATCGATTTAAGTATCCGCGTCTAAGATTTCTGTCGCTGTTAACTATCCCGCAAGTACCTTCCTGCACAGGCTTCGATCGGGTGTCGTTGTATCGTGCTCTAGACCTGTCCAGCTTGAAACACCTGGCCAATAATTTCATCAATGGGCGGATCGCCGATCGATAAATCAATCACGTCTAAGTCTGCAAGCAATTTGGAAACTGTACTTGTCAATGAATCTTGCATGACTAAAAACTTGACGCTAGATCCATCCATTTTGTGAACTTCAGCGTAATGTTGAAGTTTATCTTTAGCATAGGCCACTGCAAACTCTACATTGATCTCACGGCGAGGAGAAAAGCGATCGATTAAGCCATTCAAGCTGCCATCATAAATCAATGCACCTTTGTGAATCGTAAGCACTCGATCGCATAGCGCTGTGATGTCATTCATGTAGTGACTCGTGAGCAAAATCGTCGCATTGTAGCGTTGGTTATAGTCTCTTAAGAAATTTCGCACAGCGACTTGAGCATTGACATCCAGTCCCAGCGTCGGCTCATCTAAAAATAAGACTTTGGGTTCGTGCAGGAGTGAGGCCAGAAGTTCAGCCTTCATTCGTTCTCCTAAAGAAAGCTTGCGGACGGGCTGGTTGAGCTTTCCTTGCAGAGAAAGCATTTCGGTGAGTTCGCCGATGCGGGTATTAGCGACGCGATCGGGAATGCCATAAACGGCAGCATTAATTTTAAGTGAATCTAATGCAGGGAGATCCCAGATCAGTTGCTGCTTTTGCCCCATTACAAGCGTAATATCTTTAAGAAAACTGGTATGACGTTTATAGGGAATCTGTCCGCCAACGGTGACGCTGCCGGAGGTCGGATAGATGAGTCCGGTAAGCATTTTGAGAGTGGTCGTTTTTCCGGCTCCGTTTGCGCCGAGAAATCCGACGATTTCGCCCGCAGCAATTTCAAAGCTGACATCTTGGACCGCATTGATTAGCTTTTGGGTGCGTTTGAAGAAGTGGGAAAGGGTGCCTTTGAATCCCGGATCTTTGACGGCAACCGTGTAGGTTTTGGTGAGATTTCTAACGGAGATGTTGGACATGGTTTTTGGGGTGGGGCGATCGGATTTTGGAAGGGTCCGATCGCGTTTTGCGGGGATGCTGGAATGGCACTGGGTTGATGTCGGAATGATTCCGGGATCGTTCTCCAGAATCATTCCGGAGTGATCGTCGGACTTGTCGGATTTGTCGGATTGTTGGACGGGTTTGGATTATGTGGGATCTTCGGCTTTTTCGGATTTTAATAACGGGAATGCGATTACATCTCGAATGCTGGGGGAATCGGTTAATACCATGACTAATCGATCGATTCCGATTCCCAATCCACCCGTTGGCGGCATCCCATATTCCAATGCTGTAATGAAATCTTCGTCAACGCCTTGAGCTTCGAGATCACCCGCCGCTCTCCGGGCCGCTTGGGCTTCGAGCCGATCGCGTTGATCTAGTGGATCGGTTAACTCGGAAAAACTATTTGCAGTTTCACGACCGACAATAAATAACTCGAATCGCTCCGTTAATCCAGGCTTCGATCGATGGGGTTTGGCGAGAGGCGAAATCTCGATTGGATAATCCGTCACAAAGGTCGGCTGAATCAACGTCGTTTCAACTTTTTGCTCAAAGGCTTCATTTAACAATTTACCAATAGACGAGCAATCGTCAATATTATGGATTCCCGCTGCTTTCGCCGCCGCTTTCGCAAGCGCCAAATCAGTAAACGCTGCGAAGTCTACGCCTGTTGCTGCTTCAACTGCTTCGTGCATCGTAATCCGTTTCCAGGGCGACGTTAAGCGGATGGGCGTTCCTTGGTATTCAATCTCCGTTCGACCCAAAACTTCAGTGGCCGCTGTCGTAATCAACGCCTCCGTGAGGGCCATCATGTCGTTATAATCGGCATACGCTTGGTACACTTCGATCGATGTAAATTCAGGGTTGTGCCGCGTAGAAATTCCCTCATTTCGGAAAATTCGCCCCAGCTCAAACACTTTCTCAAACCCGCCCACCACCAGCCGCTTTAAATGCAGTTCTGTCGCGATTCTTAAATACAACTCCATGTCCATCGTGTTGTGATAAGTCACGAAGGGCCGAGCATCTGCGCCGCCTGCTTCTGAGGTCAGCGTCGGCGTTTCGATTTCGATAAAGCCTTCCCGATCCAGATACCGACGAATTGAAGCCGTAATCAACGCCCGCCGCCGGAAGGTTTCGCGCACATCGGGGTTCACAATCAAATCAATGTAGCGCTGACGGTACCGGGTCGTAATGTCCGTCAGACCATGGAACTTGTCCGGTAGCGGCAGCAACGATTTCGTCAACATCTCAAATTCTTTTACGTACACCGACAGTTCACCCTTATCGGTGCGTTTAATCGTGCCGCGCGCGCCAATGATATCGCCCATATCCGTAAGCTGCTTCAGATTTGCAAAGGCATCGGGAAAGCGATCGCCCATGCATGCTTGGATTCGATTTTTGTCAAGGAAAAGTTGGATATTGCCCGTTTCATCTTGCAGCGTAAAAAACGCAAGTTTCCCAAACACACGCCGCGCCATAATGCGCCCTGCGATCGCGACTTCGGTGTCATCTATCTCTTCACCATTCGGCAAATCAGCATACTTCGACTGGAGATCGGCCATCCTATGGCTCGACGTCCAGCTATAAGCGAACGGATTCATCCCAACTGCACGAAGTTGGTCCAATTTTTCGATGCGAGTGGCGCGCAGGTCTTCGGAAGCCATGGGGTTTTACGTTAAAAGAAAATGTGAGCTTAAATTATATCGGCTTTCCAAAACAAAACCTGCATCGGATGATCCAACGCAGGTTATTCTGAACGGAAACCTAGATTTCAGTTTCCCTATAATTTAAAGCCTAAGTCTTAGATCTAAAACCAGAGCCTTAAACCTAAAGTTGAAACCGATGTCGATTTAACGACGGCCACCACGACGGCGACGAGCACTCGCTTTACGCTTTGCTTTTTCTTGAGGGGTTTCAAAGTGTTGGTTCTTACGAACATCTTGGAGAATCCCAGCACGAGACACCTGACGCTTAAAACGTCGCAGCGCTGATTCGATACCTTCGTTTTCTCCGACAACGACCTGAGCCATGAATTATGTTCCTTGGATGAGATGGACAGAAGGGCAAGTTTACAACCTTTCGGGCAAACTAGTAAGCGTCGCGACGGCCACCGCCGCCACCGCCCCATCCGCCGCCACCGCCACCGCCGCCACGACCGCCACGGTCTCCACCGCCACCGCCACCGCCACGATAACCACCGCCGCCGCCACCGCCACCAGCGGGACGTTCCTCGCGGGGTTTAGCTTTGTTAACGCGAAGGTCACGACCCATCCACTCAGCACCGTCAAGTGCTGCGATGGATGCTTCTTCTTCTTCGTCAGTTTCCATTTCAACGAAAGCGAATCCGCGAGGCTTGCCAGTTTCGCGGTCCGTAGGGACTTGTACGCGCTTGACTTTACCGTATTCAGCAAAGACTTCGCTTAAGTCTTCTTGGGTCACACTGTAGGACAGGTTGCCCACATAAATCGACATAGGACGCTCCAAAGGGAAATTGAAATAATAGAGAGGCAAGGTTTCGGAGCGTCTATGCTGGATATAGAAAATACAACAAGGATGCGCTCAATAATCGAAATACTAGTTACTCTGCAAGAAAACAGTATAAGGGCATTTGTCCGATTCCTTCAACCATAATTATCTTTTTTATCAAAGTTTTTTTAAACTTCCCGAGATTGACCGACCTCTGTTTGCTTGATTAATCCGAAATTTGGTTTCTTTTCGACAAATTCCACTTCCATTCAGGCATGAACTTTCCCCAGGATGACGTCAGTTCTGGAGGCTGATTTTTTTGAATCTCGACGGCTTCTAGCATTGTATTGACCGTACTATTTTGGGGATCAATGTCCCGAAGGTGGTCTAGAACATTTTGCGCGTCTTCAATCTGGCCTCGATCGCGCAAGGTGATGGCGTGGCCTATCCCCGATCGCAAGAGTCCATCCCGTGCCCTGCTTGGATCCACGTAGTAGGCCCGATCGAATAATTCCAGCGCGCGCGCATAAGCATGGGTTTGAAGACAGCATTCAGCAAGATCAAACAACGTGCCCAAATGATTAGGATTTTCGGCGTAGATACGATCGTAGCGCCGGATCGCTTCGGGCAAATCGCCCTGGTTACGGGACTGACGAGCCTCTTCATAGAGGGGTTTGAGGTTAGGTTCTAAGTCTTGGAGTTCCCAGATTTCATCCTTAATTGAGTGCTGGAGAATCAGCCAGCGCTGAACGAGTTTAATGGTGATGCGATAGCTGCCGCGCCGGACCCCGTCAGGTCTGCTCTGGGTAATGCGCTGTAGAAATTTCCAATTAATCAGATTGACCTGGGCATTGTGAAGACATTCCGTCAACACAATGCCATGCTCTTCTAGAAATTCAAGCGGTTCTCCGTCTTTCACATCCAGCCCCGTTACGCTTCGATCGGCAATTTCAGATGCAGCAGAGTAAATAACCCGTTCAGCAATGGGCAACCCATCCCAAAACCAGGCCAGTCCGCCACTTCCTAGCTCGATCGCCCGATCCACGACTTGATAGACATCCTCCGCTTGCACTGTCCAACGATCGGTTTGGCGGGCATGGCTGAAAACGGCGAATCCCATCACCTGAGTAAAGTAAGGATGCCCCGCACAGACTTCTAGCATTGCTTCGATCGCATCTGGGCTATGGGCAAGGACGTTTTGAGCGGGTTGAGTGATCAGGGCAATGGCGCTAGTGCGGTCGAGCAGCCGAATTTCCCAGGTGGGTGCATTGTGAAAAACACGACGGAGCGTGGGCAAGTCATCCAGCCGCCGACCCACGACGGGCACAATCCTTAAAAAGGAAAACTTCGCCCCAGGAGCATTTAGAAAACTCTGAATGTAGGGGAACAGGTGAGCAACAGCGCTTTCGGGGTGATAGTCTCCCAGCGTATCGAATTCATCAAGGAGGAGAACCAGGTCTCTTCCATGACACAGTTGGTGGATTCGCTTTAAGAAGCGGGCGACAAATATATCAGGATCCGCTTCAAGTTCAGCGATCGTCGGCACTAGCGGGACTTGGTTGAGTTCGTCAAAGGTATAAAGGGTCTCTTTGGCAAGTTCATGGAGGACAACAGCAAGCGATTTTTGGCTTTTTCCTTCAAGTGAAAGCGGGATGAACGTGTAGGCTTCTGCGGCGAGGGCAAATGGAATTTGGGCCAACACCGATGATTTGCCAATACGGCGCTGTCCATGGAGAATAATGGCCCTAGCGCCCTGGTTCAGATTTACGGCAATAAATTCAAGCAAATCTTCACGGTTGAAGAAGCGATCGGGTTCGCTGACAGGACGCCCGATGATATAAGGGTTTTTACGAATCGCCATCATGATCATGGTTAAGGCTTACTCGCCGATCGGCGTTTCTAAATGAAAGATAAGTCCGAAATTTAGAAAAAGGTTTGACTAGGTGTATCAATTGTATGGGCCGACTCTAGAAGAAGGCTAGGGTACTTTCCTAATTCAGTATTCCGTTAGAGTGCCCTAACCGAATCTTACAGGATCCCTTTTGGGAAGGCCGTGACGACTTTCGTAAGCCATTCAAGGATAGTCGGCAGCTCATCTTTGTTTTTCCATAGCCAACGAATTGCATTGGTGACGCTTTCGGCTTGGCGGTGGCTCATGAGGTTGAGGAAGATTCTTTGACGATCGCGGAGGCTTTCCTCCGTACTGTTTTCCATTTCCTCTACAACCCACCACTCCATCATGGACGAGGCAAAGGCATATTTAAACTCCCCCGATCGGGATTTTAGGCTGAGAATTCCTTGATCCACCAGATTCGAGAGTTCCCGTTCTTTCTGGCTAAAGATGACATCGAGATCGCCTAGGTCATAGCGTTTCCCTTGGAGCTTGCCTTTGAGATTGACCAGCGCCACGAGCATCATCAGACTTTGCTCGACGCCCGTGGACAGGTTCCAAGCGGAGTCATAAAGATGAAGCGTCATGGTGCGAAAATCTTCAGCAAAGGCATGGGGGTTAGGCGGTTTTCCGGCAGGGAGATGCTGACGAAGTTCCCGGTGCAGAAGGTTTCCAGCACTTTGAATGAGCGCCGGATGGCCATTGGTCATCTCTCGGATGCCATCTCGCAGATCGGGGGTCATGAGAAAATTGATATCGCCCAAAAGCGCCGAGACTTCGTTGTCGTTAAACGTTTTGATTGGAAGAAAAAGGTAGTGATTGTACCAAGGCGAGCTGCCGGGTCGAAGTTTGGGACCCAGTTCATTGAGGCGGCGCAGGGTCGTAAGCACCATAGAGAGATACTGGCTCTCGCGGGCATGGGAGCAAAGGTTGCGACAGTCGCTAACAAATGAAGCGATCGCATTGTCGTCGTAACCCGGTTGGGGACGAATCGCATTGTCGTAATCATCAAGGAGCAGTACGAGATAGCGATTTCTTTTGCCGAGTTCGCGCAAGACTTGACGCAATCCATCTTTATTAGTGTTGCCTTGGTTGAGTGCCATTTGGGCTTCTTGCCGCACTTCACTATTGTCGGCGTAATCCTTAATCTGAGTAATCACCTCAGTCCAGAATGCCGTGGAGCTAAAGGGAACGATATCCAAACAGCTTAAACGGATAATCACCGCGCCAGTGGGATCGTAACCGCGCACTTGCCATGCTTGAGGATCAGCGAGGACGTTGAGAAAGGAGGATTTTCCAATACCCGGACTTCCCCACAGGGCCAAGTTGCCTTGAGCACTAATTTGATCAAAGGCGGAGGCGAGTTCGGTCGTACGACCAATGAAACGATCGCTTTTTACCGATTGTCCGACAGTGAAAGGATTTGGCACCATAACTGAGAAGCGTGTTGGTAGGTGAGTCGGAGAAGGTTTTACGAGATCGCTCTGATGGTCCCTAACAATCTATGTACACATTCTCCATTCGTTTCACTTTAGCCTAGCTCCGGAGAGTTCGCTGTAACTTCAAACGATCGCTGCTTCTCTTGCCATGGCTCGTACAGCTTTAATCCCGGCTTGCTCCAAAATTTGTGGAATCAGGTCTTCGCGTTTGACGGCCATAAGGTGGACGCCTTGGCAGATGTCTTGGGCAAGTTTGACTTGTTCGGCTGCGATCGTAATGCCTTCTTGGAGCGGATCGGATGATTTTTCGAGACGATCGATCAGGGATTCTGGGATATTGACGCCAGGGACAACGCGATTAATAAACCGGGCATTTTTTGCAGATTTGAGTAAGAATATTCCAGCCAAAATGGGCTTGCCAGCAGGACGAGCAATTTCGGTCATGAATTTTTCTAAGCGATCGAAATCCGTGATGAGCTGACTCTGGAAAAACTGCGCCCCGGCTTCAATCTTGCGCTCAAACCGTCGAGTTAGCCCCGACCAACTGCCACACTGAGGATCCACCGCTGCGCCCACACACAAGTCCGTTTCGCCATCGATCAGCGCGTGATCGGTCCAGTCAAATCCGGCATTGAGTTTAGTTATCATTTGAATCAGTCGCACAGACTCTAGCTCGAAAACAGCCTTGGAGTCAGGATGATCTCCCGCTTTGACCGGATCACCCGTGAGGGCCAAGACGTTGCGAATGCCTAAAGCATGGGCACCTAGCAAGTCCGCCTGAAGCGCGATCGCATTTCGATCGCGGCACGCAACTTGGTAGATGGGTTCGATGCCATCGTCTAAAAGAATCAACGCAGAAACCAGCGACGACATCCGCATCACCGCTCGGCTCCCGTCCGTGATATTGACCGCATGAACATGAGGCTTTAGCAAGCGAGCCATCTGAAGCATATGCACGGGATTGGTACCCTTGGGAGGCGCGACCTCCGCAGTGACGAGGAAGTCTCCGGCGTCTAAGGCTTGACGGAAGCGGGTGAGAGGCGATCGTTGCATGGGTCTCGAATCGGGTGAGTGAATCTACGGACTAGCCTAGACCGAATTCCCTTCTGTCAGGACGATTTTATCAGAAGTTCATCCGAATCCTCATGATTCCTCTATCGCGGGATGGAGAATCCCATGGAAGCTTTAACCTTGTACAAGGTTGCATTCGCGACCGCCCCGGCTTTTTCGCGACCGTCTCTTAGGATGGAGTCTAGATACGTTTTGTCATCCATCAAAGCCTGATAGCGATCGCCGATTGGGGTAAGATGCGCTATTGCAGCTTCGGTCAGCAGCGGTTTGAATTGGCCCCAGCCCATGTCGGCGCACTCCAAAGCAACGACCTCTTGAGTCTGACCCGAGAGGAGCATGTAAAGCGTCAGGAGATTGTTACATTCCGGACGATCAGCATTGCCAAACTCTAGTCCGCGTGTGGGATCAGTTTTGCATTTTTTGATTTTGGTGGCGATCGTCTCTTTGGAGTCGAGCACGCTGATACGGCTGAGGTCCGACGGATCTGATTTAGACATTTTTTTCGTGCCGTCCGTGAGACTCATGACCCGTGCGCCAGCTTTGCGAATCAGCGGGGTCGGCACTTTGAGTACGGGCTGCTGCTCGTTGCCGAATTTATAGTTAAACCGAGTAGCAATATCGCGAGTGAGTTCAAGATGTTGCTTTTGGTCCTCGCCGACAGGCACTTGATCGGGTTCGTAAAGAAGGATATCGGCGGCTTGGAGCACAGGGTAGTCGAGGAGACCAACACTTACCTCTTCACCCTGCTTGAGGGCTTTTTCTTTGAACTGAATCATGCGTTCTAGCCAGTTCAGCGGCGTGATGCAGTTAAAGAGCCACGCGAGTTCAGCATGGGCAGAAATGTGAGATTGGACAAAAATGGTGGCGTGCTGAAGGCTAATACCACAGGCAAGGTAAGTGGCGGCGGCGTTATAGGTATTGTCCGCAAGAACCTTAGGATCATGAGGAACAGTGATGGCATGGAGATCGGCAAGAAACAGGAAGTTCTCGTAATGTTCCTGAATTTCGACCCAGTTACGAATGGCTCCAAAGTAGTTACCCAGGTGCATATCGCCCGTGGGTTGGATTCCAGAAAGAACACGCTGCTTCGTCATACCGTTTGGAGCAATCCGTTAAGAAACTGAAGAACTGTAACGGCTTCTCATTGTAGAGGATGACGGACGCAAGCGTGTGCTTTGGATAAGGGTTCTGAACTCCACCGGGTTCAAACGCTAGTCTTGAGATTTACCCGTAGCGCGACATTCACGCTCTAGGCAACGTTCTAGAAATTCAATGCGGTACACGTACCAAAATCGCTTTGGATTAATTACTAGGTTCGACGCCGCCTCAAAGAGAGGTTGATTAAGATAACGCCAGAGCGGGAAATTTACGAGGGTTGTTATCATGGCAACTATTTACGGGGAGAGTAGTGGGGTTTGGATGTCTGTTACGTCCAATGTGCCCGTTACTCTGCTAAGAATCCTAGTGAGGATCGCGGAAGTTTTCCGAGGTGCGATCGATCGGTCTATCTGTAGGCATCTGTACATATCACGAGAAGCTAGACTAAAACGGCTACAAACTAAGTCTGCAACCGCCTCTAGAATCTGCTTATAAACTCCCCAGGCAAGATTCGAACTTGCGACCAGTCGATTAACAGTCGACCGCTCTACCACTGAGCTACTGAGGAACGCTCTTCACCTCGTTCAAGATAGCAAGCCTTCATCAGATTTGCAACCCCTTTTTTCAAGGTTTGTTGAATGTCTGCTTCTAGTGAGTGGACTAACAGGGACCGATCGACGACCGTTCGCCATTCTCTTCAGGCTAGAATAGCGAAAGATGCCTTGTTCTATGTGGGGTTTACTGCTTATGTCTACGTTCCCACCGCACCCAGATGATCATTCAACGAATGGCTCAGCCTATGAGTATCACAACGAGACGTTGAACGATCGCTGGATTGTCGAACAGGTGTTTCCGGGACTTCGAGGGGGATATTTTGTGGAGATTGGGGCGGCTAATGGGAGGGCAGCGAGTAGTTGTTATGTGTTGGAGACGGCGCTGGACTGGACGGGAATTTGTATTGAACCCCATGACGATTTTTATGGGGAACTGGTGCTAAACCGTCCTCGTAGCGTTTGCGTGTCGGTGTGCCTGAGCGATCGATCTGAGACAGTGGATTTTGTGATGGCGGAGGGAGTGGAAGGGCTGGCCTATTGCAGTGGCGTGCAGGACAACCTGACCCAGAAGTGGGGAAGCGATGAGATTTTGCAGACGGGTCGGGTCGTGCAGAAACAAGCTGTGCCTTTAGCTGACGTTCTCCGCAATCATGCTGCGCCGCGTGTGATTGATTATTTGGCGATCGATATTGAGGGGAGTGAATATAAAGTGCTAAAGGATTTTCCTTTTGAGGAATACGTCTTTCGAGCGATGACTATAGAGACGGACGAGTGGGTCTGGGAGAAGCTGATGCCGATTCTCAACCATCATGGCTATCAACAGGTCAGCAGTCCATTCAATACCGATCGGTTGTTTGAAAAATATTGTTTACACCGAAGTGTCTTAACAGGCTTAGGATAGCCTAGATTTATTTACCAAAGCGGAGTCGATCGAGCTTAGCTTGGGCTTCTGGATCGAGGCAGTTCATCAGAAAGCGGCCAGAAGATTTAGTTTTATTTTTTTGTTTGCTGCGGACTCGGGTATTAGTAAAGTCTACTTCGTGCCAAAGCTGTTCGGCAGACATCCATTCGGCTCCGTAGCCAATGACGGTAAGCTGTTGGGCGCGATCGCTAGTGGCAACAATGAGGCGCTGATGAAATTTTCGCAGGTCATGACGGAAGTCGGCGCAGGCTTTTTCGATAAAGGTGTCGGCGGTTTCGTTGGGACTTGTGTAATGGATGGTGAGGAAGTCGGTGACGATTTCCTCGTTGGCGGGGGTATCGCGGTATTGGGCGTCGAAGACGAGTTGGGTGTTGTAGGCATTGTAGGCCGCAAATCCGGTGAGGTGGTTGACGAGGGCGCGCCTTGCTTCTTCGAGTCCAGTCCGATCGCGTATCTTCTTGAGGTCGTTCCAAGCTCCGACAATGTTATAGCCGTCGATGAAGAATATGGCTTCGGGAGCGGTGGCGGATTTCATGGTTTACAGGACAAGCTGGAGGTCATGGCATTAGATGTGATGAGGGTCAATCGTCCTTATGATGACACTGTGGTATCTATGTTGCCACAAATTATTCTGGAGGTTGAGAATATGGGATGTTTTTCTGGGTTTTGGGATATTTACGATCGCGGTGTTGTTGTACGGGGCCGTGGGGCGTCAGGTTATATTGCGGTGGTGACACTGTGTGGGATTGCACCTCCTGAAATTAAGCCGATCGCGTTGGTGTTAAATATTGGGGTGGCGGGGCTGGGGGCTTGGCAGTTTTGGCGATCGAGGTAATGTCTTGGCGGTTGCTCGGGTGGGTGTCGGTGCTGGCGGTCCCGATGGCGTTTTTGGGTGGCTATGTGACGCTGCCTATTCCGGTGTTGAAAAATTAGGCGTTGCTGATTTAAGGTATGACGGCTTGAGGAACTGGGACATCCTTGAACTTA
>ENA-OFCD01000114-OFCD01000114.1-metagenomes-genome-assembly--contig:-NODE-114-length-52862-cov-5.462041_pt1 | contig 52862 bp, 50 predicted proteins | sample MGYA00153392_OFCD01 | MGnify analysis MGYA00153392 | reverse complement strand
CGGCGTGCGGGCGAACTCGTCGATGTGCGCGCGCGTGTGAGCGCGAAACTCGAGATTTCCGAGATCACCGATCGCGTCGTCAAAGTCGGCGGCCCCGCGCTCCTCTTCCACGATGTCGAGGGCTCCGAGTTTCCCGTACTCACGAATCAATTCGGCACCGAGAAACGGATGGCGCTCTCATTTGGGGCGCGTTCTCTTGCCGAAGTGGAACAACGCGTGCGCAACGCCGTCGATCTCGGCAAGCCCAAGACGATCGCCGAAGGCTTCACCAAAGCCGCCTCGCTCGGTTCGATTGCGAATTCGCTCCCGCGGACGATCAGCGGCCCCGCGCCCTGCCAGGACGTCGTCGATCTCGATCCCGATCTCACGAAACTGCCCGTCCTCACGACGTGGCCCCTCGATGGCGGGCCGTTCATTACGTTGCCGCTCGTTTTCACGATGCACCCCGAAACAAAACAACAGAACGTCGGGATGTACCGCGTCCAGGTCTACGATGCGAAAACGACCGGTATGCATTGGCAGAAACACAAACAGGGTCGCGCGCACGCGGTGAAATGGGGGCGCAAGATTCCCGTCGCGATCGTCGTAGGCGCCGATCCCGCAATCACCTACAGCGCGACGGCTCCGCTGCCGCCCGTGCTCGACGAAATGGTCTTCGCCGGCTTCATGCGTGGCCGACCCGTGCGTATGGTGAAGTGCAAGACGATCGATGTGAAAGTTCCCGCCGATGCGGAATTCGTACTCGAAGGTTACGTCGATAACGACGATCTGCGCGTCGAGGGTCCCTTCGGCGATCATACGGGTGTCTATAGTTTAGCGGATTACTATCCGACGTTCCATTGTACGGCTCTCACCCATCGTAATGGCGCGATCTGGGGCGCGACCGTCGTCGGGAAACCGCCGATGGAAGACGCGTGGATCGGCAAGGCGACGGAACGCATCTTCCTACCGCTGCTGCAGATGGTCGTCCCCGAAATCGTAGACTATAACTTGCCCGTCGAAGGTGGATTCCACAACCTCTGTATCGTCGCGGTCAAGAAAACGTATCCGGGCCAAGCGAAAAAAGTGATGAATGCGCTGTGGGGTCTCGGGCACATGATGATGCTCACGCGTTATCTCATCATCGTCGATGGCGACGTAGATCCGCACGATATCCGCGCGGTCGCTTGGTTCGTGCTCAACAATACGGATCCGGCGCGCGATCTCGTCGTGATGCCGGGCCCCGTCGACGATCTCGATCATAGCGGCTCGTATCTCGTTTCGGTCGGCCACAAGCTCGGCATCGATGCGACACGCAAACGTGCCGACGAAGGCTACGCCCGCGCGTGGCCGCCCGATATCGTTTCCGATCAAGCGACGCGCGATCGCGTCGACGCACGCTGGCGCGAATACGGTCTACAAGGGATTCGCACGAAGCCCGACTCTTGGTCGGGCCAAGGCGAAGTCGCCCTCGCGCAGTTGCTCGCGCGGCTACCGCTCCAACCCGGCGCCGTCGACAACATGATCCTGCGCGCGAACGGCGTTCCCGCACTCGCACCGCTCGGCGGCCACGACGAACGGAGTGAAGCCTCGCGGCTCGAACTCGGCCTGGATGAGCGTTAGTCGCGCGACGTCGCCTGGGGCCATCGTGTCCCTCCTCCTCAAAGAGATCCGCGTCGAGCACACGCTCTTCGCATTGCCCTTCGCGTACGTCGGCGCGGTCTTTGCGGCGCGCGGCCTCCCGACGCTCTTTCAATTCGTGTGGATCACGCTCGCCGTGCTCGGCGCGCGCACGGCCGCGATGGCGGCGAACCGCTACATCGACCGCGATATCGACGCGCAGAATCCGCGTACCGCACGCCGCGCGCTCGCCAACGGGTCGCTCGCACCCGGTGTCATGCTCGGCGTCGCGATCGCGGGCATCGTCCTCCTCGTCGTCTCGGCGGCGCTGCTCAACCCGCTATGCTTGCGACTCTTGCCGCTCGCGGCGATCGGGATTTTCGCGTATCCATTTTGCAAACGCTTCACGTGGGGCGTGCACTTCGTGCTCGGTGCCGTCGACGGCTTCGCTCCGCTCGGTGCCTACGTGGCGGTGAGCGGCACGATTTCGATTTCTGCGATCCTCTTGTTCGTCGCGGTAACGCTGTGGGTCGCGGGTTTCGATGTCATCTATGCGCTCATGGATCGCGACGTCGACCTCGCGCAAAACATTCGCTCGATTCCCGCGCGTTTCGGCGTCGCGAGAGGTCGCGCGCTTCCGATCGCGATGCACGTCGCGATGGCCGTCGTACTCGTAATTGCCGGCATCCTCGCCTCGGTCGGGCCACTCTACTACGCTGGCGCCGCCTTCGGCGTCGCACTCGCGATCTATGAAATGCGGCTGATCGACCGGGCCGAAAATGTCTTCGTGTTGAACGAGCGTGTCTTCATCGGCAACATGGTCTTCTCACTCGCGTTTCTCGCGACGACGTACGCCGGGTTTGCCTTTCACACGTAGGTTCTAGAGACGAGTATTCCGTGAAGCGTCGTTCGTTTATCGCAGCCGCTGCCGCAGCGACCGCCGCCATCCCCGCGACGCCCGCGCTTGCGATCTACGGCGATCTCCCGCTCGGCGGATCGGTGACGATCGGCGTCGTCGGACCGTTTACCGGCGATTCGATGCGCGCGGGCGAACAGATCGCAAACGGCGTCCGCGCCGCAACCGACGACGCCAATCGTTCGCGCGGGTCGCTCGACAAAGCGTACCTCATGCGCACGTTCGACGATCAGAATCTGCTCGCGTCGGGACTCGTAAACGCCGAGTTTGCATGCGACGATGCCAACGTCGTCGCCGTCATCGGCCATCTCAGCGGCCGCATCACCGAAGCCGCGTTGCAGACGTACGTCACGAACAGGATGCCCATCATCTGTCCGGCCTCGACCTACGACCGCCTCACCGCACATGGGTACGGAAACCTCATTCGTTTACCGACGAAAGATTCGATCGAAGGGCATCTCGCGGCACGCTACATCAACGCCACGATCAAGCCCAAAACGGTCGCGGTCCTCTATCAAGATGGCGATTACGGCGCAGATGTCGCTGCCGGATTTCAGGATCAGATGCTCGGCGATAAAGTCACCTCGAACGCGATCGCCTTCGCGTGGGACAAGCCGGATTTTGCGGGTGTTGCGAAGGCGACGCTCGAGAAAGCGCCCGAGATCGTCTATCTCGCCGGTATCACGAAAGACATGGCGCCGATCGTTCCCAAGCTCCGCGCCCTCGGATACACGGGTCCGTTCTTCGCATCGCAAGGATTCTTCGATGCCGCAACGATCGCGAAGCTCGGGCCCCAAGCCGAAGGCTTGACGATCTCGTGTTCGATGCCGCCGCTCAACCTCGCCCCCGGCGCCTTCCGGATCAAGAACGATTACGAGCGGCGCTACGGGCCGATGTCGCCGATCGCCGCGTTCTCGTATGCCGCCACGCAGATCGTCCTCGCGGTCGTCAAGCGCACGGGCGCTTCCGATCGGCTAGCGGTGCAACGTGGGCTCGGTTTTTCAAGCTCGTTCGATACCGTCGTCGGATCGCTTTCGTTTGCAAACGACGGCGATCCGCAGAACCCGAATGCCTTTTTCTACACGGTCAAAGATGGTGCGTGGCGCTACGTGACGGCCGCGAATCCGAGTAATTTCATCGTAAAGTAAATCGCGCGGCTGCCCGAAGTTACACTTCCACGCGTTTCCACGAGATAGCCGCGATCGCCATGGCACCTAACGCGATTACCCAGACGATGCACGCGTGCGCTTCGAGTGATCCGCCGAGCACCGAACCGACGTTATACGTACTTCCGTTGCTTGCGAGTGATGACAAATATGCAAGCGGATTGGCAAAATTGATTGCTCGTACGATGCCGAGGTAAATCGGCCCGAGCACCGTGAGCGAACCGGCGCCTGTGAGACCGCCGAAGATAGCCCAGCTGAAGCCGACGATCATGCCGCCCTTGCCTTTATAGGTTGCCGTAACAGCCTGCAAGATGCCGTACCACATGAATGCGACGCCGAGCCCGAGACCGCCGACCCAGAACGCTCGCGCATCGATACTGATGCGGTAGGAGAGATGCGAGAGCGCGAGAGAGATGAGCTCGGCTGCGATCGTGAACGCGAAGATCGCGAGAATTCCAACGATATCCGTTGCGAAGTAGCGCATCGCGATAATCTCGCGTCGGATGGGTTTCACGAAGACGAAGTCGAGACCATCGTTTTCTTTATTGAGGCTCGATGCAAAGACGGTCGCAACGACAATCGCCACATAACTCGCGATTCCTAAGAGTAATCCGAGCGGGATGGGTAGCGCCTGAAGATACGATGAAAGTTTGTGCGACTCCGTCGGCGATTTATCGCCGATCGACCCAATCACGAATGTGTCTTTGCCGGTGGTTGCTATCGATGAATAGACGATGGTCGCAATTGCGAGGATCGCAATCACAGCGACGAACGTTGCGAAAATCGTTAACACACGTCGGACGCGAAGAAATTCCACGTATTCCATTAGCTCACTCCCTGCGTTACAGCATTCGCGCCGACGGCGCCGAGGAAAATATCTTCGAGTCCGAGATCGACGATTTGGACCGCGCGCGGGGCGAGCGCTTCGACTTCACGCGCGATCGCCGCCGCATCCGTGCGGACGAAAAGTCGAAGCGTCCGCCCCATCCGCTCGACGCGTCGAACGCGTGCGTCGGTATCGAAGCGTGCCGTCACGTACGCGTCGCTAGGAAAGATGGCTTCGACGATCTTCTCATCGCTTTTGAGGCGATCGATCTCGCCGTCGACGATCGTCTTACCCGAGCGCATGATCACGACGCGATCCGCCGCCCGTTCGACCTGACCGATTTGATGCGAGGAAAAAAGCACCGTCGCGCCATTCGATGCGGCATCGATGATGAGGTCGAGCACGACACGTTGGAAGATGGGATCGAGTCCGCTCGATGGCTCGTCGAGGACGAGTACGCGCGGTCGGATCGAGAACGCGAGTGCGAGCGCGACGGCGCTCTGCTGGCCTTTCGAAAGCGTGCCGACCTTCTTACGTGGATCTAGCGCAAACATCGCGATGAGTTCGTTCAGTCGTATACGATCGAAATTCTTGTAGCTTCGCCGCATGATTTCGATATGATCCGCGATCGTCATCCAACCGTAGAGCGCGTTACGATCGGGCACGTAGGCGAGCGATTCGAACGTCTCCGCGACGACCGGTCGGCCGCCGATCATAAGCCGTCCACTCGTCGGTCGTACGAGCCCGAGAAGACACCGCATCGTCGTCGATTTCCCGGCTCCATTTGGCCCGAGAAGCCCGCAGACGGAACCTTCGGCGATCTCGAACGACACGTCGTCGACGGCGAGCGTCGTACCGTAGCGCTTGGTCAGATTCGCAATGGAAATGGCGTTCACGACTTCTCCCCCGGAAACCAGCGCTCGAGCGCGCTTTCGAGTAGCGTACGAATCGCGGGCGCATCGCAGCCGAGCGAGCGACACTCGCGTACGGCATCGCCGAGCGCACTCGCCGCGACGTCGGCAACGGCGCGCTTGACTTCCGATGGCGAGCCATCGGCACGCACGAACGAACCACGCCCGGGACTCGTCTCGATCACGCGGTCGCGTTCGAGCTCGCGGTACGCGCGAGCGACGGTATTTGGATTGACCGTAAGATGGAGTGCGAGGGCCTTCACGGTCGGCAATTGCTCGCCGGCCTCGAGCGTGCCGAGTGCGACGGCACGCTTGACCTGCTCGATCAATTGGAGATAGATCGGAACGCCGCTACGTGGATCGACGGAGATGATGGCCGGCAAGGCTAGATCCGAACGCCCCAACCAGGGAAGAGGGCCGTTGCTCGTGGCGTTGCGATGACGGTCGGACGTCCGCGGGGCGGGATTTCGTCCGTAACGGGTGCGCGATGTTTCCTCGATGTGTCGTCCATTGAATCTCCTAACGTACTATTGAACTAATATACTAGTACAATAGCATGATTCATGCCGAAGTCAATATGGTCGCGGAAGAAAGACGTCCTCGTCGACATCAGGAAGCATGCATTATGGCTCAAAGCCGACGCACGACTCCGGGTCCCGGCCAAGAATCGGTTTGGGACTATCCGCGGCCGCCACGGCTCGAGCGCACGCCGCGTCGGCTACGAATAGAATTCGGCGGCCGTACGATCGCCGAGACGACGAATGCGTGGCGAGTTCTCGAAACGAGCCATCCTCCGGTGTATTATTTACCACCGAACGATATCGATCTAGCGACGCTCGTTTCGGTCGACGGCTCGAGCTTTTGCGAATTTAAAGGGCGTGCGAACTATTACGATCTCGTCGTCGGCGAACGGCGATCGACGAAAGCCGCATGGGCCTATCCGCAACCGACGCGAGCCTTCGATGCGCTCGCCGGCCATTTCGCGTTTTACGCATCCCGCGTCGATGCGTGTTATGTCGACGACGAACGCATCGTCGCGCAAGAAGGCGATTTTTACGGAGGCTGGATCACGGCAGATATCGTCGGACCGTTCAAAGGTGCCGCCGGGACGTGGGGGTGGTAAACCGCATCCTCGCATCGCGCCGAACCAACGGCTACCGCGACGTCTTCGTCCGAAATCCGCAACCCATGTGGATTTACGATATCGAGACGTTGCGTTTCCTCGACGTCAACGATGCCGCGTGTACCGCATACGGCTACCGCCGGGCGGATTTCTTACGCATGACGATCGTCGATATTCGCCCGCCATCCGACCGCGAGAGCGTGCGTCGCGCGGTCGCGAATTTCGCCATCGAACGGGAGAGCTCGCGGTTGTGGCGTCACACGCGCGCGGACGGCCATACGTTTTACGTCGACCTCACTTCCGCCGAACTCGTTTTCGACGGCCGGACCGCGCGAATCGTCCTCGCGATCGATGCCACGTCGCGTCTCGACGTTTCGCGCGCGCTCTCCGAAAGTCGCGCCGCCCTCTCCGAAGCGCAAGAACTCGCACATCTCGGCAGCTTCGAAACGGATTTCAGCACCGGCGAGATGCGCTGGTCTACCGAACTCTTTCGGATCTACGGCGTCGACCCGGCGTTGGAACAACCGTCGTCTTTGTATGAATTCGATCACGAGGACGATCGCCTTTCGATCGAAGCGGAGATCGAGCGTGCGCGCGTCGAGCGCAGTGCCTATACGTGCGAACATCGCATTCGCACGCGCGATGGTCGCGAACGGTACGTCTTCGAACGCGGTCGCTTCTTTTTCGACGCAGAGACGAACGAACTGCGGCGTGTCATCGGCGCCGTCCTCGATATCACCGAACGCAAGATCACCGAGACACAGCTTCGTGATCTCGCACAGCACGACGCCCTCACCAACCTGCCCAATCGATTACTCTTACGCGATCGGCTCGAAGACGCGATCGCGCGTGCCGACGCGCGCGAACGTTCGCTCGGCGTCTATTTCATCGATCTCGATCGCTTCAAGACGATTAACGATACGATCGCTCATGCTGCGGGCGATCATCTCTTGCGCGAGCTCGCCGCACGCTTGGAACGAACCATCGCCGACTCGGGGACCGTCGCGCGACCCGGTGGCGATGAATTCATTATTATTCTCGACGACGTCGACGACGACATCGCGGGCCTCGCGCTCGGATACGATCTCTTAGCCGCGATTGGAACGCCGATCCCCCACGATGGAATGACCCTCGTGGTTACCGCAAGTATCGGCCTCGCGGTCTATCCACGCGACGGCACGACGCCCGACGATCTCTTACGCAGCGCCGATACCGCGATGTATGCGGCCAAAGCGCGCGGTGGAAACGCCGTCGATATCTACTCCGCACATCTCCACGATCGCGCCGTTGCGGAACGCGAACTCGAACGCGCGCTTCGCGAAGCGCTCGATCGTGACGGTATCGACGTCGCCTACCAACCGATCATCGACGCGCGCAGCGGGAAGGTCGTGTCGTTGGAAGCGCTCGCGCGCTGGACCGAAAACGGTCGCTCGATCTCGCCGAACGATTTTATCCCGCTCGCCGAGGAAGCGGGTCTCATCTTCAAGCTCGGCACGTTCGTGCTCGATCGCGCGTGCCGCGAGGCGATGCGCCTCACCCGGGCCGGGTATGCGGATATCGCGATGTGCGTCAACATCTCGACCGTGCAATTCCGTCAAATCGACTTCGCCGATACCGTAGCGCGCGCGCTTGCGGAAAGTGGACTCGAGCCCCATCGCCTTCATCTCGAGATCACCGAGAGCGCGTATCTGAGCGTCGATTCGGGAATGCGGAATATCGCGGCGCTCGAAGTTCTGGGCGTCGCGCTTTCGATCGACGATTTCGGCACGGGTTACTCGTCGCTCGGCTATCTCAAGCGGCTCCCCGTCGACTCGCTCAAAATCGATCGTTCGTTCGTCGCCGATATCCTCACCGATCCCGCCGATCAAGCGATCGTTCGCGCGATCATCGCCGTCGCGCAAAACCTCAGCCTCGCGGTCATCGCCGAAGGCGTCGAGACCGAAGAGCAGGCGACGTTCTTGCAACTTCTGGGCTGCACGCAACTCCAAGGTTTCTATTTCGCGAAGGCGCTGGCACCAGACGATGCGTTGCGTTTCCTCCAACAACCAACGCCGCGTGGGGGTAGTTCACGGTAGTATGAAAGCCATCGCCATCGACCGCAACGGCGGTCCCGACGTCCTGAGCGTGCACGACCTTCCGACGCCGAGCCCCGCCGCAGGCGAGTGTCTCGTCCGCCTCGAGGCCATCGGCGTCAACTTCATCGACGTCTATTTCCGGCTGGGCACCTATCCCGCGCCGAAATTTCCGTTCGTCCTCGGCCAAGAAGGCGCGGGCATCGTGGAAGCAATCGGTGAGGGCGTGACCGATCTCCACCCGGGCGATCGCGTCGCTTACGCTGGTGTTGCGGGTTCCTACGCGCAGTACGCGATCGTCCCGGCCGGCCGGCTCGTGCGCGTGCCCGATGGAATCTCCGCAAACGACGCCGCAGCGATCATGCTCCAGGGAATGACGGCGCACTATCTCGTCAATAGCACGTTTGCGCTCGGGCCAGGGCACGTCGCGCTCGTTCACGCCGGTGCCGGAGGCGTGGGGCTCCTGCTCACGCAGCTCGCAAAAGCGAAAGGCGCGCGCGTGATTTCGACCGTCTCGACCGAGCAAAAAGCGGCGCTCTCCAAAGAGGCGGGGGCGGACCTGATCGTTCGCTACCTCACCGAAGACTTCAGCGCCAAAGCACGTGAGTTCACGCAAGGGCGCGGCGTCGACGTGGCCTACGATTCAGTCGGCAAGACCACGTGGGAAGGCAGCATCAACGCGCTGCGACCGCGCGGAACCTTCGTGCTTTTTGGAGGCTCGAGTGGCCCCGTGCCGCCGATGGACCTGCAACTCCTCAATGCGAAGGGCTCGCTTTTCGCGACGCGGCCATCGCTCGCGCATTACGTTGCGACGCGAGAAGAATTGACCATGCGCGCAGAGAGCCTCTTCGCAAGCGTGCTCTCAGGCGAGCTCAAGCTACGCGCGGAGCACACCTACCCGCTCGCCGACGCGGCACGCGCGCACATCGATCTCGAAGCGCGCAAGACCACCGGGAAATTGCTGCTGATCCCGTAGGGAGTCGCGCTCGCCTGAGCGTCATACGCTCAGGCATGCCGATTTGGGTGCGATTCGCGTCGGCCGATCGACCGGCGCGGCACGACGTGCGCTGCATCGTCCGAACGCTCGTCGTCGCCCTTCGCAATCTCGCAAATGGCGACGCAGATGCCCTCCCGCATAACAGATTCTCCGCGAGAAAGACCGGCGTCTTTAAGCACATGGAGGCATCGCGTATGGCGTAGGGCGCGCATTCCCACTTAGCAAAAACACTTTAACTCGATCGAATATGAGAACATCCGTTGTATGCATCACGACGATATTGAGCTGGAGCAGATCGATGACGTACCGATCGTTTCCGTGAGCGGTAACATCGATGCGGCTAAGGCCGAATTACTCGATCGCGCAATCAACGTTCTCGATGCAGAAAACGCGATCGTCGTCTCCTTCGAATCGTGCTCGTCTATCGATAGCGCCGCCGTCCTCACCGTGTTGCTTCGACGGAACGAGCAACTGCGCGGACATCTCGTCGCTCTCGTGCCGAAAGTATCCCCACTTCGTGCGTATATCGAAAGATCGCAGCTCTCGTCATCGCTTCACGTCGTCGATACGCGCGAAGATGCCCTAACGATCGCGCGCGGTCTGAAGCGGATCGTCGAAGCCGAATTCTCGCGGGATGGCGTCGGAAGCCGCTTTCATTTCTAGCCGAATAACGGAACGCTTTCATCGATTCGCGCGAAACCGAAGAGTTTTCCGAGCGCGGAGAACGTAAGTTCTAAACCGATTGCGTAGTCATGCATGCCTTCTTCCTCCGGATGCGATCCTTCGAGAAGATTGGAAACGGTGCCGCAACGACGGGTGCGCTTGCGGGTTTGGAGAGCACGCATGAAGAGCGCAAGTCCGGATTTCGACCCGCGCCGTGCCGAGCTCGCTGATTTTCTGCGTTCCCGCCGCGCCGAACTCACGACCGAACGGGCGGGCCTCCCCGCTACGCCGCGCCGCCGCACGCCCGGGTTACGCCGCGAAGAAGTCGCCGAACTCGCGCAGATTAGCGTGGCCCTCTACACGTGGCTCGAACAGGGCCGTATCGTTCCCGTCTCGGCCAAAACGATGGACGCCATCGCAAGCGCCCTCCAACTCACACCGAGCGAACGCACGCACGTGCAATTGCTCGCGCGTGGCGAGGACGCCGAACTTCACGAAGAGATCTCACCCGCGCTCCGACGTTGGGTAACGAGCGCACGGTCGACGGCGATCTTCGTCCTCGATCACGCGTGGAACGTCGTGCTGCGCAGTACGCCCGCCATCGCAATCTTCGGCGGGAACCCGGATCCAGAGCATCGTGAAAATATGCTTGAAGCGTTCTTTTACGACGAACGCGTCCACGAGCTCTTCTCAGACTGGGAAGCCGTTTCCGAGAGTCTCACCGAACTCTTCCGTCTCGATTTCGCGCGCCACGCAAGGAACCCAAACGTCCACGCACTCGTCGATCGTTTGCGGACGCAGAGCCCGCGTTTCGCACAAGCGTGGGAGAAACATCGTGTCCGCGCGTTTCCGAGCGACGTGCGCGAACTCCGTCATCCCGTCGCGGGTATTCTGCGCCTCGAACCGACGACATACGCGGTTCTCGAATCGCCGGGATTACGAATGTTGATGTATACGTCTTACGATGACGAAACGCGCACGCGCGTTACCGAACTCGCGAATAATCTGCGCAACACACGTACGTTTTGAACGGTCTTCGTGGCGCGTTGCTGCTCCGTCATCCTCTACCTTCGTGGAGTGGACTTCGTCGTAGCGTTCGATGAAGCGGTTTGTGGAAAATTCCCGTTTTACAAAAACATCGACGCGGTTACGTCGATCGACGATCTAGGTCGCAAGCGTAGAGGCGGATAGCGCGCGCGTATTGTTTGATATCATCGCATTCCGTCGTCGCCACGAGGATCTCGAGCAGCAATGCGAGCGCTTCTTTCGGCCGACCGAGATTATAAAGCGTCATCGCGAGAAACGGGCCGAAACTCGCATCTCTCGGAAACCTGAGCATGGCATCGTGCCAAATGCGCAACGCATCGTCGTAGCGCCCAAGCGCACGATAGGTGGAACCGAGACCATGTAATGCGCCAGCGAGTTCTGAGATCGGAAGGCCGAGGTCGATGGCGCGTTCGTACGACAACACCGCCTCGGTTTCGCGTCCAGCACGATCGTGGTCTTCGGCGACGCGTAACAGCTGTGTAGCCTCTCGTTCCATTTTAAGAAACGATCACTCGTGAGCGACCGATCCTAACCGTTAATAATTTCACAGCACGTATCACTCCGTCTTATACACGGTGACGAAACGAACGCGGACGTCACCGAACTCGCCTCAAAGCGGCGCAACGTCGGCGCTTCGTCATGGGTCCGTGCGAGCATGCACGATTATCTTCTCGTTCACGGCGCGTTCTCGGATGCGTCGGTTTGGCAAACGCTCGTCCCGCATCTCGAATCGTCGGGCGCGCGCGTCACCGCAATCACCCTTCCCGGCCATGGCGCGAGTGATACCGCGGCCGCCGGCGGTGTCACGATGGATGCGTATGTTGCGAGCGTCGTCGCCGCGCTCGATGCATCGGCAAGTTCGGTCATCCTCGTCGGACATAGCCTCGGCGGGATGACGATTAGCGGCGCTGCGGAAGCGCGGCCGGAGAAGGTTGCAGCGTGCGTCTATATCAGCGCCGCGCTACCCGAATCGGGAAAGACGCTGCTCGATTACACCGGCACCGATACGCAGAGTAAACTCGGCGCGCATCTCGAGGTCGACGCCGAGCACGGGATCGTGACCGTGGGCGATGCGGGGAAACGTGAAGCACTCTGCAATCGGAGCGACGCGACCGCGACCGCGATCGCGCTTTCGTTCACGTATCCGCAACCGCTCCAGCCGTTCGCAACACCGCTCGTGCTCACGCCCGAGAGATTCGGTTCGGTCGCGCGCTATTACGTGGCGACGACCGACGACAACGCGATCGGCTACGAATTACAGAAGCGCATGTACGACGCGCAACCCTGCGCCCACGTGTTCTCGATCGATACCGATCACATGGCGATGCTCTCGGCCACAGCCGACGTCGCGAAGGCGCTCCGCGACGTTCGGACCGCGGTCGGGAGCGCGGGCTCGAGATGATGATGCAAACGCCCTACACAATCGATCACATCCAGCTCGCCATGCCACCGGGCCGCGAGAACGAAGCGCGCACGTTTTTTGTGGCTATCCTCGAATTCATCGAGATCCCGAAGCCGCCGGAACTTGCAAAGCGCGGCGGTGCTTGGTTTACGAGTGGCGCCGTAACGCTACACGTCGGTGTCGATCCGGCATTCGTTCCGGCGAAGAAGGCGCATCCGGCGTTACGTTGCGCGGATTACATACGCGTAATCGGACGGCTTCGGGAACGCGGCATTGCGATGAAGCCCGATCCCATCCCCTTCGATGGCCACGACCATTGCTACATCGAAGATCCATTCGGCAATCGCATCGAGCTCATCGCTTCGTAAACTCAAAAGTGGCCACGCGCCGCGAGGACGCAGCGCCACGTTCGAGCGCATCGCGCGCAGCTCGCCGCGTGGCGCCCTCGGTAAGGATCGCTTACTTCAGCGTCGGCATCGCGAACTCGGCGCCCGTGCGAGCGCCGCTAGGCCAACGCGTCGTCACCGTCTTCGTTTTCGTGTAATAGCGCACGCCATCTTCGCCGTATTGGTTGAGATCACCGAATGCGGAATTCTTGAAGCCGCCAAACCCATAGAACGCCATCGGCACCGGGATCGGGACGTTGACGCCGACCATCCCGACGTTGATCCGTGTGGCGTATTCGCGAGCCGCATTACCGTCGCGCGTGAAGATCGCGGTGCCGTTACCGAACTCGTGGCCGTCGACGATCGTTATCGCTTCGTCGAACGACGGCGCACGGACGATAACCAGCACGGGCCCGAAGATCTCTTCTTTGTAGATGCGCATCGCAGTCGTCACGTGATCGAAGAGCGTCGCGCCGACGAAGAAGCCATTGGGATGGTTCGCGACCTTTGCATCGCGACCGTCGACGACGAGCGTCGCGCCCTCGGCGACACCGATATCGATGTACCCCGTAACCTTCGCTTTGTGCTCGCCCGTAACGAGCGGGCCCATCTCCGATTCTTTCTCGAGCGAACCGCCGACGACGAGCTTCGCGATGCGCGCTTGCAGGCGCGTGACGAGGGCATCTGCCGTCGCATCGCCGACGGCGACGACGACGGAGAGCGCCATACACCGTTCGCCCGCGGAGCCGTACGCCGCACCCATGAGCGCGTCGGCCGTCGCGTCGAGATCGGCATCGGGCATCACGACCGCGTGATTTTTCGCGCCACCCATCGATTGCACGCGCTTGCCGTTTGCCGAGGCGGTCGCGTAGACGTACTTCGCAATCGGCGTCGAACCGACGAAGCTCAGCGCGACGACGCGCGGATCGTGCAAGAGCGTATCGACGGCTTCCTTATCGCCGACGACGCAGTTGAAGACACCCGGCGGGCCGCCCGCTTCCACGAAGAGTTCGGCGAGGAGAAGCGAGCCGCTCGGATCTTTCTCCGACGGCTTGAGCACGAACGTGTTCCCGCACGCGAGCGCCACGGGCAACATCCAGAGCGGCACCATTTCGGGAAAGTTAAACGGCGTAATACCCGCGACGACGCCGATCGGTTGGCGCAGGCTATGCATGTCGACACCCGTCGCGACGCCGCTCGAAAAATCGCCCTTGAGCAGATGCGGGATACCCGTCGCGAATTCCACCACTTCGATCCCACGCGCGAGCGACGCGCGCGCGTCGGCGATCACTTTGCCGTGTTCGCTCGAAATCGTGCGCGCGATTCGATCGGCGTTTGCATCCAGGAGTTCGCGATAGCGGACCAAGATACGCGCGCGAGAGAGTGCCGATCGCTTCGACCACGCGCCGAACGCGTGCGCGGAACTCGCGATCGCACGCTCGACATCGGCGCGCCCCGCGAGCTCCACGCGCGCCGCGACCGTACCCGCGGTCGGATCGTACACGTCACCGAAGCGCCCGCTCGACCCAGCGACGTAGGCACCGTCGATGAAGTGTTCGATCGTGCGAATGCCGGTGGCGCTCGGTGTGGGTGCGGTAATGCTCATGGTGTTCCTTTAGATATTATGGAATGCGGGCGATGAGTTGATGATGCGCGACGACGCCGATTTCGCCGCGCGACTGGCCGTGCTCGATGCCGTCGCTGTGATAGACGGCGAGAACGGCATTCTCGTGCGTGAGCACCGACGGCGCGACCACCGTCACATCCGCCGAGCCATCTTTCGCCGCGAGGAAGCCGTTAGCCGTGCCCGCACCGTCGAGCGGCGTGAACGTCACGGGCATCGTATCGAAATGATTTTCGAAAAGCGAGTAGCGGCCGTTGGGAACGAGGTGCGTGAAGTGCATCGCGATCCGCTCCGTACCATTGGCTTGCGGCGCGAGATCGACGGTCCCGGCCGCCGCGAACCAGCGCCCGAGCGTGAAGCCCAGCGGCTTCCCCGTACCCGAAAGCACGGGCCGTTCGGAATCGTCGACCATCACGGCATTGCGCACCCCTGCGATGTGCGCGATCCCTTGAAGCCCCTTTGGTACCTCCGGAGCAGCCGCGACGGCGACGAAGACTTGCGGATCGATCAGCGCCGGTGTCTTGGCTTCGAGAGAAAAGAACGCCGCATGTTCGACAAACGCGAGCCGCATCGGACTCGCCGCCGGCGCGACGGTGAGCGCGTTCCGTGCGGGAACGGGAAGCGCACTAAGCCCGCTAAAACCGAGGAGCGTCGCCGCGACGCTTGCCGTAATCACACCCTTGGGACGCATCGTTTCTCCTCGTTGACATCGAACATACGTTCGATTACTATGGCGATCCCATGGCTTCGCTTACACCGCTCGACTCCCGCCGCGCGGCCCTCGATGGGCTCCGTGCGGCGTTGTCGACGGCGCATCGCGGCGCCTCTCCCGAGGCCTTCACGCTCGCCGAAGACGCGATCGTCCGCAGCGGTTTGCGCGAACTCGACGCGGCGCTCGGCGGTGGGTTTCCGCGCGGCATCATCGCGACGCTCGAGGGCGCCCCTGGCTCCGGCCGCTCCGCCGTCGCCGCACGACTGCTCGCAACGGCAACGGCAAACGGCGGCCTCGCGGCACTCGTCGAGTCGCCCGCGGGGCCCGAGGGCGCGTTCTACCCACCCGCGCTCGTGGCGGCGGGTGTCGATCTCGAGCGGCTCGTCGTCGTTCAGGCAGGCGATGCCGCGGGCGTCGCCCGCGCGGCCGATATCCTCATGCGCGCGGCGGCCTTCTCCGTCGTCGTGATCCCGAGCGTTTCGCTGCGTGCCGCGGCGTGGACGCGCCTGGCGAGCTTGACGCACCGCGCGAATGCGATCCTCGTGACGCTCGGCAGCGGCGCTTCCGATGAATTGCGCTACTTCGCCTCGCTGCGCATCCGGCTCGAACCCGCACGCGTGCTCTTCGCGGGATCGGGCGGGCTCTTTTGTTCGCTTGCGGGCATCGAGGTGGAAGCGTCGGTCCTCAAGCATAAACGCGCGGCACCCGGTCGGCGCGCGCGCTTCACGTGTGCGACCTTCGAAAGCGACGGCGCGCCGCTGGGCAACGTGCGCACGCGCGATCTGGAAACGTCGTCACGCACGAGCGAACGCATCGCGCGGAGCGTCGCGCGATGACGGCATCCGTCTTCGTCCGCGCGCTCGCGCTTGCGGCACTCGCGTCACTGTGCTGGCTGATCCTCGCGGCGATCTTCGTGCCGCTCCACGTGAGTGCGTAGCGTGCCCGTCCTCTGTGCGCTCGTTCCCGCATATCGCGTCGCGGTCGCGCGAATCGCCGATCCCACGCTCGCAGGTCTCCCCGTCATCGTCGCCGATCGGCGCGAGCGCGGCCACGCCATCGCCGTTTGTCCCGACGCATACGACCTCGGCGCGCGTGCGGGTATGACGATCGTGCAGGCCGCCGCCTGCGCGCGCGAAGCCGCGATCGCAATCGACGTGCCCGCGCGCAATCGCGAACTCTGGGAGCGCGCACTCGACGCACTCGATGCGGCATCGCCCCTGGTCGAAGACGGTGGCGATGGCGTCGCCTATCTCGAGATGCGCGGTATCGCGGGTGCCGAGAGCGCGTGGCTCGATAGCGTCCGCGACGCATTCGCAAGCGACGCGACCCTCGCCGCACTTCCGTTTGCGGTCGCATGTGCACCCAATAAATTCGTAGCGCGTGCGGCCGCCCTCGCCCGCGATGGCAACATCGTCTTCGCGGGCGACGAGCGTGCGTTCGTCGCGCCGTTACCGCTGCGATTTCTCGATCTCGATCGCGCGACGATCGAACGGCTCGAACTCTTCGGCGTCCCCAATCTGCGCACGCTCGCCGCACTCCCGCACGGACCGTTCGTGCGGCGCTTCGGATCGCGCGCGCATCGTTGGCACGCCCTCGCCGGTGGTGTCGACGAGACGCCGCTCGTGCCGCGGCCACGCCGCATCACGATCGATCGCTCGCTCTTCGGTGAAGGCACGGCCGATCGCGAAGATCAGTTGCTCTTCGCACTCCGCACGCTCGTCGCACGCGTCGCCGAAGACGTCGCGTATCTCGGCAAACGCTGCGGCGAATTACGCCTCGAACTCGAATGCGAAGATAGCGAACGTCACGCGCTCGCGACGACGCTCGCGCAACCGACCTCGCAAACCGCGACGATGTTCGATCTCTTGCGCGCGCGTCTCGAAGGTGTCGTCTTGCGCTCGCCCGTGACGGGCTTGCGGCTCGTGGCCGAGCGTCTCGAAGAAGGCGGCGCCGAACTCTCGCTTTTTGCGGGCCGCGACCCCGATCCCGAGATCGTCGGCATCGCACTCGCGCGGCTCGAAGCCGCGCTCGGTCCGCGGTCGGCCCTGCGCGCGACGGTCGTGCCGGGCAATCGCTACGAAGCGCGCGTCGCCTACGAACCCTTCGAAGCGGGGCGCGTCGTCCGCACGACGCGAGCGGCGCTCGCATCGGCCACGCCACGTCCCGTCGCGAACCCAGCCCAGAGCGAGACGGGCACACTCGCTTACCGCGTCCTCGTGCCACAGGTAATCGACGTCCGGATCAAAGCGGGTCGGCCCGCGTTCGTGGGTGCGCGGGCGATTCTCGAGGTCGCGGGCCCCTGGCGCGTCGATGAAGCCTGGTGGGCAGAGGCGCTCGATACGGGCGGCCACCCGCTCGCACACGACGCCTACGATGTGCTCCTCGACGACGGGAATCTGTGGCGGATCGTCTGCGAACGTGGCCGTTGGTTCTGCTGCGGTACCTACGACTAAATCGAAACCTTCAACCGACGAAGCAATGCGGCAATCACCATCCATGTACAACGTCGTCAGCCGATGCTAACGTCCGACCATAATGGAAACGTCGCAGCGCCCGACCCAAGCGGCTTCGGCGACCGAAACGCCGACGATCACTCCACGGAATCTCGCCTTCCAACTCGATCCGGCCAACGCCGCGACCTGGCTCGGCGGATCCCAAGAGTCGACTCTTTTCCTCAACGCGCTTTCGATTTTATTTCCGCCCGGAGAACGCTTCTTCGTTGCCTCCGTTCTCGCCGCACGCGATCGCCTCAAAGATCCCGCCTTGCAGGCCGAAGTCAGAGCGTTCTGCCGCCAAGAGGCGTATCACACGCGCGAACACATCGCCTATAACGAAGCGCTCAAAAGCGTCGGCGTCGACGTCGATCGCCTCGAAACCGAACTCACCGAATATCTCACATGGACGAAGCAGATGCTCCCACCCGAAGCACCGCTGCTCACCACATGCGCGCTCGAACATTTTACCGCCATCATGGCCCACGAGATGCTCGAACATCCCGAGTATCTCGCCGGTGCCGATCCATCGTATGCACGGATGTGGACGTGGCACGCGCTCGAAGAGTGCGAACATAAAGCCGTCGCATTCGATGTCTTTCGTGAAGTCTCGCACGGCAAGCGCGGTGCCGAGTTCGGCCGCATGGCCTCCATGCTCGTGGCGACGTCGAGTTTCTTACGCTTCATGGCCAAACATTGCATCGCGCTCATGCGCGCGCAAGGTCTCGCGAAGAATCCGATCTCGTGGGCAAAACTCATCTGGTACGTCTTCGGATATCCCGGCATCATGCGTCGTATCGCGTTGCCCTATCTGCGTTATTTCTCCGCATCGTTTCATCCGAACGACCTCGACGATCGCGCCGCTCTCGAGAAGACGCGTCGCATCGCGGCAACCTGGGCATAACGATCTGCAGGCTCCGTTTGCGTTCATTCATAACGAGAATATCGTGCGCGTATCAGAAATTTTTGCGAACGATCTTTTCAAAGACCATCACGTCTTCGTGACGGGCGGCGGCAGCGGCATCAATCTCGGCGTCGCGAAAAACTTTGCCGCACTCGGCGCCGACGTTTCGATTTGCGGACGTTCGCAAGAGCGCCTCGATGGTGCCGCCGCGCAACTCCGCGAACTCGGCGGCGAGGTCTATACCCATGCCGCCGACGTTCGCGATTACGCCGCAGTGGAAGCCGCGATGGCAGGGGCGCGCGCCGCCTTCGGCCCGATCGACACGCTCGTCTGCGGCGCGGCCGGCAACTTCCCCGCACTCGCCGAGAAGATCAGTCCCAACGGCTTCAAATCGGTGATCGATATCGATCTCATCGGCTCGTTTCACGCATCGCGTGCGGCATTCGAACAACTCAAAGAATCACGCGGATCGATCATTTTTATCTCTGCGGGACAAGCGTTCATGCCCTACCCGATGCAAGCGCACGTCGGTGCCGCAAAAGCGGGCGTCGATATGCTCATGAAAGATCTCGCCGTCGACTGGGGGCGCTATGGGATCCGGTGTAACAGTATCGCGCCGGGACCAATCGACGATACCGAAGGCATGCGGCGCCTCGCGCCCGGCGACGGCGCGCGCGAGCGTCTCGCAAAGATCGTGCCGCTGGGCCGACTCGGTCACGTCGATGATATCGGTGCGGTTGCCGTCTTCCTCGCATCGCCGCTCGCGAGTTACGTTACCGGCACGGTGCTCGTCGCCGACGGTGGTCAGAATCTCCTTGGCGCCGGATTTTGGTCGGCGACGATCATGGGCGGCTAACGAGCGACCAACGCTCGATATTCCAGTAGTGATGACCGAGTACCGAGGGCTCGACACCGCGCACGTTCGCGCGTGCGAAGAGCGCCTCACGATCGAATCCGAGAAAGAGCAGATCGCTCTGTGCATCGAGTGCGCGAAGCATATCGCGGTCGGCACGCGCCTCGATCGCACGGTCCGACGTCGTGAGTTCGATCGCCGCCGCACGATCGATTGCAGGATCGCAAATACGCGCGTAATTCTCGCCGTTCGGCGGCCGCGTGTCGCAGCGAAACAGATACGAATGATCCGCATCTTCACCGGGTTGCCAGCCGTAAAACGCGAGATCGAAGCGCCCGCTCTGTAAGATGCCGCCTTGTGCGAAGAGCAGATTGTACTGATAGGTCTTGATCTGCGTGCGGATGCCGAGTTTCGAAAGTTCGCTTTGCAATTGTACCTGTAGGCGTTCCGAGCCGCTCAAACCCGCAGGCCCGACGATTTCGAGCGTGAGCGGGATACCGTTTCGTTCTCGAAACGCGCCCCGCCGTCGCCATCCCGCGGCATCGAGGAGACGCGCCGCGCCGACGGGATCGTACGGTGCTTGACGGATCGTCGCGTCGTAGGCGAACTGGCCGGGGAGCCGATCGCCGTCACCGGGGCGGTGCAATTCGCCGCGGACGTCGCGTTCGATACGCTCGCGATCGACGCCGCGGACGATCGCTTCGCGCACCGCACGTTCGCGCATCGGCCCGCGCGAGACGTTGAACATCACGTAATCGAACTGGTAGTGATCCGAGAGCCACGACCGCGCGTCCGCAACGGATCGTGCGCTTGCGAGCATCGCGCGGCTTCCCGCAAAGCCGCGGACGTTGAGAAAATCGAGTGCCCCGGACTGCCAGGCCGTCACCTCCGTGTTCGAATCGGGTAGGATCGCGATCTCGATCTTGCCGATTTTCGCCCGACCGCGCCGAAACGCGGGATCGGCTTCGAAGACGACGCGCGAACCGTGAGACCACGACGTGAGACGGTACGGTCCTAAACCGATCGGATGGAGGTTGTACGGGGCGTCGTTGATTTCGGTCGCCGTCGCGAGGAGATGTGCGGGTAAGATCGCGTACGGATCGTTGGCACCTAAAGAAAAGAACGTCGCGAGTGCGGGTGAGTACGGGCGCCGGAGCTTCACTTCGACTGCATAGGGTCCGAGCGCCTTAACCGAAGCGATATCGTCGAAGCCCGATCGATCGGGAACGTTGTTGCGCGGGTTCATCGCCGCCCGAAACGAGAAGACCACGTCGCGCGCATCGAACGGCGCGCCGTCGTGCCAGCGCACGCCTCGCCGCAACGTGTAACGGATCGTGCGACCGCCGTCGCGCAAACCGCCGTTGCGGACGCTCGGAACGACCGTCACGAGATCGGGCGTGAACGCGCCGCGCGCGTCGACCCCGAGCAAAAATCCATGGACGAGCGGGATGATATCCGCGAGTTGCGCGTTATCGCTCACCAGCGGGTCGAACCCCGGTGGATCTTGGAGCGCCGCGATGCGTAGCACGTCGCTCGACATCTGAGGTGCATCGCCACTTCGCGCGCATCCGACGAGCGCTGCACTCACGACGATGCACGCAAGAAAGACGCCGCGTCGGAGACCGTCGATCGACGCCCACATCAGACGTGGTGCGAATCCGCGCCCGCCGCGTGGGTCTTCGAGCCACGCTTCCGGAGCGACAGATCGCGATCGTAGCCGAATCGAATAAAGACGGCCTGACCCGCGGGCGAAGCGGCGAGATCGACAAGCGCGCGCGCGAGGTCGGCGTGCTCGGCGTGCGAGGCAACGGCGAGATAGTTCTTACCCGCGACGTTGAGTTCTTTTGGAATCTCGATGACACGCACGGCTTTGAGCGCCTCGGCATCGACGTCGGTTCGGTAGACGACGCCGGCGTCGGCCTCGTCGAGCACGACTTTCTGCAAGACCGCTTTCACGTTGACTTCGAACGACACGACGTTTGCGAGTGCGAGTTTGTTGAAGTCTCCGCCATACGACCGATCGGCATTTTCGAAGATGCGTCTCGTATATTTGCCGATCGGAACGTCGGCGACGCCGATGACGAGCTTCGTTCCGGGTTTTGCGAGATCGCGTAGCGACGCAATCGCCCGCGACGATTTCGGCACGACGATCACCTCATGCAGACGCGAAATTTGGCGATACGGTTCGACGAGTTTTTCGTCGCGAAGTTTCGCGATGTGATCGAGGTCGGCTGAGAGAAAGATGTCACACGGCGCGCCCGCTTCGAGTTGCTGCGTGAGAATCTGCGTCCCCGTAAAACTCGCCTCAATCGTTACGCCCGGGTGCGTCTTTTCGAAGTCGGCGATGAGTTCGGTGAACGGCCCCGTCGCATTTGCGGCGACGAGCGCCTTGAGCGAGATCGTCTCTGCGGCACGTACGGACATCGCACCAGGCACTCCAAGCGCAACGAGCGTGACGAACGCACCGAGCGTCCGGGCGAGAGCGCGCCGAGTGATGGGGAATGACGAATGTGACACGAGCGACCTCTTTACGCTGATGGGGGAAGGTACGGCCGCAAATCGGCCGCCGTAACGGAAACGTAGACGGCGTCGCCCGCGTCGTAGGCGACCGCACCTTCTTCGACGTGAAGGTCGACGAAGAGCGATCGCTCGCCTTCGACGTGGACGCGCAGCGCAGCGCCCAAGCGCGCGACATCGACGACCCGGCCCGCAAATTCGTACGCCGCGCCCGCGGGCGTGCGCGAGAGCGTCGCGCGCCACGGATCGAATGCCGCGAGCGTCCGCGTCCCCGCGATCGTCACTTCTACGAGATTCGTGCCGCAGAACCGCGCGACGAATTCACTCGCGGGATGACGGATGAGCTCCGCCGACGTCGCGACTTGCACGATCCCACCCAAGTTCATCACCGCGATGCGATCGCCGAGGACGCGCGCATCCTCGTAATCGTGACTGACGACGATCGTCGGTGTGTTGAGGCGAGCGAGAATCGAACGCAATTCCAAACGGATCCGCGATCGATGCTCGACGTCGAGTGCGGCGAGGGGTTCGTCGAGCACGAGCGCGCGTGGTTGCGTCACGAGCGCCCGCGCGATCGCGACGCGCTGCCGTTCGCCGCCGGAAATCTCCGTCGGTCGGCCATCTAAGAGCGCCTCGATCCGTAAGAGCGCGACGACATCGCGCATCCGTCGCTCGCGTTCGGCTGCGGCGATGCCGCGCACACCGAAGGCGATATTGTCGCGCACCGTGAGATGAGGGAAGAGCGCGTACTGTTGCAACACGTAGCCGATCCGGCGTCGCTCCGGCGGTAGATCGATGCGCGCACTCGCATCGAAGAGAATCTCATCGTCGAGGACGATGCGGCCTTCGCCCGGCTTGCGAATGCCCGCGAGCATCGAGAGCAACGTCGACTTTCCGCAACCCGAGGGCCCGATGAGCACGAGCGTTTCACGACCGACGTCGAGTGCCACGCGTAGCGCGAAATCCGGGAGCGTCGCCTGCAGATCGAAGACGAACATCGCCTTACGTCGTCCGCCCGCGATCGACGAGTCGCACCGCGAAGAGCAACACGAACGCGACGGCGAGCAAGAGTGCCGACATCGCGACGGCGAGTTCGAGACTCGAGTCGAGCGCGGTATAAATCGCGAGCGGCAGCGTCTGCGTCGTGTTCGGAAAATTGCCTGCGAAGACGATCGTCGCCCCGAATTCGCCGAGCGAACGTGCCCAGCACAAAACCGCTCCGGAAAGCAGTCCCGAAAACGCCAGCGGCAACGTCACGCGCGCGAACGCATTTGCGGGTGTCGAACCGAGCGTACGCGCGACGCTGACGAGATCGTGGTCGACGCCTTCGAACGCTTGTTTCGCGCTAAAGATGAAGAACGGTGCGCCGGTAAAAATTTGCGCGAGGATCACGGCGAGCGGCGTGAACGGAATCGTGATGCCGAGCGCATGGAGTGTCGGGCCCGCGAGCCCCGATCGCCCGAAGACCAGCAACAAGCCGACGCCCGCAACCGCAGGCGGAACGACGATCGGCATCTGCATCAACGTCTCGACGACGCGCGCGAAGCGACCGCGCGCGCGTGCGAGCCAATAGGCGAGCGGCGTGCCGATCGCGATGCTCGCAACGAGTGCGACGATCGATGTTTTGAGACTCAAGCCGAGCGCATCGAATGCTTGCGGGCTCTGTAATTTCGCGACGAGTACCGGAAGCGGAAGGCGGAGGAAAACCGCAACGAGCGGCAAGAGAAAATACGCGAGCGCGATCGTCGCGAGAACGGCGAGCCACGGCGCGACGGGCGCCGCGCTGGACCCGCGTCGCCGCGACCTCGGCGCTCGTGCGATCACGCCAGATAGGGTTCGTGCGGCGCGACGGGAGCGAGAATCGCATCCATGCGCGCGAAGAGCGACGCATCGATATCGAGATCGGCCGCCGCGACGTTATCGTCGATGTGCTCCGTTTTCGTCGCGCCGACGATCACGCTCGTGACTTCCGAACGGCGCAAACACCACGCGAGTGCGAGGCGTGCGAGCGTCGTCCCCGCTTCGTCGGCGAGCGGCTTACAGCGCGCGACCGCATCGAGAACGGGTTGCGTGAAATAGTCTTCCATCATGTCTTTGGAGGCGCCGGCCGCACGCGTGCCCGCGGGCGGTGTTTTCGCATCGCTATATTTCCCCGTGAGGATGCCCATCGCGAGTGGCGACCAGACGACGTTACCCACGCCGAAGTCACCGCACGTCGGCAAGACGCGTTCTTCGATCCGGCGCCACAGCGCGCTATATTGCGGCTGATTACTGACGGGCGCGGCCCAGCCGCGTGCGTTCGCGAGCGCGACGGCCGCAGCGATTTGATCGGCATTCCATTCCGAAACACCCCAATACAAAATCTTCCCCTGCCGCACGAGATCGTTCATCACCGAAACGGTTTCTTCCAGCGGCGTACCGAGATCGTAACGATGGCACTGGTAGAGATCGACGTAGTCGACGCCGAGCCGTTTGAGTGAGAGGTGACACTGCTCGGTGACGTGTTTGCGCGAGAGACCGCGATCGTTTGGACCGTCACCCATCGGAAAAAAGACTTTGGTCGCGAGCACGATACTCTCGCGCCGGAAATCGGCGATCGCCCGCCCGACGACTTCCTCCGAACGGCCCCGCGCGTACACGTTGGCCGTATCGAAGAACGTAATGCCTTTTTCGTACGCTCGCACGATGCACGCGCGGGCCAAATCTTCTTCGACGGCACCGCCATACGTGAGCCACGAGCCGAGCCCGACCACGGAGAGTTTGACGCCCGAGCGTCCAAGATTTCGATAACGCATGCGCCTACGCTCCGCGTCGCACGAACGTTTTCCTCCGCTCGCTTTATCCGTTCCTTAGATCGACCCGTCGACTTGCGCGAGATCGGTGAGTTCGGGAAGCTCCGCTTCGTCGGGTGCGGGTTCGCTCGTTGGCGCTCGCTCGAAGACGGCGCGTTCGCGAATGAAGAGCCGCGAGCCATCGGATGCGCGGCGATCGTGTTCGCGACCACGCTCGAAGAGTGTGGCGTCGTAGCCATCTTCGGCGCGTGGGACCGAACGCGCGAAACCAAGCTCGAGTAGAGCATCGAGATTGTCGGTTTTGGGTGTAATACCGCGGCGCAAGAGGGCTTCGATTGCTTCGATTGTGTGGACGGTTTGAGGCACGTTACTAAGACGCATTCCGTCATCGGAACGTTTACAAACGGTGGCGAGAGTCGTGCCTTGACATCGAACGTACGTTCGTATATGCTGGCCGTCCCATGGGCGCCGCGAGATATGCCGAGCTGCACTGCCGGTCGAACTTCACCTTTCTCGAAGGCGCCTCGCATCCCGAAGAGCTCGTGGAAACGGGCGTCGCACTGGGGCTCGATGCGATCGCGCTGACGGATCGCGACGGACTCTATGGTGCCGTGCGATTCGCCAAAGCCGCAAAGCCGACCACGCTCGGCGCGATCGTCGGCGTCGAACTTACCCTCGACGCTCCCGACCTGCGTCCGACGGGACGCGACGGTCGGTCCCTCGCGCGCAAGATGACGCCCGCGGAATCGGCGCGCTTACCGCGCATCGTCTTGCTCGCCGAAGACCGAACCGGCTACGCCAATCTCGCACGCGCGATCTCCGCAGCTCAGCTCCGTGGCCGCAAGGGCGACGCACGCCTGCAACTCACCGATCTCGACGGCAAGACCACGGGCCTCGTCGCGCTCTCGGGCTCGCGCCACGGATGGATTGAAGAAGCGCTCGTGCGTGGCGACGTTGCAACCGCACGCGAACGCGCGGCGACCCTCCGCGATCTCTTTGGCGGACGTGCGTATCTCGAACTACAGCACCATCTGCGGCCCGATGACGCGCGCCTCGTGCTCGCACAGATCGAACTCGCAGGCAAGCTCGGGATGCCCTACGTCGCAACGAACGGCGCCACATACGCGACGCCGAGTGATGCGTTGCTCTGCGACGTGCTCACGTGCGTCAAGTACGGCACGACGTTACCCGCCGCGGGTACGCTCTTGCCGCCCAATCGTGAATTCGCGCTCAAATCGCCCGCGCAGATGGCGGCGATCTTCGCACCCTACCCGCTCGCGATCACGAACACGCTCGCGATCGCCGAGCGCTGTCACTTTCGTCTCGCCAAACTCATCGGCCAATTTCCGCTCTTCCCGATTCCACCCGGCGAATCGAGCACGCACGGGTACTTGCGCACGCTCGTCAACGCGGGTGCCCGCAGACGTTATGGCCATCCTCTGCCCCCGAGCGTCGAGCGGCAACTCGAATACGAACTCGGCATCATCGCGCGCATGGAACTCGGGGGCTACTTTCTCGTGGTCTGGGATATCGTGCGCGCGGCAAACGAGATGGGCGTGCTCGCACAGGGCCGCGGTTCGGCTGCGAATTCCGCCGTCTGTTATGCACTGGGCATCACGGCCGTCGATCCGATCGGCATGAATTTACTCTTCGAACGTTTCCTCTCCGAAGAGCGCAACGAAGTCCCCGATATCGATATCGATTTCGCGCATCAGGATCGCGAGAAAGTCATTCAATACATCTACGATCGCTACGATCGCGAACACGCGGCGATGACGGCCGAAGTGATCACCTATCGTACGCGATCCGCGATCCGAGATCTCGGCAAGGCGCTCGGGCTATCACTCGCTCAAGTCGATGCGATCTCTAAGGAATACGACGCGCGTGAATCGCTCGCGGGCGCCACGGGCGCGTCGTACGACGGCAAGAGCAATCTTCCCGAATCCGTCCAACGCCGGCGCGACCTCGATGCGGGAACCAACCAACGCATGTCGCGTGCGCTCGCAGGCGATCAACCCGCACAGAGCGCCGGTCGCGCCTACACCCCGGGTTTCGGCGACGCCGACGCGTCGATGCTGCCGTCGCCGATTCGAACGCACGAGCGCAATAAGCCGTGGGCGTTCTACGGTTTCAAGAGTAAGGATTTCGGCGCCGATCCCGATCCCGACGTGCGCGGTCCGATCGGCGGCGAGACGGGAGCCCTCCTGCTCGCACTCTGTCGCCGCGTCGACGGCTTTCCGCGCCACATGGGCATCCATTCCGGCGGCATGGTGATCACGCGCGATCCGCTCGTGCAGGTCGCGCCGATCGAATGGGCCTCGATGCGCGATCGCACGATCGTGCAGTGGGATAAAGACGATCTCGCCGATCTCGGCCTCATCAAGATCGATCTGCTCGGCCTGGGCATGCTCTCACTCTTACGCGATGTGTTCGCCTTGCACGCACGACGGTACGGCGATACGAAGCCGCGCCTCGCACTCGAAACGATTCCGCCGGACGATCGTCCCACGTATGCGATGTTGCAACGTGGCGATTCGATCGGCACGTTCCAAGTCGAATCGCGCGCGCAGCAATCGATGTTGCCGCGCTTGCGACCCGCGTGTTTCTACGATCTCGTGATGCAGGTTGCGATCATTCGCCCGGGCCCGATTCAAGGCGATATGATCCATCCGTTCTTGCGCCGGCGCAACGGTCTCGAACCCGTCACCTATCCGCATCCCAAACTCAAAGCCGTGCTCGAGCGCACGCTCGGCGTGCCGCTTTTCCAAGAGCAGGGCATGCGCATGGCGATCGAAGCGGCGGGCTTCTCACCCGGCCAAGCCGATCAGTTGCGTCGCGCGATGGGCCACAAACGTTCGCGCGCGCGCATGGCGGAAATCTATCCCAAACTCGTCGAGGGCATGGTCGCAAACGGCATCGATCGCGACGCCGCACACCAACTTTTTCACATGCTCGAAGGCTTCGCCGATTACGGCTTCCCCGAATCGCACGCCGCGAGTTTCGCGCTGCTCACCTACGCGTCGTCGTACGTAAAGTGTCACGAGCCCGCGATTTTTCTCGCCGCGATCCTCAACGTGCAACCGATGGGCTTCTACTCAACCGAAGTGCTCGTCAACGACGCGCGCCGTCATGGCGTCGTCGTCTTACCCGTCGAAGTCAACGCGAGCGAATATTGGAGTTACGTCGATAGCGACGGCGCGACGCGACTCGGCTTTCACATCGTACGCGGGCTCGGAGAAGCGCAACGCGAGCGTTTGCAAGCGGGTGTCGGCGCGGGGCCGTTCGCCGATCTTGCGGAGTTTGCCGCGCGCACCGGCCTGCTCAAAGATGCGCTCGAAAATCTCGCGGTTGCGGGGGCGTTCGCGCCATGGTTTGCGACGCGGCGCGATGCGATGTGGGCGCTACGCGGGCTCGACGAACGCGAAGCGCGCGGGGAACTCGGCCGCGGCATGGAGATCGACGAACCGCTCGCGGCTTTTACCGCGCTCTCGCCGCGTGAAGAGACGGAGTTCGATATTTGGGGCACGGGCCTCACGACGGGCCCGCAACCGATCGCACACTTTCGCGCCGAACTCGACGCGCTACGCGTGCTCGCAGCCGATCGTCTTCCGCATCAAACCAACCATCTCGTGTGCAAGGTCGCGGGTATGGTTATTACGCGCCAACGTCCCGGCACCGCGAAAGGCTTCGTCTTCCTCACGCTCGAGGACGAGACGGGCCTCGTCAATATCATCATCAACCCCGCGGTCTACGAACTCAATCGTCGCCTCATCCGCGCGAGCAACGCGCTCATCATCGAAGGCGTCTTGCAACGCGAGCAAGGCACGACCGACATCATCGCCAAGCGCTTCTGGCCGCTCGAAACCCACGGCACGCTCGACGGCGTTAGCGCGCGAAATTTCCACTAAGCGCGCAAGGCGCGTCGTTGCGGAGCGCCCGTCACGCCAAAGAGCCACAATCCAACCGGGATCAGGAAGTACGCAGATGTGCCCCGCGGCATACGCAGCCAGCCCGAACGAGGTGGCCGCGACGCCAATTTGAAACGACGATTGCGCCACGCTCATCCGCGTGTCGTAGATCTCGAGCGGCGTGAGGTCGAGGTCACGTGCGACTCGTAACGCGTATACGTGCAGCAATCCAAAGATTGCGAATACCGCCCCGTATCCGAGCGAATAGACGGCATACATGGCGACGATCTGATCGTCGCGAACCGCCCCATCCACCCTCGACGGACCGAAGAGAAATTTCAGCGGGTACGAAAAATAGACGACCGTAAAGAGCAAAACGAGATTGAGCACGATCGTCGGGCCGTCGACCAAACCATAGCGGCGGAAGAATCTGTTCTGGATGTACCAAATTTGCGCCAACATCGCGAACGTCCGTGCGAACGAAGGAAATCCCGCCAGCACGTGCAGCCGTTCGTCGAACGTGCGCGGGACCTCGAGCGAAACAACGAGCAAGGTGACCGAAAACCCGAAGACGGCATCGCTAAACCCCTCGATTCGTGAAACCTCTCCGTGGCCACGCTGGCGAAATCCGTTCACGACGCGCGTGCCGCGCCCGGTTTCTGGTTTCGGCTTCATGGATCGTCGTTCGGCACGACGAGGTCGGGATAGCGTTCCCCGACCGGGGCACGCCCCCGGCATGCCGAACCGGAAGCGCATGCGCGAGCCCGTCATCCCGGAGCTGGACGCCGAGACGTTTCTCCTCTGGGAATCGAAACAACACGAACGTCACGAACTGCATCATGGCTTCGTCGTCGCGTTCGCGGGCGGGACGCTCGATAACGATCGCATCGCACACCATCTCCGGACCGCCTTCGATGCACTCTTCCCAGCTCCGTGCCGATCGCACGGCTCCGATGTCAAAGTGCAAATCGATGCATCGACGGTTTATTCTCCCGATGCGACCGTCGTCTGCGTCGAGATGTCCGGCAACGCAACCGTCATCGATCGACCGCGCGTCGCAGCCGAGGTGCTTTCTCCGAGCACGCGTGCATACGACATCGCAGCATATCGAGATCGACACGCGTGCGGGCGACGGACGCTGATCGACGCAGACGAGCGACGGCGAGCCGATCGCACTCGGGGAGGGCGCGCATACGATTGAAGCCGTGTACGCACGAACCTCGGTCCCCTCCGGGATCTCTTAAGAATACGGGCGCGCAGAAAACGATTCGAGGCTTCGGTGACGTTTGACGCCAACGTACGCGCACGCTCACCGTCCGAGGAGACCACCTTTGAGAACCCGACCGTTTGCCCTCGCAGCCGCTCTCGCACTCGTCGTCTTTCCCGCGCTCGCGAGCGCGCAGATCGATCCCGACGATTCAGGCTCGGGCACGAAACGCGGCATGGCCCAACAGAACAACTCGGGCCAGCCCGGAACCGTGACGCTTTTCTCACGCGGCGCGAGCACGCTCGTCGTCATCAATTTAACGGGCCAGTCACGAGGTTACATCGAGCCCGCGCACATCCATCGCGGCCATGACTGCGATTCGCTCGATCCCAAGCCCGCGTTCGGCCTCGCACCCGTCGTCAACGGTGTCTCGCGTACGCTCGTTAAAGCTTCCGAATCGCGCCTGCTCTCCGGCAACTACGTCGTCAACGTCCACGCCTCGGCTCAGAATATCAAGCGCTACGTCTCGTGTGGCGAGCTCTATTAGGGTAGCGACAACGGGTCTCGCGGGGACGATCGGTAACACGCCGCATATCGTCCTCCCGAAACTTTCTGCGGCTATCGGGCGCACGATCGTCGGCAAAGCCGAATTCCTTAATCCCGGCGGCTCGGTGAAAGATCGTGCTGCGCTCGGGATCGTCACCGATGCCGAACGCAGCGGCCGTTTACAGCCCGGCGGTACCATCGTGGAAGGAACCGCCGGGAATACGGGCATCGCACTCGCCTTACTCGCGAACGCCCGCGGATACGCGTCGATTATCGTCGTCCCCGATGACCAGTCGCCGGAAAAGATCGCACTGTTAACGACGTATGGTGCCGACGTGCGCGTCGTGCCCGCGGTCCCCTTTGCGAATCCGGAGAATTACTATCACGTCGCGCGCCGCATCGCTGAAGAAACGCCCGGCGCCGCGTGGTCGGATCAATTCAACAACACCGCAAATCGTACCGCACACTACACGACCACGGGTCCCGAAATTTGGGACGCATTCGGGTCGTCACTCACGGCGTTCATCGCCGCAGCCGGGACCGGCGGAACGCTCGCGGGCACGTCGATGTTTCTCAAAGAGCGTAACGCGAACGTCCGCACCGTCGTCTGCGATCCGTACGGCTCGTCGCTGTATTCCCACGTTCGCTGCGGCACGCTCGATGCCGAAGGTGATTCCAATGCCGAAGGCATCGGCATCAAGCGTATCACCGAAAATTTTGCCGGCGCTCCCGTCGACGACGCCATTCGCATCGACGATCGAACGATGGTCGAAATGGCGGCGTGGCTCTTGCGCGAAGAGGGCCTCTACCTCGGCGGATCCGCGTCGCTCAACGTCGCGGGCGCGGCACGCTTCGCGCGGACGCTTCCGCCGGGCAGCATCGTCGTCACGATCCTCTGCGACGGTGGCGAACGCTACCGCTCGAAACTTTGGAATCCCGTGTGGCAAGCGGAAAACGACTCCGTTCCGCACGCGACCGACCTCTCGTTTTTATAAACCAGCGTAGGAGTACCGATGGCCGACCAAATCGATCCCACAAACGCAACGTCGAGCGCGTTCAACCGACGCGCATTCGTCGGATTTTCTGCCGGCGCGACCGCGTACGCGAGTACGATTGCAGCCGCACTTGCCGCGGGTGAAGATTTCGGGAAGCCGCATCCGCCCGTCGTTGCCGAGAGCGATCCCACGATCGCGACGGGCAGGCCGCAACTCAAAGACGGCGCGCGCACGATCGACTCATATTACGCATCGCCTCGCAACGCCGGCCCCACGACGCCCGCGGTCGTCGTCGTGCAACACATCTGGGGCGTCGACGCCCAGATTCGCGATACCGTCCGTCGCCTCGCCAAAGAAGGCTACATTGCGATCGCACCCGACCTGTACACCGGCTTGGCTGCGCCAAGCGGCGATGGGATGACCGACTATACGGCGTTTAAGCCGGCTGCCGGTGCGCTTAGCGACGCACAGGTCGACGCCGATCTCGCATCGGCCGCGCGCTTCGTTCGCTCGGGCGCGGGCGGACAGATGCAGAAGATTGGCGTGATGGGCTTCTGCATGGGCGGTGCGATCACGCTACGCCAAGCGATCGATAATGCCGCGACGTTTCAAGCCGCTGCGATCTTCTACGGTAAAGTTCGCTACGATACTTCCGGGAACAACGTCGGGGCGATCACGCCGATGGCACTCGCCTATGCCGATGAGATCGCCGTACCGCTCGCGGGGAGTTGGGGCGCGCGCGATACCGGCATTCTCGCAGCCGACGTCGCCGCGCTCGACGCGCGCATGTCGGTGCTCAAAAAAGCGCACGACATCAAAGTCTACGACGAGGCCGGGCACGCGTTTTTCGACGATACGCGCAATGCCTACGTTGCTGGCCCCGCAGCCGATGCCTGGACGCGAACGCTCGCGTGGTTCGCGACGCATTTGAAGTAATGGCGTATCGCATTCTTCACTGCGCGGACGTCCATCTCGAGACGACGTTCGCGCAGACCCGCGGCGGGAGTGCCCGCCGTAAATCGCTCGCCGATGCCCTCGTCCGTATCGTCGACGAAGCGCTCGCACGGAACGTCGACGCCCTCACCATCGGCGGCGATCTCTACGAAAGCGAACGTGCGGGCCCACAAACGGTCCGCTTTTTATTCGAGCAATTCGCCCGCTTCGGGCGGCCCGTCTTCATCGCGCCCGGCAACCACGATCCGCACGGACCGACGACGCTTCTCGCGCGCGGCGATGTTCCCGAAAACGTCAAGATCTTTAACGAAGCCGCTTGGCGCGCGTATCCGCTCGCCGACGGACTCACGCTCTTTGGTTTCGGGCATACGCCAGCCGAACCCGGGCGCCCGTTTGCCGGTGCGTCATTCGATCGCGGGGGCGTGCAACTCGCACTCGTTCACGGCAGCGACGAAGAACGCTGCCCACCCAACAAACGCGCGACCGCACCGTTTACGACCGACGAAGCGCTGGCCGCGGGCGCGACGCTCGTGCTTACGGGACACTATCACGGCGGGTATATTACGACGCGCGAGAAGCGCCCCGTCGTCGCCTATCCAGGCTCGCCCGAGCCGATGCGATTCGGTGAGAGCGACGTACACGGCGCGCTCGAGATTACGATCGACGGCACGCACGTCGGCGCAAAAGCGGTGCCGATTGCGAGAACGCGCCTCATCGAGCGCGGCTGCGATCTCGCGGGCGCATCGAACGAACACGCCGTCTTCGCTAGCGTCGAAGCGTTGCTCGCCGATTGCGACCGGAACGACTACGTCCGCGTGCGTCTCCACGGCGGCCTGCAAGGCGGGACGCGGATCTATACCGAGCTCATCGCGGAGCGCCTCGGCGCGACCCTGGGTTCGCTCGAAATCATCGATACGACGGTCGCGCACGATTACGCTGCGATCGCCCTCGAGCCGACCGTACGCGGGCACGTCGTACGCGATCTCCTCGCGCGCGGGGACGCGGGAACCGCCGCGTTGCGCTACGCCCTCGCCGCTTTCGACGGAACCGAGATCGCGCCGTAAGATGATCTTACGCGAACTCCATATCGACGGTTTCGGAAAGCTCGAGCACCGAACCATTTCGTTCGATCCTCACTTCAACGTGGTCTACGGCCCGAACGAAGCCGGCAAATCCACACTCGCTGCGGCGTTGCTCGCCTCGCTCTACGGGCTCGGGCGCGGCGAAAAAGACCGCTATCGTCCGTGGTCGGGCGCGCGTTTCGCGACGCGCCTACTCTACGATCTCGCCGACGGTCGCGCGTTCGAAGTGCAACGTGAATTCGAGCGCGATGCCAAAGGCATCCACGTCTTCGATAGCTCGGGCGCCGACGTCTCCGCCGCCTGCGCCGTGGGAAAGACGGTCAATCCCGGTCACGCACACCTCGGCGTTCCCCTCGAGGTCATCGTCAACGCCGCATTCGTTTCACAGGGCGATGCATCCATCGACGGCGCGCGTGCCGAACGCATCACGCACGCGCTCGCGCGCGCGCTCGATGGCGGCCCCAGGGAAGATGCCGCACTCGGCGCGATGGGTCGTCTCGATTCCGCACTCGCCGCCCATGTCGGCACCAAGCGCGCGACGATCAACACTCCGCTGCGCCATCTTCACGATGAGATGGTCGAAGCGCGCGCACGCGCCGCAGACGTCCGGACGCAGTTGCGATCCCTCGACGACGTCCGCGCGCGGCTCGAAACCGAGACGCTCCGCGGAATCGAACTCGATGCAGCGCTTCGGGAGGCCGAGCGCCGCAGCCGATCGCTTCGGAGCTTTACCTTACGCTCGCGCATCGACGCGCTACGCGAGATTCGCGACGACCTCGCCGCGCTCCAAGCCGAGCGCGCACTCTACCATGACGCCGACGGCTTTCCACCCGGCGGCTCGGCCGAACTCGAACGCCGCTATCGCGAAAGCTACGCGCTCGATACGCTTGCGGCAGCACACGCGAGCGACGCCGAACGCGGGCGAATGACGCCCGCGCTCCAAGGGGAACTCGACGAACGTAATGCCGACGGCGGCGCGCTCGACGACGCCGCGTTCTCCGCTCTCGTTGCGACGGCTGCCGAAGCGACGGCCGCACGCGATCGCGCCACGGTCGCAGCCGAGCGCGTACAGATCGCGAGGCGCGCGAACGATGGCGGCGGCGATGTCTTTGGTGGCGCGTTCATCGCGACGATCTGCGTCGCCCTCGGTGCGACGGCGCTCGTCTTCGTGCAACTCTGGGTGTACGCAGCCGTGGTCGGTATCGTCGCGATCGTCCTTGCAATTCTCGCGATCTCGATCGACGCACGCCGTCGTTCCGCACGCGCCACCGTGGAGACTGCGCAGCGCGCAGCCGACGATGCGAGCGCGCAAGAACGTGAAGCCGCGATCCACGTGGCCGCCGTCCTCGAACCACTCGGCGTCGCCTCGGTCGATGGTTTGGCGCGTCGGCGCGAGCGCGCGATCGAACTTCGATCGCGTCGAAGCGAAGCCGAACGGCTCGCCACGCGCGCGATCGAAACACGCGATGCCGCACGCGCGGCCGGCGAAGCATTCGATGTGCTCGCGCGCATGCTCGTCGATCCGACGGGCGCACGCGAGCGCGATCTCGCGGCATCGAAAACCATCGACGCGCGCCGGATCACACGCGATGGGATCGATCTCCGCCTCTCGATGCTCGAGGTTCGCCGCACCGACGTCCTCGGAATCGACGAAGAGTTCGCTCTCGAATCCGAACTCGCCGACCTGATCGCCTCGGGCGTCGAAGCCGTTCCCGGCAACGCATCACCGCGTGCTTTCGAGGCCGAGCGTGCCGACATCGAGCGCCGCGCGCAGGCGAGCCGCGTCGCACTCGCCGAGGTCGCAGCCGAACTTCGTACCGCCGAAGCCGCGATCGGCGATCTCGCCGAACTCGACGAACGCGTCGCCCATCTACAACTACGCGCGGCAAAACTCGAAACGTTCGAATCTGCTGTCTCGCTCGCACGCGAGACGATCGACGACCGCACGCGCGAAGCGCACCAAAAATTCGCGCGACGCCTCGCCGATTACGCGTCGCGAACGATCGAGCGCGTGACTGCGGGTCGCTACCGCGACGTGCGCGTCGATCCGACGACGCTCGCCGTGCGCGTTCGCGTTCCAGAAACGGGCACATTCGTCGACGTCGATCGGCTCTCGGCCGGGACTCGCGAGCAAACTTTTCTCGTGACGCGCCTCGCGATGACGCGCATGTTCGCCGAAGGCACGGAAATCGCGCCGCTCCTGCTCGACGACCCTTTCGCCTTCTGGGACGACGCGCGCATCGAGCGCTGCCTGCCAATCCTCGTTCCAGATCCCGCGACCCGCGACGCTCAAGTCGTCATCTTCACGACGAGCGAAGCCTTCGCGCGCGCCGCCGCCACGCGGGGCGCGCGCACGATCGATCTCTCGCTACAACCCGAGCCCGGCGTTCGCGTCGGCACGCTCGACGGCGATTAAGATTTGCCCCTGATGACGCAGGCGTAAGAACGTAATCTCAACCGTGATCCCACCGTGTTGGAACGGAAAGAAGTAATCGAATTTTTCGCTGACCTGATCGCTCGTCTTTAAGAACGCGTGCATCCGGCCTTCGAACGCATGCACCGCCGTGCACGGCGCGACGTCGCGGAAGAAGTTCTTTCCGATCACCGCTCCCTTTGCGAAATGCGAGAGGCGCGTTTCGTACTCGTTGTATTCGAGGATCGTGCCATCGGGATCGACGACGATCGCTCCGAATGGTAATTCGTCGATGCGATCCAGCGGCAGATCGAGCGCGCGCCACACGCGCCCATCGCCATCGGCAGTCTCTCGTTCGTTCATATCACGGACGAGATTAGGTCTGCGGCTCGCTCGCTCCCGTGCTCGGGCGCGTTACTTCGTTTTGGATACCGGTGCCGGTGCGACGGCGGGCGTGGCGTCCGCGAGTTTGCGCACGGCATCGAGCGTATTGGCGACGTGTTTATTCGGATCGAGCGAGCGATATGCGTAGGCGATTTTGCCGTCTTTTCCGATCACGTACGACGTGCGATCCGAGAACGTCATCGGCCCGAAGCCGAGCACGGCTCGATACGCCTTCGAGATTTTGTGGTTACCGTCAGATGCGACGGCGAATTTGCTGCGGCACTCGGAGACCGAGAACTTGTTGAGCTTCCCGATATCATCGCCGGAAACACCGATGACGGTAGCGCCGAGCTTTTTGTAATCGTCGATATGCTCGGCGAAGTCGTGCGCTTCAAGCGTACAACCCGACGTGAACGCTGCAGGATAGAAGTAGAGCACGACGGGGCCCTTCTTCAACTCGTCGGCGATATTGAAATCGAAGACCCGGCCACCGAGCGAGGCCTGCGTATCGAAGGGCGGCGCCGTATCGCCCGGGTGCAGTTCGGCCAGGGCCGGCGCGGCGGTCGCGGCGACCGAAGCCGCGAGAATCGAGGCGAGCAGAAATTTTCGCATTACAATCCCATCAAACGTGCGATAACGAGACGTTGGACTTCGTTCGTGCCCTCGCCGATCTCATTAATCTTCTGATCGCGGTACATCCGCGAGACCGGATACTCATCCATGAAGCCGTAGCCGCCGTGGATCTGGACCGCCTCGTTGACGACGCGGCGCGAGACTTCACCCGAATAGAGCTTCGCGAGGGACGCCGTCATCTCGAAGGGCCGCTTGTTGTCTTTCTCCCACGCGGCCTTGAGCACCATGAGCTTTGCGTGCTCGATCTCCATGAGCATGTCGGCGAGCTTGAACTGGATCGCCTGAAATTTCGAGATCGGTTGGCCGAATTGGTGCCGGTCTTTGGCATACTGCAGCGCCTCATCATACGCGCCCATCGCGAGGCCGACCGAGAGCGCCGCAACCGAGATGCGGCCGCCATCGAGGATGGTGAGGAACTGCTTGAGCCCCTTGCCCCGCTCACCCAAAAGATGATCTTCGGGTACCGCGGCATCGGAAAAGCTGAGCTCGCGCGTATCCGATGCGCGCCACCCCATCTTGCGGTAGGTCTTCGCACGCGTGAATCCCGGCGTCGCTTGCGGCACGATAAAGTTCGAGATCTCCGAGCGACCTTTGGCATCGGTACCCGTGACGGCCGTGATCGTCGTACCGCCCGTGATCTCGGTCCCGCTATTGGTGATGAAGGCCTTCGTGCCGTTGATCGTCCACGACCCTTCGCGCAGCTCCGCTCGCGTGCGCGTACCGCCCGCGTCACTGCCCGCCTGTGGTTCTGTGAGACCGAAGCCCCAGAGCATCTCGCCGCGCGCGAGAGGGACGAGATATTTTTCCTTTTGCGCTTCCGTTCCGAAAAGATAGAACGGCGTCGCGCCGAGCGAGACGTGCGCTGCGAGCGTGATACCCGTCGATGCATCCGCGCGCGCGATCTCCATGACGGCGAGCGCGTAGCTCACCGTATCGGCACCGGCACCGCCGTATTTCTCGGGAAACGGTAACCCCATCAAGCCGAGGTCCGCCATCATTTTGACGAGATCGTAGGGGAATGCGGCTTTCGCGTCCATCTCTTCGGCGCGCGGCTTCACCTCGTCGTGCGCGAACTCGCGACACAGCGTTTGAATCGCGCGCTGCTCGTCCGATAAATCAAAATCCATATGTAAAGGTGTGGCTCCGCTCCTCTGACGAAAATCCCCTGTAATGTTAGCGCTTCGGCGTGATACGTGATCTCGCTTCGCGGAGTCACCCTCGTCTATCCCAACGGCACGCGTGCGCTCGACGGTGTCGACCTTGAAGTTGCCAAAGGCAGCTTCGTCTTTCTCGTCGGCCACTCAGGCACCGGGAAATCGAGCTTGCTGCGCTTGCTGTATCGCGAGCAACGGCCGTCGCGCGGCGAGGTCACCGTCGATGGCACGCGCGTCGATAACCTACGCCGAGCGAAGGTCGCGCAGTTGCGGCGCAACGTCGGCGTCGTTTTCCAAGATTTCAAATTGCTTTCTGATAAGACCGTCTGGGAAAACGTCGCTTTCGCACTCCAGGTGACGGGTGCCAAAACCAAAGACGTGCGCCGCCAGGTACCGCGCGTTCTCGATCTCGTCGGGCTCGCGCATAAATCGCGGATGTACCCGACCGAACTCTCCGGCGGCGAACAACAGCGCACCGCGATCGCACGCGCGCTCGTCAATAATCCCAAGATCATGCTCTGCGACGAACCGACGGGTAATCTCGATCCCGTCAATACGAACGAGATCATGGATCTCTTACATCGCATCAATCTCAAAGGCACGACCGTCGTGATCGCGACGCACAACGCGCTCGTCGTCGATCGCATGCGTCGGCGCGTGATCCGACTCGAAGATGGCAAAGTCGTCGCCGATGAGGAACGTGGCTACTACACGCATCCGGGCTTGCGCGAAGCGCTCGCCGCACCGTCGGCATAGGAGCGCGTATGGATTGGGGTCGCGTTCGTTTTTTCTTCGGTGAAGTCTGGCGCAACTTCACGCGCAATATGATCATGCAACTCACGGCGATCGGCACCGTGATGGTCACGATCGTGTTGCTCGGAAGCTTTCTCTTTACACGCGATACGCTCGGCAAGATCGGCGACGACGTCATACGCAAGATCGAGATCTCGGTCTTCCTCAAGGATACGACGTCGGGCAAAGCCGCAAAAGCGCTCGTGCGCGAACTCAGTGCCGACGCGCGTATCAAGAGCGTCACCTTCATTCCGCGTGCGGAAGGCTTACGCCAGATGCGCGAGCGACTTCGCGGCCAGATCGACACGTCGCTGCTTACGACCAACCCGTTGCCCGATGCATTACGCATTCGGGTCGTCGATCCCGAAAAGGTGCATCAGGTCGCGGCGCACGTGCGTAAATTGCCGGAAGTCGCAAGCGTCGAGTACGCGCAGGACGCGGTACAGAAACTGCTCCGCATCGGCGGCGTCCTCGGCCGCATCGGTCTCGGCATCGTCGCCTTGCTCGTCTTCACCGCGGCAATCATCATCTCCAATACGATTCGCTTGACCGTCTTCGCACGACGTCGCGAGATTGCGATCATGCAACTCGTCGGCGCGTCCGGTTGGTACATTCAAATGCCCTTCATTTGCGAAGGCCTCATCGCGGGCGTCCTCGGTGCCGGGCTCGCGCTCGGCGTGCTCGCGATCGCGCGCTATCAATTGTTGCCCAAGCTCGTTATCGCGTTGCCGTTCCTCCCGATGCACGCGACCGATCCCGCCGTCGGGACGCTCGCGCTCGAGCTCATCGGTGTCGGCGCCGCCGTCGGCATCGTCGCATCGTGGCTTTCCGTCGGCCGCTACCTGCGTACGTGATCGCGCTCGCGATACTCGCAGCAACGGCGCTCGGAACGTTCGGCGCAATCCCGCTCGACGCGCGCACACGCGACCGACACGCAGTCGTGGTCGCGTCGGTCGGCAACAAAATTCGTTCGCAACAAGCCGAGATCGATGCGACGCACAAACGCCTCGATGAAAAGCGCGTCCAACTGCGCTTCGCGCAGACGCGCGTTCAAGATCTGCACAATCAGCTCGCGCAGACGACGCGCGATATCGGTCACGTCACCGCAACGCTCGACCAACTCGACGCTCTCGTCACGCACAACAAACGCAAACTCGCGTGGAATCAGATCCAGCTCGATGCCGCCGAAGCGACGCTCGCGCGCCACAATAGCGCGCTGCGGCGTAGGCTCGTCGATGCCTACGAACGTGGCGATATGGGCTACGTGAACGTTCTCCTCTCATCGACGTCTTTCAGCGATTTCGTCGAGCGTTGGGACGATATTCGCTTCCTCATCGCGGCCAACCAGAAGACCGTTCGCGTGCGACGCTCCGCCGAGCGTAACGTCTCACATGCGCGTCGAACCCTGCAGGGCGAACGTTCGGGCCTCGAAGTTTCTCTCCAACGCCAGCAGCAAGCGAAATATCATCTCGCCGCGCTCGCATCGGAGCGCGTGCAACTCGTCAACGCCGCAGACGCACAGCGCCGCAACGTCTCGATCGAGGTCGCGCAACTCGAAGAGCTCTCCGCCTCGCAGGAAGCGCAACTCGAAAGCTACATCCGCGAACGTCAACGTGAAGAAGCCGCGCGTCGCCTCGCCGAAGCCGAAGAACGCCGCCGCGCCGCGCAGCTCGCGGGTCGAGCCGCCCCACCCGCGGTCTCCGACACCGGCCCGAGCGCCTTTGCGTGGCCCACCTCCGGGCCGATCACCGACCCCTTCGGTATGCGGATGCATCCGGTCACGCATCAATGGCGGATGCACAACGGCCTCGATATCGGCGCGCCGATGGGGGCGACGATCGTCGCCTCGGCGCCGGGCAAAATCATCTACGCAGGCTGGGAAGGCGGCTACGGCAACACGATCATCATCGATCACGGCGGCGCCGCTTCCACGCTCTACGGTCATTGTTCGCAGCTTTTCGTGAGCGAAGGCCAAGAAGTCGCGCGCGGTCAGGCGATCGGCGCCGTCGGTTCTACCGGCATCTCGACGGGCCCCCACCTCCACTTCGAAATCCGCATCAATGGCGTCGCCGTCGATCCGAGCTCGCGCCTGCGGTAGCTGCCGTTCGCACACGATCGCCGCACGACCACTCGCAACGCGTCGATCTCTCCCAGGTTCGTCCGGCATACTCGAGACGTCCCGCGCGGAGAGCGTGGGGAAACTTCCGAGGCCGCTTCTTCGTAGCAAGAGTGTGGCTTGTGCCGACACTTCGGGCATAGTCCAGTTTCAAGCCGCAACCGAAGACCGCCGGGCGACCGTCTAAGGACTACCGACGCTCACGCCAGAGAAATCGACGGATTTTTGACTAGACCACTCCGCGTATTGGCCGCTGCCTTCGCCATAGCCGTCACCTCACTCGGTGGCGCGCTTTATCTCGCGCACGAACGAGCCGACCGCGCCGCGAGTGCGCCGCTTTCTTCCGGCTCCAGCGTCGCCGCGCTCGACCTTCGCGCGATCCTGGATGCGCCCCACGGCGGCGATCAACGCATGCTCGACAACGCCTTCCGGCAAGTCGAGAAGGCCTACTACAAGCCGATCAACGCGCAGACGTTGCTCTCAGGCGAGCAGCACGAACTCATCGCGTATCTCAAAGCGCACAAAGTGCTCGCACCCGCGATCCCGCGACTCGTCGCCACGGGCGATGAAGAACGCGATATCCGGTCGCTCAATCGCGGCCTCGCGGACGCGCAGTCGCTCTACGGCAAACAAACCTCGAACGCCGAGCTCACGCAAGCCGCGATTCGCGGCATGCTCGGCTCGCTCGGGGATCCCTACACGACCTATCTTTCGCCCGCCGAAATCAACTCGCTCGAAGAATCGCTCAAAGGCGGCGACTTTGGCGGTATCGGCGTCTACATCGTCCAGGATCCGCGGAACAAGCATATTTTGGTCGAGCCGATCGAGGGAACTCCCGCGTACAAGGCCGGCGTGAAGGTCGGCGATCGTATCATGCGCGTCGACAACCATGACGTCGCGGAGATGAAGCTCGAAGCGGTCGAACGTCTCATTCGCGGGAAAGTCGGCACGGTCGTCGAGGTCGAGGTACAGCCGCACGGGAAAACCGCGACCCATACCGTTGCGATCACGCGCGATCAGATCCAAGTACCCTCGGTCCATGCCGAACTCAAGGACGGGATCGACTATGTCCGTTTGGCCGATTTCGGGCAGACATCGTACGACGAAGTGCGTAAGGCGATGCTCGCCGGAAAAGCCAAAGGCGCACACGGATACATCCTCGATCTCCGCAACAACGGCGGTGGCCTCCTCGAGGCTGCCGTCGAGATCTCGAGCCTCTTCATTCCGCAAGGGACGATCGTCTCGACGATCGATCGGGGGGGCAACCGCGATAGCAAGGGCGCGCTTCACGAGGCAATCGGCGCGACGCCGCTCGTCATTCTCGTGAACAAATACACGGCGAGCGCGTCTGAAATCACGGCCGGTGCCGTGCAAGATTATAAAGTCGGAACGCTCATCGGCACCAAGACCTTCGGTAAGGGCGTCGTCCAAAGCATCTACAACACGAGCGACGGTGGCGCGCTCAAAATCACGACCGCAAAATACGTCACGCCGCTCGGTCGCGATATCCACCACAAGGGCATCGAGCCCGATGTGATCGTCGAACAGCCCGCTGAAGCGCCGATCATCAACACGCCAAAAGACCTCCAACTCCAAGCCGCAAAAGCATACTTGCGGCGTACCGCGCGCAGGTGAGTGCATGATCAAACGAATCGTAACCGTCTTCGTAGCTGCCGCCGTGCTCGCAACGAGCACACCCGGCGCATCGCGCGCGTCGGGGCTTTCGAGTGTCGAGAATAACGAGATCGAGATGTCGCTCTCGCTCCTGCAATCGGAGTTTTACAAAAAAGTCGACCCGCAGGTGACACTCGACGGCGCGCGGGCGAACATGCTCGCGTACCTCGAGAAGCAGGGCGTCAAATCGCCCCGCGTCGCGCAACTCAAAGCCGTCGAAGATCCCGCGCTCAACGCGCGCGAACTCGAACGCGAAGTGAGTTCCGTCGTCGCCGCTTACGGGTCGAAAGTCGGCGGTAGCCGCACGCTTACCTATAGCGCGATCGCGGGCATGCTCTCATCCGTCAAGGATAAGTACACGACGTTCCTCACGCCCAAAGAATACGCCGACCTCAATGAAGGACTCGACGGCGGAAACTTCAGTGGTGTCGGAATTTCGATCGCCGTCGATGAAAAGACGAAGCTCCTTGGCGTCAACGAAGTGATCCCGGGTGGTCCTGCGGAGAAAGCCGGCCTTCAGGGCGGCGATACGATCCTCACGGTCGATGGGAAATCGACCAAGGGTCTCACGACCGATCAGGACGCGAAAATGCTTCGCGGCGAGAAAGGTACGCAAGTCAAGCTCGTGATCGAACGCGCGAGCAAAGAGCTTCCCGTTATCGCCGTCACGCGCGATACGATCCACCAGCCGAGCGTCTATTCCAAACTACTCGAGAACGGCATCGGCTACACACGCCTTACCGTCTTCGGATCGAACACCGCGAGTGAATTGACGACCGCACTTACGAAACTACAGGCGCAAGGCGCCAAAGCCTACGTGCTCGACTTACGTGACAACGGTGGCGGCTATCTCAACGCTGCAATCGAAGTGAGTTCGAAGTTCATTCCATCGGGTCCGATCGTTTCCGTCGAATCCAAGGGTGGCAGCAGCACCCAGTACGACGCCGAGAATACGGCGATTCCCGCAAAGCCTCTCGCGGTGCTCGTGAATAAGTACACCGCTTCCGCATCGGAAATTACGTCGGGGGCGATTCAAGACAACGGCGTCGGCGAACTCATCGGCGAGAAGACCTACGGCAAAGGGGTCGTGCAAACGATTCACCCGTTACCCGACGGGTCGGCCGTGAAGATCACGAGCGCGCGATACCTCACGCCGCACGGCCGAGATATCAACCTCATCGGCATCACGCCCGATATCACGACCGTCGAACCGAAATCATCGAAGCTCGGCAATCCCGAAACCGATCCGCAGTTGCAATCTGCGATCACGTATCTCCAGGGAAAAATCGCTCAAGCGGCGTTGTAGTCAGCAAAAAAAAAGCACTCGCTCGACGCGCGTGCTTTTTTTGTTGCCGAAAGAGCCGCCTTACACGATTAGCGCGAGTAGGTCCCGACGTACGTCCCTTGTGCGAGCACGTGACCGTTGAGATTGAACGTCAGATACGCACCCGTCGTCGACGAACCCGTTAGGCCCGCGATCGGGGTTGTGAGATCGGTCGCGCTGACCGTGAACGTGTATCGGTGCGGGCCATCCCCCACCGGCGGGCACGGACCGCCATATCCCGTCGTACCAAAATCGGTCAATCCGAAGGTCGTTCCATCCGCGGGCGTGGTCGTTCCAAATCCGGCAGCCAGACTCGTCACGTTCGCCGGGATATTGAAGACGATCCAATGCCAGAAGCCGACGCCCGTCGGTGCGTCGGGATCGAACTCCGTCACCACGTAGCTCTTCGTCGTCGCCGGACCCGCCGACCACGTGAGTTGTGGCGAGACGTTCTGACCACCACAACCGGAAAACGCAGCGCTCGTCGGTTGCGCGGCACCGTTTGCAAACGTCGCGCTAGCAATCGATAGCGACGCCACGATACCCGTCGTCGGTTGACGCAGTACGGGGCCAAGCGGAGAAGGCAGAATAACGGGTGCGGCCGGCGCCGATGTGCTCGACGTGTTGCATGCGGAAAGCGCGAAAAGCCCGAGCACGGCCGAGGTTCGTAAGGTATTCGTCATCATACGAAACGATGCGCTTCGTGCGACTTACGAACCTGTTGCGGACTTCGTCGTGCGACCGATCACGCGGTCGAGATCGATCTCGCCGAACGACGTGAAGGCGGCGAAGGGCACGTTCCGTTCGCGCAAATACCGTTCGAGTGCTAAGCCCGTCTTCGCGAAACAGTGGTCCGCTTCCAACGCTGCGGCGTAATCGGACCGGCCGTCACCGAAAAACATCGTGCGCGTCCCGGACTCGTTTGCCGCGCGAACGATCGCCGCTTTATCCGTGCCGTTTCCGTCGGCATCACGAAAGCGGATCGACCATCCCGCGGGTGCCACATCGATCTCGTTTGCAACGATCGGCAGATCTCCAAGGCCGATCTCAACGAGACGGTCGCGAATGATCGGTGCGATTCCGGAGCTCACGATCGTGACCGGGATGCCACGTCGCCGACACGACGCGACGAACGCTGCAAACGTCGGATCGACCGCGATCTCGGCGCGCAAGATCGTTGTGACTTCCGCAAACGTCCCGCGAACGTAGGATGCCTGGAGTTGGAGGACGTCGCGTAGCGACATCGAGCCGTCGTCGAGCCCAATCTCCGTGTGTCGCCAGGCATCATCGCCCGCGAACCGTTTCACGAGGATGTCGAAGGTATCGAGATCGGTGATCGTTCCGTCGAAGTCGACGAAGATCGCCCACGCCGCGGGCGGCGTGGGCGAATCGTTCGATTGGGTCACCGCGCCTTAGGTCGCATTTTTCTTACGCGAAGTCGTGGCCTTTTTGCGAGCGGGCGCCGCGGCGGAGCTCGTGGCTTTCTTCTTCGTGCCGGCGGATTTTGTTGCGACCGGAGCTTTCTTTTCGGGTGTCGCTTTTTTCGCAACCACCTTGGGCTTGGGCCCACGTTTCGCCGGAACCGGAACGGCCACTTCGGCCGCAACGACAACCTTGGGCGGACGGCCGCGACCGCGTTTAGGTGCCGGAGCATCCTCGACGACGGCAGCAGTCTTGGGCTTGGGACCGCGCTTTGCGGGTGCCGTGACAGCCGGCGCAGCAGCCGCCGCAACGGCTACCTTCGGAGGACGACCGCGGCGCTTCGGAGCGGCGGCTTCCGTGGAGCCCATCAACGCGGCGACGGGCACGACCTGCGCGAGCTCGAGTTGGACGGAGTCCGCTTTGCGTGGGCGACCACGACGGCGTGTAGGCGTCGCGATTTGGGCGGGCTCTTCGGGAACGCGGAGACTTCGTGGCGGTGCTTCGACCGCGACGGGCGCGGCTTTGCGGTCGAATCGCGCGATCGCACGGTTCGGCTCGGGCGGAGCGGTCTTGCCCGTCGGTTCCGCCGCGCCATTTCCGTCAACGCGGAAGATATGGCGATCCGGCATTGCGGCACCAGGCGCGGGCGTCGTCTCGTCGGCTGCGGTTGCTGCGGCACCACCTCGTCCACGACGACGACGACGCCGGCGACGGCGACGTACTTGGCCTTCGTCGGCCGTCGGCGCATCGGGCACGCCCGAGGTTGCCGTCGTTTCCGTTTCGTCTTCGTCGCCCTCGGCGTCGCCATCGAAGTCACCGAGATCTGCGGTACCTGCGGCTGGAGCCGCGCTTCCATCGGGGAGCGCGGTGAGCGCAGCCGTCCCTGGCGCCGCATCTCCCGGCCCACGCCGACGGCGACGGCGACGGCGACGCTTGCGGTCGCCTTCGGGACCGCCATAGCTCGCATACGCGCGCCCTTCGCCCGTCTCATCGACAGTGGCGTATTCGGGTACGGCGTGGATTGGCGTGACGGTTGCGAGTGGCGGCGAGGTCGCGACGTGCGCGCGCGCCTCTTCGTCTTCGGCTTCGGCTTCCGCCGAGGTGGAGATGCCCAGTACCGGACGTGCGCCCGCGCCTTTCGCGGCTTCCTCGGCGAGTTCCAGGAGTTGTTCTTCCTGTTCTTCCGAGGTGAGCGCGAGCTTACGCCCGCGACCGCCGCGACGGCGTCGCTTCTTCGCTTCCATGGGCAGCGCGCTCACGTTCGAGCGCGGCTCGGCGAGCATGGTGCCTTCCTCATCGATATCGATGATCTTGATCTTGATCGTTTCGCCGACGGCGTTGGCGGCGTTCTCGACTTCGACCAGCCGATCGCCGACGATTGCGAGCGCGGAGTTCGCGTTGGGCAACCGCGCGTGCACGAGATCGACTTCGAGCTCGTCGCCGACGCGGACGTTGGCGAGCGGGGCCGTCGCGTCGTCAACTTTGGCGAGCGAACTAATACGCGTACGTTCGGGATGCAACGCTGCATCGACACGGACCGCGATCTTCGTTTCGAGTTCGCGTTCGAGGCCGGCGAGTTCGTCTTCGTACCAATATTCGAGTTGCGCCGCGACCGTCGGCGCCGTCATCACTTCGATCGGCAGACGCGTCGCGTCGCCGTTCTGATGCGCGTGACCGAAGCGTCGGATCTCCCGGAACGTTTCGATCGCGACGGATTCGGGCGACATGACCGAGCCGAGACCCACGCACGTGGGACACGCGCCGCGGAGTTGACCGCCGAGATCTTTGCCGACGCGTTTGCGCGTGAATTCGAGCAACCCGAGCGCGGAGAAGGATTGAATCGTCGTTCGCGTGCGATCTTTGCGCAGGCCCGCTTCGAGCGTATTGATCACGCGCGTGCGTGCGGCTTCGGTCGACATATCGATGAAGTCGCACACGATGATGCCGCCGATATCGCGTAGGCGCACTTGGCGCGCGATCTCGGCCGCCGCTTCGATATTCGTTTTGACGATCGTATCTTCGAGGTTTTTGCCGCCGGTAAATTTGCCGCTGTTGACGTCGATGACGGTCAACGCTTCCGTCGTCTCGATGACGATCGAGCCACCCGACGGTAATTTGATATTGGGCCGTAGTAATCGCTGGACTTCCTCGTCGATTTTATAATCTTTGAAGAGCGAGCTACCGCTGTTGTAATGTTCGATGCGATCGACGTACTGCGGACCGAGGAGGCGCATGAAGTCACGAACTTTTTCGAAATCTTCCGCGTTGTCGATGAGGACCTTATCGACTTCGGGCGTGATGAAGTCTCGCGCCGCTTTGAAGACGAGATTCATGTCTTTGTGGATGAGCGACGGCGCGGGCGCGCGTTTGTAACTCTCGAGAATGCCGTGCCACATGCGGATGAGCACGCCGAGATCGGCGATGAGTTCCGCTTGGCTCACGCCACCGGCGGCGGTGCGTACGACGGTCGCCATGCCTTCGGGCCGGATCATCTTCATGATGCCCTTGAGGCGGTTCCGCTCTTCGGCGCTCTCGATCTTCCGCGACACGCCCGAGTATTTGCCGGTGGGCATGAGGATGAGATAGCGGCCGGGGAGCGAGATGTTCGTCGAGATGCGCGCGCCCTTGAGGCCGCGCGGCTCCTTGACGATCTGGACGAGGACGTCGTCGCCCTTGCTGATCTTTTCGTTGATGGTCCAGCCGGTGCGGCCTTGCGTGATTTCGACGTCGCCGATGTTGAGGGGCGTTTTGTTGATATCGTCGACGTAGAGGAAGGCGTTGCGACCGAGGCCCAGGTCGACGAAGCTCGCTCCCATTCCCGGGAGCACGTTCATCACTTTGCCCTTGTAGATCGAGCCGATGACCTTTTCTTCGCGTTCGAAGTAGATTTCGGCGAGCACTCCGTCCTCTCGGATGGCGACCCGGTTTTCCCAGGGATCGCTCGAGATCAGGATCTCAGTTGGCACGTAGTTGCCTTTCGATAGGGGGCTCCGCGTTGTCTCGGGTGCCCGTTTTCAGTTGTGCCTGCTCGTCGGAATCGACGCGCGGCGCGCTCATGTCGCGACCGATGCGGAGATACCGCGGCGCGAGAGGAGCCTTCTTCCGACATTCCGTGCTGCGGGTGCGACCATCGAGGCCGCGTGCGCAAAAATTTTAAGCCGGATGAGCCGGAGGTTTGCCGGGGGGTGGCTACGGTCCTTTGCGGCTCCGAAGCACGAATGCTCGCTTCCGGCGCCGGACATGCGGGTTGAAGCGAGACGAGGACGTCCGGCCGTGATCGTGCGGGCGCGATCGTCCTCGGGTCGTACGCTCGCGATCGAACGTCGCCGACATCTATCGCGTGTGCCACGTCTCGGGCGACGTGTTCGGCGTGCGCACCGGCGATTATCCCGAACGATTGTAAGCGACGCCCTTCGGCCGGACGATGCTCGCCGAGGGCTGGCGTTGTCATGCACGTCCCGTTTGACGACCCCGTGCAACGGTGCCTCGACCAAGCTGCAACCGATCTCGCGCTCGCCGTTGAAGTGCGCGAGCGCTAGGCGCATCAGCCGTGCTTTCACGAATAGCCGTCGGCAGAAATGGCGCTCGAAGCGCTCCTCACGCGCCTCACCGGCGACGCAATCCCGACGACGTTCGCGCAGGCGCGCGCCGGGCGTAATTCTTATTCGACGAACCTCGAATCGATGACGCAGCCCTCAACGTCGGGATGAACGCACACTCGCGGAAAATCCGGATGATGGGGACTGATGACGTAATTCTCGTCCCCGGGAACGACCACTGAAGGCACGGCGAGTACTGCGGATCGATGTGCTGCTACCCATAACTCACCATGCGCTTTTGCCGTATTTGAACCGATCGCGTCCCGATTAACTAGCGGGGACGTTCGGTCGGTCAAGTCCTCGGGAGCCGTCGACGCATCAACGTTGGCGAGATATTCGAGAATTGCTAACGCTTTCGACGGCGAAGCATATGCAACGGGCGTCCCGGGTCGATTCCAACGACCGCCCATGCGTCGCGCACCCTCCCCGCTAAAAGCGCGCGACGATGGATCGGCATATCGCCGCGATGGGATACGGAACGCGCGGATTAGCCAACCCCACCGTATGCGATCGCTCCGAGGGACTCACGCACGAGCGCCGTCCCGGCCTCGGTCGCAAGCATTTCCATCGGCGTCTTTCCGCCTAAATGACGCACGGGAGACCGGAGCCACCCAAGAACTTTATCTCCGTCGCCTTCGAAAGCATCGAGCGCCTCGACGAGCACTTTTCCGAAACGTAAAACTGCTCGCCGCAATCGGCACACGCACTGCGGCTAGACTCGTCTTCGTACGGCTCGGTCTCGCACGAAGGCACCTCCTCGCCGTCTTCATCGATCGGGAACGGCAATGGCGGCGCCGAGGCCAGCGTCCACGATTTCCGTACTCCGCGACAATGGAATTCTCGTGCCCATTCGGCCCGATCGCGCCGCCATTCCAACCGGCTTGCGATATGGGTGCAAAAAGTTTGAGCGAGAGCTCTGTCGCGAGACGAGCGTTGATCGAGCTGTTATGTGGATCCGGCCGCCTGCTGCTCCGCCGGCTCAAACGACGCGATTCCTAGATGTACTCGTTTCGGTATATGAGAGTATTCCCGAAAAGAGCTTCCGCTCACGAAACGACGATAATAAAGGCTATCGGGTTAGCCAGTCACAGCCGACCGCAGTCGTTTTGTGCGACCTTGCCTGCGAAGCGATCGCGAATCCAGTCGATCGTCGTCGTCGCGGTGCGCTGGGCGATTGTCACGTGGTCACCGCCTGCAATCTCGACGAAACGTAGCGGCTGGTCGGCACGACACATCTGTTTGACGAAGCGGCGCGTGACATCTGGCGAAACGATGACGTCAGCCGACCCCTGCGCGATGAGCAGCGGCACCCCGAGTTTACGCGGCTTCACCGAATTCGCTCGCATCAATTCGGCCCAACGTGGCGACGCATTAAGGTCGACCCCGCGTAACTGGTAGGTTAGCCGCATCAGGCCGATTTTGGTCCGCAGCTTGAAGCCGTCGAGCGTGACGCAATTCTCCGCCAATCGGCGGATCAGATCTTGCCCGACTGGTCGAGCGATCGTCGAGAGCGGGATGCCGTACACCGCCGACCACGACGCTCCGGCGAATGATGTCGTCAACGCGCGCACCGCAGCGTTTTTATTTCCGGTCAGGTTTTCTGCAAGATCGACCGGTGGCGCGTCTGCGGCGGCTCCCACGAGCCGAAGCTCAGGCGCGTATCCAGCAGCGAGCTGCGCGGTCCACAGCGTGGCGTGCCCCCCTTGCGACTGGCCCCAAACGGCGAAACGGTTTGTCGCCGACGCGTGCGGTACGGCGCGCGCTGCGCGGACCGCGTCGAGCACTGAGTGAGCCGCGCTCGGGCCGACAAGATACGGATGTGGTCCGGGTCCGCCAAGGCCCTGATAATCGGTCGCGGCGACGATATAGCCACGCTTGAGCAAGTCGCCTAATCCGGCGATGCTGCCGAAAAGCCAGCTATTGGTCGACGGCGCACAGGCATTGGCGATCCCGCTCGTGCCGTGAGCCCAGGCGACGATGTCTCGACCGCCCGCCGGGGCGCGCGCCGCCGGCACGATGACCACGCCGGTGACGTCGACCGCTTTTCCCCCACCGTCGGTCGAATGGTAGACCACGCGGTAGGCCTTTGCCCCTTCGGGGGCTCCGATGAGCGGAACCGCGGCGACAAGAACCGGCCGGGCGACCGCAGGAGCGGCGACCGACGCGGTAGCGATGATAGCGGCAAAAGCGAAAAATAATTTCATTGCTGACGTCCTTACGACTGCATCCGCGAATGTCCCAGCGTCCCAAAGAGCGGACGGCCCGTTACGCTGTCCCGGACGCGTCCCTTTCGGATAAAACCTCTGGATCTTGCGCGAAGCGGCTTGTGTGTCCCAAAGACCGTGATGATCGTGCCCATCATCAACTGCGCGACGCCGACGGAGCCGGCGTTTCGGTCTAGGCGCAGGCGAATATCTCCGCGACGATCTCATGCATCGTGGGATCGCACGTCCGCAAGCGCTCGCGCGTTGGCCCGGGCCATGGCGACACGGCGTCGTTGAGAACGCCGGCGTAAGCACGGAACGACTCGGCGAAATATTCGTCGAGGCCGGTTGCCGCATACGGCGTTACGAACGCGCGGGCGGCCGCGTACGCCGCGCGGATGTGTGGATCGAAGCCGCTGCGATCCACGCCGCCGCCGAGTGCGCAATCGATCGCGTGCGCAACTTCATGCCGATTGTCATCGCCGTTAGCGAACGTAGGTAGACGGTGCGTTCTCCGACGACGAATACGCCCGCCAGCAGAACTGGCCAGGCGTCGACGTCGACGCATCGCGATAGCCTTCGCTGGCGCGCAGCGGCCGAACGGAACACCGGTGCTCGACAAGTTGCTCGAGCAACGATGTGGCGTATAAGCCGAGGTGCGGCGTGATCGCGGCTTGACCGCTTTTGCTCACACCGACGATGAGCATGGATACGACGTCGCTATGGCGCGACGAAATTCCGATGGGAGTTTGCAACACCGTGCACAGTCGTGTCGAAACAAACGAACAGAACGCAAAGCTCGGAAGGCGTCTGTCTCTCATCGGGACCGCGATGACAAACGAGGACTTTTTCCGGGCTGCTGGCGAGAAGCTCCTTGACGTTCATTCTTGGGGTCCACCCCCAACTTCTTATTCCGCGGATGCCTAAAAAATGACGGCGAACATCACCTTAGCGCCAAGAGGTTCGCACGGTGCGCAAATCCGGCTACTCCGACGAACAGATCGCCGCCGCTCTCGGACAAGCCGAGATCGAAACGACCGTGGTCGACATCACCCGAATGCTCGGCATTTCTGAAGCCACCTTTTATGTTTGGAAAAAACGATTCGTTCGCCGCAAGACTGTTCTTCCACATATTCGCAAAGTTTGGCAGTTGAGCGAACGACGTGCATGCGAAATTCTGGGCGTTAATCGTCGGGCAGTACGCTATCAATCGGTCCGCGGCGACGTCGACGTTGCGTTGCTAGCTCGCATCAAGGCGATCGCTGCGGTTCGGATTGCTACGGGCAATGAAGGATTCACGTCTTGCTCATACGCGAGGATTTGCCGGTTACTATCAAGCGTGTTGCTCGACTATATCACGAAGCCGGTTTAGCAATTCGCACAAAAACACTGCGTCGCCGACGCGCCGCTGTGGTGCGCGAAACGCCGGCTCATCCGACGGCAACGAATCAGA